>Ga0187892_10002028_pt1 | contig 42968 bp, 45 predicted proteins | sample MA1701073metaG_FD_139345 | JGI IMG/M metagenome (GOLD analysis project Ga0187892, IMG submission 139345) | Bio-ooze microbial communities from a basaltic lava cave in the Kipuka Kanohina Cave System on the Island of Hawaii, USA - MA170107-3 metaG ... | reverse complement strand
ACCGACGCCGCCTGGCACCACGAAGTCCGGTTCAGGGTGCTCGTGGACGGGGCCGAGCGCGCGGACGTGCTCGTGGACCGCGACGACAAGGCGGCCGCCGGCACGACCAAGACGGTGGATGCGCGTGCGGCCGCGAACGTCTCCTGCGACCGGCTCACACCGGTCTCTGGCGGGTGCACCGTGACACAGCTTTTCACTTCCTTCCTCGCCGTCGGCGCGAGCGGGATCGAGGTGCGTGCGCTCCAGACGCTCCTCCGCTGTCTGGGGTTCTTCCCTGCCGCCACCTCACCCACCGGTATTTTTGGTCCGGTGACCGAGGCGGCGGTCCGTTCGTTCCAACTCGCGAAAGGGATAGACCCGTTCGGGTATGTAGGGCCCGAGACACGCGATGCGCTGAATGTGCATCTCTCTATCGTACCTGCGCCGCCTGCACCGCCGACGCCGCCCACTCCTCCGCCGGCTCCGTCGACCGATGTCCTTCCCGTCTCGGTTCTCGCACCGGCAAAGGATTCTCCCTGCCTGTCCCCGACCACCTTTACCGCGTTCCTCGGGCGTGGGTCGGGCGGTGTTCAGGTGACCGCGCTTCAGCGTCTCCTGCAGTGCCTGCAGGTGTTCCCCGCCGAGGTCGCGCCGACCGGTACGTTCGGTCCGGTGACCGAGGCGGCGGTGCGTTCCTTCCAGCGCGCCAAGGGGATTGATCCGGTCGGCTACGTGGGACCCGCGACCCGCGCGGCGTTGAACGAATACCGATAAACGAAAAAAAGGACGTCCCGATGAGCCAAGCTCAATCGGGACGTTTTTTGTCGTGGTTCCGATCCCACGTCAGCTCGTGCGCCACCCCTTTAGGGGGATGACTTTACCGTCGGCGCCCTCGTGGAGGATCTCGAACGCCGTGGCCGTGCGCTGGTAGAACTGCGCGAGCTCCGCGCAGATGTCGCCCGCGGACTTGAGGAGGTTACGGAACCCGGTGCGCCAATCCCGGTGATGCGTCGCCGCACCTTGGGAGGGGACCTGGTAACAGGTACCATCCCTCACGAAATCGTATCGGACGAGGCACACGACCGAACGCTGGTCCATCGAGCGATGGAGCGGCGCGATGCCGAAGGAGACGATCGTCTCGGGCGCGGCGACCACGGCCATCACCTCGTCGTCCAGGAGTTGGAGGAATTCGTGGTTGGTGAGCGGCTCCGGCGCGCGGAGTCCGGTGAGGAAGCGGCGGAGCTTGGTAGCCCCCTGGGGATCGTGGTGATCCGGGAACTGGGTGTCGATGGGGCCGCGGGGGGAGCCGGGTCTGGTGGTCATGGGGAACCTTTCTGTTGGGGAAGGGACGAAACGGTGTGGGCACACTAGCGGAAAAAAGGTACACTGTCAATCTTCCGACCCCCATGAAGTTGCATCGTTTCATCGGCACCTACCCGCTCGAAGAACGCCAGTTCACCGTGCACGACCCGTCGCTTGCGCATCAGCTGCAACGCGTCCTGAAGCTTACGCCGGAGGAGGAGGTGATCCTCGCCGACGGGAAGGGGAACGAGGCGGTCGCCGTCATCTCGGGGTTCGTCAAAGGCGGCGCGTCGTTCACCGTCCGCTCGCGCCGCCGCAACGAGAACGAGCCTAACGTCTTCATCACGCTCTACCTCTCCATGTTGAAGAGCGAATTCTTCGAGTTCGCCGCGCAGAAGGCGACCGAGGCCGGGGCGTCGCGGATCATACCGGTGCACGCCGCGCGTACCGTGAAGCTCGGGTTCCGCACCGAGCGGCTTGGACGGATCGTGAAGGAGGCGGCTGAACAGTCGGGGCGCGGGATGGTGCCGGAGTTGTGGGGGCCGCTCGATCTTGCGCAGGCGCTCACGCACGCCGCGGGGAACGAGCTGAACATCCTCTTTGATCAGGGCGGGGAGCACGTGGCGGGGTACGAACGCCAGCGAACGCACACTGGCATCTTCATCGGCCCCGAGGGGGGCTGGGCGCCTGAGGAACTCGCGCTCGTGCGCGACCGTGGGTGCCTCGTGATGAGCCTCGGGCGCCTCACGCTCCGCGCCGAGACCGCCGCGACGGTCGCGAGCTACCTCTTTGCGCATCCGCCGCTCCGGCAATACCTATGACGAGGCAGTCACGTGCCGCCACCGCGAGCTACGTCCGCAACTTCATCTTCGGGGTGGAGGACAGCCTGGTATCCACCGTCGGGCTCCTCGCCGGGGTCGCCTCCGCCGATCTGCCGCGGGCGACCATCGTGCTTACCGGCGGGGTGCTCATTCTGGTGGAGGCGATCTCCATGGCGGCGGGGAGCTTCCTCTCGGAGCAGTCGGCAAAGGAGTACGTGCGGCGCGCCGAGGCGCCGGTGGGCCGCGCGGTGGTGGACGGCACCATCATGTTCTTCGCCTATGCGCTCGCCGGACTCATCCCGCTCGCGCCCTATCTTCTGCTCCCGGTCTCGGCGGCGTTCGGCTGGAGCATCGCGCTCTCCCTCATCGCTCTCTTCGCGCTTGGGGCGGCGGCGGCGCGCAACTTCGGCATCCGGGTGTTCCGGCAGGGTCTCCGCATGTTCATTGTGGGCGGCCTCGCGATCGCGGTCGGGGTCCTGGTCGCGCAGCTGCTTTCGAAGGCATGACGGACGCTGACGCGAAGCTCAAGAGAACGGTGTGGGCGCATTACCGCGCCCACCGTCGCGACCTCCCGTGGCGACGCACGCGCGACCCGTGGAAGATCCTTATTTCCGAAGTGATGCTCCAGCAGACGCAGGTGGATCGGGTCGTCCCGTTCTATGAACGGTTCGTGCGGTCGTTCCCTGCGCCTCGCTCGCTCGCACGTGTGCCGCTCCGCGCGGTGCTCGCGGCGTGGTCAGGGCTTGGGTACAACCGTCGTGCGCTTCACCTCCATCGCGCCGCTCAATCGATCGTCCGCGATCATCGGGGCCGTTTCCCCCGCACGGTGGAGACGATCGATGCGCTCCCCGGGGTGGGGCGCTACACCGCATGCGCGATACTGGCGTTCGCCTGGAACGAGGCGCACCCGTGCATAGAGACGAACATTCGTTCGGTCTACATTCATCACTTCTTTCCCGGGCGCACCGAGGTGCGCGACGCCCAACTCCTCCCCGTCGTGGAACGAACGCTCGACCAGAAGGATCCGCGTGAATGGTACTACGCGCTCATGGATTACGGCGCAATGTTGAAGCGCCGGGTTCCGAACCCCTCGCGGGGGAGTGCGCACCACACGCACCAGTCGCGCTTCAGCGGTTCCCGTCGCGAACTCCGCGGCGCGGTGGTGCGTGAGCTCGTTAACCGCCCCCGCGCGTCGATCGTTTCCCTTGCGCGCGCCGCGCGCTGCACGGTACAAGAGGTACGAAGCGTCGTCAGTGATCTTAAGAAAGAAGGGCTCCTCGTATGAACCTCAACCAGAAGTACGTTTCGCTCATCGTCGCGGGTGTCGTCGCGGCCGCGGTCGGCATCGCGCTCGTGCTCCTCTGGCCCGGATCTCCCTCTGCTCCGTCATCGCTCCAGCCGTTGCCGATCCCGCCGGGGAGTCCGGTCACCTATGACGACAAGAAGGGCAACGACGTGCTCCGCGTGGTGACGCCCGCGCGCTACGCAGTGGTCGGCAGTCCGCTCACCATCGCAGGGGAAGCGCGAGGGTACTGGTACTTTGAGGCCTCGTTTCCGTTCGAGCTCTTGGACGAGGACGGGAACGTGCTCGTTTCTCACTATGCGACCGCACGGGGGGAGTGGATGACCACCGACTACGTGCCGTTCTCGGTCACGGTTCCCGTACCGGCCACCGCCGGGGCGACGGGCACCCTCGTCCTTAAGAAAGACAACCCGTCGGGATTGCCCGAGCACGACGATGAGGTGCGCATCCCGGTGCGTTTCCGAACCGGGACGCTCTCGACCGGCGGGTGCGTGATCACCGGATGCAGCGGTCAGGTGTGCGGCGAGGAAGACGTGATTACCACCTGCGAGTACCTTGAGGAGTACGCGTGCTACCGGGAGGGGGTGTGCGAACGACAGAAGGACGGCACCTGCGGTTGGACGGTTGACGCGGCCCTCGCCGCCTGCGTGAACGCGGCACGCCGATAGGGTCATGGCCAAGCTGTTCACCGTCTGCATCGTGCAACGGGAAGGGGCCGTGCTCCTCGGACGCAAGAAGCGGGGGTTCGGCGCCGGGCTCTGGAACGGGTTCGGGGGGAAGGTCGAAGCGGGCGAGACCCCGGAAGAGGCCGTGGTGCGCGAGACCCAAGAGGAGGCGGGGATACGGGTGAACGGTCTCCGCAAGCGTGGGATCATCACGTTCACCTTCGAGGGGAAGACAGAACCGATGGAGGTGCACTTCTGGAGTACGTCGGAGTTCGCCGGGGAACCGAGCGAGACCGAGGAGATGTCCCCGCGTTGGTTCCCCGTGGGCGCGCTCCCGTATGACGACATGTTCGCCGACGATCGTCATTGGTTCCCGCTCCTCCTCGCGGGCAAGGACTTCGGCGGCCGCGCGCATTTTAAGGACGAGTACACCATCATCTCGCATGACATCCGCGAAACGGACGACGTTCGCTAGCCGCGTGCGCGAGGTCGTGCGCCGCATCCCGCGCGGGGAGACGCGCACCTATGCCCAGGTCGCCGTTGCGGCGGGGAGCCCCCGCGCGCACCGGGCCGTAGGCAATATCATGAACGGCAACCGCGATCCCGCGATCCCGTGCCATCGCGTGGTGCGCTCCGACGGAGGGGTCGGAGGCTACAACCGCGGGGGTGCGCGCAAGCGCGCTCTCCTTCGGCGCGAAGGGGCGTTATGACACATGAGGAGCGCAGGCGTCGCGCGCGGCGCATCGTCCGGGAATTGAAGCGCCTCATCCCGGTCTCGCGCATCGCGCTCGACTTCCGCACCCCCTGGCAGTTGCTCATCGCCACCATCCTCGCTGCGCAGTGCACCGACAAGAAGGTGAACGAAGTGACGAGGGCGCTCTTCCGCAAATACCGCACACTCGATGATTATGTGCGCGCCGATCCGCGCGAGTTCGAGCGCGACATCCACGCGACCGGGTTCTTTCGCGCGAAGACCCGCCACATATTGCGGACCGCGCAAATCGTCAAAGAGCGGTTTGGGGGAAAGGTGCCGCGCACCATGACCGAGCTCCTCACGCTCCCGGGGGTGGCGCGCAAGACCGCGAACGTGGTGCTCGGGAACGCGTTCGGGGTGGTCGAGGGGATCGCGGTGGACACCCACGTCCGGCGCCTCTCCCGGCTCCACGGACTCACCGCAGAGACCGACCCGGTGAAGATCGAGCGGGACCTTACCGCGCTCATCCCGCGCGCCGAGTGGCTTGATTTCAACCACCGACTCGTCCTGTACGGACGGCGGTTCTGCCCGGCCCGCCCGCACGACCACGCTCGCTGTCCGCTCGCGGAATTGTTACAGTAATCCCCTATGGACCTCACCACACAGAAGTGCGCGCCGTGCGAGGGGGGAGTGAAACCGTACGGGCCCGAAGACATCAGAAAGCGGATGCAGGACCTCACCACCGTCTGGGAGGTGGTGAACGACCATTCCATCCGGCGGGAGTTCACGTTCAAGGATTTCAAGGCGGCGATGGCGTTCATTAACCGTGTGGCCGACCTCGCCGAATCGGAAGGTCATCACCCCGACATCCATTGTTTTTGGAACAAGGTGGTGCTCGAGCTCTGGACGCACGCGATCGACGGCCTCTCGATAAACGACTTCATTATGGCGCGGAAGACAGAGGAGATCGAGCGAGCGCGCGCATGAGGCCGCTCCGCGCACGCTTCGGCGGGGAGATACTCGCCGAGTTCCTGCCGCCCGTACGATCGAGTAACCGCGTCATCATACTCTGTGAGGGGATGCCGACCGTTCCGAGCAAGCGTCCGCTCCTCGAGTTCCTTTCAAAGCGAGGATATTGGGCGCTCCACTTCCGCTACCGCGGTACTTGGGAGAGCGACGGGCTGCTCCTGCGCCGATCACCCCACGAGGACGTGCGGGACGTGATCGGCGCGCTTTCGCGCGGATTCCGCGACACCTGGGCGGGGAAGCGCTACCGTATCGCGCGCCCGCGGGTGTACCTCATCGGTTCGAGCTTTGGCGGCGCGGCCGCGCTCCTTGCCGCCGAGGACCGTCGCGTGCGCGCGGCCGTGGCCCTTTCGCCGGTGGTCGACTGGCGCGTGGAGTCCAAGACCGAGCCCATCGACTGGCTGGTACGGTTCGTGGAGCGTTCGTTCGGCGAGGTGTACCGGTTCAGGAGGGCGGACTGGGACAAGCTGAAGCGCGGAAGGTTCTTCAATCCGATCGTGCGGGCCGATCGCGCGGACGGCCGAAAGCTCCTCATCTTCCACGCCAAGGACGACCTCGTGGTGAACTGGAAACCGACCGCCGACTACGCTTCACGCACCGGCGCCGATCTCGTACTCTCGCGTCGCGGCGGGCATCGTTCCTTGAACGCCGCGATGAACCCCATCCTGTGGCGCCGTATCCGTAAACATTTCACGATCCGCTAGCCGGGACGGTGATACTAGGGTACTCTGCTACGACTATGAACGACCGACGCTACAAGATAACGCTCTGGACCTCGGTGATCGGAGCGATCGTGCTGGTGGTAGGAGGGATCGTCGCGCTCGCGATCTACAGCGAGCGGCAGGGTTCGAACATCGTCGTGCCGGGCGTAACGGAGCTCGTCCCGGAGGATCACGTGTTCGGGAGCGCGGAGGCGACGGTGACGCTCGTCGAGTACGGGGATTTCCAGTGTCCCGCCTGCGCCGCGTACGCGTTAGTGGTGAAGCAGGTGAAGGACGAGTACGCCGACCGCATCCGCTTCGTCTACCGCGACTTCCCGCTCACCCAGCACCGAAACGCCCGCGCCGCCTCCTACGCGGCCGAGGCGGCCGGTGTGCAGGGGAAGTATTGGGAGTTCCATGATCTCCTCTTCGAGCGCCAAGAGGCGTGGGCCGCGTCCTCGGCCTCTGATGTCCAAAAGATCCACGAGGGTTACGCCGAGCTCCTCGGGCTCGACCTTGGGAAGTTCGCCGCCGACCGGGATGCGGACCTTACCCGGCGAGGCGTGGACGCCGACCAGCGGAGCGGGATACAGGCCGGGGTCGCCTCCACCCCCACGTTCTACCTGAACGGCCGTAAGCTCGACGCGCGTTCCTATGATGACTTCAAGCGTGATATCGACGCTCTCCTCGCCACCCCGTAAGCTCGTGCGTCTCGCGTGGGCGATGCTCGCAGTCTCCGCCGTCGGTTTTTTGGACGCCACCTACCTCACCGTCCAGCATTATCTTAAGGGGATCCCGCCGTGCACGATTAACGGGTGCGAGGTGGTGCTCACGAGCGGGTACGCCACGGTCTACGGCATCCCCATCGCGCTCGCGGGGAGCGCGTATTACCTCACGCTCCTTTTGGGGGGCATCTATTTCTTGGATTCACGGAGCGTCCGCGTGTTCCGCTGGTTCGCGCTCTGTACCGTTATGGGACTTGCGGTAAGCTTCGTGCTCGTCGGTCTTCAGCTTTTCGTCATCAAGGCGTTGTGCCTGTACTGCATGATCTCCGCGGTCACCTCGACCACCCTTTTCATACTCGGCATGGCGGTGCTAAACTCTTCCCGCTATGGGGCTCGCCCTCTACCGAAAGTACCGCCCGCAGACCTTCGCTGACGTCACCGGGCAGAACCACCTCCGCGTCACCTTGGAGAACGAGCTACGGACGGGCTCGGTCGCGCATGCGTACCTCTTGAACGGTCCCCGCGGAGTGGGGAAGACGACGGTCGCCCGCATCTTCGCGAAGGCGTTGAATTGCGTGGATCGCAAGAAAGGCGCGAGCGAGCCGTGCAACCGGTGCGCCGCCTGCGAGGAGCAGACCGCGGGACGGTCGCTGGACGTGATCGAGATAGACGCCGCCTCGAACACCGGGGTGGATCACGTGCGCGAGAATATCATTGAGCACGTTCGCTTCGCGCCGGTAGCGCGCGCGTACAAGGTGTTCATTATCGATGAGGTGCACATGCTCTCGACCGCCGCCTGGAACGCGCTCTTAAAGACCCTCGAGGAACCGCCGGCGCACGCGGTCTTCATCATGGCGACCACCGAGCTCCACAAGGTGCCGTCCACCATACTCTCTCGCTGTCAACGGTTCGATTTCCGTCGCATTCCGGTCGCAGAAATGGCCGCCCGCCTTAAGCACCTCGCGGTGGGCGAGGGGGTGACGGTGGATGACGCGGTGCTCGAGGGGATCGCGCGCCAGTCCGACGGGTGCCTCCGCGATGCCGAGAGCTTGCTTGAGCAGGTGCTCGCGCTCGGCGAGAAGCGGATAGGGGAGGATGAGGCGGCGCTCGTGCTCCCGCGCTCAAACCGTGCGCTTGTCGCCGAGTTCTTGAGTGCGATCGCCCGACGGAGCGGCGCGGACTCGATCGCCCTCGTGAACCGCCTGGTCGAGGAGGGCGTGGATCTCCAGCAGTTCGCGCTCGAAGCGATCGAGTCGCTCCGCGCGCTCCTCCTCCGGAAGCTTGGGGCGGCAGTACCCGCCGAGGAGACCGACGCCACCGCGCGCCTGGGCGTCGCGCACCTCATCCGGCTCATCGAGTCGCTCATCGCCGCCCGCGCCGAACTCAAGACGACCCCCATCCCCCAGCTCCCGCTCGAGCTCGTCGCTGCCGCGCACTGCGGAGACGCTCCCCTCGTGCACGCCGCTACGCCCGCTCCGGCTCCGGCTGCGCCGCCGGCCCCGGTCCATCCCCCTCCCCCGAAGAAGGGGAATGAGGTACCGGAGCGGGAGGCCGCCGGAAAGCCCAAGACCAAAGCGAAGCCCCTCACGGAGGCGAACGTTCCGCTCGAGACCCTCGCGCTTAGGTGGGACGAGCTCTGTGCCGCGGTGCAGGACGAGAACCCGTCGCTCCCGTTCCTCCTCCGGATCGCGAAGCCCCTTCGCTACGAGGACGGGGCGCTCATTATCGGCGTCCAGTACAAGATGCACGCGGAAAAACTGAACGGCGAGCGCAACCGCATGAGCATCGAGCGCGGATTGACCGGACTGTTCGAAGGTGCTACCATCCCGGTTCGCGTGGAGATCGCGGTCGAGGACGGGAGCGCCGCGTCCGAGCCGCCGGTGAGCTCGCTCCTCAAGGAGTTCGGCGGGACGGTGGTGGAGTGAGGTTGTCGTCAGGGCTCCGGGGTCGTCTAATGGCAGGACACATGACTCTGGATCATGTTATCTAGGTTCGAGTCCTAGCCCCGGAGCTCTGCCGATAACGAGCCCTAAAAGGGGATCGTCGTAGGGGGAGAGGGGGGTGTGCTATACTGTCCACATACTCTTTATTAAGAGCTCTTTATGACGAAGAACCTCGGTTTTTTCGAGCGCCTCGCCCGCATCGTGGGCGGGTCCATTTTCCTGTTCCTCTCGTTTGCGGTGTTCGAGCATCCGGTCGCCCGGCTCCTCGTCATCCTCTTCGGTCTCTGGGCGATCCTCGAGGGGATCTCCGGTGCGTGTCCGCTCTACCACACCGTCGGCATTCGCAAGCCCGACACCTGCAAGCCAGAGATCGCGCTCCAGCTCATGGTCGCCGGTACGCAGGTCGCCATCGGGTACGTCTGGTGGCATGCGGGGTGGGAGAAGATCTCGAGCGGGGATTTCGTTGCGACCCTCCCGGCAACGGTTTCGGCGTTCGCCGCGGGGAATCCGTTCGGCTTCATGACGAATGTGCTTACGAATCAGGCGATCCGTTACGCGGACCTCATAGGGTTCCTCGTCCAGTACTCGCAGTACCTCATCGGGGTGATACTCATCGCGGTAACCTATACGTGGCTCGTCGCCCGTGTTGAGGAGACGAGACGCGCCTCCCTGTATCTCGCGTGCGTGGCGTTGGGCATGGGGGCGATCATGAACGCGCTCTTCTACTTCGCCGCCGGACATCTTTCACCCTCTACCGCCTCCCTGAACGTCCTCATGTTCTGGGTGGAGCTGGTCATGATCTACGGGTACGTAAACATCCTCTCCAACCGATCCTCACGTTCGCGGGGCTGAATATCGGACATGGCACGTCATACCGCCTTCATTTCCGGATTCGCCTTCGCCGCCACCCTCGCGACGGTGGCGTTCGTTTTCGCGCTCCGCGCCCCGGCGAGCGCCGCAGGGTGCGTTCCCGGTACGCTCATAAAAGGCAGTTTCGCGGCGGTCTATTACTGCGGTGAGGACGGGAAACGGTACGTGTTCCCGAACGACAAGGTGTACTTCAGCTGGTACGACGACTTTAGCGGGGTGCGGGGGGTTGCCGACGGGGAGCTCGCGGCAATCCTCATCGGCGGTAACGTCACCTATCGCCCGGGTACCCGGATGGTGAAGATCCAGTCCGATCCCACGGTCTACGCCGTCGCAAGCGGCGGGGTGCTGCGTCCGATCGCCACTGAAGCGATCGCCGCAGCGCTTTACGGTCCCAGCTGGAACCAACAGGTTGACGACATCCCCGACGCCTTTTTCGTGAATTACCGTCTGGGCACCCGGGTGGAATCGGCCGGCGGCTACTCGGTGCAGGGAGAGCTCGACGGGGCGTCGGACATCTCGGTCGACAAGCGGCTCGCCCAGCTACCCACCCCGCCCCCGGCTCCGCCGCCACCCGAACCACCGCCCGCGCCGCCCTCATGTCCGGCGACGTGCGCCGTAGGGAGCGCGTGCGTGAACGGCGCGTGCACCGAGGTGGCGGGCACACATTCGCTCCTGGTGCGTGCGGCGAGCATCGACTCTGCCGACGTCTGTTTCCTGGGTGACGTGTGCGAGAGCGGCGACTGTTGCTCCGTCGCGGGTGCGACCTTTGAGAAGAACGCGAACCTCATCGCCGTGCGTCCGCGCGACACGTGGCTCTATCCCGACCGGCAGGAACTCTGCGGCCGTGCCGCCCTCGGCGTGCAGGACCGAAACCGGGTCTCGAACGAACTACTCGATTTCGCAAACAACGTCTCTCTCGAGACCGGTGGACGGGTGAACGTAGTAGTGCACGAGTCGCGCCTCTCGGGCGAATTCTCAATGTCGCGGCGTACCGGAACGTGCGAGTGGTGGTTTTCGCCGGATGATCTGCGTCCGCGGCTCGAGACCATGATAGACCCCGACACCGATGCGGTGCTCGTGACCGCGTCTCGCACGTTCGATTTCGGCGAGGTGAGCGGCCCCGACACCCGTACCGTGTCCCACACGGACGCCATCCGTGGAGCGGCCTACAGCGTCATCAATAAGGAGGCGGATGTGAACGCTGGGGGCGGTGATAATTTTTCCTCACTCTACCGTGATGCCCTTGCCGACCAGCTCGACGAGGCGTTCTCGCTCGGGGTGTCGGCGCCCGAGGGGCCGATCATCGGCAACCACTGCCGAAACGGGAGACGGGACTTGAATGAATCCGGCGTGGATTGCGGGGGGCCCTCCTGTAACGCATGTCCATAGGATTGAACTTGAAACTTGAAGCGTGAAACGTTCTTACGGAACGATTCAAGTTCTAAGTTTCATGATTCATGAATACGTATGGAAAACGTGAACGAGCTCTACAGCGAGATCTCCCAACGGGCGAAGGCGAACGGCATCGCCGTGCAGGATGCGTGGGACGATCTCGTCGAAGAGGTGGTCGAGGAGTTCCGTACCAACGGGCTCATCGATGATGACGACGACACTGAAGGGATGGAGGACGTGCTCCGTGAGCGATTCGCCGAGTTCCAGGAGGCCGTGCGTGAAGGAGAAGAGAAGCTCGGTTAATTGACAACGGCACCATTTTCCGATAGGGTGGCCGTACAACTCATCACCACCTCTCCACGGGTCGTCCGTGCGGGGGGATTTTTGCATGGAGTTTAAGATAGTCAGTAAAAAAAGACCGGCGGGGGATCAGCCTGCGGCCATCGACGGGTTGGTTGGTGGCATCAAAAAGCGCCTGCACGAGCAGATCCTCCTCGGCGTGACCGGATCGGGAAAGACGTTCACGGCCGCGAACGTGATAGAGCGCACCAACCTCCCCACACTGGTCATTTCGCACAATAAGACGCTCGCGGCCCAGCTCACTAACGAGTTCCGCGAACTCTTCCCGAAAAACGCGGTCGAGTACTTCGTCTCCTACTACGACTACTACCAACCGGAGGCGTATCTTCCCACCTCCGACACCTATATCGAGAAGGAGGCGATGATCAACGATGAGATCGATCGGCTGCGGCACGCGGCGACCCAGGCGGTGCTCACCCGGCGCGACACGATCGTATGCGCATCGGTTTCCTGTATCTACGGGCTCGGCGCGCCGGAGCTCTACCTTGAGGCGGCGATGAAGCTCGCGGTGGGCGACGCCATCACCCGATCCGACCTGCTCCGCAGTCTCGTCTCCATGCAGTACGTGCGTACCACCGCGGATGTGACCCGAGGGCAGTTTCGTCTGCGCGGCGAGACCTTTGAGATCATGCCTGCAAACCAAAACGTCATCTATCGTGTAGAGATGGGGGAACAGAGGGTGCGCGAGGTATACATCCTCGATCCGGTGACCCGGAAGGTGAAGGAAGAGGCCCGTGAGGCGTGGGTGTTCCCCGCGCGCCACTTCGTCACCAAGCGCTCCGAGCTCGACGGGGCGATCAAGGCGATCCGCGCCGAGCTCAAGGATCGGCTCGCGTACTTCGAGAAGACCGGGAAGTTGCTTGAAGCGGAACGACTGGAGCGTCGTACACGCTTCGACCTCGAGATGATCCGCGAGATCGGATACTGCCATGGGATCGAGAACTACTCCCGCCACCTTGGAGGTCGCCTTCCCGGGGAGCCGCCGGAGACGCTCATCGACTACTTCCGACGCGCGTACGGAGACGAGTGGCTGTTGGTAATCGACGAGTCGCACGTCACCGTGCCGCAGATCTCCGGCATGTACGAGGGCGACCGCGCGCGCAAGGCGAACCTCATCGAGTATGGGTTCCGGCTGCCGTCTGCGGCCGACAACCGGCCTTTGAAGTTCGACGAGTTCGAGCGCATCACGCCGCGCACCCTCTACGTCTCCGCCACCCCGGGTCCGTACGAACGGAAGCGCGCGTCGGCAACGGTGGAGCAGATCATCCGTCCCACCGGACTCGTTGATCCCGAAATAGTGATCGCGCCCGTAACGGCGAAGAGAGCCGGAGAGCGCTCCCAGGTGGACGATTTAATAGAGCGCATACCGGACGTGGTGAGGCGGAAGGAGCGCGTGATGGTCACGACCCTCACCAAGAAGATGGCCGAAGATCTTACCGAGCACCTCACCGATGAAAAAAGGGTGAAGGCCGTGTACCTCCACTCCGACGTGGAGACGCTCGACCGCATCCGGATCCTCACCGACTTCCGCAGGGGCACGTTCGACGTGCTCGTCGGGGTGAACCTGCTCCGTGAAGGACTCGACCTCCCCGAGGTGTCGCTCGTCGCCATCCTCGATGCGGATAAGGAGGGGTTCCTCCGTTCCGAGACCTCGCTCATCCAGACGATCGGTCGAGCCGCGCGCAACGTCCGCGGCACCGTGGTGCTCTACGCGGACGGCCTCACCGGCTCGCTCCGGGCCGCAGTGCGCGAGACCGAACGGCGGCGCGCCATCCAACTCGCCTACAACAAGGAGCACGGCATCACGCCGCGCACGATACAGAAGAAAATTCAGGACATCACCGAGGGGATCATGCGGGAGAAGGAATTGGAGCTCGCGCAGAAGTCGCTTGCGCTCGAAGAGATCGCCAAGACCCGTCCGGTGGATGAGATCGTCCGCGAGAAGGAACAGCAGATGCGCGAGGCGGCGAACGCGCTCCAGTTCGAGCTCGCGGCGATACTGCGGGATGAGATAAAGACGTTAAAGGCGAAGGGCGCCGCACGGACGTCCGATTTCTCTGCTGCGGGGTCAGCGGCCACACTACATCCTCGCACTTCGAAATCGGACCGTCCGTCACGGCGCAAAGGGACGAAATAATGCCGAGTTCCGCATCAAGGGCTACGGACTCCGAGCGAAATAGATATGCACGATAAGATAATCATCAAGGGGGCGCGGGAGCATAACCTCAAGAACATCTCACTTTCGATCCCCCGGAACAAGATGGTGGTCTTCACCGGCCTCTCCGGCTCGGGGAAGTCGAGCTTGGCGTTCGACACCATCTTCGCCGAGGGTCAGCGGCGCTACATAGAGTCGCTCTCCGCCTACGCGCGGCAGTTCCTGGGACAGATGGACAAGCCCGACGTCGACGAGATCGAGGGGCTCTCGCCCGCGATCTCCATCGACCAGAAGGCACACTCCGCGAACCCGCGCTCCACGGTGGCGACGATCACCGAGATATACGACTACCTCCGCGTGCTCTACGCACGGGTGGGCAAGCCCCACTGCGTAGTGTGCGACAAGCCCATCGCGCGGCTCACCGTAGAGGAGATGGTTGACATGATCGTGAAAAAGGAATCGCCGAGCGTGAGCGCGCGAGGCACGGGAAGCCGAGCGACGCGTGTTCCTAAAAACGGTCAGGCGCGCCGACACGATGTCATCACCGTGCTTGCCCCGGTGGTGCGGGGGCGGAAGGGGGAGTATTACCAGCTCCTCTACGATCTGTATAACGCCGGGTTCGCGGAGGTGCGGGTGAACGGCGCGGTCAAGTCGCTCCGCGAGCGCATCACGCTCTCGCGGTACAAGGCGCACACCATCGAGCTCGTGGTGGACCGCGTACCGCTCGCCTGGCCGCTCGAGGGGAACAGGGCGTTCCGCCAGCAGCTCGCCGAAGCGCTCGAGTCCGCGCTCGAGCGTGCGAACGGGACGGCGACGGTGGTCTACGGGGACGGCGCGGAGCAGACGCTCTCGTCGCGGTTTTCGTGCGCTGACGACGGGTTCGCGTTTCCCGAGATCGAGCCGCGCCTTTTCTCCTTCAACAGTCCTTACGGCGCGTGCGAGCTGTGCCATGGCCTCGGCACCGAGGAGATCTGGTCGGAGACGCAGTGCCCCAAGTGCAAGGGGAAACGGCTCCGCGACGAGTCGCTCCACGTGTACGTCGGTAAGAAGAACATCGTGGAGGCGACCGCCCAGACGATAGAGGTGGCCCACGCGTTCTTCACCTCGCTCGCGCTCACCGCCACGCAACAGGAGATCGCCGCACCGATCATGAAAGAGATTCTCGGCCGCCTCCAATTCATGCTGAACGTCGGGCTCCATTACCTCACGCTCGACCGCAAGGCCGGCACGCTCTCGGGAGGTGAGGCACAGCGGATACGCCTCGCTAGTCAGCTCGGATCGCGGTTGACCGGTGCTACCTACGTGCTGGACGAGCCCACGATCGGATTGCACCAGCGCGACAATGAGAAGCTCATCCGCACGCTTCATGACCTCCGGGACCTTGGCAACTCGATCATCGTGGTCGAACACGACGAGGACACCGTATGGGCATCGGATCACCTCGTGGACATCGGGCCTGGCGCGGGGAAGCACGGGGGGAGCATCGTGCTTGAGGGACCCATGCCGGACGTGCTCGGAGGCAAGGCGGCGAAGGGTTCGCTCACCGCGCAGTACCTTAACGGGGAACGCCGGATCCCGGTGCCCGAGAAGCGGCGCATCAAAATCCACGAGAAGATCAGGATCGTGGGCGCCTCCGAGAACAACTTGAAGGATATTGATGTGGAAATCCCGCTTCGGCGCTTCGTGTGCGTGACCGGCGTCTCCGGTTCGGGCAAGTCATCGCTCGTCGAGGACGTGCTGTACAAGACGCTCGCGAACCGCTTCTACGGGAGCCGCACCCCGGCGGGGAAGCACCGCGGTATCGTGGGGCTCGAATGGATCGACAAGGTGGTCACCATAGACCAATCGCCCATCGGCCGCACCCCGCGCTCCAATCCCGCCACCTACACGGGGATGTGGACCTGGATACGGGATCTCTACGCCGCTACCACCGAGGCGCGGGTGCGCGGGTACAAGCCGGGCCGGTTCTCCTTTAACGTGCCCGGCGGACGGTGCGAGAACTGCGAGGGTCACGGAATGATCGCGATTGAGATGCACTTCCTGCCCACCGTGTGGGTGCGTTGCGACGTGTGCAAAGGGCGTCGCTTCGACCGCGAGACGCTCGAGGTGACGTACAAGGACAAGCACATCCACGACGTGCTCACCATGACTGTGGAGGACGCGGCCGATTTCTTCCGCGACATCCCCGCGGTCCACGACAAGCTTAGGGTGATGAAGGAGGTGGGGCTCGGGTACCTTGAGCTTGGTCAGCCCGCGCCACAGCTCTCGGGTGGCGAGGCGCAACGCATTAAGCTCGCTTCCGAACTTGCGAAGCGGGAGACCGGGAAGACCCTCTACATCCTTGATGAGCCCACTGTCGGACTGCACTTTGAGGACGTTCGCAAACTCGTCGAGATGCTCCAGCGGCTCGTGGGGAAAGGGAACACCGTGCTTGTCATCGAACACAATTTGGACGTCATCAAGAACGCCGACTGGATCATCGATCTTGGTCCCGAGGGGGGCGACCGGGGCGGTACGGTGGTCGCGGAGGGCACGCCCGAGGAGGTCGCCCGCCGCGCCGGGTCGTTCACGGGGAAGTATCTGAAGAAGGTCCTTGCGAAGAAATAATCCCCCGAGAGCGCTCGGGTCCTCCTGCGCCCTACGGCCGTTCTCGGGAGCCGTCTCGCTCGTTCGCAAGCTTGGCATCTGCACGAGGTAGTGCTCACGTCGCGATCCGGCTCCCTTCGACCGGCCGCGACCGCCCTGGAGATACGCCCGTTCCGTCCGCATCCGGCGGAGGTCGGCATGGCTACTGAGGAACCTCGCGCAGGCCGAGTCCTCGAGGCCGAGCGTGAGCGCGCGAGGCACGGGAAGCCGAGCGACGCGTGTTCCGAAGGAACTATGCCGGCCGAAGCCGCGGAACCGTTTCGCGAGAACGGCCGTGATACGATTCTTACGCATCGTATGATTCCCAAGAACGTAACGATCCAACACGGTATCCTCCCGGACAAGCCGGGGGTGTATCTGTATAAGGACGCGAAGGGCAAGGTGCTCTACGTCGGCAAGGCGACTTCCCTTAAGCGTCGGGTCGGTTCGTATTGGGTGGGCGCCAAGGATGCGAAGACCACCGAGCTCATCCGGCGGGTCCGCTCGATCGATCATCTCGTCACCGGCTCGGTCTTGGAGGCGCTGGTCATGGAGGCGAACCTCATCAGGCGCTACCAGCCCAAGTACAACATTCTGGAGAAGGATGACACGAGTTTCCTGCACCTCGCGTTCACCCGCACCGAGTTCCCGCGCCCGGTGCTTTTGCGCGGCTACGAGCTCGCGCGCATGCCTAAGCGAAAGTTTCTCGCCATCTTCGGGCCGTTCATCCAGGCCACCTCGCTGCGCGCCGCGCTCGACATACTCCGGCGGATCTTCCCGTTTTCGTATTGCGAACCCGGCCGGAAGCGGCCGTGCTTCGATTACCACATCGGAAAATGCCCGGGCGTGTGCATCGGTGTCGCAGACAAGAAGACGTATCGTGAGAACATCCGCGAGCTCATCAGGTTCTTCCGGGGGGAACGGGCGGCGATCGTGCGAGATGCCCGGAAGAAGATGGCATCAGCCGCGGCGGCCCAGGAGTATGAACTCGCCGCCCGCTACCGGAACCGCGTGAACGCGCTCACCCATGTGCGCGACGTGAGCATCCTCACCCGCGAGGCGCCTCCGCAGGAGTTCGTGAACGTCTTCGGGCGCATCGAGGGGTACGACATATCGAACATCGGCGGGGAGCATGCGGTGGGAAGCATGGTCGTCTTCGAGGACGGCAGGCCAAAGAAGTCGGCGTACCGCATCTTTCACATCCGTGATGTGCGAGGATCGAACGACGTGGCGATGATGGCGGAAGTGGTGCGGCGGCGCGTGCGCCACCGGGAGTGGAAGCGGCCGGATATCATGATGATTGACGGCGGCAGGGGACAATTGAACGCAGTGCGCCTGGTGCTCGAAGGCGCGCGGTGGGAGGTTCCCATGATCGGGATCGCGAAGGGGATCACCCGTAAGAAGGACGACATCATCCCTGCCGATCCCCAGGACTGGGAATTGAAGCGGCTGATCGAGACCCAGAAGGCGCTCTTCCAGAGGGTGCGTGATGAGGCGCATCGTTTTGCGATAAAAAAATACCGTAGTCGTCACCGAAAAGCGCTCCTCTCGTAGCGTTATCCACACTAAAACCCGAACAGGGTAACGACGTTCCGAAAAATTGGCCGCTATATTGGCCAATTTTTTGTTCGGTTTTCATCACCGACGATTGAAAAGTGGGAAATTTTGGGGTATAATGGATTGGCAGTGGAAGAAGGTGGATAAAAGTGGGGATAAATTGTGCGTTCGTAAGCGCACGCGAGACCTATGTTCATTGGAGAGTATCAGCACTCACTGGATGAGAAAGGGCGCATAGCGATCCCCACCAAGTTCCGCAGGGAGCTTGAGCGGGGTGCAGTGGTCACCCGCGGGCTCGACCACTGTTTGGTCATTTACACCGCCGAGGAGTGGGAAAAGCTCGCCACCCGGCTCGCCAACCTCCCCATGGCGTCGTCGAACACCCGTGCGTTCGCGCGCCTCATGCTCGCGGGCGCCATGGATGTCTCCATAGACGCCCAGGGACGGGTGAACGTCCCGGATTACCTCCGCTCCTACGCCGCGCTCGGCAAGAAGGTGGTCCTCGCCGGGCTCTACAATCGGCTCGAGGTGTGGGACCAGGTCAAGTGGGGTGAGTTCAAGGCGAAGTCCGAGCTCGCGAGTTCCGACATCGCGGAAAAGCTCGGTGAGCTCGGGGTCTAGGGATGGCGCACGTACCCGTCATGGTGACGGAGGTCCTCCGGTTCCTGGAACCGGCGCCCGGCCTTAACTTCATCGACTGCACGTTGGGCGATGGGGGGCATTCGCGGGAGATACTCGAGAAGACCGCACCGGACGGGAGGGTCCTCGGGTTCGACCTCGATCCCGAGGCGATCGCCACAGTGAAGAATGCGCTCGCCGCCTACGGCGACCGGCTCATCCCGGTGAACGCGAGCTACACAGAGTTAGCGACCGTGGTGGAGCGCGAACGGTTCGGTCCGGTTTCGGGCGTACTCATGGACTTCGGGTTCTCGAGCGCCCAGCTCTCGGACCGCGGCAGGGGGTTTAGCTTCGAGAAGGATGAGCCGCTCGACATGCGATACTCGGGTGGCGCCGCCGTCGGTGGGGGACAAGAGCTCACCGCCGCCGAGATCGTGAACTCCTGGCCCAAGAGCGAGATAGCACACGTCCTCGCGGAGTACGGCGAAGAGCGCTTTAGTCTCGACATCGCGGAAGCGCTCGTCACCGCACGCCGTAAGGCGCGCATCATCGGGACCCGGCAATTGGTCGGCATCGTCGCCGGCGCGGTCCCCGCGAACTACGAACAGGGCCGCATCAATCCGGCCACCCGCACCTTCCAGGCGCTCCGCATCGCGGTGAACGACGAGCTCGGCTCGATCGAACGGGTGCTGCCCCAAGCGCTCGCCGCGACCGGCCCCGACGGGGTGATCGTCTCAATCGCCTTCCACTCGCTCGAGGACCGCATCGTGAAGACGTTCCTCAAAGGTCAGGCGGAGGCCGGGGCGATAGAGCTCCTCACCCCAAAGCCGCTCATACCGAGCGAACAGGAGATAGCAAGGAATTCGCGTTCGCGCTCGGCCAAGCTCCGCGCGGCGCGAAAGAAATGAACCCATGACTGTCCTCTCATTGGCACAATCCGCCCCCGTCCCCCTCGCGCGCCGACGCGGCGTGCTCTCGCGCATCCCGCGTGCCGTCTGGAACGGCGCACTGCTTGTGGTCGGCATCGCGCTCGTCGCCCTGTACCTCGTGGAAGTGAACCGCACCGTCTCGTACGGGTATCGGATCCGCGAGGCGGAGAAACGGGTGGGTGAGTTGCGGACCGAGGTGCGCGCGAACGCGATAAAACTCTCGGAGCGGGAGCGGGTGGGGAACCTCACCGCGCAGGCGGCTTCACTCGGCATGGTGCCGGTCGGCTCCGTGGAGTACGTGAACACGTCCACGACCGGGGTGGCGCTCCGGTAAGGGGCGCGGTAAATCCCGCAAGGCGGGATTTTTTGTTATACTTCGGGCGTATGCCAGCGGCGCGTAGCCTGGGAAAACTGGTGGTCGTTGACCTCGCCGGGGGGCTCGTTTCCGCGCCGCTCTTCTGGTACGGCCGGGGGGCGGGGGATGCCGCCCGGTACTGCAAGCGGCTCATCGTCGCGCAGGCGGCGCGCGGGGGGGTGGGCGTCTGGCTCCGAAACCTGTTCGTTCCCATGTTCGGTCAGCGGGACGCTATCGGGATTATCATCAGTTTCTTCGTCCGCCTCTTCCAGATCATCATCCGAGGCGTAGCGCTCGTACTTTGGTCGGTGCTCGTCGGGTTCCTCTTCCTCGCCTATCTCGCCGCCCCGATCGCGATCGTGGTCGGCATCCTCTACGAGATTGGCATTCGTATCCGCGCATGACCCCCGCTCTCTCCTGTCCGGTGTGTGCCGCGCGCGGCTATTTGGGTGAGCGCCGCTGTCCCAACTGCCGCGGGGCGGCGTTCGTGCAGTTCGTGGGGAACACGCTCGTCGGCTGGCGCACCCCGCTCGACCCGTTCGCCATCGCGCTCCGTCGCGCGGGTGCGCGCGCGAACCGCATCGTTAATGGCGTGCTCATCGGCATCGCGGCGGTCGCGGTGGGCGAACGATTGATCGGCATCTTCATCTCCCCCCCGTTCTCCCCCTCGTTCGCGACCGGCTCCGCCCGCCCGTCGCTCCTCGGGTTCTGGATAGGCGCCTTCGCGCTGTTCCTCTTCATCGCGCGGCGCCGTCGCGCCCGGTACGCGACCGTGCCGATCCCGCGGCGCGGGTACGACGAGGAGGCCCCCGCGATACGTACCCCGTCGGGGTGGGAAGAGGCGCGTGCCGTTCCCGCGCATGAGGTGCGCGACGCCGCGGCTTCATTCACCCCTGCCGCGCTCCGCGCGGCAGAGGAGGCGGTCGCGCTCGCCGAGCGCGCCGGCCACACGCACATCGTCCCGCTCCACCTCTTCGCGGCGTTCCTCCCCGCGCGTGAGACCGCGGTCTTTTTCGCCCGCGCTGGGGTTGCGCGAAGCGCGGTAGAGGAGCGGGTGGAGCGCGCGCTCGGGAAGCTCCCGTCGGAGGCCCAGGGCGCGGCGCCCCTCCTCTCGGCCGAGGCGCAAGCGGCGCTCGTGGGCGCCTACGCGCGCGCCGCAGAGGGCCGCGCCGCACTCGCGGGCATCGAGGAGCTCATCGTCGCGGTCTCCGACGATCCCCGGGTGGCGGAGATCCTCGACGACGTCGGCATCACCCCCGCGATGGTGGGGAACATCGCATCCTGGCTCACGCTCACCCGCGCGCTCCGCGAGCGGATCGCTCGCTACCGCACGCGCGCCGCGCAGAAGCCGACCGGCGCCCTCGACCGGGCGATGACCGCGGTGGCCACCCCTACGCTCGACCGGTTCGGACGCGATCTCACCCGCGCCGCGCGGTTCGGCCGTCTTCCGTTCATGGTCGAACGCGATGCCGAGATGCGTGCCATTTTCCGGGCGATAGAGGGGGGCAGGTCGTCGGTCATCCTCGTCGGAGAGCCGGGCGTGGGCAAAGATGCCATCGTCTCCGGGCTCGCCGAGCGCATGGTGACCGAGGAGGTCCCCGAGCTCCTCGCCGACAAACGCCTCGTGGCGCTCTCGATACCGGATCTCGTCGCCGGTGCGAGCCCGGCCGAGGCGGGCGAGCGGCTGCTCACGGCGCTTAACGAAGTGGCGCGCGCACGGAACATCGCGCTCGCGGTAGAGAACATCGACGCGCTCGTCGGCATCGCCGAGGGCGGCGCCGATCTGTTCGATATTTTCGCAGAAGAAGCGGGGCGCGGATACTTCTATTGCCTCGCGACCGCGACGACCGGGCGCTACACCGAAGCGGTCGAGCGGCGTCCCTCCTCCCACGCCTTCACCAAAGTGGAGATCGCGGAGCCCACGGGCGACCAGGCGGTGCGCATCATCATGGCGCTCGTGGGTCGTGTCGAGGCCGAACAGGGGGTGTTCTTCGCGTATCCCGCGCTTAGGCAGGCGGTCACCCTCTCGGCGCGGTACCTCCCCGAGCGCCGGCTCCCCGAGAAGGCGATCGAGGTGCTGAGGGAATCGGCCCAAGCGGTGCGTACCTCCCGGGGGCAGAACGCGCTCGTAGACGGCGAGGACGTTGCCGCGATCGTGAGCGAAAAGTCGCACGTCCCGGTCACCGCGGTGACCGAGGAGGAGACGGACAAGCTCCTCGCGCTCGAGGGGCGCATCCACGAACGGGTGATCGGCCAGGACGAAGCGGTCGCCGCGGTCGCCGCCGCGCTCCGCCGGGCGCGAGCCGAACTGCGGGCCCAAAACCGACCGATCGCGAGCTTCCTCTTCCTCGGTCCCACCGGCGTGGGGAAGACCGAGCTCGCGAAGACCGTCTCCGCGGTGTATTTCGGCGCCGAGGACGCCATGGTGCGGCTCGACATGTCCGAGTATCAGGAGGCCTCCGCCATCCGTCGGCTCATCGGGTCCCCGGGCGAGCGGGGCGGCGGGCTCCTCACCGAGGCGGTCCGTAAGAAGCCGTTCACGCTCCTCTTATTGGATGAGTTCGAGAAGGCGCACGCCGACATCCTGAACGTCTTTCTCCAAGTGATGGAGGACGGCAGACTCACCGATAACGAGGGACGCACCGCGGATTTTACCAATGTCATCATCGTCGCCACCTCGAACGCGGGGTCCGCCTTCATCCAGGACGCCATCCGGGCGGGTCGCCCGCCTGATGAAGTGAAGAACGACCTGCTTCTCCGCGAGCTCAAAGGCGTCTTCCGGCCCGAGCTCCTGAACCGCTTCGACGGGGTGATCGTCTTCCGTCCGCTCACCGCCGACCAGATCGAGCAGATTGCGTGGCTTATGATGGGGAAGATCACCGATCTGCTCGCCGGCCGCGGCATCACCTTCCGCGCCACCGATGAGGCGGTCAAAGAGCTCGCGTCGATCGGCTTTGATCCGGTCTTTGGGGCGCGGCCCATGCGCCGCGTGCTCCAGGAGAAAGTTGAGAACGCGCTTGCCGACGCGCTCCTCCGGCAGAAACTCGGGCGCCGCGACACCGTGGTCCTCGATCCGGGCGGAGTGATCCGCATCGAGAAAGCAAAAGAGCTCTAGTATGTTCCTTTGGGCGGCAGGCGCGGCCGTGCTCACCTTCGCGTTCACCTTCGCGGTGCGCCGCTTCGCACTCGTAACCGGCATCCTCGATCTCCCCGGGGGGCCGCGCAAGATACATTCCAGGGCCACCCCGCTCCTCGGCGGGGTGGCCATTTTCATGGGCTTTACGGCCACCCTTATCACCGCGGCGCTCATAACGGGCGCGATCGTCCGACCCGACGCCGTGAGCTGGCGGATGCTTGTGGGCGTGCTCGTGGGTGGGGCGATGCTGGTCGTGGGCGGCGCGCTCGACGACAAGTATGGTCTCCCGCCCCGACGACAGTTACTCTTCCCCGTGATAGCGACCGTCGTCGTCATCATCTCGGGGGTCGAGGTCTCAAAGCTCACGAACCCGTGGGGGGGGATCATCTTGCTCACCGCGCCGCTCTCCGGACTCGTGGTGTTCCCGTACCTCATGGGCACCACCTACGCGACCAAGCTTTTTGACGGCCTGGACGGACTGGTGACCGGGATAGCGGCGATCGGCGCGCTCCTCATTATGGGACTCGCGCTCACCGCGCGGTATCACCAACCGGACGTCGCGCTCATCGCCGCGATCGCGGCGGGCGCGTTCATCGGGTTCCTCCCGTGGAACTTCCACCCCGCGCGGATTTTTTTGGGGGAAGGGGGAGCGCTCTTGGCCGGATATCTCCTCGGCGTCCTCTCGGTCATCTCCGGGGCGAAGATAGCGGTGGCGCTCATGGCGCTTGGGGTAGCGGTAGTGGACGCCGCATGGGTCATCATCCGTAGGCTCTCGCGCCGCACCCCGCTCTCGGGGGGTGACCGCCAGCACCTCCATCACCGACTCTTGGATGCCGGATTCACCCAGCGCACGGCGGTCGTCTTCCTTTGGTTCATCTCCGCCTCTTTCGGCGCGGCTACGCTCTTCCTCCAGAGCGCGGGCAAGCTCGTCGCGTTCACGCTCCTCGCCCTTACGACGATCACCGTGGGGGTCGCCGCTATCCTCAAGCGTAAAAAGATGAGCCCCGCCCCTCATGGAGAGGGGCGGGGCGCGCGGGGCTAGCTGCCTGCGGGCGGTTCGTACGCTTTGCGTCGCGGCGGCCGGGGATGATTCCCCCTGAGGTCCACCTGCTCTATCGGCGACCGTCTGACCCCGGTCGGTGTGTGTTCGGGATGGGGAATGAGTTCGGCGAGCGAGCGGGCGAGCTCGTTTCGCTCCCAGTGGGGAAGCGATTCGATGCGCGCGATGAGCGCCTCATGCCGACCGGGGCGGAGTACGCGCCGCGGATCGGCGAGGTAGCGGGCGACGTCCTGCCGTTCGAACCGGTGCAGCTGGTTCACGGCCTCTAAGAGACGATCCTTATTTTCCATTGACCCTCCGCTCACATGGTAGCATACGGGCATGAGGCGGCTACTCCTCATCCTCGCTATCGCGCTTGCGGCCTACGGCGGCTTTCGTTTTTGGTCCGCATACGGTCGGCACGTGAGGGACACAGTCCCGCTCCCCGCGCGAACGGTACGCATCGGAGCGGCCGTCGTGCGCGCCGAGGTAGTGGCCACTGATGAGGAGCGCCGACGCGGGCTCTCGGGGCGGGACTCGCTCGCCGCGGACGGCGGCATGCTCTTTACCTTCCCCGAGGCGGGCCGCCACGGGTTTTGGATGCAGGGGATGCGCTTCCCGCTCGATTTCATCTATATCCGTGATCTCTCGGTGGTCGCGATCATCGAGCGCGTACCGGTCCCCGACACCGTACCGCTTCCGTTCGCGCCCGACGAACCGTTCGATGCCGTGCTTGAAGTGAACGCCGGCTGGGTACACGCCCGCGGGGTACGGGTGGGGGACCAGGTTGCCTATTGAACCCGCCTCCCGTACCATCCCCTATAGGAGGTTTTGCGATGCATATAACAGTTCCGGTTCGACTTCGCTGGTATCAGACGCTCTTTCACCCGAACGTGCTCACCGCGCTCCGCATGGCGCTCATCGTCCCCATCCTCGCGCTCTGGGATGCGGGGATCCCCGGCTGGCCGCTCTGGCTTTTTTGTTTTGCGGCCATTCTCGACCTCTTCGATGGGTACCTTGCCCGACGCTGGGGGCTTGTCACCCCGATCGGCAAGGTATTGGATCCGGTGGCCGACAAGCTGCTCCTGGTGGTCCCCATCTGGCTCCTCATCGATCAGGTGAGGCCACATCCGGTGACGGGCGCGGCGGCCGCCCTGCTTGTGGCGGTGGAGGTGTCGCTCCTCGCGGTGCGGTTCCCGAAGCTCGCCCGCCGGTTCCCCTGGCTCACCGTCTCCAATCCGGCGGCGAACGGGTTTGGCAAGGTGAAGGTATGGGTCCAGTCGTTCGTGGTCGGTTGCTTGCTCTACGACGACATGCTCTGGACCGCCGCGGAGATCGGCGTGCATGTGGCGACCGCATTCGCGCTCCTCTCGGCCATCACCAAGCATCCGCGGATGATCGCCTCCCCGCTCGTGGAGAAGGCGCTGAACCGCCCGCTCATCCGGGGGGTCATCTGGCGCTTCGCCGCAGGATGAGCCGCCGTGCCGCGCGTTCCTCGACTCCCGTCCCCGGACGGGAGTCGCTTCTTTTCCGCTTGACGCCGGGACGGGGTACGGGTAGGATTGCGGCCTATGCGATTTGCGGTGATCAAAACGGGCGGCAAGCAATATCTGGTCAAAGAGGGCGAGACCCTTGCCGTTGAAATGCTCCCCCAGAAAGAGGGGGACAAGATCGAATTTGAACCGTTGCTCGTCGCCGACGGGGATGAGGTGAAGGTGGGCGCCCCGACGGTGAAGGGTTCCACGGTGAGCGCGACGGTCGCCGCGCACGGTCGCGCGAAGAAGGTGCGGGTGATAAAGTTCCACCGCAAGGCGCGCTACAAGCGCAACGTCGGCCACCGCCAACCGTTCACCAAAGTGAAGATCGAAAAAATCGCCGCCTAAAGCGGCGATTTTTGGTTACCTGTTTCTATTGACAGAGGGATGCAGAGCGTTTGATGATTCATTCATCCTCGCCGACAGCAAGCCGCTCTACTGTGCCAAGCGCGGCGACAAGGAGTTTATCGTCCACAGTACGGACGAGGGTCATGGGTACGACAAGGTGTTCTTCCTCCATGTGGAAGGAGACGAGATCGTCTTTGGCGCACGCAAGGGGCGCAAGCTCTACCGCGTGAGCAAGAAGATCGCGTAGCGCGACGGCGGGCAGTTCGATCTACCGAAAGGTGGACTCGGGCTGCCCGCCCTTTTTATCTTGGTACAAATCTCGATGCTTATCTCGGTACTTCGCGCCGCCCCACGAGCGCATCCGAGAGGGTGACCTCGTCGGCGTACTGGAGCTCGGCGCCCATGGGGAGCCCGCGGGCAAGCCTGGTCACGCGCACCGGATGGTTCTTCATCGCGGCAGAGAGCGAGAGGATGGTGGTCTCGCCGTCCAAGTTGGGTGAGAACGCGAGGATCACCTCGCGCACGCGGTCGCGCGGGATGCGTTCCATGAGCTCACGCACACGGAGCCGGTCCTCGGTCATCCCCTCAAGCGGGGAGAGGGTGCCGCCCAACACGTGATAGAGACCTCGGAAGGCGCCGGTGGATTCGATGGCGCCCACATCCTGGGGCTCGGCGACCACACAGAGCGCGCTTCGGTCGCGGCGTCCGTCGGCGCATATCTCGCACGGGCTCGCGTTCCCTACGGTAAAGCAGGTCATGCAGACGTTCACCGATGCGGTGGCGCGGCGGACGATCTCGGCGAAGCGCTCCACCTCCGTGGGCGTGCGCCGCAAGAGCGAAAAGACGTAGCGCTCGGCCGTCTTCGGCCCGACGCCGGGGAGCGTCTGGAGCGCCTCCAACAGGTCGTTGATCTCGCGGGAGTATTTACGCATATCTTCCGTAGCGACGCGACTGCGCCGGGTGCTACTTCAACCCTTCCAGTTCTTTGCGCTTGCGGAAGAGCACCATCTGCACCTTCTTGACCCCGTCGTTGGCCGCGTCCTTGATGGCGGCCTCCAACTCGGACTGCTTGCCGAGGAGCGCCGGGTCAACGGTGACCGCCTTCACCTCGAAGGTGCCGCTCATGGAGATCTTCACCTTGCCCCATGCGCCCTGACCCTCAACCGTTTCGGCGCCAAGGATCGATTGCGCTTTCTTGGCGCTCTCGCGCATGTCTTTGAACTGTTTGAGTTTGGAGAATACGGACATAGGTTTCAAGCTTTACGTTTCAAGCTTCAAGCTTCAAGCTTTTAGCTTTAAGATTCATGTCACCTCTCACGCCGCCGCAGGCGCGAGCTGTTGGGTGCGGTCGAGGTTCTTGAAGGTGACGCGCGCCTCGTCAAAGTAGAGGCGCACCATCCCGGTGGGGCCGTTCCGATGCTTGGCCACGTGGATTTCCGCCACGTTACGCTCCTCCATGGGGATGTCTTCAAGCCGATACCCGCGGTCGGCCGCCTTGCGGTAGATGAACATGACCACATCGGCATCCTGTTCGATGGAACCCGACTCCCGCAGGTGGGCGAGCTTGGGAATCGCGGGTTTGGCAAGCTCCACCGCGCGTGAAAGCTGGGAGAGCGCGAGCACCGGGACGTTCAGTTCACGGGCGATGCCTTTTAGTGATCGCGTGATGTCGGAAATCTCGAGCACCCGGTTCTCTATCCGCGTGCGGCTCTCCATGAGCTGGAGGTAGTCGACGATGAGGAGCCCGAGGCCGTGCTCCATTTGGAGCCGCCGCGCTTTGGTCCGGATCTCCATGATGTTCGCGGCGGGGGAGTCGTCGATCCAGACCGGCGACTCGGAGAGGAGCCCGAGCGCATGGCCGATGCGCGCGAAGTCATCGGAGTCGCCGCGTTCCGACAGGCGCCCCGTGCGCATGCGCCAGAGGTCCACATTCGCCTCCGAGCAGATCATGCGGTCCACGAGCTGTTCCTTGGACATCTCGAGCGAGATGATGCCGACCGGTACTTTGTTCCGCACCGCCGCGTGGCGCGCCATGTCCAAGGCGAGCGAGGTCTTGCCCACCGAGGGCCGGGCGGCGAGCACGACGAGGTCGGAACGTTGCAGCCCCCCGAGGAGGGAGTCGAGCTCGGCGTAGCCGGTGGCCACCCCACGGAGCTTTCCCTTCTCGCGGTGGAGTTCGTCGATGCGATCGAAGGCGGATTCCAGCACCGATTGCATCGGCACGAACGCCTGCTTGGTGTGTTTTTGCGAAATGGCGAAAAGCTTTTGTTCCGCGGTATCCAGGACGTTCGCGACCTCTTCGCCCTCGGCGAACCCCATGCCCGCGATCTCGGTGGCGGCGGTGATGAGTTTCCGGAGCGTGGATTTGCGCGCGACGATCTCGGCGTAGTGGGCCACGTGCGCCGCGGTGGGCACCGTGTTCGAGAGTGTGATGAGGTACGCGCGTCCGCCGACGTCCTCGAGCGCGCCGCGCTCCTCGAGCCGGGTTCCCAAGGAGAGGAGATCGATGGGTTCGCGCTTGCGGTAGAGGTCCAGCATCGCCTCGTAGACGGCACGGTGCGCGGCCTTGTAGAAGTCGTCGGGCGTGACAACATCGCCCACCTTCACGATGGCGTCCTTGTCGAGGAGGAGGGCGCCCAACAACGACTGCTCGGCTTCGACCGAGTGGGGGGGCATGCGTTCTATCGGCGCGGGCATATGAAGCGGGTTCATCTTAGACGCATCACGGCGGCCGGTCAAAGTAGATAACGTGGGGGTAACTGCGGTACACTCATGAGGTGAAAAATCTCACGTTGCTCGCCACCCTCACGATGGTCGGCACCATCATCGGTGCCGGCATTTTCGGCGTCCCCTATGTGATGAGCCGCGCCGGGGTTCCCGTCGGGCTCGTCTACATCGCGCTATTGGGCGGCGCCATGGTGCTCACCCATGGCATGTACGCGAAAATCGCGATCGCCACCCCGGGGAAACACCGGCTCGTCGGCTACGCGCGGCGGCACCTCGGGCCGGGAGCCGCGCGTGTGGCCTCCCTCACCAATCCGTTGGGGCACCTCGGTGCGCTCCTCGCCTACCTGATCCTCGCCGGAATCTTCCTGGAGACGCTCCTCGGGGGGAGCGCGCTTTTCTGGACGGTCGCCTTTTTCTTAGCGACCTCGTTCCTCCTTGGGCTCCCGTTTCGGCGCGCGGAGTTCATTGAGGGGGTGCTCACCTGGGCGCTCCTCGCCCTCGCGCTCGCGGTGGTCTACTTCGTCCTCCCGCACGCGCGCGCAGGGAACCTTGTCGCGGTGAACCTCGGCGAATGGTTCGTGCCCTACGGGGTCATCCTCTTCTCGCTCTCGGGCGCCTCGGCGATCCCGGACATGGTGGAGAGCCTCCGAAAGAATGTGCGTCGGTCGCTCGTGTCTACCACAGTGGGGACGACGATCGCGGTGCTCATGACCGCGCTCTTCGGGGTAGTGGTCGCGGGCGCGACCGGGAGCGGGACCACCGACGACGCGATTTCCGGCCTCGTCCCGGTGGTCGGCCGCTGGATCGTCTTGGGGGGCGCGGCGCTCGGTCTCCTTGCGGTGCTCACCTCCTTCATCACCATCGCGTCAAATCTCAAGGAGCAGTTCGAGTACGATTTCAAGTTTTCTCCGGCCTCATCCTGGGCGATCACCGCGCTCGTCCCGTTCCTCGCGTTCCTCCTTGGCGCGCGGAGCTTCATCGGGGTGCTCGGATTCGTAGGCGCGGTCTTCGGGGTAGTGGACGGGATCCTCATCATGCTCATCGCCCGCCGGATCATCAGGGGGTGGTTGCGCGCCGCCACCGTTCCGCTTATCCTCTTGTTCCTCGTCGGCATCGTTGCCGAGATGATCACCCTTCGCGCATGAACCGATCGGTCCGCATCGCTCTCGCCGCCGCGGTGCTCGGCGCGGCGGCGTATGCCGCCTTCGCCCTCACCGCACCGCCTCTCTGGAACTCGCCGGACGAGACGGCGGTCGCGTACTTCTCCCGCATCTTCGGCGAGACCGGTCGGCTCTGGGCCTTCGAGCCGATGAACGCCTTCGCGGAGGAGCGGGTGCATCCGCGCTCGATCGTCTCGGTGGACGCGCACCTCGTGCCCGCATCCTTCTACGGGATGATGTGGGTGGTCGGGTTCGCGTATCGGTTCGTGGGCCCGCTCGCGTTCTCGCTCGTCACTCCGGTTGCGACGGGGTTTGCGGCGCTCGCGGTCTTCTTCCTTCTCCGCCGACCGCTCGGGGCGCGGACGGCGGTGGTCGCCGAGGCGCTCTTCCTTATGCACCCGGCGGTCTGGTACTTCTCGAGCCGGGGTCTTTTCCCCAACGCGCTGTTCCTCGATTGCGTGATCCTCGGGGTCGCCGCGCTCCACCTTCGGCCCTGGGAACGGTTCGCACGGGGGAGGGGACGGCTCGGCGCCTCTATTGACGACGCGCTTGGTGTGCTCCTCCTCTCCCTCGCGTTCGCCGTCCGGCCGATCGAGTTCCTCTGGCTCGGCCCGCTTTTGGTCGCGTGGGCGATAGCGCGCCGCGCCCACTTCACCGTTACCCGCGTCCTCGCCGGCGCGCTCGTGGTCGGTCTCATGCTCGTCGCGATTCTGGTGACCAACGCCTCGCTCTACGGCGCACCCGGCTCGTTCGGATACACCGCCTTCTCTCCGAACCCGGGCGTGTCGGTCCCGGCGCTCTCGCTCGGCTCCCGTCTCCCCGAGATCCTCTCCGCGCCGCGACCGTACGTACTGCCGTTCGGGTTCCACCCGCGCCTCGCGGCCACGAACCTCGGGTGGTACGCGGTGGGGTTCGCCTGGTGGTATGCGGCCGCGGCGATCGCGGGGGTCTTCTTCTTCCCGCGTCGGCACCTCCGGCGCGCGCTCGTCGTGCTCGCGTTCGTCGCGCTCACCCTTGGCATCTACTACGGGAGCGGGGTCTTCAGCGATTCCACCGTGCCGGGTCTCACCGTCGGTTCGTCATACCTGCGGTACTTCCTGCCGATCGCCGCGCTCGTCCTCCCGTTCGCCGCCGCGGGGGTGACCGGGGTCGCCGGCCTCGCCGGGCGGAGGAGCGCGGCCGGCTTCACCGGCGCGTTCCTCGCGCTCATGTTCGCGGCAAACGCCTGGACGGTGATTTGGCGCTCGCCCGAATCGCTCGCACCCATGCGCGCGCACCTCGTCCGGTACCAGGCGATAAAGAGTGACGTGCTCGCCCGCACCGCACCGCGCGACCTCATCGTGGTCGAGCGCGCGGACAAGCTCTTCTTTCCCGATCGTCCGGTAACCCTTGATCTGCGTGACCCGGCCACGCTCGATGCGCTCGTCAAGCTCTCCCTCGCCACCCAACCGCATTATTTTGGCATCACCATTTCCGACGACGAGTATCCCGCGATCCAGGGCGCGCTCGCTGTCCGGGGATTGCAGATGGGCCGTGTGCGCGCCTACGACCACGAGACGCTCTACGCGATCACCCCGCTCGAATGAGGACGCTTGCCGCCATCGTCGCCACCTTTGCCGCCCTTGCCGTGCTCGCTTGGGTCATCTGGCAGAATCTGGTCCCCTCGGGCGTGTTTGTCGCACACTACCGGCCCGGGGAACCGTCTGCGCTCATCGGGCCGCTCGTTCCCGAGTCGCGCCTCCTCCCGCTCCGCATCGCGGACGACGGGACCCCCTACCGATCGATCGTCGAGGAGCCCATCAATTTCGACGTTCGGATGCCGCTCTCGTTCGACTCCGCGACGGTGCGGGTCACCTTCGGCGGGGATGCCCGCCTCCTCGAGATCGGCGGGCTCGCCTCGCGCGAGAGCTGGACCTACGATCTGCGCCCCGCGGGGAACGCGGTGTTGGATGAGCTCGTCGGATGGCATACGGTGACCGAGGGCCAGGTGACGCTCTACGAGCGCACCGCTCGGTACCGTTCGCTTGCCGAGTTCTTCGCCGACATCCCTCCGAGCGGCGTGGCGTCCTATCGCGCGACGATCGGCTCCTCCGCGCGTATTCCCGGATACGCGCCGAGCGAAGAGCGGCGGCGCTACGCGGCGGCGTTCCGCGGCGGCACGACGATAAAGGCCTATCTCGAGCGCGAGCCCCTCGACTTCGCGTTCCTCGTGCAGGACGTGAACCGCCATGAGGGACCGGACGTGCTCCGCATGGTGGCGAGCCGCCTCTCCGACGGCGCCTCCGCGCTCGCCGGGGTGGACGTGGAGATCGCCCAGGTGGTCTCGGCCGATGACGGCTCGAGCGCCGCGGACGGCCGGCACTCCGCGGCGCACTGGGTGCGGATCACCACTCCCGAACCGGTCTCCGGTGTCGTGCGGCTCGAGCTCCGCGCCGGCGACGACATCGTCTTCCGTGAGACCGAGACGCCGCACCGCAAGTTCGTATTCGCGAACCGTTTCTACTCCGCGGACCACGTCGGCTATCTTCCCGAACCGGTACCGCTCCGGGTGGTGACCAACGGTCGGCGCCTCGCGGCGACCACGGCGCATCCCGAGGCGTTCCAGACGGTGACCGCGGGGAGCGGGGAGTTCACCGTCGATGACCTGAACGCCCGGTTCACTGCCTCCGTCGCCTCCGACATACGGCGCGACGGATACGCGGAGGTCCGGGCCCCCTACGGCGACCTTCGGCTCGAGACCGCCGGGGTCTTCGCGTTCGGGCGTGAAAACCTGTTCAATCCCGACCCGGTCGCGCTCACGGGCGAGACCGACGTGGATGCCGACGGCATCGACTTCATCCTCACCTCATACGTCCCGCCTGCGCGCCGAGGGGAGTGGAAGACCGCCGAGGCGACCTTCGACCTCCGGGGGCTCTCGGTGCGGGACCGGGCCGCGAACTTCACCCTCTCGGTCCCGGGCATGGAGCTCGATCAGGCCGAGCTGCGCATCGCGGGGATCGAGGTGGAGCTCCACCGACCCTCGCTTGATATACTCAAATGGAAGGACGCGGTCGCGAAACTCTGGCGGACGCTCACCGGGCGCGAGCAGGAGTTCGTGAACGGCCTCATCAACTGAGTATGGATCGCGATACCCTCCACGACCTCATCGCCCCGTTCGCGGGGGCGGCCGCGGCGCTCACCTTCGCGCTCGCGTTCCTTGAACTGCTCCGCCCAAGGTTCGTATCGCTCTTCCTTGATTTCCGCATCCTCGCTCTCGGTACGGTGGTCCTCGCCCTCGGCGCGGCGCTCACCGTGCCGCGCACGAGGGGTCCGCGGGTAGGGGCGGCGGTCCTCATCGTCGCCGCATCGTTCGCCGCGCTCCTCGCGCTCGTGCGCGCGACCGCCGCGAGCGGTCGCCTCGGGATCGTCACGCTCATCGCGGGCGTCGGGGCGTTCCTCGCGGTCGGATTCGCCGCCCTCCGGGGGCCGGCGTATGATGAGACCGATGACCGATCTCTATGACCGACTGCCTTTTCTGCAGGATCATCAGCAAGGAGATCCCTTCGGACATCATCTACGAGGATGACGCCGTGGTCGCGTTCCTCGATATCCACCCGGTGAATCCGGGACACACCCTGCTCGTCCCGAAGGAGCACAGTGAAGAGACGACCGTCGCAGGGGAGGCGGCGCGAGGCGCGCTCGGCAGCGCGCTCGTGCGGCTCGCCCCCGCGATCGTCCGGGCCACCGGGTCGGGGGGGTGGAACCTTGAGATAAATTCCGGCGCGGTCGCGGGCCAAGTGGTCAGGCACACCCACTGGCACCTCATCCCGCGCCGCGCCGGCGACGGCCTCGTGCACTGGCCGGGTCGCGAGACGACCGCGGAGGAACGTGCGCAGGTCGCGGACGCCGTGCGCGCCGCGCTCGCCGCGTAACGAGCGGGAAGCCGGCGATTGACGGCGAGCGTTTTTTCTGCTACGGTGCTGCAGATATGCGTGTCTTGATCTTAGGCGCCCGCGGGATGCTCGGGCAGGCGCTCACCGAGGAATTCCAGAAGCACGGCGACGAGGTGCTCGCGTGGGGGCACGAGGAGCTTGATATCTCGGACCCCGCGAAGGTCGCCGCCTCCATCACCTCGAACATCGACGTTCTCATGAACGCCGCCGCGGATAACGATATCGACGGCGCAGAAGAGCGGGCGGACGAGACGATGAAGGTGAACGCCTACCCGGTGGGGACGCTTGCGGACATCTGCAACATGCTCGGCATGGTGTTCGTGCAGTTCTCCTCGGAGCACGTCTCTTCGGGCAAGAATCCCCAAGGGATCCGGGAGAATGAGAAGCCCGAACCGCTCTCGGTGTTCGGCCGCTCCAAAGCGCTCGCCGAGAAGTTCGCGCTTGAGGACAACGATCAGACCTACCTCATCCGTACCTCACGCCTCTTCGGGCGCCAGGGCGATTCACCGCACGCGAAGCCGAGCTTCGTCGAGAAGATCCGTGCGCTCGCCCGTGAGCGCGGCTCGTTCGATTCGGTCCACGACGAGGTCGCCGCCCCCACCTACGCCCCAGACCTCGCCCGCGCGACCCGCGAGCTCATCGCGGGGAAGCAACCGTTCGGCGTCTATCACCTCACCAACTCCGGCGCCGCGACCTGGTACCAGTGGGCCGCGAAGATCGTGGAACTCTCCAAGCTCCCGGCGACGGTGAGCCAGGTCGCGCGCCGCGAAATGCCTTCTGCCGCGCCCCGCCCGCGCTACGGGATGCTCGTGAACACCAAAACGCCTCCGCTCCGGAGCTGGGAGGAGGCGCTCGCCGAGTTCATCGGCTGATCACTGGAGCTGACGTTTGTTGAGGACGGTTACCCCGTCCTTTTCCGTTTTGAAATGGAGGACCGACCCGCGCGCGTCCACCGTCATGCCACGCATCCCCGTTCCTGACGCGAGCACAGTATCGTTCCGGCCATCGCGTCCGTCGCGTTCCACCGCGTGCACCTCGCGCGCCGTTTGGTAGAGCAGGTACGGGCCCGCGGGGTAGGGGAGCACGGCGACGATCTCTTCGCCCACCCGCGTGATAACCTCGCGGCTTCCGTCCGCTCGTTCGACCCACAGCTCGAACCCGTCGGTCGCGACGGTCTCGTCTTGGTGCGTGGACCGTCGCGGATCGGTACGCGAGAGCTGTGCGCGTTCCTCATCGGAGAGGGTCGAGAGGTCCCCCGGTTCGCTCGCGCGATCGAGGAAGAGCACGATTCCCTCGGCAAAGGTGGTGCGCTCGCTCTCGACCGGGAGGCGTTTGGACCAGGCCACGTATCCCTCGCGCCCAACGGTCACCGTGTACGTACCGGGGAGCAGGTTGCGAAGCCGAGACGGGCTCCGCTCCCGGCGTTTTTCCTCATTGAGCCAGATCGTCGCACCCTCGGGTCTCGAGCGGATGAACAGGATGCCGACCTTCTCGATCGCCTGCTTCTTCGCGTTGTAGCGATAGCCGGCGGTGTAGAGCACCACCACCGGCGCGGTCGCGAGGAAGAGCGTGAAACACGCGACAAGTATCGCTATCCTTGTTCGGAGGGTCATTCTGAAGTACGCTGTCCGCTTATGGCGAAATTCATCATCCGCGGCGGGAACCGTCTCGTCGGGGAGATCACCGTGAACGGGTCCAAGAACGATGCCACGCCGGCGGTGTGCGCAACGCTCCTCACCAGCGAACCGGTACTGCTGCGGAACGTGCCGCGCATCTCCGACGTGTTGCACCTCCTCGAAATCCTCACGGGTCTTGGCGCGGAGGTGAGCTGGCAGGGTGCGCACGACATCAGGATCTCCTGCGCGCACGTGAATCCCGGCGCGCTTGACCGGGGGCTGGTCGCGAGCATGCGCTCGTCCGCCCTCCTCATGGGACCGATGCTCGCGCGTTTCGGCGCGGTCGAACTGCCGGAGCCGGGAGGGGATGTCATCGGTAAGCGGCCGCTCGAGACGCACTTTTATGCGTTCGAGAAGCTCGGCGCCACGGTCGAGCGGAGCCACGACCGCGTGCGTATTTCCGGTTCATTGCGCGCGGCCGAGGTCATTCTACCAGAGCTTTCGGTCACGGCAACGGAGAATGCCGTGATGGCCGCCTCGCGCATCACGGGCACCACGGTCGTGAAGCTCGCGGCGACCGAGCCGCACGTGCAGAATTTGTGCCGTATGCTCATCGCGATGGGCGCGCGCATCGAGGGGATCGGGTCGCACACCCTGCGCGTGACCGGTGCGGCCGCACTCCGCGGCGCCGACCACACGATCATCCCGGATACGCTCGAGGTGGGGACCATGCTCGTCGCGATCGCCGCGACCAAGGGAGAGGCGACGATCGTGAACGTGGTTCCCGAACACCTCGAGATGGTGCTCAATCTGGTCTCCGACATCGGGATCCGTACCGAGTACCGCGACGGTCGGCTCCGCGTCCTCCCGCCTGCCGGCGCGCCGCGTCCGTTCCGGCTCCTCACGCTCCCGTACCCCGGGTTCCCCACCGACCTTCAGGCCCCGTTCTCGGTACTCGCGACGCAGTGCGACGGGATGTCCATGATCCACGACCCCCTCTACGAGGGGCGTCTCGGCTACGTGCACTGGCTCACCAAGATGGGGGCGAACGCGGTGGTGTGCGACCCGCACCGCGTCGTGTTCTCGGGGCCCACGCCACTCCATGGCTACGAGATCAAGGCGCTGGACATCCGGGCGGGGGCCACGTTGCTCATCGCCGGGCTCACCGCCTCGGGCGAGACGGTGCTCCACGACGCGGAGATCATCGACCGTGGATATGAGAAGCTCGCCGAACGGTTGGGCGAGCTGGGGGCTGACATCCGCCGGGAACAGGGGGTGTAGTATACTCATCATATGCAGGACCAACGGATCTTCTACAGGATCGTTTTTTCGTATGTAGGGGCCCTTGCCCTCCTCGGGAGCTTCGTGGGAGGGGTGTACCTTGGGGTCAAGAGCGCTCCCCCCGGGCCGGGGGACGTGGCGGGGAAGGACGCCCTTCCGGCCCACCTCACAGAGGACGTCGAGTTCAAGCAGTTTTGGGACGTGTGGGAAAAGGTGCGGCGCGACTATGTGCACCAGCCGGTCTCCGAGGTCGGCCTGTTCTATGGCGCGATCAAGGGGATCGTCGCCGCGCTCGACGATCCCTACTCGGTCTATTTCGATCCGGAGGAGTCGGAGGAATTCGCCCGCGAGCTGAACGGGACCTTCGAGGGGATCGGCGCCGAGATCGGGTTCCGGGATTCGCGCATGATCATCGTCGCGCCGCTACCGGAGACGCCCGCGGCTCGGGCGGGCCTGCGCGCCGGCGACCACATCGTTGAGATACAGGGCGAGGATACCGTCGGCATGGCGCTCGACACCGCGGTGGGGAAGATCCGCGGCCCGAAGGGGACCGAGGTGGTGCTCACCATCTATCGGATCGGATGGGACGAGCCGCGCGAGATCGGGATCGTGCGTGACCAGATCACGGTGGCCTCGGTGACCGCGACACGGGTGGATGCCGTGGGCGACGAGGACGAGGGGGGCCCTATCGCGATCATCCGGATGAGCCAGTTCAACGAGGATACGGTCCGCAATTTCGATGCGGAGACCCGCGCGGCGCTCCTCTCGGGCGCGCGGGGCATCATACTCGATCTTCGGAACAACCCGGGCGGGTTCCTGGAGGCCGCGGTGGAGGTGGCGGGCGCATGGATCGATCGCGATACGGTGGTGATCGAGCGCACTACGGGCGGTGGCGAGGTGCCGTTCACGCCCCGGCGTCGGGCGACCCTCGCGGAGACCCCCACCGTGGTGCTCGTGAACGGCGGGTCGGCCTCTGCGTCCGAGATCGTCGCAGGCGCTCTCCAGGACGCGGGCCTCGCCACGATCGTGGGGGAGACCACATTCGGCAAAGGTTCTGTGCAGAATTATGAGGAGCTTCCCGATGGGTCGTCACTGAAGCTCACCATCGCCGAGTGGCTCACCCCCAAACGCCGCTCCATCGATCGGCAGGGGATCACCCCCGACGAGATCGTCGCCTTCGCCGAGGAGGATGCGGCGTCGGGAACCGACCCGCAGCGGGACGCCGCCCTCCGCATCCTCCGCGAGGCGCTCGACCTATGAGGAAGAAGCCCGCTGGAAAGCACCGCACCGAGCATTCGGCCGGCGGAGTGGTCTTCCGTCTCACCCGTTCCGGCCCGCTCATCGGGCTCATTTTGGATTCGTATAAGAAGTGGACCTTTCCCAAGGGTCATGTGGAGGCCGGGGAAACGGTAGAAGAGGCGGCGCTCCGTGAGACCGCCGAGGAGATGGGCCTCCCTAAGCTCCGCATCGTTCGCCCACTGGGGAAGACCGCCATCTGGTTCAAGGACCGTTTTGATGAGCCCGGGACGATGGTGCACAAGTACATCTCGTATTTCCTCATGGAGACAGAGAGCGGCGCGCGCGGGAAGGCGGATCGGGCGGAGCACGTCCGCGCCATCCGCTGGGTGCCGTACCGGCGCGCGCCGCGCGCGGTGAGCTACCGGAATATGCTCCCTATCGCGCGCGCGGCTGTCTCGTTCCTCCATGACCTATCGCAAAACCGCAACTCTCGCTAGCGACGCGCTCCTCGTGGAGCTCGGGAGCGGTCCCGAGGGTCTCGCGCCCGCGATCGCGCGCGACCGCCTCTCCCGCGACGGGGAGAACCGGCTCACCCGCCGTGCGCCGGGGACCGGAGCGGTCCTTGCGCGCCAGCTCATCTCCCCGCTCACCCTCGTGCTGTTCGCGGCGGTGGGCGTGGCCTCCGCGCTCGCCGACTGGGCGAGCGCGATCACCATATCCGTCTTCCTCGCGGTGAACGTCGCGCTCGGCTTCATCCAGGAGTTCCGCTCCGAGCGCGTCGTGACCGCGCTCGAGCGCTATATCGCCCCGTCGGTGCGGGTTCGCCGCGGCGGCGCCTGGGTCCGCGTGGAGACCGCGGAGGTGGTCCCCGGGGACGTCATCGCGCTCTCCGCCGGCGATGCGTTCCCCGCCGACGCGCGCATCGTTCGCGCCGAACGAGCGCTCGTGGACGAATCGATCCTCACCGGGGAGTCCGCCCCGACCCCAAAGACGTCCGACCGACTCCGACGCGAGCCGGGGGCGCCGCACGAGGCCTCGAACATCGGGTTCGCCGGGACCACGCTCGCCGCCGGAACGGTGGAGGCGGTGGTGTTCTCGACCGGCGACCGCACCGCGCTCGGGGCGATCGCCCGCGAGGCGGCGGCGGTGAAACGCCCGTCGGTCTTTGAGCAGAACATCGGCTCGTTCTCGCGGTTTCTCGTTAAGGCGGTGGTCGTCACCCTCGCGCTCGTCTACGCGGCGAACCTGCTCATCAAAGGCGCCGCCGCCGATGCCGGCGAGCTGCTGCTCTTCTCGCTCGCGCTCGCCGTCTCGGTCATCCCCGAGGCGCTCCCCACGGTGATCACGGTGACCTTCTCGAGGGGTGCGCTCATGCTCGCGAAGAAGAAGGTGGTGGTAAAGCGCCTTTCGGCGATCGAGGACCTCGGCCACATCGAGGTGCTCTGCACCGACAAGACCGGCACGCTTACCGAGAACAAGCTCACGGTGGGGCGTCTCTCGGCCGCGGACCCGAACGCGCTCGTCTCCGCCGCGCTCGATTCCGCGGAGCAACTCGACGGCCGTCTCGCCGAGACGGTCTCCTCGTTCGACGCGGCGCTCTGGCGCTTCGCGTCGGCAGACCAACGCGCCGACGCGGAGCAGGTCCCGCGCGTCGCGTCCGTTCCCTTCGACCCGATCCGTCGCCGGAACGCGACCGTGGTCGAGCGCGCGGGGAAGCGGTACCTCACGGTCAAAGGAGCGCCGGAGGACATCGTCGCGCTCGCCGGGCTCGAGGGGCCGGCGCGCGAGCGGGTCATGAGCGAGTTCCGTGGTATGGGAGCGGAGGGGATGCGCGTGCTCGCGCTCGCGCGCCGGGTGGTCCCGCTGCAGGATGCCTACGGCGCCGAGGACGAGTCCGGTGCGGCGTTCATCGGGCTCGTCGGATTCATCGATCCGCTCAAGCGTTCGGCGAAGTCCTCGGTCGAACATGCGCGCCGATTGAACGTGCGGGTGAAGATCGTTACCGGCGACGCAGTGGAGGTGGCCGCCGCGATCGGCGTGCAGCTCGGCATCATCGGGGCCGCGGATGAGGCGGTCGAGGGGACCGCGCTCGCGCGCCTCGGACCGCGGGAGTTCGCCGAGGCGGTCGAGCGCGCCGACGTCATCGCGCGGGTGGCCCCGGAGCAGAAGCTCCACATCGTGAGCGTCCTTGAGGAACGCCATGCGACCGGGTTCCTCGGCGAAGGGGTGAACGACGCGCCCGCGCTTAAGGCGGCGAACGTCGCGCTCGTGGTGTCGGGAGCCGCCGACGTCTCGCGCGAGGCCGCCGACGTCGTGCTCCTCGAGAAATCGCTTCGCGTGGTGGTCGACGGCATCCGCGCCGGGCGAACCATCTACGGGAACGTGTTGAAGTACATAAAATACACGCTCGTCGGGAACTTCGGGAACTTCTATGCGATCGCGCTCATCTCGCTCTTCATCGACTTCCTTCCGATGACGCCGGTACAGCTCCTCCTCGTGAACCTCCTCACCGACTTCCCGCTCGTCGCGGTCGCCACCGACACGGTGGACGAGCACGAACTCGCCGCTCCGCGGCGGTTCTCGGTCCGCGACGTGGCGCTCATGACCACCGTGCTCGGCCTCGTCTCATCGGTGTTCGACTTCATCGTCTTCGGCATCTACCGCCACGCAAGCCCCGAGGTCCTCCAGACCGCTTGGTTCATGATGAGCGTGGCCACCGAGATCGCGGTGATCTTCGTGCTCCGCACCAACCGGCCGTTCTACGCCGCCCGGCGGGCGTCGGTGCCGCTCATCGCGCTCTCGGCGCTCGCTTGCCTCATCGCGTTCGTCATTCCGTTCATCCCCTGGGGGCGGACGGTTTTCGGGTTCGTCGTCCCGAGCGCGGTGATGCTCGCGACCGTCGCGGGGATCGCGCTCGCGTACCTGGTCTCCACCGAGGCGGCAAAGCGCGCGTACCTGCGCCTTATCCACAGTTTTGCCCGCCCCAACGGCTAAGGGTACAATGCACCGCCTGTGACCAAATTTATCTTCGTCGTCGGAGGCGTGATGTCGGGGGTCGGCAAGGGGACCGCCACCGCATCGATCGCCAGGATCCTGCAGTCGAAGGGGTTCAGGGTCTCTGCGGTGAAGATCGACCCCTACATCAACGTCGATGCGGGGACCATGAACCCCGTCGAACACGGAGAGGTGTTCGTCACCGAGGACGGTGACGAGACCGACCAGGACATCGGGACCTACGAGCGATTCCTTGAGTCCGATATCACCTCGTCGAACTATATGACCACCGGGCGGGTGTACCAGACGGTGATCGAGCGCGAGCGCAACCTCGAGTACGAGGGGAAGTGCGTGGAGGTGGTGCCGCACATCCCCGAGGAGGTCATCCGCCGCATCCGCCGCGCCGCCAAGGTCTCGCGCGCCGAGATTCTCATGATAGAGGTGGGCGGCACGGTGGGGGAGTATCAGAACGCGCTCTTTCTTGAGGCGGCGCGCATGATGCACCTTGCGGCGCCCCAGGACGTGCTCTTCGTGCTCGTCTCCTATCTTCCGGTGCCCGCCAAGGTCGGCGAGATGAAGACGAAACCCACCCAGAACGCCGCCCAGCAGTTGAACGCGGTCGGCATCCAACCCGACCTCATATTGGGCCGCGCCGATCAGCCGATCGACGAGCCGCGGAAGCGCAAGATCGCGCTTTTCTGCAACGTGGACGCGCGCGACGTCATCTCCGCCCCCGATGCGGACTCCGTCTACGAGGTGCCCCTGAACCTCGAGCGCGAGGGGATCGCGAAGCGCATCATCGGCAAATTGGGGATTCGCGCGCGGGGGAAGGATATGAAGGAGTGGCGCCGCATGGTGCGCGCGAGCCGGTTTTCCGAGAAACCGGTGCGCATCGCGGTGATCGGCAAGTATTTTTCGACCGGCGAGTTCACGCTCTCGGACGCCTACATCTCGGTGATTGAGGCGCTTAAGCACGCGAGCTGGCAATGGAAGCGGAAGCCCGAATTGCATTGGTTGAACGCGGAGCTCTACGAACGCGAACCGTCGCGCCTTAAGGAGCTCTCCCTCTACGACGGGGTGGTGATTCCGGGCGGGTTCGGGACCCGCGGGGTGGAGGGGAAGATCGCCGCCATCCGGTACGTGCGGGAGAAGAAGATCCCGTACCTCGGCCTCTGCTACGGCATGCAGCTCGCCACCATCGAGTTCGCTCGGCACGCGGCAGGGCTCCGCGGCGCACACACGACCGAAGTGAACCCCAAGACGCCGCACCCGGTCATCCACATCATGCCCGAACAGGAGGGGCTCGTACGCCAGCGCAAATACGGCGGCACGATGCGCCTGGGCGCGTATCCGTGCGCGCTCGCGCCGGGGAGCCGCGCGCGTGAGGCGTACGGCGCCAAGCTCGTCTCCGAACGGCATCGGCACCGCTACGAGTTCAATAACCAGTACCGCGCCGCGCTCGAGAAGGAGGGCCTCACGATCTCCGGCGCTTCGCCTGACGGGCGTTTGGTCGAGATCATCGAGCTCCCCGGACATCCTTTCTTCGTCGCCACACAGTTCCATCCGGAGTTCAAATCCCGCCCGCTCCATCCTCACCCATTGTTTAAATCGTTCATCAAAGCGGCGATCGGTTGAGTAGAGCCGTTTTTTGGCTCATTCAAACACGGAGAACGTGTGCATAACGGGCGGGAGCAGATTCTGCTATAATTCTGATGATGATTCCCGCAGAACCAGCGCTCTCGGGAAGGCGCCGTCGTTTGATAGGCGTGATGACCGTCGTGCTTACCGTCTTCGCGACGGCAGGCCTCTTTCTAGTTCCCGCCCGCGGCGCCACCGGGGTGGTGCGCATCATCAACTATCAGGGCCGCCTCACGAATTCGGCGGGGAACAACGTCGCGAACGGGTCCTACAGCTTTAGGCTCGTCATCTACGATGCGGCTT
>Ga0187892_10002027_pt1 | contig 42980 bp, 34 predicted proteins | sample MA1701073metaG_FD_139345 | JGI IMG/M metagenome (GOLD analysis project Ga0187892, IMG submission 139345) | Bio-ooze microbial communities from a basaltic lava cave in the Kipuka Kanohina Cave System on the Island of Hawaii, USA - MA170107-3 metaG ... | reverse complement strand
TTCTCCTCACGCTCCTTTCCTGCCGGGGCGGGCCGGGCGAGGTCACCCCGCTGGTGAAGGAAGACCTCGATCCCGAGTTCGCCTCGTACAAGGACAAACTCGCCGACATCGCGATCCTCCCCGTCGAGGACGCGACCGGCGCGCAGCACGGCTCGCTGGCCCCGACGCTCCGGCGCTACGTCTATCAGGACCTGATCGCCAAGTACTACACGCCGCTCTCGCTCGAGGCGGTGGACCGCGTCGTGGCCGGGCTCCCCGCCGAGGCGCGCTCGCGGCCCGAGGCCATGCTCGGCAAGCTCCAGGAGGACGCGGCGCTGGCCATCCGCCTCCTCCAGTGGGACACGACCTGGTTCTCGCGGGGGAAGGTGCTGACGGGCGTCTCCGCGACGCTGATCCGGTCCAGCGACGGGAAGAAGATCTGGGAGCTGGAGATCCGGGACCGCTACCTCGACGTCCCCGAGGGAAAGCGGGCGGAGCCGGCGGACGTCCGCCGGGACGCCCTGCTCGAGGTGCTGGCGCGCGAGCTGACCAAGGGCCTGCCCCGCAGAAGGTGAAAGGGGCCTTCCCATCCTCCGGGCCGGCTTCCTCCAGTTCGCTCCCGTCTTCGGCGACGTCCGCGGCAACCTCGAGCGGATCGAGGCGCGGATCGCCGGAGCGCGCGCGGACGTGGTCGTTCTCCCCGAGCTCTGCACCACCGGCTACCAGTTCGTGGACCGCGCCGAGCTGCTCGGGCTCGCCGAGCCCGTGCCCGGGCCGACCACCGACCGGCTGGTCCGCGCCGCGCGCGCGCTGGGCGGGGTGATCGTCGCCGGGCTCGCCGAACGGGTCGAGGACGGCGCCTGCAACGCGGCGGTGGCGGTGGACGGCACCGGCGTGCGCGGCGTCTATCGCAAGGTCCACCTGTTCTTCGAGGAGACGCGGCTCTTCCGGGCCGGGACCGAGGGCTTCCTCGTGGTCCCCACGCCGCGCGCGCGGCTCGGGCTCATGGTCTGCTTCGACTGGTTCTTCCCCGAGACGGCGCGGGCGCTCGCGCTCGAGGGCGCCGAACTCCTCTGCCATCCCGCCAACCTGGTCCTCCCCTGGTGCCAGGCCGCGATGGTCACCCGGTGCCTCGAGAACCGGGTGTTCGCGATCACCGCGAACCGGACCGGCGCCGAGGAGCGCGGCGGGAAGGCGCGGCTCGCCTACACCGGGCGGAGCCAGGTGCTGGGGGTGCGGGGCGAGACGCTGGCCGCGGCCGGACCGGACGAGGAGGCGCTCCTCCTCGTGGACCTGGACCCGGCCGCCGCGCGGGACAAGCGGCTCAACGTCTGGAACGATCTCTTCCGGGACCGCGCGCCGTCGCTCTACGGGGTCCTCACCCGTCCATGATCCTCGCGGGGAGCGGCGCCGGCGTGCTGGCGCGGAGCGTGGCCCGCCGTCTCGGCCTGCGTTCGTCGCCCGTGCGCGTGGAGCGCTTCCCCGACGGCGAGCTGCTGGTGCGGCTGCCGTCGCGCCTGCCCCGCGAGGTGGCCCTCTTCCAGTCCTTTCACGCGCCGGTGCAGGAGCGGATCGTCGAGGCGATCTTCGCGGCGGCGGCGGCCCGGGCCGCGGGCGCGCGGCGGATCGACCTGGTCGCGCCGTACTTCCCGTACCTGCGCCAGGACCGCGCCTTCCGGGCCGGGGAGGGCGTCTCGCACCGCGCGACCGCGCGCCTCTTCTCGGCGTGGTTCGACGGGGTCGTGATCGTGGAGCCGCACCTCCACCGGACGCCCACGCTCGACGAGCTGTTCGCGGTCCCGGCGCGTGCGGTGAGCGCGGCGCCGGTGATCGCCGCCTGGCTCCGGCGGCTGGGGAGGCACGTGCTGGTGGTCGGTCCCGACCAGGAGTCGGTCCGGTGGGCGCGGGCGGCGGCCGCGCTGGCCGGGTGCGAGACCCGGATCCTGAGCAAGCGGCGGCTCTCGCCCTCGCGCGTGCGGGTCGAAGTGTCGGGGCTCCCCGATCTCGCCGGCCGCGACGTGGTGCTGGTGGACGACATCCTCTCCACGGGTCGGACGCTGGTGGAGGCGGCGAAGGGGCTCCGCGCGCGGGGGGCGCGCACCGTGCGCGCCGCCGCGGTCCACGGCCTCTTCGCGCCCGGCGCGCTCGCGGCGCTCCGCCGCGCCCGCGTCCCGGTCGTCTGCACGAACACGGTCCCTGGTCCCGCCGCGCGTCTCGACGTGGCGCCGCTCCTGGCGGCGGTGCTGGGACAACAGTGACCGAAGCCAAAGAGTGAAGGACCAACAACGCTCTGGCTGGGGCTCAGGTGGCCATGGCCAACGAGGCCAATACCCGCTCGTTCTTGCAGCGTCCCAGGGCCGAGAGCGCAGCGTTCACCACCTGCTCCACTGACACCGACCAGGCGCAGGCTGCGGCCCCCTCGACCGTGAGACAGGAGCGCAAGTCGATGTGAAGGCGATGGCAGGGATGGCAGGGTGCCACGTTCCGGTCCGGCTCCAGTGCGACGGTTTGCACCCAGTCACGGGTCAAGTTCAGTGGGGTCGAGTGCGAGAGGATCACGATCTTCGCGTTCGGCTCGCGGGCCACGGCATTGAGGACCGCGGTCTCCGGGCCGACCACGACGTCGGCCGCCTGCGCAAGCGCGAAGGACTCCCGGATCGAGCACGACCCCACCAGGGTTCGTAGACGATCGCGGGGATCGCCGTGATAGCGCGAGGCGCCCTCGACCACGACGCGGCTCAGATGCGCGGACTCGGAGCCTCCCACGAGTACGACGCGACAGGTCGGGTGCTTCGTGAGAAGCTGCACGATCGCCGGAGCCGCCCAGGGCCAGACCTTGTGGGGAGCGGAACCGGCCAGCGCCCAGACGATGGTGGGCTCGTCGCCCAGGAAAGCGCGGGCGCTGGTGCGCTCTTCCTCGGTGGCATGGAACCGCTGCTCGAAGCGGAAGGGGACTCCGGCGATCGCGTGCAGCAGCTCCACGTAGTTGAACGCGCAGATCATGCGTCGAGCTTCGTCCGGCCAGAAGTACTCCCGTTCGAGCGGGGTCTTGAGGAGCACGCCCTCGCACGAGCGGGTCAGGTTGATGACCCGGTCGTAGCGCGTGGCCACGGCGGACCAGTACTCCTCGACCTCCTCGTTCCGGACGAGGCCCGGTGGCGTCACGACGAACTCGTCGATGTTCGGGTCGTGTCGGAGGACCGCTTCACCCACGGTCGTCGTCTGCAGCGCCACCGTCCAGCCCTGTTCCTTGAGGAGGGGGAGGATCGAAGAAGCCATGAGCACGTCCCCGTAGCCGCCCCACCGGATGACCAGGCAGGAACGCGCGCGCCGTTTCCACGGATGGAGGTGGATCGATCCGTCCGAGCGTTTGCGGAAGACCTGGAAGACGCCGCGCTCCGCGCCGTTCTGGAACGCATCGTCCTCGAGCACGTCGCCACCGGAGGACGCCATCACCTCCCGCGTCGCGTCCAGGAGATGCACGGCCGAGAGTCCGTCCGCGGAGACGCGCGAGAGGTGCAGGACGAGGTGCCCTCCCGGGCGGAGAACGCGCCACCATTCGCGGAGTGCAGCCCGCCAATCGTGGCCGGCGTGGAGGTAGTCGGAGCTGAAGACGTAGTCGAGGGAGCCCTCCGCGAAGAGCGACAGGTATCCCGGGTCGATGTCCGGGGGGGACGTTCCGTTCCCGCCGGTCACCGGGCGCAGGCCGAAGGCGGAGGGCAGGACCTTGTCCGCGGACCGTCCGATGTCCAGCCCGCGGCCGGTGAGATACGGGATGGCGAGCCACTTCGCGCGCCGCGGAGCGGGGTCGGGGGCCTGGCCGTCCGTGGCCGGTCGCGACGCCTCCGATCCCATGTCTCAGTCCCGCTGCACGGTGACCACCACGGCATCCGTCAGGCGGTAGCAGCCTCCCGCCTCCACGGCGGCACCCTGGAGGCAGACGCTGACCCCCGCGACGCCCGGAGCGTCGGGGATGTCCACGCAGAAGCTCGCGGGGTTTCCGGCAAGCGGCAGGACATACCACGGCGCCGTCCAGACGAATCCCCGCGCGCAGAGTGCCGGGGGGTCCACGGCGAGCGGCGGGTTCATCGGGGGCGAGAGACCGACAAGGAACAGCGCACTCCCCTGGGCGCTCGGAAAGGACAGGCACAGGGGAGCACCGACCCGGGGACGCGCGGAGCAGGTCAGGGCGAGGCCTCCCCCCGCATGGCCGGACCCGATCGTGTCGCAGGGGACCGCGTACTCCCAGTGCTCGAAGTAGTAGCAGAAGTCATTGGGCGCCCTCTCCACCTGGCGGCTCCCGACCAGGACGATCCTCCCGGAGGCGGCATCGAAAGCCATCGCGACGTCCGAGATGGAAGCGGGAGGCGCGGGGCGTTCCTGCCAACGGGCCCCGTCCCATTCCCAGGTGTCCGTCAACAGTGTCCCCACTGAGTCTTTTCCACCGAAGAGGACCACCCGGTTGCGCCTGGCGTCGAAGGCCGCACCGTGATCGTATCGAGCCGAGGGTCCGGGAGGTGCGGGGACCTGGGTCCAGTTGACGCCGTCCCATTCCCAGACATCGGGAGGAGCGAGCTCAATCCCCTCAGAGAATCCACCAAAGAGGACGCAGCGCCCCCGGGCAGCGTCGAACGTCATCGTGTGGTGATCTCTTGGTGGCGGACGAGTTGAGGGCATGCCCTCGGTCCAGTTTGTTCCATCCCACTCCCAGGTGTCGTTCAGCCTGGGTGGGCCACCGCTCCTGATGCCGCCAAACATGACCGTCCGTCCCCTTCGACAATCGAACGCCATAGCCGTCCTGCCTCTAGCCCGTGGCGTGACGGCAGGAAACCGCTGTGCCCAAGTCGTTCCATCCCATTCCCATGTCTCCTGAACAATGAAGGAGACCGTGACTCCGCGTCTGGAGTCGAAGGCAAGCGCCTGGAAGGCATATTGCGGCTCCACTACACTGCGCCGTCGTCTCCATGAAGCCCCGTCCCACTCCCATAGATTGTGCGAAAGATTGAATCCTGCACAGTCCATCACGAGGACTCTTCTGAGTGAATCGAATTCGAGTGAGAAGAGACCGACATAGGATGGCGAGTCCTGACGCAGCGTCCAGTCTTCACCATCCCACTCCCAGGTCTCACCGGTGAAAAGGACCGAACGTTGCCGCCGGGAGTCATACGTCATTTGCGGATACATTCGCCCCGGGTTGTGAATCGGAAAGCGCTGCGCCCAAAGAGTACCGTCCCACTCCCAGGTCTCAGTCGCTTCGGATCCATAACCGCCACCATAGAGCAGCACACGTCTTCGGTGGGCAACGTATGTCATTGCGCTATAGGCCCTGGCCGATGGTTGATTGCTGGTAACACGTCGAAGCCACGTGGTACCGTCCCATTCCCAGGTGTCATTGGCAAACCAGGTCGGGCCAAAGTCAAGGCCACCGAACAGCACCGTTCGATGGCGCTCAGAGTCATAGGCAAATCCGTGATCAGAACGCCTGGAAGGTCGCACTGCTGGAAAACGCTGGACCCACGAGGCGCCATCCCATATCCACGTGTCGTCGAGAGGCGAGGAATCAGTACCCCTTCCACCGAAGAGGACGAGGTTCCCGCGCGCCTCATCGCAAACCATCGCGGCGTATGCGCGCGGTGGAGGCCGGAGGGCAGGTGCGAGCAGCCGCCAGGTCGTTCCGTCCCATTCCCAGGTGTCGTTGTTGGGTAGGCCGAAGTATCTCCAGCCACCGAAGAGTATGGTCCTCCCGCGGGAGATGTCATATGCCATCGCATAGCCTGCAAGGATCCGAGGAGTTGCAAGTGGTTCCTGAGGGGGAGTCAGCTCCGACCAGGCTATTCCGTCCCATTCCCATGTCTGAGGCAGGCAAGCAGATGAGGCGAAAAGGAGGGTGCGTCCTGTGCGTTGGTCGAAGACAGGTTGCCCGAGTGGGTAGGGCACTCGAGGGAGCCGAAGCTGAGACCAGATCGGTTGGGCATGGACGCCATGACCGCAAAGGACGAGTATGGTAAACAGGATCACGGAAACGGCTTGTGAAGGTACGAGGAGCTTCGAGTGGTTCAGCTTGTATGGGGTCACGTGTGGCTAGGCCTCCTCGATGACTAGAATGCTCATTCTCGATGGGTCAACCCGTAGCATCTGTGGTTGCGCGTTTGGCAGTTGCCATATGTTGATGAACGTTCCAATCGGCCGTACCTCCGTCATCGTTGGATGCAGGGTGTGGAGCGTCATGCGGTAGTTGGTATCGGGAAGCAACCATAACTCTTGCGCACGCAGTATCAGGGAGATGACATGAGATGGAGCGAAGCAGTTTGGCGTGGGTGGATCCATATTGTGTTGATAGTATCCCTCCAATGCCGAACAGAGCGTCCGTCGAAAAGCTGGCAGTGCAGAGCCTCCTCGGAATGGGGGCCAATCCACTCGCTCCAAGTTCATTCCCCAATCCACCATGACGATAGCTGCTTGCGGGCGCCCATTGACGGTGCGGCCATAGGCTGCGGCCTTCACGATCCATTCATGGTCAAGTACCAGCGGGGTGCTCACCAAGGGATGGATGCTGATCTGTCTGTGACGTTGGATTCCGCAGGGGGGCGGAACGAAGTGAGAGGGGAGCCGCAGCACCTGTCCGTCAAACCACGGCTTGAGAACCGTGTCGTAGTGACGGGCATAGCTCCGAAGGAGGTCGGTTGTCTGCGTGAAGCCGCCGGGGTTGTGGAAGAAGGTCGTCGGATCGTCGAAGAAGCCGATGACGGGGATGACCCCGTCTTTCAAGCAGGTGAGCCTGTGCAGGTCCCAAATGGGATGGGAGAGCGTGGCGGGGTTGTGGCCATAGAGTGCGTCGATGGCCACGGTGTACCGGATGGCGTTGCCATAGGCGATTCGAAACAACGGGGGCATCGCAGGGGGACCAATGGTCGGCGGCAAGACGCGGTCGAAGATGTTCGCGTACTCGTAGATCTCCGCCCCGGCGGACTCGAAGAGGTCCATGAGCGCTTCAAGGGGGACCTCCTGGTCCAGGACCACGGGCCGCTGAGAGGTCCCGAACGCGTGTGCGGCGGCGAGGTCACGTCGCATTCCAGAAAGCTGTTCGTTGCTCATCCCCCGATGGCCGTGGTTCCGGGGGTTCGCGCCGTGATCAGAGCATCGGAAGTAGGGTCCGATGCCGTCGTAGTGGATGGCGTCGAAGAAGGCCGCCGCGGGGGCGGTCCGGTTGAGAACGCGCCCCACGAAGTCGCGGTTGATCCTGGCCATCTCGGAGGACTGGTAGCAGTAGACTCCCTCGGCAGGATTCCCCTGCACGTCACGCACGACCCAGGTGACGTCGTAGCGGTTGGGGGGTTTTCCGCTCCAGAGCCGGCTGACGTGGTTGGGAATGACGTAGCCGAACGCCGCGCCCCCTTGCTGCTGCACCGCTTTGATGAGCGCACGATACCCGGGCCGAATGCCCGCGTAGGTCGACGGACCGGGGTCGCAGGGAGTGCTCCATGCGTTGGCGAAGGAGACCATCGCCGGCTTCTGGGGGGCTTCGAGGAGTTGCCGGAAGTACGTCAGGATCTCATTCACGTGCTGACCGCGCAGATCACCGGAAACGAGACCGGGAATGGGGCATCTCAGGTTCGGGCAGGGGGGCCAGCGCTCGAACTGCCCATGCGGCATGAGTGCGAGCGGCAGGTTGCGATGGTAGGCGGGAACGGGGTTCCCGGCGCGATTCACGACCACCGGAGCGCTTCTGACGAGAACGCCGTAGCGCTTCGCGAAGTCGTACCAGTCGAGGCCTGCCGTCTCCTCGAAGAGGAGATTGCCCGACTGGGCATAGGTCCCGATCACGTGGAGCCCGGGACTGACGGGTACGTCGTCAATGGGAGGGAACTGCACCATCTGCAGGCGGAGGCTCCCCTCCTCAAGGCGATCGACCCTGATGGCGGCCGGCGCGAAGCCCGCCGGCGGGAGCCCCGGACCTTCTGGGGGATCAAAGGGATCCAGTTGATGGTCATCCCAGAAGAAGAAGAGACCTCTTCGGCTCCCGTCGTCGCGATAGACGCCCCAAAACGACAAGTACCACTCGCCCGGGTAGCCGTTTTCCTCGCGGTGGACCCTCGCAAAGGGATTGCGGAGGATCCGGGGGTTGAAAGAGCGGAAGATCGGATAGACACCGATATCCTCTGCGGAAGGGCCCATTTCCGGCCGGATGGTGACGTCAGGGAGCCGCATCTCGATGAATCGCCACGGAGAGCTTTGCCGACCATCAAGGGCGAACCGGACGAAGAGCTTCGCGCGGGGGAATGACGACTCCGCCGAGAGCCAACGGGCCAGAACCACGTGCACGGTGTAGTGACGTGGACCGGTGGCCGGGAGGTCGATCGGGGCATAGACCAGGTACGTGACGGACACGGGGCCAGGACGGGGCTGCGGAATGAACGGGGGACGGATCGATGTTGGAGTCGGGTTGCTGGGGCCTGGAGTCGGCCTCAGGATCTCGGTCCTGGGGACTGAGGTCGAGAAGTCCATGAACGTCAACGACCACCAGAAGTCCGGAAAACTCCCCTCCAGGACCCGATAGCTCATGGATGTCGGTCCGGGGCCGGTTGGTTGGGCACAGGCTCACGCTAGCGGACCGGCGGAGCCGCTCCTCGGCCGGGCAGTCAGTTCGCGCCGGAGTGCGTCAGGGAGAGGCTGGGCCTCCGGCGCAGGAACAAAGTCCTCCACGCGAATCCCTGCCGCGACGATGGATGAGGCACCCTGTCCCCCTGCGTCAAGAAGGTACCTGAGCCGCACCCAGCGCGAAGAGATCGCGGTGATCTTGACGACGCCGTATCCGACGCCCAGGAGGTTCACGAAGGTCAAGGGATCAGGCTCGGTCCAGTTCTCGAGGTCGTCGCTCTGCTCAAGGTGGACTCCGATGGATCCGCCCTGCAGGTGTATCGCAGTGACTTGCACCTCCACCGTCCCGAGGGGCGTGAGCTGGACCGCGCGAGAGTACTCCGTCGAGCCGGTGTCAGGGGCAGCGCTCTGAAACAACTTGGTCGCGAGCTGGTGGAACATGGTTCTGCTTGCCCCTCCCCTAGCGGCTCGAGCGTCCCGGACCCAGGTCGATCCTCTACATGACCATCGTGTTCATTCCGGATGAGAGCACGGCCGTCGTCGTTCCCGAGGCGTTCGAGGCCGTATAGCTGAGTCGGACATACTGCGCGGCGATCTGCTTGTATTGGAACGTGGCGTAGCCCGCACCGCTCAGGGAAGTGCCGGTCCCCACGAGGGTTCCGAGGGTGGCCGTCCAGTTCTCCTGATCATTGCTGTCCTGGACGGCAATGGTCGTGGACATGGTCGTACCACCGGTGAGGTTGAACAGGGTCCATTCCACCTGGACGCTGTTCGCCCCCGCCAGTGGGATCGCAGGCGAATAGCCAGGAGTGCCGCTGACGACGACGAGCTTTTCGGCCAGTTTGTGGTACATGCACCCTCCTTCGCGCCAGCCCCGCAAGACTCCACAGGTCGACCCCACCCAACCCTCAGGTCGACGCCAACCTACCCTCCCTGGCCGTGAATTGCGAGAAGGCGGCTCCAAAAAAAAACACAACTCATTGCATGACATGAGGCTACGACTCCTGTCCAATTCTCGAAGGGGAGCTGAAACGCTTTGGCCTCGGCTGAAAGGCCATGATCTGAGGGCCGTGGCCACAAGTTCCTTTGGGCGGGAGTGATGTGTGAGAGGGCAAGGATCGATTAGGACCGGTCAGTCCTAGAGACGCGCGAACTCAGCGATCGGAGGCTTTTCGCGCAAGTCCGTACGCCAATTCCGGCGTCCAACTCCCGGGACTAGGGCAGCACGACCGAGAACGGCGGGCTCGTCGAGCGGACCTGCATCACGTCCGTGGCGCCGCCCGCGACGGCCCAGAGCAGATGGAGGCGGAACCCGGTCAGCTCCGGGATGTCGAGCACGATCCGGGCCTGGGGCGGATTCGTGGGGGTCGGGGTCCCGGGTCCCGCGCGGAACAACCCGCTGAAGCCGGTCCACCACGGAGGGTTCTCCGGCATGAGGATCGTGGCCTCGAAGGCCGCGTCCGGGTCGAAGCGGAGGAGCCGCCCGTCCCCGACCGAGAAGCTCGAGGACGTGTTGAAGCAGGCCACGGCCGCGTAGGGGAGCCCGTCGTTCTGCGGGTCCTCCACCAGACGGACCTCCGCGTGCCCGCTCCCGGCCGGCCCGAGCTCCGGCTCGAAGCGCGCTCCCGAGTGCCCGGAGTCGTAGCGCGTGAGCACCGGCGGCGTCGTCCCCACCTCGATCAGGTGCGGCGGCAGGTCCAGACCGTCCACCGCCGCAAGGTCGAGGCCGAGGCTCGCGGAGTCCGAGGGAAAGGCCTGGACGAGCGCGAGCGGACCGCTCGGGAGCGTGAGCTTCGTCTCGTAGATCAGGTTCGCGGCGCCGCGGTCGTTGACCCACAGGCTCTGGAGCCGGCTGTCCCAGGAGAGCGCCGCCGGCGTTCCGACGTACGGGGGGAAGACCGTGGCCCGCCGGAACCAGGTCCCCGGCCGGCCCGGCGTCAGCTCGAGCACCGCGTAGGCGCTCTCGCGCGCGCCGCTCACCAGCACCGTCTGGCGGAAGGGAGGGTCCCGCAGGCTGGTGTCCACCGCCGCGTTGGCACGCACGTCGGTGACCCGGACGCGGGGCACGTTCGTGTTCGTGCTCGGGAGACAGGAGGCCGGACACGTGTCGTCCAGCCGCCACGAGTTGATCAGCGTCCCCCCGGCCGGGTCGATCTCCACCAGCGGATCGTCCAGCGTCAGCCCGTCCCCGTTGAAGTCGTCGAGGAGCAGCGTCCCGTCGTTCGTGACCGAGAGCCCGTTCACCGCGCCGTCCCAGGCCTTGCTGCCGTCCGTGTTCCGGAGCTGGGTCACGCTCAGCGACGACACGACCGCCAGCGTGAGCGGGTCGAGACGATAGAGGGTGACCTGACCCGGAGGCGGGAACGCGGCCACCTGGTCGCCCAGCCAGAACGTCCGCGATCCGCGGTCGTAGTCGATCGCCGCCGGAGCCCCGCCGGGCGCCGGCGCCGTGGCCAGCACCGCGCCCGCGGTCGGGAAGCGGGGGTCGGGAGCCTGCGCCAGCAGCAGGACGAGGACTAAAGGTCCAGGCATCGGGTAGGCGAATGTAGCGGAGGGCCCCTCCGCTGTCGACGCCTCGCCCGATGACGCGGACCCCCCAGCATGCCATGATGTCGGCCCATATGGCTTCCATCCCCCGGGTGACCACCGTCGCCACCGCGGTCCCTCCCTTCTCAGTAGCCCAGGATCAGGTCCGGACCTTCGCCCGCTCGCTCTTCGGGGGTGTCATGCCCGAGATCGAGCGGATGCTCGAGGTCTTCGGGAACGCCGGGATCGACGAGCGGCATTTCTCCGTTCCCCCCGAGTGGTTCGACCGGAGCTGGAGCTTCGGCGAGAAGAACGAGGTCTATGGGCGCGCGGCGCTCGACCTCGCCGCCCAGGCCGCCGGGCGCTGCCTGGAGCGGGCCGGGCTCGGGCCCCGCGACGTGGACCACGTGCTCTTCATCTCGACCACGGGTCTCTCCACCCCCAGCATCGACGCCCACCTTCTCAACCGCATGGGGTTCCGCACCGACGTGCGCCGCACGCCGATCTGGGGCCTGGGGTGCGCCGGCGGCGCGGCGGGTCTCTCGCGCGCGGCCGACTTCGCCCGCGCGCGGCCCAAGGAGCGCATCCTGCTCATCGCGCTGGAGCTGTGCGGGCTGACCTTCCAGCGGAACGACGTCCGCCGGAGCAACCTGGTCGGCACGGCGCTGTTCGCCGACGGCGCGGCGGCGGCCCTGGTGAACGGGTCGGGAGAAGGGCCCGAGGTCCTGGACAGCCGGAGCGTCACGTGGCCGGACAGCCTGGACGTGATGGGCTGGGAGGTGAACGACGAAGGCCTCCGCGTGGTCTTCTCCCGCGACATCCCGTCCATCGTCAGCGAGCTGGTCCGTCCCGCCGTGGTCAGCTTCCTGGGGGACCATGGCCTCGACCTCTCGGACGTGCGCCACCTCGTGGCGCATCCGGGCGGGCCGAAGGTGATGGCGGCCTATCGCGATTCGCTGGGGCTGTCCGATCACGCGATGCGTCACGCCCGCGAGGTGCTCCGCACCAACGGCAACATGTCCTCCCCTACGGTGCTCTTCGTGCTCGAGCGGTTCCTGGGCGATGCGACCGTGCGGCGCGGCGACCTCGGGCTCCTCACCGCGCTCGGGCCCGGCTTCTCGACGGAGCTGGTGCTGCTCCGCTTCTGACCACCGGCGGCGCGGTGCGCGTCCTCCTCTTCGCCTCGCTCGCGGTCCTGGCGTTCGAACGGCTGTGGGAGCTCCGGGTCTCGACCCGGAACGTGCGACGCCTTCGCGCGCGGGGGGGCGTCGAGCACGGGGCCGGTCACTTCCCGGCCCTCATGGTCTTCCACGTCCTCTACTTCCTCGTGCTGCCGGCCGAGGTCCTGCTGCTCGGACGGACGCCGCCCCGGCTCTGGCCCCTCTTCGCGGCGGTCTCGCTGGCCGGCTTCGCGCTCCGCAACGCCGCGCGGCTCGCGCTCGGCGAGCGCTGGACCGCACGCGTGATCGTGGTCCCGGGTCTTCCGCCGGTCCGGAGCGGCCTCTACGGCTGGGTCCGGCACCCCAACTACGACGGCCTGGTCCTCGAGATGCTCGGACTCCCGCTCGCCTTCGGCGCCTGGCTCTCCGCCGTCTATGCGGTGCTCGGGAACGCGGTGTTCGTCACGCTCCGCATCCGGACGGAGGAGCGGGCGCTCGAGGCCGCCTCCGGCTACGCCGAGGCGATGGCCGGCGTCCCCCGCTTCCTCCCCGGTCGCCGCTCGCGCGGCGGGTGATTCGATTCAGCGGCTCGCGACCGGGGGCTCCACCCGCACCGCCTCGTCGTAGTAGGCGGCGCCCTCGCCGGCGTCGGTGAGCCGGGCGCCGACCAGCGCATTGACGCAGCGGCCGTTCCGGAGCTGGCCCCCCTTCGGGACCAGCACGACGTCCCGCCGCTGCCGCGCATCGAAGCGGAGCCGCACCGGCATCGACGAGACGCCCGAGACGAGGCGCGCCTCGTCGCCGTCCCGGAAGCCGGCAGCGGCGTCCGGATGGAGCGTGGCCGGGAGCGGCCCGTCGCCGGCCGCCGCCTCGACCCACTGGGAGGACTGCGACTCGGGCGTGGAGAGCGCCAGGAGCTGGAGCGGGAAGCCCGGCGCGCCGACCGGCACCGCGGGCGGCTCCTCGTGGATCAGGTTCACCCGTCCCGAGGGCGTGGCGAAGCGGCGCCCTTCGAAGAGCACGCGCGGCGGCAGCGGGTTCCGCACCGGCCCGCGCTCGAGCGCCTCGACCGTCGCGCCGAGCGGCGCCACGCGACGAAGCAGCCGCGCCTTCCACTCGCGCGCCGTCCCCGCCATCGCCTCCTCGAGCCCGACCCGCCGCGCCAGCTCCTGCATGATCTCGAGGTCGGTCCGGACCCCCGGCGGCGGAGGCACGACCGGGCGCGCCACGCCCAGCCAGTGGTGCCCGTACGCGCCGACCAGGTCGTCGTCCTCGAGCAGCGTCGTGGTCGGGAGCACCAGGGATGCCAGGTCGGTCGTGTCCGTCGGGTGCGAATCGACCACCACCGTGAACTCCCGCGTCTCGAGCGCACGCCGCACCGTCTCCGACTCGGGGAGCATCGCCACCGGGTTCCCGGCCGTGATCCAGACCATGCGCACCGGCGGATCGTCCAGGCGCAGGAGCTCGGGGCCGATCAGCGGCTCGGGGATCGAGCGCGGCGCCGCGGCGAGTCCGCGGATGAACGAGAGGTCGAAGGCGCCCCGACGCTTGAAGTAGAACGAGACGCCCCCGCCCGGGACCCCCAGGTTCCCCGAGATCGCGCCGAGCGCGTCCAGCGCGCGCACGATCGCGGAGCCGTTCGCGCGCCGTCCCATCCCCCAGCCGACCAGGATCGTCGAGGGGCCGTCGGCGTAGAGGTCCGCGAGCCGCCGCAGCTCCCCCTCGGCGAGGTCGGCGGACGCCGCCCACTCCGGCACGCTCCGGGAGAAGGCCTGGTCCCGGAAGGCGTCCAGGTGGTCGCAGTACTCCGCGGCGGCGGGATCGGTCCTCCCCTCCTCGAACAGGAGCCGCGCCATCCCCATCGCGATCGCGAAGTCGCTCGCCGGCCGGGGCTGCACGTAGTGGTCGGCCAGCGCCACGCTCCGGTGGTGGACCGGGTCGATCAGCACGATCCGCGTCCCGCGCGCGCGCACCTCGCGGAGCAGCGGCAGGAGGTGCGGGCCGGAGGTGTACGGGTTCTTCCCCCAGAGCAGGATCGTGCGCGCGTTCCGCAGGTCGAAGAGGTCGTGGCTGTCCTCCTCGCCGAAGTCGGTCATCTGGGCGACGTCGCCGGCGCCGGAGCAGATGTCCCCCCGCTTCATCGTGACCGGGCCGAAGCGCTCGAAGAACCAGTCGGTGAGGTGCTTGAGGAGGCCGAGCGAGCCCCCGCTCCGGTAGTGGAAGATCGAGGCGGGACCCGACTCGCGGCGGAACTGCTGGAGCTTCCCGGCGGCGACGTCCAGCGCCTCCTCCCACGTCACCGGCACCAGCCGGCCGCCGCGCCTGAGCAGCGGCCCCGTGAGCCGGTCGGGGCTGTACTGCCGCTCGAGGAAGCGCTGGGTCCGGAAGCAGAGGAACCCCTGCGTCACCGGGTGATCCCGGTCGCCTCCCAGGCGCACCACGCGCCCGTCCTCGACGTGGGCCACGATGCCGCACGCGTCGGGACAGTCGCGGTTGCAGGTCGTGCGGGCGACGCGGGGCATGGCGCGATCATAGCCGACCCCGCGACGGCGCGGGGTCGGCGTCGGCGATCGGTCAGGGGAGCGTGAACGTGCCCGTGGACGAGACCGTCTTGATCCCGTTGGGTCCGATGGTGACGAAGGCCGAATGAACCTGGATCCCGAGCGGCGGGAGCATCGGGAGGTTCACGATGCCCGTCGCCTGCCCCGTGGCCGAGAGGGTCCCCTGGTACTGGGCGAAGATGGAGGGGAACAGGTTGTTGGCGGTAACCAGGAAGAGACCGTCCGGCGACAGGTTCAGGAGCTTGCACCCGATCGGGATCGGGCCCAGCCCGAGGCTGGAGGCGAGCACGTAGTTCAGGTTCGGGTCGCTCGAGGCGTCCATCACGAGGTTCACGCCGCCGCCCGGAGCCGGATTCGGCGGGCTGGCGACGACGTCGCCGGCCGTGATACGGATCTTGATCGCGGCCAGGTCCATGGCGCCGGTCATCACGCTGAAGGCGCCCGGGCCGAAGGCGTAGATGCGGGCCGCGACGCCGTTGCGGTAGGCGGTCCCTCCCCAACCCATGAGCGAACCGCCCGTGTAGCGGACCTCGATGATCAGGCTGTCGATGCCGTTGTAGTCGAAGTGGCACGTGAGCCCGATCGGGGTCCACTGGTTCAAGGGCACCGCGTAGGTGATGGGAGCCGGGCCGTAGACGGTCGTGGGAGTGGCCCCGATGTTGGCGTCCATCAGCGTCGTGGGCGCGCCGGTGAGGTGGTTCATCCGCACCTCGAAGTTGGCGGCCGTGAAGGTCCCCGCGTTGATGCAGGCGGCGAAGGAGATGTCCGTGACCCGGAATGGGACGTTGCCGAGCTGGGCCGCCGTGTAGACCGCCTGATAGCGCCATTCGCCGGAGGCGCCCGGCCAGTTGGCGTTGAAGGGGAAGTTGTTGCACGCGGTCCCGGTCGAGGGGGTGCAGTCGGCGACGCAGCGGTCCGTGGCCTGCGCCGTGGTGGCGAAGAGCGTCAGGACGACCAACAGGCTCGCGAGGGAACGACTCATGAATCGGCTCCTTTCCTCATTGGGGAGCCGGCACGGTGGGAGGCGGTCTCCGGCCGGTCCCGCGGAGTTTGTCCGGCCCCCCGGTCCGGGGGGCCTATCTCTGGGCCGCATGATAAGGGGCACGGGAATACGTGCAAGGGCTCTAAAGCCGCGCCCGTCCGCGTCGATCATTCCCCTGAGGCTCCGGAGTACTCGAAGCCTCGCCATCGACGTGCAACCGGGACACTGACATGCTGCCGCGCCTCGCCCACCGGGCTCTGGAGCCCGCCTTTCTGCTCTGGCGTCACCGGGGGACGCTCCGGAGCTTCGTCCGGCGCGACCTCAAGGGCCGCTACGTCAGCTCGATCTTCGGCCTCTCGTGGGCCGTGCTCCAGCCCCTGGCCCTCCTCGGCCTCTATACGTTCATCTTCGGGTCCATCCTCGAGGTCCGGCTCGGCGCCGAGGCGGGGACGAGCGCCTTCGCCCTCTACCTCTTCTGCGGAATGCTCCCCTGGCTGGCCTTCTCGGAGGGGATCAGCCGATGCAGCCACGTGCTCCTCGACCACTCCTCGCTGATCAAGAAGGTGGTCTTCCCCTCGGAGCTGCTGCCGGCCTACGTGGTCTGCTCGGCGCTGGTCCTGGAGGCGGCCGGGCTCCTGGCCTTCCTCGGGGCCTGCTGCGCGCTCGGACGCCCCCCCGGATGGACCGCGCTGGCGCTCCTCCCCGTCCTGGGCCTCCAGGTCCTTTTCACGCTCGGGCTGGGCCTGGCGCTCGCGGCGCTCAACCTCTTCCTCCGCGACGTGGGCCAGGTGCTCGGCCTCGTGCTCACGACGTGGATGTTCCTGACGCCGATCTTCTATCCCCCCGACCGCGTCCCCGAGCGGCTCGCGCCGCTCCTCGCCCTGAACCCCATGCATCACCTGGTCCAGGCGTATCGCAGCGCGCTCCTCGACGGGCGGCTCCCCGAGGCGGGCGGGCTCGGGTTCTTCGCACTCATGGCCTTCGCGTCGCTCGCGCTCGGCGGCTGGTTCTTCCGCCGGTCGCGGCGCGCCTTCGCGGACGTGGTCTGATGGCGCGGAATGCGATCGTACTTACGGGCGTGAGCAAGAGCTTCCGTCTCTACGCGCACCCGCGCCACCGGCTGGTCGAGCTGCTCAGTCGGGGGCGGCGGAAGCTCCACGAGGAGAACCGCGCGCTCCAGAACATCGACCTCGAGATCGAGCAGGGCGCCACGGTGGCGCTGATCGGGCTCAACGGCTCGGGGAAGAGCACGCTGCTCCAGGTGATCGCGGGCATCCTCGCCCCGACCGCCGGGAGCGTCCGGATCGAAGGGCGGGTCGCGACGCTGCTCGACCTGGGGGCGGGGTTCCATCCCGACTTCACCGGCCGGGAGAACGTGCTCATGTGCGGGGACGTCCTGGGCCTCCCCGCCGAGGAGATGCGCCGGCTGCTCCCCTCCATCGAGGCTTTCGCCGAGATCGGCGCCTTCCTGGACAAGCCGGTGCGCACCTACTCGGCCGGCATGTTCGTGCGGCTCGCGTTCGCCACCGCGATCCACGCCGACCCCGACGTTCTGCTCGTGGACGAGGTCCTGGCGGTCGGCGACCTGGTCTTCCAGCACCGCTGCATCCGGCGCGTGCGCGAGCTGCAGGAGATGGGCAAGACCATCGTCATCGCCACCCACGACATGGGCGCGGTGGAGAGCCTCTCCCGCGAGGCGGTGCTGGTGAGCGGCGGGCGGATCGGGTTCCGCGGCCGCCCGGCCGACGCCGTCGAGCGCTACCGCGCGCTCTGCTACGAGGTGGAGGCGCGCTCCTCCGTCCCGAGCGCCGCGCCGGCGCGCCCGCCGCGCGTCGCCGCCGCCCCGCCGGACGCGGCGCTCGAGCCCGCGCCGGAGCCGCCCGAGGGCGCCCACCGCTTCGGCACGGGGCGCGCGGCGATCGTCGGGTTCGCGCTCACCGGCGAGGCCGGGGACGTCGCGGTGGTGCGGGCCGGCGAGCGCCTCTCGGTCCGGATCACGGTCGAGTACCGCGATGCGGTCGTGAGCCCGATCATCGGCTTCACCCTGATCGACCGGATGGGGCTCCCGGTCGTGGTGTCCAACACCTTCCTCGAGGGGCGGCACCTCCCCGCGGCCGAGCCGGGCGACGTCCACACGGTGGAGCTGGCCTTCGAGCTGCCGGCGCTCCTCCCCGGCTCCTACGCGATTTCCCCAGCGGTGGCCGACGGCGAGCAGCTCGATCACGTGATGCACGACTGGGTGGACCAGGCCCGCGTCATCGAGGTGGCCCGGGAGCGCGAGCAGCTCGGGCTCATCGGGGTGCCGGTCGCCGTCCGCCACGCGGTGCACCGGGAAGCAGAAAAATGGTGTCACTCCTCATTTCCGCCGCGGAAATGAGGAGTGACACCATTTTTCTGCCGACCTCCACCCCCGCGCCGGCCTGCCGATAATCCCCTCGGATCGCCTCGCCGGGGAGAGAGGCCGGGGACGAGGCTCTCCCTCCGTCCCCCGTGGTTCCAGCGCTTGAGGATCAGGGGATGGAGGCCACCGGCGAACGCTTCCTGCCCGGCGGTGACGGCGGGCAGATCGCCTACGAGCACTACCAGCGCTACCTCTTCGCCCGCGCCGCGGTGCGCGGCCGGCAGGTCCTGGACCTCGCCTCGGGCGAGGGGTACGGCTCCTGGCTCCTCGCGCGCGACGCCGCGATGGTCCTCGGCCTGGACCGCGACCCCGTCGCCGTGCGGCACGCCACCTCGAAGTACTTCGCGCCCAACCTCCGCTTCGCCGCTGCCGAAGGGACCCGCATCCCGGTGGGCGACGGCCGGATCGACGTCTTCGCCTGCTTCGAGACCATCGAGCACCTCGGCGATCCGGAGGCGCTCACCAGCGAGGCGCGCCGCGTGCTCGGGACCTCGGGCCTCCTCATGGTCTCCACCCCCAACCGCCCCGCATATTCGGAGACACCCGGCCTCTCGAACGACTTCCACCTCTGCGAGTTGGACCAGGGCGAGTTCGAGGCGCTGCTCCGGCGCCACTTCCGCCACGTGGTCCTCTACGGCCAGCGGCTCCTCTGCGGCGCGAGCCTGTGGAACCTGTCGGACGACCCGGGCCTCGAGCGCACCCGCGAGATCGAGCTGGAGGTCCTCCCCGGCGAGCCCTGGCCCGCGGAGGAGATCGGGCCCTTCCTGCACGAGCCGCTCTATTTCCTCGCGCTCGCCTCCGACGCGCCGATCCCGGAGGCGCTCCTCTGGCGGACCGTCCTGCCCAACGACCGCGCCCGCCTGATCCTCTGCGAGGTCCAGGCCAACCGCGTCCAGCTCCGCGCCCGCGAGGAGGCCGACGCGCGCGAGCGGGCCCGCCTCCTGGGAGAGGTGCGGGCGCTCGAGGCGGACCTGGCCGCGCTCAGCGGCCGGCTCGCCGCGGCCGAGGCCGAGACGGCCCGAGCGCGCGCCGACGCCGAGGCCCGCGCGGCTGAGGCCCGCGAGGCGCGGCGGTCGCTCCAGGCCCTCGAGGAATCCCCCGAGCTCGCGGAACTGTCCCAGCTGCGCGACGTGCTCGCGCGCTTCCTGCCACGCGACTCGCGGCGGCGGATCGCCTTCCAGCGGCTCGCCCGCTTCCTGCGATGAAGGGTCCCGCGGTCGACCTCGTGATCCCGGTCCACGACGGCCTCGGGCTGGTCGAGGACCTGCTCGAGAGCATCGCGCGCCATACCCGCCTGCGCTGGCGCGCGCTCCTCGTGGACGACGCCAGCTCCCCGCCGGTGTCCCGCGCGCTCCAAGCCCGCGCCGCCGAGGACGGGCGCTTCGAGGTCCTCCGCCTTGAGACCAACGCGGGCTTCGTCCGCGCCGCGAACGCGGGGTTCGCCCGCGCCACTGCGCCGCTCATCTGCCTCCTCAACAGCGACACCGTGGTCGCGCCCGGCTGGCTCGAGGCGCTGGTCCGGTGCGCCCGCTCCGACCGGCGCATCCTGCTCGTGAACCCGGTCTCGAACCAGGCGGTGAACCTCTCGGTGGCGATGCCCCCCGGCCACTCGCTCCACATGATGGCCGACCGCCTGGCGCGCGAGCCCGCGCGCGGGCCGCACGACGTGGTTACGGGCGTCGGCTTCTGCCTCCTGCTCAAGCGCGAGGTGCTGGACTGGTTCGGCGGCCTCGACGAGGCCTACGGTCGGGGCTACTGCGAGGAATCCGACTACTGCATGCGGGTCACCACCGCGGGCTTCCGGGTGGTTCTCGCGCCGGATGCCTTCGTCTGGCACAAGGGCTCGGGGACCTTCACCGACCGCGACCGGCGCTACCGGATGAACCGCCGGCTGTTCGACGCGCGCTGGGCGGGGGAATACGCCCGGCAGCACGCGGAGTTCCTGCGGCGCGATCCGCTGGGACCGCTGCGCGCCGCGCTTCGCGAGGGCCTGATCGTCGCGCCGCCGCCGGCTCCCGGCGCGCCGCCGCTCCAGGCGCCGGGTCTCGTCGACCGCGCGCGCCTGGCCGGCCGCCTGCTCCGGCGCGGCGAGCTGCGCACGCTCGCGCGCAAGACGTGGTGGACCGCGCGCCGCGCCGCGCGCCGGCTGCTCCCGCGCCCGGCCGCGGCCGCCCCCACCGCGCTCCGTCCGGGGCCCGGCTTCCTCGAGACGATGCCCCGCTCGCCGGAGAGGCTCCGGATCGTCTTCCTGCTCCAGGAGCTCTCGCAGAACGGCGGCGTGCTCGAGGTCTGCCAGATCGTGAACCGGCTGGTGCTCGAGGGACACGACGCGCTGATCGCCACCGTGGACGCCCGACGCTCCGCCGAGGAGCTGGGCCTCCTCAGCGAGCCGCTCCGCTATCCGGATCCCGACGCGCTGGTCCGGCGGTTCCCGGAGGCGGACGTGGTGGTGGCCACGCTCTGGAACACGACCGGCTGGCTCGCGGACCTCCGCCACCGCGGTCGCGCCGCGGAGGGGGTCTACTTCTGCCAGGACTTCGAGCCGCTCTTCTACGCCGAGGGCTCCGCCCACCACCGCTCCGCGCTCGCGAGCTACGACCTCGTGCCGCACCGGATCTCCACGACGGAGTGGCTCGCCGCGGTGCTGCGAGAGCGCGGCTGGAGCAGCCACGTGATCCCGCTGGGCGTAAACCGCGGCGTCTTCCACCCGCGCCCGGGCCGGGAGCCCGGTCGCGAGTTCGTGGTCACCGCCGCCGCGCGGCCCCGCGAGCTCAGGCGCGGTTTCGCCGGGCTCATCGAGTGCTGCGGACTCCTCCACCGGATCGACCCGACGATCCGCTTCGACCTCTTCGGCTGCGTGCCCGAAGAGCTCCCGCGCGATCCCGGGTTCCCGTGCCGCCCGGTGGGCATGATCGCAAGCCCGGACAGGGTGGCGCGCCACCTCGCATCGTGCGACCTCCTCCTGGACCCGTCCCTCTACCAGGCCTTCGGCCGTCCCGGGCTCGAGGCGATGGCGGTGGGCACGCCCGCGGTGCTGCCGGACGCGGGGGGCATCCGCGCCTACGCGGCCCACGAGGAGAACTGCCTCCTCTACACGGCCGGGGACCCCGAGACGATGGCCGCCGCCGTGCTCGAACTGCGCCGCGACGCGCAGCTCCGGCGCCGGCTCGTGCGCGGCGGGCTCGAGACTGCGCGGCGCTTCGACCATCGCGAGGAGGGGCTGAGGCACCTCGAGTTCTACAAGAGCCTGCTTGCGGGCCGGCCCGAGGCGCCCCGGCCCGAGCCCGAGCTGGCGACGGCCGACGCTACGTGAGGAACCCGCGATGACCCGCGACGTGACCGAAGAGACGCTGCCGGCCTGGGCCGAGCGGCTCGTGGACCAGCTCGAGGCGCAGTGCCGGAGCCTGGACGGTCTCCTCGACCTCCTGAGGAGCGGCCGCGAGCAGGACCGCGAGGAGTTCCGCGCCACGGTCGCCTCGCTCGCCGACGAGCTCCGGGAGCGGGAGGCGCAGGTCGAGCGGCTCCGGCGGGAGCTCCACGCGAAGGAGCAGGCGTATCAGAACGTGCAGGCGCAGCTCGTCCAGGCTGAGGCGACGGGCGCGTTCGGCCGCCCGGCGGCCGCCGCGCCGGCGCCGCCGGCGCCGCCCGCGGCCGTGAGGCCGGGCGCCCTCCGGCGGCGCCTCCAGCGCGCGGTCCGGAAGGCGCTGGGCCGGACGATCCTCCGCTCGAACCACTTCGATCCCGCGCGCGGGCTGGGCCTGGAGCCCTGGATCCGCGCCGGGAACGTCGGCGCGGTCCACCGGTTGATCCGTTACGTCTGGGCGCAAGAAGTGCTCGTGGAGTCCGGGATCAGCGGCGCGGTCGTGGACCTCGGCTGCGGCACGGGCTACGGGACGCACGGGCTGGCCCGGCGGCTCCCCGGCCTGCGCTTCGTCGGCGTGGACACGGACCCGTCCGCGCTGGCGCGCGCGCGAACGCGCGAGCCGCTCCCGAACCTGGAGCTGCGCCTCGCCGAGCCGCCGCGCTGGCCGGGCCTGCTCGGCGAGGGCGCCTTCGGAGGCGTGCTCTGCTTCGATCTCCTCCACCGGATCGACCATCCCGAGCTGCTGCTCGAGGCGGTGGTCCGGACGATGCCGCCGGGCGGCTGGTTCCTCGCGTCGGCCCCGTGCGCCTCGGACGAGCCACGCCGCGTGCCGGAGGGAGTCCACTACTCGGCCGCCTCGCTCCACGACCTGCTCTCGCGGTACTTCCGCAAGGTCCTCACGCCCGACGCGGGGACGCTGCCCCAGCGCGGCGTGTTCGACCGGCTCCGCGGGACCAGGGCGGAGTACCTGCTCCGCGCGAATCCAGTGATCGGCCAGGGGCCGATCGTGCCCGCGAACCCGTACCGGCCATGAGGCTCGCGGCCCTCTTCCTGCGCGGGGACGGTTTCCGGGCCGCGCGGGTGAGCGCGATGCTCCCCGGGGCGCCGGCGCACGTCGAGCCGCGCGCGGGGCTGGCCGGGACGCTGGCCGCGAGCGAGGACGGGGCCGTGCGGGTCGCGGTCACGGGCCGGGTCGCCGACGCGGCGACGCTCCGCCGCCGGCTCGAGTCGGCCGGGCACCGGTTCGGCGGGCCCGGCGAGGCCGAGGTCCTGGCCCACGGCTACGAGCAGTGGGGCGCCCGCGGGCTCGCCGAGCGGCTGGAGGGGGACGCGAGCTTCGTGATCTGGGACGGCGCGCGGCGGCACGTCTTCCTCGTTCCCGACCGCACGGGACGGAGGCCGCTCTACTGGCTCCACCGCGCCGCGGGGCTGGCGGTGGCGACCGGTGTCCGCGAGGTCGCCCGCTCGGGGCTGGCGCTCCCCGAGCTGGAGGACGAGACGGTCTGGGGGCACCTCCTCCTCGGGTTCCCGCCCGACGGGCGTACCCCGCTCGCCGGCGTGCGGCGCGCGGAGCCCGGACGCGTGCTCGAGTGGCGCGCGGAGGGGGGCGTGCTCCGCGAGGAGCCGCTCGCGGCAGCCGCCGCCGCGAGCCTTCCGGACCCCGACGAGGCGGCGACGACTCTCCGCCGGCTCGCGCGCGAGTCGGTGGCGCGCGCGCTCGAAGGCGGCGGGCGGGCGGCCGTCTCCGTCCGCGGCGGGCCGGCCGCGCGGGCGCTGATCGCCTGGGCGCGTCCGTCGCTCGTGCTCCGTTGGGGCGCGGGCGGGGAGCCGGACGAGCCGCTGGAGCGCGCGGGGCTCGGGACGGTGGCGGTGCGCCTCGGTCCCGGTGAGCTGGCCGCGACGCTGGAGCGGGCGCTCGCGTCCGGTGCGGAGCCGGCGGCCGATCCCGAGACGCTCGTCGCCGCCGCGCTCGCGCGCGCCGCGGCGGGCGCGTGCGACTGGTGGCTCGCATCCGAGGGAGCGGACGAGAGCTTCCTGCCGGGTCCGACCGGCGGCGGACCGGCGGCGTCGCGCGAGCGGCGCGACCGGGCGGGTCGCGTCCGTCAGGCGCTCGAGGCGCGCGTGGGCGGCGGATTCCCCGCGCCCCTCGCGCCCGAGGGCGGGTCTCCCTGGACGGTGTCGCCCGAGTTCGTCTGGTCCATCGTGGAGCTGGACCGCCGCCCCTCGATCGAGACCTTCCGCCGGGTCGTGCTCCCGCTCGCGGAGCCGGCGCGGCGGCGGCGGCCTCTGGTGGGCGCGGCGCGCGCGCGGGATGCCGCGGCCGCGCACGGCCTGGACGCGCGGTTCCCCTGGCTGGACGCCGCGCTCGTGGCCGCGGCGGCGGCGCTCCCCGAGGAGCTGCGGGCGCGGGCCTGGACCGCCGCGCTCGGCGGGCCTGCGTCCGCTCCGGCCGATGCGCCGCTTCCGCTCGCGGAGTGGCTCCGCGGCCCGCTCCGTTCCTGGCTGCACGAGCGTCTCGACGGCTCGTCGCTCGTGCGGGAGGGGCTGTTGACGCGCCGCGGCCTCCACGCCGCTCTGCACGCGCACCTCGAGCTGGGCGAGGACCTCGGGCGTCTCCTGCTCGCGCTCGTCGGTCTCGACCTCTGGTGGCGCGGCGTGAAGGAGGAAATGGTGCCACTCTTCATTTCCGCGGCGGAAATGAAGAGTGGCACCATTTCTCCCGCCCCCGTCGACATCCTGATTCCGATCCACGAGGGGCTCGGCCTCGCGCGCGACTGCATCCGGTCGCTCCGGCTCTGGACGAAGCACCCGTTCCGCGCGCTCCTCCTCGACGACGGAAGCAGCGCGGCGACCCACGAGCGGCTCCGCGCGCTGGTCGCGGACGACCCGCGCTTCGAGGTGCACCGGAACGAGCGGAACTTCGGCTTCCTCGGGACCTGCAACCGCGGGATGGCGCTCGCGCGCGCCGAGTGGGTCGTGCTGCTCAACTCCGACACGGTGGTGGCGCCCGGCTGGCTCGAGCGGATGCTCGACTGCGCCCGGTCCGATCCGCGCATCGCGATCGTGAACCCGATCACCAACGAGGCGGTCAACCTCTCGGTCCGCCTCGCTCCCGGGCTCCACCTGCTCACGATGGCGGACCGCGTGGCCGCGCTCTCCGAGCGCCGCTACCCCGACGTCACCACCGCGGTCGGGATGTGCCTGCTCATCCGCCGCTCCACGCTCGAGCTGCTCGGCCGCTTCGATCCGATCTTCGGGAACGCCTACGCCGAGGAGTCCGACCTGTGCATGCGCTGCACCGAGGCGGGCCTCCGCGTGGTCGCGGCCGACGACGCCTTCATCTACCACAAGGGCTCCGGCTCCTACGGCGAGGAGCGGCGGAGCCTCGCGGTGGACCGGAACCTGCGCATCTTCCACGAGCGCTGGGGCGCCGCCTACGAGCGCGACTGGGCGGCGATCGCGCGGCACGACCCGCTCCAGGGGCTCCGCAACCGGCTCTATCGCGGCTGCGTCCGCCAGGCCGAGGCCTGGACCGATGCGCTGGAGACGACCGGGCGGCGCCACCGGCGGCTCGAGACCGTCGAGGCGCTCTCCGCCGTGGCGGACGGCGCGCGCCCGGCCGCGGCCGCCGCGCTGCTCCCCGATCGCGCGCCCGCCGCCACGCGCGAGCGAGGGCTCGAGCTGGCCGTGGCGTCCGAGGCGGACCCGCCGATGGTCTTCGACCGGCGCGCGCCGCTCGTGCCCACGAGGGCCTACGTGCGGGCGCTCCCGAGGTGCGACCCGGACCGCCTCCGGGTCACGATCCTCTCCGCCTGGCTCAAGCTGGCCGGCGGGGTCATCCAGTACGTCCAGCTCGCCCGCGAGCTGATCTTCCGCGGGCACGAGGTGAAGCTCGTGACCACGACGCCGGACTGCGTCCCCGAGCAGCTCAACCTGTTCGCGCAGCCGCTGATCTACCGCGACACCGGGCACCTCGTGGACGCCTTCCCCGAGAGCGACGTCGTCGTGGCCACCTTCTGGGCGACGGCCCACTGGTGGTTCGAGGCACTCAGGCGGCGCCACGACTTCCTCGGGGTCTACTACGTCCAGGACTACGAGGCGTGGTTCTACCCGGAGTCGGAGCGCGAGACCCGCCGCGACGTGGTCCGGAGCTACGGGCTCGCCGACCGCCGGATCGTCACCTCCCGCTGGCTCCAGGACCTGGTCGCCCGCCACGGGCACGACTCCGAGATCGTGCCGCTCGGGGTGGACGAAGCCGTCTTCTACCCGCGCGGGAACCGGCGGCCCGGCCGGCTCCGCGTGCTCTCGGTGGCGGCGCCGCGCCCTTGCGACGCGCGCCGCGGCTTCCCCGACACGGTGGAGACCTTCCGGCGCATCCATGCCGCGCGCCCCGACGTGGAGCTGGTCCTCTACGGCGCCCCGCCGGACCAGATGCCGCCGCTCCCGTTCCCGTACGTCAACGCCGGTCGGCTCCACGACCCGCACCAGGTGGCCGAGCTGATGTCGTCCGCGGACGTGCTGCTCGACGCCTCGCTCTGGCAGGCCTTCGGGCGGCCGGGGCTCGAGGCGATGGCCTGCGGGACCGTGCCGGTGCTCACGAACGAGGGGGGGCTGCACGAGTACGCCGAGGGCGGCGCGAACTCGCTGCTGGTGCCGCCTTCGGACCCCGCGGCAGCCGCGGCGGCGATGCTCCGGCTGCTCGACGACCGCGCGCTGCGCGAGCGGCTCGCCGCGGAGGGGGTCCGCACGGCGGCGCGCTTCACGATCGGGGCCGAGGTGGACCGCCACGAAGCCCTGCTCCGCCGCTGGACCGAGGAGGCGCGCCGTGCCCGCCGTTGAGACCGCCGTCACGCCCTACGCGCGCTGGGCCCGCGCCGCCGCGCGCGCCCGGTCCGATCCCTGGCGCGCCGGGCGGCGGCTCCACGCGCTGGCGCGGCGGCCGCGCGTGAGCGTCGTGGTCTGGGCCCACGATCCGGAGCCCGGCGCGCTGGAGGCGACGATCGCCTCGATCGAGGCGCAGGTCTATCCGCACTGGGAGCTCCAGGCGCGGCTCGGTCCGGAAGCGCTGCGGCCGCTCGTCGCGGACTCGAGGGTGCGGATCGAGCGCGCCCCATCCCCGGAAGGGGGCGCGCGGGGCCGGAACGAGGCGCTCCGCCTCGCGACCGGGGAGCTGGTCGCGACGGTGGAGGCCGGCGACGCTCTCGCGCCGGACGCGCTGCTCGAGGCGGTGGCAGCGCTGGTCGAGTCGGACGCCGAGGCGCTCTACGCCGACGCGGACGAGATCGGCCCGGACGGCGGGCGGGCGCGCCCCGAGTTCCGGCCCGACTGGTCGCCGGACCTGATCGAGTCGCGCTGCTACACGGCGGGGCTCGGCGTCTACCGGCGCTCGCTGCTGGATCGGCTCGGCGGCTGGCGCGAGGGACTCGAGGGCGCCGAGGAGCACGACCTCTGGCTCCGGGTCGCGCGGGCGACCGGGCGCGTGGCCCACGTCCCGATGATCCTCTGCCACCGCGCGCCGGGCGCCGCGGCCGTGGAGGGGGGGCGCCGCGCGGTGGCCGACGCCACCGGCGGGCGCGTGGAGGACGGGCTGGTCCCCGGGACCCTCTTCGTGCGGCGGCCGCCCCGGGGCGAGCCGCTGGTCTCGATCCTGATCCCGACCCGCGACCGCCTCGACCTCCTCGAGCGCGCCGTGCGCGGCATCGAGACGCGCACCGCCTGGCGCGCGTGGGAGATCCTGATCATCGACAACGGGAGCCGCGAGATTGCGACGCTCGAGTGGCTGTCGCGGACCCGACACCGCGTGCTCCGGGACGACGGGGACTTCAACTACTCGCGGCTCAACAACGCGGCGGCGCGGGCGGCGCGCGGCGAGCTGCTGCTGCTCCTCAACAACGACACCGAGCCGCTCCACGAGGAGTGGTTGGAGGCGCTGGTGGAGCACGCGGTCCGGCCCGAGGTGGGGCCCGTGGGCGCGAAGCTCCTCTACGAGGACGGCACCGTGCAGCACGCGGGCGTCGTGCTCGGACCGGGGGGCGTGGCCGGGCACGCGCTCAGGGGGTTCCCGGGTGGCGATCCGGGCGGGCCCGACCTCTGGGGCGCGACCGTGCGGAACCTGAACGCGGTGACCGGCGCGTGCCTGATGGTGCGGCGCGCGGTCTGGGAGGAGCTGGGCGGGCTCGACGAGTCCCTCGCGGTCTCCTACAACGACGTGGACTTCTGCCTGCGGGCACGGGAGCGCGGGTGGCGCGTGATCTGGACGCCGCACGCGCGTCTCCTGCACGCGGAGAGCCAGAGCCGGGGCTCGCACGTGGATCAGGCCGAGGTGGCGCGGGTGCGCGAGCGCTGGGGGGCGCTGCTCGAGCGCGATCTCTTCTACGGTCCGAACCGCTTCCGGGACGACGTCCGCCACGAAGCGCCGGGCGGGCTCGAGTTCAGCAAGCCCGACGGGGTCTGGGTGGGCGAAGGGCTCCTCCCGGGGGACCACCCGACGCTCGCGCTGGGCCGGTGGCGCCGGCTCACGGCCGCCGTGGACGCGCGGCGGGACCGGCTCGCGGGGGTGACGCTGTGGACGGACTCGGAGGTGCAGAGCGAGGTCCCGCTCCGGGTCCATCTCCAGGGGGACGGCGGCGAGGTGGAGGCCCGCGCGAGCGCGGCCGCGACGGGGCCGGGCGGGATGCTCTTCGTGCTGTTCCCCGCCGAGCTCCCGGCGGGGCGCTACCGGATGTCGCTCGAGGCCGAGGGCGGGCTCCGCCTGCGCGCGGGCGCGCCCGGGGTGCCGGCCTGGAAGCTCGTCCACCGATGAGGCGCCCGGACGAGCGGACGGCGGTCGTGGTGGTGAGCTACAACACCCGCGACCTCCTGCTCGAGTGCCTCGCGTCGGTCGCGCGGCTCGGCCTCGAGACCGTGGTCGTGGACAACGCGAGCGGGGACGGGAGCGCGGCCGCGGCCGCGACCGCCTTCCCGGCGGCGCGCGTGCTGGCGAACGCCGCGAACGTCGGGTTCGGCGCGGCATGCAACCGGGGTGTGCTCGCGACCGGCGCGCCGCTGCTCCTCTTCCTGAACCCGGATGCGCGCCTCAACGTGGACGCCGTGGCGGCGCTCCACGAGGCGCTTCGCGCCGACACGCACTGCGCGGCGGCGGGGTGCCGGCTGATCGATGGCGAGGGGCGGGAGGCGGTGACCGCGCGGAACTTCCTCACCCCGGTCAACGAGCCGTTCGAGCACCTGGGGCTCTCAAGCCTCTTCCCCGCGCGGGCGCTGCGCCGGACGCACCGTCTGGCTCTCGACGCCGGGCTCGTGGACCGGACCGCGGACTGGCTGAGCGGAGCGTGCCTCCTGGTGCGGCGCGCGGCCTTCGAGGAGGTGGGGGGGTTCGACGAGAGCTTCTTCCTCTACGGCGAGGACGAGGACCTCTGCCGGCGCTGGCGGGCGGCAGGGTGGTCGCTCGCGTACACGGCCGCGGGGACCGCGGTGCACCGGGGCGGTGCGTCGTCGCGGCGGGACCGCGAGCGGAGCCTCGCGTTCTTCTACGCCGGCCAGGCGCGGCTGCTTGAGCGCTCGCACGGTCGGGCCGGCGTGTTCGTCTACCGCCTGCTGATGCGCGCGACCTGCGCGCTCAAGCGCGGCCTCGTCTGGGCGGTCCGCGCCGCCGACCGCGAATCGCGCCGCCGCGACCTGGCCGCGCGCCGCGCGGCGCTCCGCCTCAGTTCCTGAAGAGGAGCCGGAGCAGGAGCTCCCGGACTGCCGTCGCGGGGACCGGCGCGGACGTCTCGACCGGGTGGCTCGAGAGCCAGACCGGCCCCTCGTCCGCGCGCGCTGGCAGGCGCCCGTGGGACCCGCGGACCAGCGAGGGGTCGAGCGGGATCAGGTCCATCACCGTGCGGAAGCCGAGCGACTTCTTGAGGAGCCGCCAGGCGATCGCGCCTTTCACGAACGGGCGGCGCGGGTCGAGGAAGAGCTCGACCGGGTCGTAGCCGGGCTTCCGGTGGATGTCCACGGTGCGCGCGAAGTCGGGGGCTCGCGCGTCGTCGAGCCAGTAGCAGTAACTGAACCAGCGGTCCGGCGCGGCGAGCGCGATCAGCTCGCCCGAGCGCGGATGGTCCAGGCCGGCCGCGCGGCGCGCGTCGCCGTCGAGGACCTCGGCCACGCCCGGGAGCTCGCCGAGGAGGCGCGCGACCGCGGGGCGGTCGGCGGGGTCGCGCACGTAGACGTGGGCGAGCTGGTGGTCGGCCACGGCGAAGGCGCGCGAGGCGCCGGCGTCGAGCAGCTCGCCCGAGAGCGAGTTGTGGACGCGGAGCAGGCCCTCACGGCGGAGCGCCTGGTTGGGAGCGACCGCGCCGGTGACCGCGGTGATCCCGTACTCCGAGAGCGCGACGACCTCGTAGCCGAGCGGCCGCGCGGCGTCGATGAGCGCGCCGGCCAGCGCGTCGACGTCGGCCACGTGGCGCGGGACCGACGGGCCGTCGGGTCCCTCGCGCTGGAGCACGTAGTCGAGGTGGGGGAGGTAGACGAGCGCGAGCGTGGGGCTGCGCTTCCGGAGAACGTGGATGGAGGCGTCGGCGATCCAGCGGCTCGAGACGAGGTCGGCGGCGGGCCCCCAGAATCGGAAGAGCGGGAAGCGCCCGAGGCGCTCGGTCAGCTCGTCGCGGAGCTCGGGCGGCTCGGTGTAGACGTCGGGGAGCTTGCGCCCGTCGGCCGGGTAGGCGGGGCGAGGCGTCACCGAGAGGTCGGCGGCCGCATACAGGTTGAACCACCAGAAGAGCTTCGCGGACGTGGCGGACGGGTCGCGGGCGCGGAGGGTCTCGTAGAGCTTCTCGCCGTCCACGAGGTGGTTCGACTGGCGCCAGAAGAGGACCTCGGCGAGATCGCGGAAGTACCAGCCGTTCCCGACGACCCCGTGGCCCGAGGGCGGGAGCCCGGTGAGGAACGTGGCCTGCGACGTGCAGGTCACCGCCGGGAGCGGCGGCGTGAGCGGCGTGGCGGGCCCGATCGCGCGGAGGCGGGGCGCATGCGCTAGGAGGCGCGGCGTGAGCCCGACGACGTCGAGCACGAGCAGTGGTCGGGCGCGGGCGGCCACGGTCTACCGGCCGGTACGCTTCCGGTCGTTCTCTTCCAGGATGCGGATCACCGCTGGGGCGAAGTCCGAGAAGTCCTTGAGCCCCTGATCGATCCCCTGCTTGATCCGCCGCTGATCGAGGTCGCGGGGCCGCTCGAGGGCTCTGAGGACCGAGACCGGGTCGCGTGGCGCGGTGACTCTCCGATCGCTCCGTTTCATGGCGCGGGCATTCTACTCACCGCCGGTCGAGCACCGCGTATGGGGTCGAGCAGGAGGGCGCCGGTGATCAGCACCGGCTGCTGGGCCAGGAGCGCGAGCGTGAGGACGAGCGTCGACATGGGCGCCACCTCCGGGCGTGCTATTCTCCGCGCGTGAGGAGGAGCAATCCATGCGTCTCAAGGGCAAGCGCGTCCTGATCCTGGTCGAGGAGCATTACGAGGACCTCGAGCTGCACTACCCGCGGCTGCGCCTCCGCGAGGAGGGCGCCGAGGTCGTGGTCGGAGGAACGGGGAAGCCGGCCTACAGCGGAAAGCGCGGGACCACCGCGAAGCCCGACGCGGACGTGAAGGAGCTGCGCGCCGAGGATTTCGACGGGGTCGTGATCCCGGGCGGCTGGGCGCCCGACAAGCTCCGGATCAGCCCGGCCGTGCTCCGGCTCGTGCGCGACCTGAACAAGCTCCGCCGGCCGATCGCCGCGATCTGCCACGCCGGTTCGGTGCTGGTCTCGGCCGACGTGGTCCGCGGGCGGCGCGTGACCTCCTACGTCTCGGTCGCCGACGACCTCAGGCTCGCCGGCGCCGAGTGGGTGGATGCGCCGGTGATGGTGGACGGGAACCTCGTCACCTCGCGCGTGCCCGAGGACCTGCCCGACTTCTGCCGCGAGCTGATCACGCAGCTCGAGCGACCCCCGCGCTGAGCCAGAAAGGGGTCAGGAACCTCTTCCGCCGCGGAAAGGTTCCCGACCCCTTTCCTTCAGCACCCTGCCGCCTCGAAGCGCTCGAGGCTCTCGAAGACAGCGTCGTGGAGGTAGAGGGCGGCCAGCACGGTCGCCACCGGCCGCGCGCGCAGCCGGTCGAAGGCCGGCAGCTCCCGCCACCCGCGCACCACCTGCTCGAGGCGCTCGAGCAGGAACGCGAGCCCGCGGCTCACGGTCGGGATCCAGAGCTCCGCCCCGAGCATGCGGTTCAGCCGCTGCGCCAGCGTCTCGGGCGGCGCGGCCGTGCCCCCCACGATCCCCGCCATCACGAGCCGCACCCCGCTTGCCGAGAGCGGCACGGAAGAGAGCGCCCGCACCAGCCCCGGGCACCGCTCGGCCACCCGGTCGAGCGCCGCGGCCGTCCCGGGCTGGAGGCGGTCCACCACGGCCGCCGCCACCCGCTCGAAGATCAGCCGCTCGACCCCGCGATCGGGCAGCCCCGGATCGAACCGGATCCGCAGCCGCCGCGCCGTGCGGGTGACGATCTCCCACCAGTTGTTGTTCCGCGAGAAGGGCGAGACGATCTCGGGCAGGCGATGGGTCCGCGCCTGGAGCCCGCGCAGGTCGCGGTTGATGATGTCCCACGACTCGCGCTCGGGTCCTTCATCGGAGTGGCGGAAATAGATGCCGAGGATCGAGGCGATCTCGCGCCGGAACCCAGCGGGCATGCGGGAGAGGATCGCGAACGGGCGCGCCACGCCCTGCTTCTCTGCGTACTCGGCCGGTGAGCGGAGCATGCCGGGATTCTAATCCCGGGCCTCGCGGCCAGCTATGGCCGCAGCGTCGCGACGAGACGGACCTCCATCGCCTCCGAGGCCACTTCCAGCGCCTCCGCGCCGTAGCCCGCCCCCGCCGCCAGCGCGGCCAGCTCCGCGGGCCCGCGCAGCCGGAGCCGGTCGGCGAAGGTCCAGCGCAGGAAGGCGCGCGCGCCGCTGCGCGCCGCGAGGCTCCCGAGCACGATCGTCCCTCCTTGCGCCACGAGCCCGCGAAGCGCGCGCAGCAGCCGCGTCGCGCCGCGGTCGGAGAGACAGGGCAGGAGCGCGGGCACCACCACGAGGTCGAACGCCACGGGCGCGAGGCCCGACGCTCCGCGCAGGAGCGCCGGGAGCCGGAGCGCCACCGCGCGCGCGGCGGCTCCCGCGGACTCCGCCGCCCGGAGCGCCGGCGCGGTCGCCGCCTCGCCGGTCTCGACCACCGTCAGGCTGAGCTTGGTCGTCCCGCTCTTCCACGCCTTCACGAACCGCTCCACCTCGTCGCCGGCCCAGAGGAAGAGGATGCGACACTCCTTGCCCCCCGCGGCCAGGTCCACGAGCCGCCGCGCCGCGAAACCGAGCCCCGCGCGGAGCCCGCGCACGAACCCCGACCCGAGGATCGTGGCCTCGATCCCGCGGCTGACGCCCGCGCCCGCCGCCGCCCCGCCGGCAACGCGCGCGCGCGCGAGCGACGGCGCCGAGCGCCGGCCCGCCGCGCACGCGGCGACCAGCTCCGAGTCGGCCGCCCAGGAGGCGAGCCGCGCGGAGAAGCGCTCGCGCAGCGCCGGGAAGGCGCCGTTCAGGCCGGCCTCCAGCTCCTCGGCGGTGCGGAGCAACGGGAGGAACGAGAGCGCGACGTGGTCCTCGACCGTATCCGTGTGCGCGAACGGCTGGAGGTCCGTCTCGAAACGGGCCAGCGCCTCGTCCAGCCGCCGCGTCTTGTCGTCGATGCAGCCGTCCATGACTCCTCCGTGACCTTCCCATTCTTGGGAAGCGTCTCATGAGACGGCCGCGGGACCGGTTTTCTGCCTGGAATTCTCGCGGCTGCAACCGGTTGTGTCGCAGCGGGATCGCGCGGTCAATAGCCGGGCGTGATCCCGAGCCGGGGACGGTTGCCGCCGCCCAGCACCGTCGAGAACCCGCGATAGAGCTCGATCGGGGAGATCGCCACACCGACCGACACGTCGCTCCGGGCGCGGTCGTAGTCGATGTAGAACTCCCCGATCCAGCGGTGGAAACGGCGACGGACCGCGAGCCGGTAGTCCGAGCCGCCCTGGTCGAACACGTTGTACTGGGCCAGCACGAACGCGCTCCACTTCTCGTTCAGCCGGTAGTCCGCGTTCACGGTGACCACGTGGGCGAGGTGCTTCGCCATCCGGTCGGCGGCGAAGAGGACGAGCTTCTGCGTGGGAGCGCCCAGCACGCCCACGTTGGCGACCGCGAAGTCCTGGTCGTAATGGTTCCACTCGGCTTCGGCCAGCAGGAAGACGTCGCGCCGGGGCGCGCCCTTGAAGTCGATCACGAGGTTCCCCCAGTTGCGCCCCGCGTTGTCGCGCGCGTCCTCGGGGAAATAGGGCTGGATGAGGTTCACGTCCACGAAGTCCAGGATGCCGTCCCCGAGCTTCGTCTGGAGCCGGTTCCGGAGCCCCATCGTGACCACCTCGAACTCCCGGAGCGACTCGACGGCATCGAACGGGATCAACTCGATCGGCTGCGTGTTCACCGAGTAGACGCTCCGCCAGGAGAGCGAGGGGTTGAGCACGTGACGGACCGGGAGGATCCCCGCGAGCGCGTTGGGATAGACCCGCGCGAACTGCGTCGCGCCGGTGAGCCCGCCCGTGAAGGCCGCGCGGTCGATCTCGTCCCCGTCGCCCAGGGCGTTGCTCCAGAAGCTGTAGCGCCCGGCCGCCTCGGGCAGGATGCGGAAGATGCCCGCGCGGAACGGGACCGCGCCCGTCGTCCCCGAATCGAAGCGGTTCGCGTTCATGGCCGGGATGCCGAGTGCCTCGTCCGGATTGAGCCGCACCTGGCCCCACTGGGTGTCGTTGGAGATCAGGAGGTTCGTGCCCGCCACCGGCTCGGGCAGGACCGGCTGGGCCAGCAGGTGATAGGCGCCGTTCGGGAGCTCGTCGGTCTCGGTGAAGAAGCGGTTGATCCGGTACTTGGTGGTCAGCGTAAGCGCCTGGTTGTCCCACTGCTTCTTCAGGCGGCCGTAGGTCTCCTGCGCCTTGTCCTCCTTGAACTCGCTCTCGTAGTACTCGTTGAGGAAGTTGCGGTCGCTGATCCAGGCCGCCTCCACGTCCAGTTGCACGTCGCCGATCCGCTCGCCCACCTCGCCCAGGTCGCCGAAGCGGAGCCAGTGGCGGTGCTGGACCCGCGCCCGGCCGCGGTCGCGCTGGGTGATCGGGACGTCGTTCACGTCGGTCTCGCCCGAGTCGTGCATGAAGTAGGTGTCGATCTTCCCGAAGTAGTCGTCGGTCTCGTAGCGGAGCCCCGGGCCGCCCGCGAACCCGCGCTCCGAGCGGTAGTCCAGGTCGAGGAGCCACCGGCCCCACGGCTGTTTCCGTCCCTGGGCGTCGGGGAGCAGGATCTCGTCGCCCCACTCGGTGAGGAGAAGGGTCCCGAAGTGGCTCGAGTGCCCGGTGCGGACGCGCCGGAGCGGGAAGTAGTTCCCCTCGCCGGTCCCGGCGACGCGCGGCCAGTAGAAGAGCGGGACGCTCCGGACCTCGAAGGTCAGGTCGCGCATCTCCACCACGCGGGTCTGCCCGGGCACCCCGGGTTGGCCGGGGGCGCCCTCGACGTCCGCCCAGGTCCTGAGCTCGCCGGCGCGGATGTGGGTGTGGGGACGGCCGAACTCGCAGGTCGTGACGCTCGCGTCGCGCGCCTTGATGACTCCGGGCGCGGTGCGGCGGATTTCGACGGCCCGGACGTAGAGCGGCACGGGCTGCTGGCGCGCCGTCATGCGGGTGTGGAGGTAGCCGTTGACGAACAGGGCCCGCCCGCTCGCGGGCTCGTAGTAGAGCTGGTCGCAGCGCACCTCCTCGTCCAGGCCGAGCAGCGCGGTGACCGTCCCCTCCGCGTAGAGTCCCTGGACGTGCTCCGAGAACATGTCCTCGTCCTGCTCTTTCTTCTCCGGCTCCCCGGTCTTCCCCTCCTTCTTCCGCGCCTCCTCCAGCTTCTTCCGGTCCACCCATACGACGATGCTCTCGGCACGGAGCATGAGCTGGTCGCCGGGACCGCGGGATGCGGCGCGGATGCCGCCGGCGGCCGCCAGCACCAGCGTCTCCTCGCTCTCGGCGAAGAGCTGGCGGAGCGGGGCCTCGAGCCGGAACTCGCCCTGGCGGAGGTCGACGTGCTGGAGCCGGTCGCGGAAGCCCTCCTGTCCCGGGAGCGTCTGTCCCAGCGTCAGCGCGACGACCGTGAGGAGCGGCCCCGTCACTTCCCGCTCTGCCCGCGTACGGTCGTCGCCGACTCCAGCGTGGTCACCCGCCCGGTCGCCTGGTCGAAAACGATCTCGCGGCTCTCGTCCACGAGCCTCCCCGTGGCGAGGCGCGCCTTCTTCGAGAGCCCGCGCATCCGGTAGAGCTTCCGCCCGAGATCGGCATGGAGCACGTCGCACCAGCCGCGGCGCTCCGCCGAGGAGAGCTCCACGTTCCCCTCGGCCGAGAAGCCCGCGAGCTCCTGCTTCTCCGAGAGCTCGAGCGTCACGGCGTCCCCGCGGAGCGCGCCGGTCTCGGTCCCGTCCGGCGCGGCCGCGCGGATGCGGACGTTCCCGGTCGCGCGGACGGAGCGCTCGTCCCCGATCAGCGGCCCCTCGAAGAGGATCCGCACGCGCTGCGGCTTCGCGTCCTTGGTCTTCGTCTTGTCCCGGGCCGGGGTCTTCCGCTTCGACGGCCCGCCGAGGTCGAGCACCCCGTCCCCGGGGTTTCCGCGCGCGATGCAGAGCACCTCGCCCCCCGGGCCGGCGCGCAGGCCCTTCGCGTCGGGGAAGGCGGTGATGCGCGCCGAGCGGAAGACGGCCGGGTCCTCGCCCGCCTGCGCCGCCCGACGCCCCGCCTCCGCGGGCGCGCCCGTCAGCGTCCAGGAGCCCGAGGCGCCCTGGGCTCCGGCAGCCGGTTCATCCGGCAGATAGAAGAGCTCGTCGCCGCGCGCCCACCCGGCGACGTGATCCAGGAACACGCCGCCCGAGGCCCGGAAACTGCGGATCTCGCGGCGTCCCTGGGCCGTCTTCGCGAAACCCGCCTCCAGCCGCTCGCACTTGAGCCGGCCCGGACCCGGGGGGACGGGGGACGCGCCCTTCGTCTCGCGCGGCGCTTTCGCCGGCCTGGCCTGCGGCGCGCCGGGGAAGAGGCCCGAGAGGTTGCCGGAATCGAGCAGCTCGGCCGGGATCAGCGCGTCCACCTCCCCCTCGGCCGCCACGCGGTCCGTCGCATCCTTCGCGTTCTTCGCGCCGGGCCAGGCCTCGAGGCGCGCGCCGCGCACTTCCAGTGGAGGCGCGCCCGGCCTGCCCGTGGCCGGCAGCTTGAGCAGCGCCGGGCGACCCTCCAGCTCGGCATGGTGGTCCGCGAAGATCGTGACGCGGTCGCCGACCCCCTCGAACCCGTCGGGCCCCCGGAAGAGCACGTTGCCGCGGGCGACCGCGCCGCGGAGCACCGTCTTCGATCTCCCCTGGTCGGTCGGCCCGGCGGCTTCGGTCGCCTCCTTCGCGAGCTCGAGCTCCACGACGTCCGCGTCCAGCTCATAGGCCTCCTGCCGGAGCGCGGGCCGGCCGGTGAGCACGAGCCGGGTCCGGCCGGACGCCTCCTCGGCGACCGCCTCGAGCGACGCGGCGGTGATGACGACGGGTCCGGACGGAGCCTGGGGTCCTCTCCCGGCCGGGGCTCCGGGAAGCCCGGTCAGCCCCATCTTCAGCGCCGAGGGCGGGATCGTGAGCGTGATCCCCGGCCCGGCCGTGAAACGGGCCGCGCCGGGCAGCGGCTGGTCGCGCACCAGCTCGAGCGCCGGCGCGCGCATGGTCCCGCTCTCGGATTCCACGAGCACGCTCCCCTGGGCCCGGAGCGTCACGAGGTCGTACTGGCTCTTCGCGCCCGGCGGCGCGGGACGGAGCAGCGTCTCCACCTCGTCGGCGCGGAGCGTGGCCAGGCCCTCGAACGGACCGATCCCGAAGCCGCGGACCACCGCGTTCCCGAGGAGCCGGACCAGGGGATCGGTGGGCCGCTGCGCGTCCATGGAGACGACCAGCTCCATCGCGCGCTCCGCGGTCGCCGTGAGCCGGTGCTCTCCCTCCGGTCCGCGGGGCGGCGCGCCGCCCAGGAGCGGCTCGGCGAACCACGGCGAGCCGGTCAGCACGACCTTGAGCTGGCCCGCGGGCGTGGTGGAGAGGACCGCGTCCTTCGCCTCGCCGCGCATGGGACCGCGGGCGATCCGCGGACGGGGCGCGCGCCCCGAGCGGACCAGCGGACGCGGGCTCTCGCTCGTCGCGCCCGGAGCGCCCTCCAGCTCCAGGTCGAGCGAGTCCACGTCGAGGCGGAGATCGGGGTCCGAGGTGATCGTGACGGGCTCCGGGAACACGATGCGCGCGCCCCCCGCGGCTCCTGGGGTCGCGGGCTCCGCGCTCCGGACCTCCATGCGTCCGGCGGAAGTCACGATCAACGGACGGATGAGCCCCTCGGCGACCCTGGTCGCCGCCGACGGGCCTGGGCCGCCGTCCTTCCTCCGGCCGACGCTCAGCTCCGAGAGGTCCTTGACGCGGAGGCGCACGTCGCGCTCGAACACCAGGAGGCCGGACTCCTGGTCGGCCAGGAAGCCGGTCCCGCGCGCCTCGAGGTTCCCGTCTTCGGAGCGGATGGTCACGAGCTTCGTGGTCTCGGCGCGCTTCTTCCGGTCCGTGAGCTGCACGCGGAGCGCCTCGGTGTCCAGGCGGATCGGGGGGAGGTCCGCGCGCTTGAGCCGGACCACCACTCGTTCCCGGAAGGAGGCGTCCAGCTCCTGGCCGTCGGCGGTCTTCCCCTCCTTCACGAGCCCCAGCTCGGAGGAGACCCGCACCTCCATCGGCTGCACGACCTTCATCTTCATCTCGCCCGGCTCGGCCAGGTAGAGGAGGTCCGGGCCCTCGAGCTCGCAGGCGCCCTCGGCGGGGACGAGGCGCCGCGCGCGGAGCTCCGCCTTGAGCACGTACTCGACGCCGCCGATCCGCGCGTCGCGGCGCCAGGCGGGCATCGAGAACCCCTTGAACTCGCCGGCCCGGACCATGCTCCCCTGGAGGTCGAGACTCCTCCCGCCCTCGTTCACCGCGGAGGTGCGGAGCCGGAACCTCCCCGGCGGGCCGTCCCCCTCCATCCCGCGCACCGCGAGCAGGAGGACCGCGCCGCCGGTGAGCAGCGTGGCCAGGAACACGATCACGCGCCTCAGGCCTGGGAGCCTTCTCATGAAACCGTCTCGAACCTCCGGAGCAGCGGCGCCCAGCGCCCCTGCGCCACCAGGATGTGCCGGAGCGTCTCGCGGACCGCGCCCTCGCCTCCGCGGAGCCGCGTGACGTAGCGCGCAGCCCGCTTCACCTCCGCGACCGCGTTCCGGACCGCAACGGGGAACCCGGCGCGACGCATGGGAGGCAGGTCCACGAGGTCGTCGCCGATGAAGCAGACCTCCTCGTCGGCGAGGCGGTGGCGGCGGCAGATCCGCTCGTAGGCCTCTAGCTTCCTCGCGGCGTTCATGCTCAGCTCGGTGATCTCCAGCTCGCGCGCGCGCCGCTCCACGGCGCGCGAGGCGCGGCCCGTGACGAAGGCCGTGAGCCCGCCCGCATCGCTCCACAGGCGGAGCGCCACGCCGTCCTGGGAGAAGAAGCTCTTGGACTCCCCGCCCCGGGCGTCCAGCACGATCCTCCCGTCGGTGAGCACGCCGTCCACGTCCATCATCACCATGCGGATCCGGTGGAGCCCGCGCGGCGCGCGCGCCATCAGGCGGCCCCCACGGCCAGCACGTCCTGGATGTCGAGCAGGCCCAGCGGCCGCCGGTCCGCGTCCACGACCGGCACCTGGTCGATGCGGTGCTGCTGGAGCAGGTGCGCGGCCTCCGAGACGAGCGCGTCGGCGCCCACCACCTTGGGGTCGCGGCTCATGATCTCGCGCACCGGACGGTGGAGGAACTCGGGGCCCTGGCCCAGGTTCCGGACCAGGTCCCCGTCCGTGACGACGCCGGCGAGCACGCCGCGTCCGTCCACGACGCAGGCGGCGCCGGGGCGCCCCTTGGTCTTGTTGATCTGGAGCAGCACCTCGAAACAGGTCATGGACTCGGCGACGACGGCATGCGCGTCGCCGGTGCGCATGATCTCGCGCGTCTTCATCAGCCGGCGGCCGAGGTCGCCCGCCGGGTGGTAGAGGGCGAACTCCTCGCGCGTGAACTTCCGCCGGCCCGAGACCGTCATCGCCAGCGCGTCGCCCAGCGCGAGGAAGCAGGTGGTGCTGGTGGTGGGCGCGAGGCCGATCGGACAGGCCTCGAGGACCTCGCCGATGCACATCACGAGGTCCGCGTGGCGGGCCAGCGTGGAGTCGGGCTTCCCGGTCAACGCGAGGACCTTCGCGCCGATCCGCTTGACCGCGGGGATGAGCTTCAGGAGCTCCTCGGTCTCGCCGCTGTTGGAGAGCGCCACAACGAGGTCGTCGGGGGTGACCCGTCCGAGGTCGCCGTGGAGCGCCTCGGCGGGATGGAGCGAGAGGGACGGGGTTCCCGTGGACGCCAGCGTCGCGCTGATCTTCTGGCCGACGAGGCCCGCCTTGCCCATTCCCGTGACCACCACGCGGCCGCGGCAGGCGAGCACCGCCTCGACGGCGCGGCGGAACGGGTCGCCCAGGAGCGGGGCGAGGCCCAGCACCGCCCGGGCCTCGGTCTCGAGGACCTGGCGGCCGTACGCGACGGGATCGTCGTTCATCGGGGCTGGAGATGATACGCACTTTCCCCATGGGATTCCGCCCCGGCGAGGCTACAATCCCGCCGCCTTTCCCGCCTCACCCAAGACTCCATGCTCGATACCGAACTCGACTACCGCGTTGACCTGGACGTCTTCAACGGGCCGCTCGATCTCCTGCTCCACCTGATCAAGAAGGAGGAGATCGAGATCACCGAGGTCTCGATCGCGCGGATCGCGGACCAGTTCCTCGACTACATGAAGATCGTCCCGCACCTGAGCATGGACGGGGTCGGGGAGTTCCTGGTGCTGGCCGCGACGCTCATGGTGATCAAGTCGCGGGCGCTGCTCCCGGTGGAGGAGCGGCCCGAGGTCGAGGAGGAGGAGGACGAGGCGGCCGAGCTGGTGCGCCAGCTCCTCGAATACCGCAAGGTCAAGGAGGTCGCGCGGCTCCTCGAGCTCCGCTCGTGCGAGCGCGAGAACCTCTACCCGCGCGCGCCGATCGCGCCGCCGGACGAGGAGCGGCTGTTGCGGGTCGAGCTATGGGACCTGGTCGAGGCCTTCGCGAAGCTGGTCGCCGAGGTCGGGCTGGACCGGGCCTTCGAGGTCGTGGACGAGGACGTCCCGGTCGGGCACCTGATCCGCGAGGTGGCGGAGCGGGTGCGCGCGGGTCCCGTGCGGTTCCGGGAGCTCTTCCCGGATCTGACCCACCGGCGGATCGTGGTGGGCTATTTCCTCGCCATCCTCGAGATGATCAAGGACGGCCGGCTCTGGGCGACGCAGTCGGAGCGTTTCGGCGAGATCGTGCTCCGCTGGCGCGAGCCGCCGCTCCTGCTCCTGCTCCCGCCCGCGGGCGGGACCACGGGCGCGCCGCGCTTCGAGGAGCCGTCGCCCGTCTCCGGCGTGTAGCGGGACGCCGTCCCGGCCATGGATTTCCTCGTGCTCGGGGCGGGACTCCAGGGGAGCGCCTGCGCGTTCGACCTCCTGCGCGAGCCGGCGGTCCGCCGTGTCACGCTGGCGGACGTGCGGCCGGTCCGGCCGCCGCGCTTCCTCGAGCCCGCGGACCCGCGGCTCGGCACCATGCAGCTCGACGTGGCGGACGGGGCGGCGGTGCGCCGCGCGATGGGGGAGCACCGCGTGACGCTGAGCGCGGTCACCTGGTACCTGAACGGGGCGCTCGCCGAGGCGGCGGTGGAGGCCGGCTGCCACTTCGCGGACCTCGGCGGGAACACCGAGGTGGTGTTCGCGCAGAAGCGGCTCGACGGGCGGGCGCGCGCGCGCGCGTGGGGTGACGCTCGTCCCGGACTGCGGTCTCGCGCCGGGGATGGTGAACGTGCTCGCGGCCGAGGCGATCCGTCGGCCGGACCGGTGTGAGAGCGCGAAGATCTTCGTGGGGGGGCTGCCGCGTCATCCGGAGCCGCCGCTCCGCTACCAGATCGTGTACTCGCTCGAGGGTGCGCTCGACTACTACACGACGCCGTCGTGGGTGCTCCGGGGCGGGCGGCGCGTGCAGGTGGAGGCGCTCTCGGAGGTGGTACGTGGACGGCCTCGCCGCCCGCGGCGTGCGGATCGAGGAAGAGGGGTGCTGATGGGGCCAGCCCGATGCGGTCGTGTGGACATGGTCATGTTCATGGTCCATAATCTGGCCATGATCAAGATCAACATCCACGAGGCGAAGGCCCGGTTGTCAGAGTACCTCGAGCGGGTTCTCGAGGGTGAGGTTGTCGTTCTGTGCCGCCGGAACGTCCCGGTCGCGGAGATCCACCCCTTGCCCGCGAGGCGCTCCCGCCGGCGACCCATCGGGGTGGCCAGGGGGAAGCTGAGCGTCCCTCCATCCTTCTTCGCGCCCCTTCCTGAAGAGGTCCTGAAGGACTTCCAGGGAAATACGCGGTGAAGCTGCTCCTGGACACTTGCACGTTCCTGTGGGTTGCATCGGACGCGGCGGATCTGTCTGAGAGGGCCCGCGAGGCGTTCCAGGATCCTGAGAACGACGTGTTCCTGAGCGCGGTTTCCTGTTGGGAGATCGCCGTGAAGCACGCGCTGGGTCGCCTTCCGCTGCCCGAGTCACCCGAGTCCTGGATTCCTCGCATCCGGGGGGAGCTGGGCATCGCTCCGCTGGGAGTCGACGAAGAGGCGGCTCTGCACCTCGCGCGGCTCCCACAACTCCATCGCGATCCCTTCGATCGCATGCTGGTGTGTCAGGCGGTCGTGGGCGGTCTCGTGATCGTGACTCCCGACCAGGCTCTACTCCAGTACGCGGTCCGGGCGCTCTGGTAGGACCCGAAAGGGAGCCCCGACCCAGCGCTGCCGACCGTCGTCGCCGCGGGCCCTGGGACACGAGAGAGGTCCTGGGTCAGGACCCCTTTTCTTCCTCCACCTCCAGCCCCGACGCCCGCATGACGCGCAGCGCGTTCGTCGTCGGCAGCGGGCCCGGGCGCATCGCGTAGTCGAAGGTCATCACGCCGTCCGTGAGCTGGTCGCGGAAGTGCACCGTCCGCACCCGGCCCGGCAGCTCCCGCTCGAGCGCCACCAGCTCGAGGTCGTGCGTCGAGAGCAGCGTCACCGCCGGGAGGCGCGCCAGCATCCGCAGCACCGCGTGCGCGCCCGCGTGGCGCTCGCGCGAGTTCGTGCCCGAGAGCAGCTCGTCGAGCAGCACGACCGAGAGAGCCGCCCGCGCCGCCCCGTCCACGCAGGCCTTGAGTCGGACCACCTCGGCATGGAAG
>Ga0187892_10002026_pt1 | contig 42995 bp, 29 predicted proteins | sample MA1701073metaG_FD_139345 | JGI IMG/M metagenome (GOLD analysis project Ga0187892, IMG submission 139345) | Bio-ooze microbial communities from a basaltic lava cave in the Kipuka Kanohina Cave System on the Island of Hawaii, USA - MA170107-3 metaG ... | reverse complement strand
GTGGTGCTGGCCAATCACCGCAAGCAGTGCCTGCCGAACTACAAGGTGTTCGACGAGAAGCGCTACTTCGAGCCCGGCGCCGAGCCGACGATCGTCGAGCTGAACGGCGCGCGCCTCGGCCTGCTCGTGTGCGAGGACATCTGGGAGCCCGAGCCCGCGCAGGCGGCGCGTGACGCCGGCGCACAGCTCCTCCTGGTCGTGAACGCCTCGCCGTACGAGTTGCACAAGCAACAGCAGCGCGAATCCGTGGTGCGCGACCGCGTGCGCGAAGTGGCGCTGCCGGTGCTCTACGGCAATCTCGTCGGCGGCCAGGACGAGCTGGTTTTCGACGGCCACTCTTTCGTGATGGACGCGCAGGGCGAGATCGCGCATCGGGCGCCCCCGTTCGCCGCCGCAGTGCCCGTGGTCGAGTTTCGCGCCGACGGCGAGCGCCTCGTGCCCGTGCGCATGCAGGTGGCGCCGTTGCAGAGCGACGAGGAGAGCGTCTACGGTGCGCTCGTCCTTGGCGTGCGCGACTACGTCGAGAAGCATCGCTTCCCCGGCGTCGTCATGGGACTGTCCGGGGGCGTCGATTCCGCCCTCACGCTCGTCATCGCCGTCGATGCGCTCGGCGCCGATCGGGTGCACGCGGTGATGATGCCCTCGCGCTACACCTCGCCGATGAGCGTCGAAGACGCATCGGGACAGGCGAAGGCGCTCGGCGCGAAGCTCAGCGCCATCTCGATCGAGGACATGTTCGGCGCGACGCTCGCCGCGCTCGCCGACGAATTCGCCGGCCGCAAGCCCGACGCCACCGAGGAGAACATACAGGCGCGCTGCCGAGGCGTGCTGCTGATGGCGATCTCCAACAAGACCGGCCGCATGCTGCTCACCACCGGCAACAAGAGCGAGATGGCGGTGGGCTACGCCACGCTGTACGGCGACATGGCGGGCGGCTTCGCGCCGATCAAGGACTGCAGCAAGATGCTCGTGTACCGGCTCGCGCGTTACCGCAACGCGCTGGGTGGGCAGGGCAACGCGTCTGCCGGTGCCAACGCCAACGCGTCCGAGCCGACGCGCAGTTTCAAAGGGCCACGCGGCATGGCCGTCATCCCCGAGCGCGTGCTGACGCGCCCGCCGACCGCGGAGCTGCGCGAGGGTCAGAAGGACACGGACTCGCTGCCGCCGTACGAGATTCTCGACCCCATCCTCGAAGCATTCATCGAAGAAGACCTCTCGGTCGACCAGATCGCCGCGCGTGGTTTCGATCGCGCGACCGTGGTGCGCGTGCTCGAAATGGTCCGCCGCAACGAGTACAAACGCCGCCAGGCCCCGCCGGGCGTGCGAGTGAGCAGCCGCGCGTTCGGCCGCGACTGGCGCTATCCGATTACGAACGGTTTTCGCTGACGCGGACTTCTGCGCGCGGCTCCAGGCGCCGAAGCTCTGGCCGCGTCCGCCTGACGTTCTTCGGCACCCGGTTGTGACGCACCGGTTCTACGGCGCCTGACTGATGTCGCACCGTCTCACCAATCGCCGCGTCCGGGTGGGCCCTCGCCGATCTTTACCACCAGCGTGACAAATGTCAGAGGCCAGTGCTCGCCCACGCGGCCAGTCACTTCCCAGCAGCCGGGCGTCGGAAACGATAGATAAGAAGACAGCCCACCGGTCTTTCCCATGGGTTCGGAGATCCTGGCACGCAGCGGTGGTGCGTCGCCGTCCAGTCGCCGGCCGGTGACTCCGATCGGACCGGGACGGCGCTTCACCCAACCGAACTTCATGGAGAGGGCGCCGTCGCGAAGGACGAAACCCGGTCCACCGGGCGCAAATACGACACGGCCCTGGTCATAGAGCACGACGCCCAGCGATTCATTCCCCCACATTTCAGGAGGATCGTTCCGCGTATCGATCGTGACCGGGCACTGATACCCAGCGTCACGCGGCGCTGTGCTCCGCGCATTCTCGTGAGCATCCCCAGCGCGGCCGGCATCGCCCGCCGCAGAGGTACACGCCGCGAGGCACAGCGAGCACAGGGCCAATCTCATCGCCATGGCGGCTGCTCTCCGCGCTGATGAACCGAAAGCCGATACGACAAGGTCGATACGAGCGAAGTTCTCAGCCAACGCAAGTTCCTTACGGACGCGACAGCGCCGAGCGCAGCGCGAAGCAAAGGTCACTGCTGGGGCAACTTGCGGATTGTGCCGGCGACGCGGCGGAGGGCGCTGAGGTTGGGATGGGAGGGTGGCTTCGAGACGCTCGCGCACAGGACGTGCGCGCGCGAGCCTACACGGCCGTATTCACGGCGTTCTCGAAGCCACCCTCCCGTTCCAACCTCAGCGTCCGACCAACCGAGACACCAGCGCCAACCGTCAGAACGGCCACCACCAGCGCTCTTTTCTGGCGACGCGCTCGGCGCTGTCGGGGAAGTTCTCGGTATAGACCTTCTCGGCCTGTGCCGCGAGCTCGGTCATCTCCAGCTCGCGATAGGCGCGCGTCATGATCTCGAGCGCCTCGCGCACCGCGGGTGCGCCGTCGTAGGTTTCGATCGTGTACTTGGCGCGCGCCAGCGCGCCGACGTAGGCGCCGCGGCGCAGGTAGTAGCGGCCGACCGCGACTTCGTAGTCGGCGAGGCGGTTGCGCAGGTAGATCATGCGCCGGCGCGCGTCGTGCGCGTATTCGCTCCTCGGGTGCTGCTGCAGGAGCTGCTGGAAGGCCGCGAAGGACTTGCGCGCGTCGGACGGTGGGCGCTCCGACAGGTCCACGTTGAAGAAGCGCTCGAGGAAGTTTGGTGTGCGCTCGAAGTACACCAGTCCCTTGATGTAGAGCGCATAGTCCACGCGGATGTGCGTGGGGTTCTCACGGATGAACGAGTCGGCGGCGTCGACGGTCGACTCGACTTCGTCGTTCTTGTAATACGCGTACATGAGGTCGAGCTTGCCCTGGCGCGCCTCGTCGCTGAACGGGAACCGTGCCTCCAGCGCCTCGAAGCCGCGGATCGCGCCCTCGTAGTTCGCCGCCCGCAACGCCTGGCTCGAACGCTGGTACAGAACCTCGGGGCCCGACTGCGTGTCGCGATCCGGGGTGTTGCCGCACGCGCCGAGCACCGCCACGCCGAGCGTAAGCAGGGACACCCGCGCGAGTCGGGTGAGGTCCCGGGGCAGCAGACTCCAGCGGAAAAGTGAGTGCACGCGTTGCTTCCGTCGGCCAAGAGGCCGCAAAGTATAGCCGAAGAGATTGCCCCGCCCGGGCGCGATCGCAGGTGGCGGATCAACGGCCCGGGACGAAGTGCCCCGGCTCCCCCTCATGACGAGATGCGTTTGACGAACAAGGCCGCGCGCGAGTTCCGGACCCACGACCTGACCATACCGTCGAGCTGCGCCGGGATGCGTCTGGACCAGGCGCTCGCCCGGCTGATGCCGGACTTTTCCCGGACCCGCCTGAAGGACTGGATCGACACCGGCCGCGTTCAGGTCGACCGGCGCGTGCCCCGGGCGCGCGACCTCGTCAACGGCGGCGAGCGCGTGACCGTGGAGGTCGAGGAGACGCCGGTCGAGACTGTGGCGGCGCAGCCGATCGGGCTCGATGTGGTGTATGCCGATCCCGCGCTCATCGTGATCAACAAGCCCGCGGGGCTCGTGGTGCACCCGGGCGCCGGCAACCGCGATCGCACGCTGCAGAATGCGCTGCTGCACTACGACGCCGGGCTGGCAGCAGTCCCGCGCGCCGGCCTCGTCCACCGCCTCGACAAGGATACGAGCGGGCTGCTGGTGGTCGCTCGCAGCATCATTGCGCACACCGCGCTGGTGCGACAGCTCCAGGCGCGCGAGATCGAGCGTCACTACGAGGCAATCTGCGCGGGAGTGATGACGGCGGGCGGCACCGTCGACCGGCCGATCGGCCGACATCGCACGGAGCGAGTGCGCATGGCCGTGCGCGAGGACGGGCGCGAGGCCGTCACTCATTATCGCGTGCTCGAACGTTTTCGCGCACACACGCACGTACGCGCCCAGCTCGAAACCGGCCGCACGCACCAGATCCGCGTGCACTTCGCGCACCTCAAGCACGCACTGGTGGGCGACACGACGTACGGTGGCAGGCTGCTGCCGCCGCGCGGAGCGACGCCCGAGCTGATCGAAGCGCTGCGCGGGTTCAGGCGGCAGGCCCTGCACGCGGCGCGTCTCGCACTGGCGCATCCGGGCACGGGGAAGGCGATGGAGTGGCAGGCTCCGCTTCCCGCCGACATGCAGTCACTCCTCGCAGTTCTTCGGCAGGACGCCCGCGAGCAGCGGGCGGCGGAGGAGAGGCGCCGCGCCCGGTGAGCGAATCGATCATCACGCCCGACTGGCCGGCGCCTGCGCGCGTGCGCGCGGCGAGCACATTGCGCATCGGCGGCGTCAGCCAGCCGCCGTTCGATTCCTTCAATCTCGCGGCGCACGTCGGCGACGACCCGGTGCAGGTCGCAGCCAATCGGCAGCGACTGCGCGACCTGCTGCAACTGGGAACCGAGCCGCGCTGGCTCGAGCAGGTGCACGGCACTCACGTGGTTCGGGCCGCGCCCGGCCGCGAGCCGCCGCGCGCGGACGCGTCGTTCGCCATCGAACCGGGGCAGGTCTGCGTGGTGATGACCGCCGATTGCCTGCCGGTGTTGCTCGCCTCGCGCGACGGCACGCGCGTCGCCGCCGCGCATGCCGGTTGGCGCGGCCTCGCGGCCGGCGTGCTCGAGGAAACGGTGCGCACGCTCGGCCTGCCTCGCGGGGAGCTCGTGGCGTGGCTCGGCCCCGCGATCGAGCCGGAGCGTTTCGAGGTGGGGCCTGAGGTGCGCGCAGCGTTCCTGGCACACGACGGCACCGCCGGCAGCGCATTCGTGCCGCACGGCCAGGGCAAGTGGCTCGCGGACCTCTACGGGCTGGCGCGCTTGCGGCTGCGGCGCCTCGGCGTCGAATCCATTTCCGGCGGCGATCGCGGCACGTGGCGCGAGCGCGCGGCGTTCTTTTCACATCGCCGCGACGGGCGGTGCGGGCGCATGGCGACGCTGGTCTGGATCGAGTAAATCCAGCGCGAATTGTCTGGATAGCGGGGCTCGGCATCGAATAGCATTCCTCGATGCCGTCGACCCTCACCTGGATCCTGCTTGCAACGGCCGCCGGCGGCATTCTCAGCGCCACTCTCGCCGGCCTGTTCCTTCTGGTGCCCGCGCAGAAACGTGCCTCGGCGCTGCCGCACCTCATCAGTTTCGCCACCGGCGCGCTGCTCGGCGCAGCGCTGCTCGAGCTGCTGCCCACGGCCGTGCGCAGCGCCGGCCTCGCCCATACGCACCTGGTCGGCATGGCCGTGGTCGGAGGGATCGTCGCGTTCTTCGTGCTGGAAAAGTTCGTCCTCTGGCGTCACTGCCACGTCGAGGACTGCGACTCGCATTCGCCGCAGCAACACGACCCTCGCGAACGGGCTTCGGGCGTGCTCATCCTCGTGGGCGATGCCATTCACAACGTGCTCGACGGTGTGCTGATCGCCGCCGCGTTCCTGCACAGTGTTCCGCTCGGCATCGCGACGAGCATTGCCGTCTTCGCTCACGAGATTCCGCAGGAGGTGGGCGACTTCGCCATCCTCCTGCACAGCGGCATGTCGCGCGGGCGCGCTTTCGCGCTCAACCTGCTTACCGGGCTGGCCTCGGTCGCCGGTGGTCTCATCGCCTGGTTTGCGTTGGCCCAGGCTGCGGATCTGCTGCCCTACGCCCTGGCCGTTGCCGCGGCCTGCTTCCTCTATGTCGCTGTCGCCGACCTCATCCCCGGGCTGCACCGGCGCGTAGAGCCCCTCGCCAGCGTGCAACAGGTGGCCCTGATCGCGGTCGGAATCCTCGTGATCGTGCTGACGGACCTGCACTAGAGCCGGCAAACGGTGCCTGACCCCTGACTTAATCCCGCTAATCCATTGATTTAGGCTGTCGAGCCCATACCTGTCGGCGCATCCCACGGAGCTTTCGAGCCATGGCCACGGACAAGCTCACCGCCAAGTTCCAGACGGCGCTCGCCGAAGCGCAGTCGATTGCCGTCCGCCTCGACAACCAGTACATCGAGCCGGAGCACGTGCTGCTCGCGCTCCTGAACCAGGAAGGCGGGACCGTGCGCCCGCTGCTCGAGAAGACCGGCGCGAACTCCAGCAAGCTGCGGTCGGAGCTGATGGCCGCGCTCGACCGCTTGCCGAAGATCGAGGGCAACGCGGGCGAAGTCCACGTCTCGCCCAACACCGTGCGGGTGCTCAATGTCGCCGACAAGCTCGCGCAGAAGCGCGGCGACCAGTACATCCCTTCGGAGCTCTTCCTGCTCGCGGCATTCGAAGCCGGCGGCAAGCTCGCGGCCCTTCTCAAGGACGCGGGCCTGGTGCGCGGCTCGGTTGAGGCCGCGATTGCGGAGCTGCGCGGCGGGGAACAGGTGAGCGATCCGAACGCCGAGGAAACGCGCCAGGCGCTGGAGAAATACACCATCGATCTCACCGGGCGCGCCGAAACCGGCAAGCTCGACCCCGTGATCGGCCGCGACGAGGAAATCCGCCGCACGGTGCAGGTGCTGCAGCGGCGCACCAAGAACAACCCCGTGCTGATCGGCGAGCCGGGTGTGGGCAAGACGGCGATTGTCGAGGGTCTCGCGCAGCGGATCGTCAACGGGGAAGTGCCGGAGGGACTCAAGAACAAGCGCATCCTCGCCCTGGACATGGGAGCACTGATTGCCGGCGCCAAGTTCCGCGGCGAGTTCGAGGAGCGGCTGAAGGCCGTGCTCAACGATCTGGCGAAACAGGAAGGGCGCATCATTCTCTTCATCGACGAGCTGCACACGATGGTCGGCGCGGGCAAGGCAGAGGGCGCGATGGACGCCGGCAACATGCTCAAGCCCGCGCTGGCGCGCGGCGAGTTGCACTGCGTGGGCGCCACCACGCTCGATGAGTATCGCAAGTACGTGGAGAAGGACGCCGCGCTCGAGCGGCGTTTCCAGAAGGTGCTGGTCGACGAGCCGAGCGTCGAGGACACGATCGCGATCCTGCGCGGCCTGAGCGAGCGCTACGAGGTGCATCACGGCGTCGACATCACGGATCCCGCGATCGTGGCTGCCGCCACGCTCTCGCACCGCTACATCACGGACCGCCAGCTCCCGGACAAGGCGATCGACCTGATCGACGAGGCCGCCTCGCGCATTCGCATGGAGATCGATTCCAAGCCCGAGGCGATGGATCGGCTGGAGCGGCGCATCATCCAGCTCAAGATCGAGCGCGAGGCGCTGAAGAAAGAATCGGACGAGGCCTCGAAGAAGCGACTGAAGACGCTCGAGGAACAGCTGCAGGGACTGGAAAAGGAATTCGCGGATCTCGAGGAGATCTGGAAGGCCGAGAAGGCCGCGGTGCAGGGCGCCGCGCACATCAAGGAGGAATTGGAGCGCGCCCGCCTCGAGCTCGAAGCCGCGCGCCGCGCGGGCGACCTCACGCGAATGGCCGAGCTCCAGTATGGGAAGCTCCCCGAGCTGGAGAAGCGCCTGACGCAGGCAACCGCCGCGGAGCAGAAGGAAACGCGCCTCCTGCGCAACAAAGTGACCGAGGAAGAGATCGCCGAGGTCGTCTCCAAGTGGACCGGTATTCCGGTGTCCAAGATGCTGGCGGGCGAGCGCGAGAAGCTGCTCAAGATGGAAGACGCCGTTCGCCGGCGGGTCGTCGGCCAGGACGAAGCCGTGCGCATCGTCTCGAACGCCATCCGCCGCTCGCGCGCCGGGCTCGCCGATCCCCGCCGCCCGACCGGTTCGTTCCTGTTCCTCGGCCCGACCGGCGTCGGCAAGACCGAGCTCGCCAGGGCGCTCGCCGAATTCCTGTTCGATGCCGAGGATGCGCTGGTGCGCATCGACATGTCCGAGTACATGGAGAAGCACTCGGTCGCGCGACTCATCGGCGCGCCGCCGGGCTACGTCGGCTACGAAGAGGGCGGTCACCTCACCGAGATCATCCGCCGCAAGCCGTATTCCGTGATCCTGTTCGATGAGGTCGAAAAGGCGCACCCGGACGTCTTCAACATCCTGCTGCAGGTGCTCGACGACGGCCGCCTCACGGACGGGCAGGGGCGCACCGTCGACTTTCGCAACACCGTGCTGATCATGACTTCCAACCTCGGCTCGCAGGTCATCCAGGAGATGGCCGGCGAGGCGAACTACACGAGGATGAAGTCTTCGGTGATGGAGATCGTGCAGCAGAACTTCCGGCCGGAATTCATCAACCGCATCGACGACATCGTCGTGTTCCACCCGCTGGGCCAGGAGCAGATCCGCGCGATCGTCGACATCCAGCTCAACTACCTGCGCGCGCGGTTGCTCGAGCGCGAGATCGAGCTGCGCCTGGACGACGAGGCGCGCGACCTGCTCGCCGAGGCGGGTTACGACCCGGTGTACGGTGCGCGGCCGCTCAAGCGCGCCATCCAGCAGCAGATCGAGAACTCGCTGGCCGAGGCGATCCTGCAGGCCCGCTTCGGGCCTGGAGACCGCATCCTGGTGACGGTGCGCAACGACCGCATCGCGTTCGAGAAGGAAGGCGAACGCCGCGAGCGCGCCCGCGCCTGAGGGCGGGCGTTTGCCGGTTTGCTGTTCACATTTTCGCGTTGCATGTAAAAATGTGAGGCATGCCGATCTACGAATACCAGTGCGAAGCCTGTGGTCAGGTCCTCGACGCCCTGCAGAAGTTCAGCGACGCGCCGCTGAAGAAGTGTCCGAACTGCGGCAAGGCCAGGCTCAAGCGCCTGCTGTCCGCGCCCATGTTCCTGCTGAAGGGCTCGGGCTGGTACGAGACCGACTTCAAGAGCGACAAGGAGCGGCGCAAGAATCTGGCGGACCGCCCGGAGCCGGACGCGAAGAGTACCGAGAGCAAGCCGGATGCCGGGGCCGAGAGCAAGGCGGGCGCGGTGGACGCCAAATCGGACGCCAAGCCTGGCGGCAAGTCAGAGGACAAGAAAAACGAGAAGAAAGAGCTGGCCGCTGGCCCGGCACGTGCGCCTGCGAGCAAGCGAGCGAAGCCCAAAGCGAAACCGCGGTCGCGACGCAGGTAGTCGCGCTCACGCGACGATGAAGACGGCGCGGCGCCGGCAGGGCTGGCAGCACCGCGCCGTCTGCTACCGTCTCAGCTCTCCGCGTCGTACTTCTCGCACGACACCTTCGGATGCCAGTTCACGAACGCGCCGTTCGGATTGTCCTTCCACGCCCACACGTGCAACGTGTAGAACTCGGGCAGGCCGAAGCGGTTCGGGGATTCGAAGAGGTGCAGCAGCTGGCCGAACAGCTCCGGCGGGGCCGCTCCATTCTGCGCATGCCAGGCTTCCTTGGTGACCAGGAAGTCCGCGCCGATCAGCTTCAGCCGACCGTTGCCGACGGCTTCGTAGATCACGATTTCCGGTTGCGCGGGGTTCAGCGCGGGATCTTCCACGAGCGGCATCTTGACGTAGTGCAGGCCCATCGCGCCCCAGTCGGAGCCGCTCACGCAGCCAAACATCAGCTCGTAGCCGTCCGCCTCGGCGGCGGCGACGTCCTGGTAGCGTGCCGTGGCTTCCCTGACCGCGCGGATCAGGTCGTTCGACGACGGCCTGTGCTGCGCGGCGGGTCCATGCGAGTGCGCGCTCTGCGCTCCCTGGTCCTGCGCCAGCGCCGCCGAACCGAGCGCGAAAGCGCCCAGCAGGCAGGACGCCAGCTGCATCTTCGATCTGTCGGATTTCATGTAGGCTCCTGAGTGTGTCGATAGTCCCTTCTCCATCGCGCGCGCCAGCGCGCGATGCATATCTCTCTGGTTTGTTGTAATTGGTCGTCGGCAGGAGGGCCGCAGGCGCGTGCACTCGCGTGCACGCCCGCTCCGATCCACTGCTGCCAGCGGCAGCGGCAGCGGCAGCGGCGAGCGAAGAGACTGGATCGATGAATCGTCACGGCGCATCCCCTGTGGCGGGAAGGATGAACCGCGACAGGGGTGAGCACATGGGCTGCCCGTCCTGATTCATTCGCCAGGCGTCCCGATGACTGAGGCAAATGTCCCGGCGCGATCGACCGGCAGGGGCGCGAAGTCGGCCGTGAAGCGCCGTCAGCGGACGGTAAAAAGTATCTGGTCGAGCGGCGCGCCCGCGGCGTCTTCGAGCACGAGACGATGGCTACCGGCGCGCGGCTCCCAGAGCAGGCCTTTGTCCGCGGAACCGAGCGCCTTGCCGTCGAGCACGAAGCGTGCCGATCCGCCGGCGCCCTCGGCGAGGAACGGCAGGCGCTGCGATGCGGGCGGAATGTCGGGGTCGATCGCCACGACCATGCCATCGGCCGGACTCGCAATACGCGCGATCGCGTCCCGGGCCGCGAGCGCCACGATCCGCGCGTCACGGCCCGAACGCGGGCCATCGTCGAGAAACCACTCGCGCCGCGACGGTTCGAGCGGCGGTGAGAAAGTCGTGGCAGTCCGCGTCACACCCTGCGGCGCGGCTGGCGCCAGCGGCGTCGTGTTCGCGTGCGCGGCAGCCATGATCTCCTGCCAGGCGGGCGCGGCTCCGCTCACCCCGCTCACGTCGTGCATCGCTTCGCCCTCGAAATTGCCCACCCACACCGCCACGGTGAAGCGCTCGGAGAATCCGATGCACCAGTTGTCGCGCATGTCCTTGCTGGTGCCAGTCTTGGCTGCGCTCCAGTGCGGCGTATTGAGATGGTTGTCGAGACCGAAGGCGAGCGTGCGCGCGGCGCGGTCGGCGAGGATGTCGGCGACGATGAAGCTCGCCGGCTCGCTCAGCGTGCGCCGCTCGCCAGCGTGCTCCAGTGGCACGAGGACGCGGATCGGCATCCACTGTCCGCCGCGTGCCAGGGCACGATAGGCCTGCGCTTGCTCCCACAGACTGACTTCGGCAGAGCCGAGCGCGAGGGCGTAGCCGTAATAGTCGCTCTCGCGGGTGATGCCCGCGTAGCCGAGAGCTTCGAGGCGCTCGCGAAACGGCTCGACCCCCACCAGCACCAGTGTGCGTACGGCGGGAATGTTGAGCGAGCTGGCGAGCGCGGTGCGCACGCTCACCAGGCCCTTGTGCTCGCGATCGTAGTCCTGCGGTACATAGCTGCCGTTCGCCGTATCGAGATGCACCGGCGAATCGTCCAGGAGCGATGCAGCAGTCAGCAGGCGCCGCTCGAGCGCCAGCTCGTAAAGGAAAGGCTTGAGTGTCGAACCGGCCTGACGTCGCGCGTGCACGCCATCGACCGCCGGCGCGGTAGAGCCAGGCCCGCCCGAGCCGACGTACGCGAGCACGTCGCCCGTGTCGTTGTCGACGACCAGCGCAGCACCATCGCGCACGTTGCGAGAGGCGAGGCGTGCGAGCTGGCGATCGAGAATGCCCAGCACCTCGCGTTGCAGACCGGCATCGAGTGTCGTGGAGACACGCTGACCGGGTTGTCGGAGCAACGCGTGCGCCAGGTGCGGAGCGAGCCGCGCGATGGCGTGGGGCCGGGCACTTGCCCGAGCGAGCAGGTGTGTTGTGGTTTCCTGGATCGACTCGCACGTCACCGGCAGCCGTCGCGCCTGCGCGCGAGCGCACGCGCGCGCCGCCACGCGTTGTGGAGTCGCCGCCGGAGCCGGCAGGAGCGCGGCGATCACCAGGCTCTCGGGCACGTCGAGCCCGGACGGCGCCTTGCCAGCAAGCGCGCGCACCGTACTGCCGATCCCCTGTAGCTCGCCGCGAAACTCGAGCAGGTTGAGATACGCCTCGAGGATCTCCTGCTTGCTCCATCTCGCCTCGATGCCGCGCGCCGCACGAACCTGTGCCAGCTTGCGACGCACCGAGCCGCGCGGCCCGTGGTCCGCGACGCGCGCGTCGATCATGCCCGCGAGCTGCATGGTGATCGTGCTGGCGCCGCGTCCTTCGCCGTCCAGCCAGTCGCCGAGGGCGGACAGCGCGCCGAGCCAGTCGACTCCGGCGTGCTGCCAGAAACGCTGGTCCTCGCCATCGACGATTGCAGCCACGAGGGCGGGGGAGAGCTCGCCCAGCGGCACCCATTCGAGACGGCGCGCTGCGAAGTCGACGCGCACGGAGTCGATCACTTCCCTGTGGCGGTCGAGCAGGAAGGCGTCCGACGGAATCCAGTGCGCGCGCACCTCGACATATTGCGGCACGTCGCGAGCGGGCCAGAGCAGGAATGTCGCGGCCGCGGCCACGTGCAGGCCGAAGGCCGCGGCGAGCACCAGCGCGACGACCAGGCGCGGGTGGCTTGCGTCGGCGCGGCCCGTGCCGCTGCGTTTCAGTCCGCGGAGTTTCAGTCCACGGAGTTTCAGCCCGCCGAGTTTCAGTCCGCGGAGCTTCACGGCGCCGGCTCCACCGTGATCGACGCATTGGGGATCTCGCCGAGCATTTCCGGCGCATACATCGCTTCGACCCGCGTCGCCGGCAGCAGGAACGTCCCGGGATTGTTGAAGCGCACGGTGTATTCGACCGTCCACTTGCCCTTCGGCACGAAGCGGTAGTACGCGCGAAACGCGTCGAAGCGCCGTTCCTCGTACGCGAGCCACGCCCAGCCCTGGCGCTGTTCGTCCTGCTGAAGGATCTGCGACTGTCCGCCGAGCCCGCTGCCCAGCAGCGATGAGCCGCCCGGCACCGGATCGTCGACCACCACCCAGCTCATGTCCGACTGCGATTCGAGCTCGAGTCGCACCCGTGCGACGTCGCCGCGCGACCAGCGTCCCGCGATCTGTTGCGTCAGCGGAACGACGTGACGCGTGATCCTGAAGCCTGTCGACACCGGCGCCTCGAGCGGAATGGCCGCGGTCGCCCGCACCATCGCCCACGGCTTGCCGGTGCCGTCGTGACGCAGCTCGAGGTGCGCAGGCCCTGTCGCCTTCGCGGCCGTCCGCGCGGGGGCGACTGCCGGCCACGGAAAACTCGCGAACGCCGCGTCGTTCGGGCGCGGCCACTCGAACGTCTTGCGAGCGTCCGCGATGCGTGCGCTCGTGGTGCCGCGCACCGGCGTCGATTCGAAGGCCGCCGAAAACTTCTCCATCGCCAGCACGCCCCAGGCGTTGGCGACGGTCGTGTTCCAGTGCCCGCGCTGCTGGCGACCGAGTGCGCCGCGCACGAGGCGCGGCACGTCGTCGCGCCACTCGGGAGATTGCAGCACTGCCAGCAGTGCGCGGACCGCGTTCGAATCCTCGGAGATCATCAGCCACCACAGAGCATCGGTGCGCGCGGTGGAGAACGTCATCGTGGTGCCCTGAAAATTCAGTCGCGTGCGCAGAATCCCTTCGGCCGATCGCCGCCGCTCGCCGGCGCGCGCGACCTTCGGCACGCGATCGAGGATGCCGATCCAGTCGACAACCGCCGACGTCGGCCACAGCTCGGGCTCGACGGCGATGCTGTCGAGCATCTTGGGCTGCGCCTGGCCGTACCGGGAGAGCGCTTCGACCGCTGCGAGCTTGCGCACAGCCAGGTCCGCGGTCGGCAGCGCCGAGCGCCGCTGGATGCGGCCTTCGACGAAACCCGTGAGCGCATGCGTCAATTGCTGGCGCGTTGCTTCGGGAATCTCCCAGCCGGCCTCGTGCGCGATTGCGAGCGTGTAGGCCGTGAGCACGTCTTCGCCCTGCAGACGCTCCGAGGGGAAGTAGCGCAGCAGACCGTCGCGATCCATGTAGGCGGGCAGGCTCGCCATCAACAGGTTCCACGAACCCTCCTCGCGCAACGCCACTGCGCGCGACAGGCGTTGCTCGAGACAGATGTATCCGTAGTGGCGCATGAACTCGCGAACGCCTTCGAGGCTGCCGCCGAGCCGCGCCTGCAGCGTGACTTCCAGCCCACCGCGGCCGGGGATGGCGGCTTTCGGACGCGCTATCGGAATCGACAGGCCGGTCGGTGCCGGCGCCGCGGATTGCGGCGCGAGTTGAGCGATCGTCGCCTGATACGGGCGCACCGGAAACGCGGGAATCACCTTCTCGGCCACGGTCAGGCGGTCCTGTGCCGTTCCGCCCACGTGGCGTGCACTCACGGTCCATTTCATTTCTTCGGCACCGACCGGCGCGACCGCCGGCCAGGACAGGTCGCGTGCTTCGCCCGCGGGGATCTCTAGCTGCTTTGCGGTCGGCGGCGCCGCGAGCGCCGGTGCAACGGTCGCGCTCAGTTCCACTGACATGGCTTGCGCGCTGGTGTTGCGCACAGTGAACGTCGCCGCGTAAGCATCTCCTTCGCGCACGAGCGGCGGCAGGCCGGACAGCACCTGAAGGTCCTGCGTGGTGGCGATCGAGGCGCTGCCGGTGCCGAACAGCCCGGTTCCACCGTGAGCCACCGCGACGATCCGGAACGACGACAGCGAATCGTTGAGCGGGACCGTGAGGTGCGCCTCACCTTTGTGGTCCAGGCGCACGCGACCCTTCCACAGCAGCAGGCTATCGAACAGCTCGCGCGCACGCTCGCGTCCGCCGCCGCCACCCTGCGGCACGGCCTTGCGACCGTAGTGGCGCTTGCCCACGACCTGCATCTGCGCAGTCGAGGTCCACACATCGAGCGGTCGCTCGCCCATCATCGCTTCGAGCAGATCCCAGCTTCGATTGGGAGCCAGCTCCAGCAACGCTTCATCCACTGCCGCGAGCGCGAACTCGGCGCCCGCAGGCAGCGATTTGCCGTCCGCGCGCGCCACGCGCACGGTCACCGTGGCTGCCTCGCGCACGCGGTAGGTCGTGCGATCCGGCGCGACGCGCACGTCGAGGCGATGCGGGCGCCAGCCCACGCGGATCTTCGCCAGGCCCAACCGGTACGCGGGTTTGTTGAGATCGACGGTGGCCGTGATGTCGGGGCCCTGCTGCGCGCGTTGCTCGCGACTGCGTTCGCTGCGCTCGATGCGCCCGCGCACCGCCAGCACGGAGACGTGCACGTTGGGTGCGTAGTTGTCCCGGATGGGCACTTCGACGACGGGTGCGCGCCCGCTGAGCTTCGTCACGAAGCTCTCGGCGACGCCCTCGCGCTCGACGCTGACCAGCGCCGTGGCGGAACGGAACGGCATGCGTACCTGGAAGCGCGCCGTGTCGCCCGCTTCGTACTCCTTCTTCTCCGGCAGCACGTCCATCCGGTCGCCGGTCGTGCCGCCGAACCACCAGTCTTCCTCGCCCGCGATCCACACCGTCGTCGTGGCGCCGCCGAGGTTGCCGCGCCCGTCGCGGGTTTCAGCGCGCAACACGATCTCGCCCGACACGCCAGGTGCCAGGTTGCAGAGCAGGAGGCCCTGCGCGTTGGTCCGCCCGCGGCACGATTGCCGGAGCTTCTTCGTCTCGCGCGTGGTCTCGTAGGCGTAGAAACCGCCGATGAGCCGCTTGCGGTAGGAATACGTGACGACCTGGTAGAGCGAAACGTCCACCGACTGGCGCTCGAGGGCGCGGCCATCGAGGTCGAGCGCGACGACGCGAAAGCGCAGCTGATCCGTGCTCGCCACCCAGCCGTCGCGCCGGATCCCGACGCTCACTTCCGAGGGAACGAGGGCCACGCGCGTGGCGGAGGTCAGGATTTCACCGTTGGCATCCGCATATTCGAGCTCGGCCACGAGCTGCGCCGGAGCGTCGAGCGCGGGCAGATCCGGAACCGTCACGCGCGCGGCGCCGGCCGGGTCGAGCGTCAGCGGCGTGACACGCGCCTTCGGTGCGGCTGCGCTCTCGGGACTTTCGAAGTCGTAGTCCCACGGCGTGCCCGACGCCGGTGTCGAAATGCCTTCGGCTACCGGCTTGCCGCCGAACTGGTAGTCCTCGTAGTCCGGGAAATACAGCGACCGCGGCTCGACGACGGAACGCAGCGTCACGGGCAGCCCGCCGGCGCCGCCGCCGGAGAGGTAGGCGACGTGCAGGTCCAGAGTGCTCTCGCGCGGATTGACGAGCGGGCGTGCGGGTCCCTGCACCGTCGCGCGCATCGTGGGCAGGCGATATTCCTCGACTTTGAAGCTGCCCAGGGAATGCACGGCCTCCACGGTTTCGCCGGACGTTCCGAGCTCCTCGATCGTGATGCCGTAGCTGCCGAGCTTCACGTCCTTCGGAATTTCCCAGCGCTGCTCGGCCACGCCGCCCGCGTCGAACGCGACGCTCGACACGTAGCGCTGCTCGCTGCCCTGGTGCGCGATCACGACGCGCCGATTGCCCGGAAGCGCTTCCGCCACCTCCACGCCCTGCATCGAGTGGCGCCGCATGAAATGCTTCATCGACACCGTTTCGCCGGCACGGAACAGCGGGCGGTCGAGCACCGTGTGGTAGAGACCAGTGCCTTCCCATGACGACGCGAGGCCAAACGCGTGCGGCTCGATGCCATTGCTCCAGCTCGTGAGCGTGAAGCTGAAGTCGCCGTCCTTGTGCGCGGACACCATCAGCGGCCGCAGCTCGTAGTCGCACGAATCGCCCTGGCCCGGGCGACCGATCGCACGGTCGATGCGCGCCAGGCCGTTGCGGTCCGTGGTCCCCGTCCAGCGCGACACGCCGGTGCAGTACTCGCGCACATCTACCGCGGCGTCGGCGACCGGCTTGCCGCCGTCGAGCGTCGTCACCCAAACGTGCGAGGATTCGGCGCCCCACAGGAAATGCACCGCGAGGTTGGTCACCAGCGCGGCAGTCGACACATAGCGCGTGCGCTCCTTGCCGAGCAGCGCGGCGCCGAGGATGCGGCTCTCGACCTCGACCACGTAGAAGCCCGGCTTGCCGAGGGGGATGCCGATGACCTCGGCGGGGCGCGAGCCGAGTGGCTTGGCGATAGCGAAGGCGCGCGGCACATCCTGCGCACCGAACACGGACTTCGAGCCGGTGAGCTCGACCCATTCCGTTTCCCCGGTCTTCTTGTCCTGCTGCCACTCGCCGTTGCGCTGATTTGCCTGCTGCACCCGCCGCACCCACTGCGCAACCGTGTCCGGTTTGGTGGCGGCGTCGAAGACTCTGGCCGGGAGCGACAGCTCGCGCGCGGGCAACTCGGGTTCGAGGTTGCGCAGCGTCAGCGGCAGCACGCCGCCTTCGCCCGCCTCGAGAATGCCGAACTCGCCGGAGAACTTCGCGAGCGGCGGATACTCGTCGATACGCAGCTCGAGCGGGAAACGGCCCGCGTTCTCGAGCGCCCGCCCCGCGTCGTCGTGCAGGTCCGCGGGCATGTGGACGATGAGCGCCTCGGAATCGGGGAACGGCCCGGCGAACTCGACCTGAGATACCCGCGGCGCCTTGCCTTCGTGCTTCAAGGCCGTGGGGCGGTAGGTCTTGCCGGCGCGATCGCGCAGGAACGCCTGCAGGGCCTGCTCACGCGCGACCGGCGCGGTGAATCGGAGGGTCACCGGTCGGAAGGGAATGCAGCCGGCCTCGAAGTTGGTCCGCGAGCATTCGACCTGCGCTGTGAAGGCCTCGCGCACGCGGAACGCAAGCGTCTGATCCTGTCGCGTCGCCAGGCCGGTCGCGGCAGCGACGCCCTTGCCCCAAACGAGTTTCAATTGCTTGCCGGCGGGCAGCCGACGCGCGCAGCGCGCCACGGCGATGCTCGCTTCGGCCTGCTCCAGCGTTCGGTCACGCACCCGTGCGTTGGTCTCGCGACCGCTCTTCCACAGCAGCTGGTAGTACTGGTAGCCGAGCGCCGCGCGTTGTGCGAGCACGTCGCGCCGCGCGTCGCCCGTCAGCACTTCGACGGGAACGCGCTCCGCGAGCCCCTCCACCACGCAGTAGGCGTGCGCTGCGATGGACTCGTTCGTCGCCGGCGCGTCGAGCTTGAGCAGGAACACCTGGTCTTCGTCCACGCCGACCCAGCCTTCACGCGGGAAGGAAGCGACGATCGCCGGTCCACCGGTATCGAACTTGAAGACGTGCGGTGCTGCGACCGCGCGACCGTCGAGCGCCTCGAGCTCCTTCACGATCGTGAAACGGCATTCGAGACCCGCGGGCAGATCGGCATCGAAGTCGTACACCCAGTTGCGGCCGTCAGCCCAGCGCCCCTTGCCGCTGGCCGGGCACTCCACGGTGAATGGATCCGCGAGCCACGGGTCGCCGAGCGCGACCATCGGGACGCTGAAGCGCGCGGTCGCCTGGCGAACCTGCTTGGCCGAGCCACGCGGTGAGAACAGCTCGACGCGCACCGGTGTTGCGGGCTGCGACGGTGGGGCTGGCGTGGGTTCCGCGGCCAGCACAGCCAATGCCAGCGCGGTGAACGTCGCTGCCAGTGCCAAACGGACCGCTGCGGCGGATGCCGCGGACCCGGTGGACTTCCCCGCGGATCGCATCATCGTCGCGCCCATGCCACTGTCACCCCGCCTGCCATCCTGACCCGACACTCTGCCTCGGGATTGTGGCCCATCGGCGCGGCAAATCGGGCGAATCCGGACGACGGACGGCTGGCCGACGCGAGCGGTCGCAAGCCGGGTGCGGCTCCCGGTCGCGGATGCCACGCCGTGCGCCCTGAGCGCGCCGCGTCTGCTACCATTCGCGGCCTTTTCCGCGTTTCCAGACACCTTTCGAGCTCTCCGTTCATGCGTAGCCACTATTGCGGTCAGGTCGACGAGAAGCTGGCCGGCCAGGAAGTCACGGTTGCCGGGTGGGTGCATCGCCGACGCGATCATGGTGGGGTGATCTTCGTCGACCTGCGCGATCGCGAAGGCCTGCTGCAGATCGTGTTCGATCCGGACGCCGCGAAGGTCTTCGCCGAGGCCGAGCGCCTGCGCAACGAGTTCGTCGTGCGCGTCCGCGGCCTCGTACGGCCTCGGCCCGCCGGCACGGCGAACGCGAACCTGCGCTCCGGACAGATCGAGGTGCTGGCCCGCGAGGTGGAGCTGCTCAACCGCTCCGAGCCGCTGCCGTTCCAGCTCGACGAGACGGTGAACGAGGAGTTGCGCCTCAAGTACCGCTACATCGATCTGCGCCGTGACGTCATGACCTATCGCCTGCGCCTGCGTCACCAGGTGACGCGCGCGATGCGACAGTTCCTGGACGGGCAGGGCTTCATCGACGTCGAAACCCCGATGCTCACCAAGGCGACGCCGGAAGGCGCGCGCGACTACCTGGTGCCGAGCCGCACTCACGAAGGCAAGTTCTTCGCGCTGCCGCAGTCGCCGCAGATCTTCAAGCAGCTCCTGATGATGTCGGGCTTCGATCGCTACTACCAGATCGTGCGCTGCTTCCGCGACGAGGACCTGCGCGCCGAGCGCCAGCCCGAGTTCACGCAACTCGACATCGAGACCTCGTTCCTCGGCGAGGCCGAGATCCAGGCGATCATGGAAGAGCTGATCCGGTTCGTGTTCCGCACCGTGCTCGAGGTTGAGCTGCCGAAGCCCTTCGCGCGCCTGTCGTACGCGGAAGCGATGCGCCGCTACGGCTCGGACAAGCCTGACCTGCGCAACCCGCTCGAGCTGGTCGACGTCGCGGACCTGGTGAAGGACACCGAGTTCAAGGTGTTCGCCGCGCCCGCCAAAGACCCGGGTGGCCGCGTCACGGCGCTGCGCGCGCCGGGCGGAGCGCAGATCACGCGCAAGGACATCGACGACTACACGGCGTACGTCGCGCGCTACGGCGCCAAGGGTCTCGCCTACATCAAGGTGAACGACGTCGCGAAGGGGCGCGAGGGATTGCAGTCGCCGATCCTCAAGTTCCTGAGTGATGCGGCGGTGGAAGGAATCCTGAAGCGTACGGGCGCGCAGAGCGGCGACCTCGTCTTCTTCGGCGCGGATACCGCGAAAGTCGTCAGCGACGCGCTGGGCGCGCTGCGAATCAAGCTCGGCGAAGACCTCGAGCTCACGGTCGAGGGTTGGCAGCCGCTCTGGGTCGTCGACTTCCCGATGTTCGAGTGGGACGCGGAAGAGAAGCGCTGGATGGCGATGCACCATCCGTTCACGGCGCCGCGCGATGACGACTACGCCGCGCTCGGTGCGCAGCCCGGTACGGCCATTGCCAAGGCCTACGACATGGTGCTCAACGGCTCGGAGATCGGCGGCGGCTCGGTGCGTATCCACCGCCAGGAGATGCAGGCCACCGTCTTCGAGTTGCTCGGCATCGGTCCCGAGGAAGCGCGCGCCAAGTTCGGCTTCCTGCTCGATGCGCTCAAGTTCGGTTGCCCGCCGCACGGGGGCATCGCGTTCGGTCTCGATCGCATCGTCATGTTCATGGCCGGCACCGACAGCATCCGCGACGTCATCGCGTTCCCGAAGACGCAGACCGCGGCCGATCCGCTCACGGACGCGCCGACGGAAGTCAGCGAGAAGCAACTGCGGGAATTGCACATCCGCATCAGGACCAAGCCCCCGCGACCCGACGGCGCGGCGACCTGACGGCGCGGCGACCTGCCGCCGCGGCGACGTTGCGTTCGCAGCCTAGAGGCGGTCGTCGCCGCTCGTTTCGCCCGTGCCGCTGCCGCCGCCGTCGCTCGCGCCGGTGCCCTGCGCCCCCATGCGCGCGAGCGCGTCGGTTTCCTCCCGGACCTTGCGCTTCTCCGCGCGCTCCATGCGGATGGTGTGCACGATCGCGAACATCGCGAAGCTCATCACCAGGACGAGCATGAGCATGATGAACGCGAGCCCGCCCGCGAGGCGCCAAGCCTCGTAGAGGCCGAATCCGACCCCCAGGGGCGTGATGACCAGCAGGATGGGCTTGGCAATGCGCATTGTTGTTCAGCTTCGGTCAGCAAGTTTGGATAGAGTGCCGTTCCGGACGCAGGTCAACAACTAAACCGCTGGAGTCTGGTACCTACCGCTTAGTGATGTCCGCGCTCGTCTTCGTTCACGGCCTGTGGCTCACGGGCATCGAGTCGGGGTTGCTGTTGCAGCGCCTGGCGACCGAGCTCGGCTGCCGCACGCATTATTTTCACTACCCGTCCGTCAGCGCGCCCATGCCCCAGGTGCTCGAGGATCTGCATTCCTTCGTACACACGCTGGGCACGGACCGGCTGGACTTGGTCGGCCACAGCCTCGGTGGCATCGTGGTACTGCGGCTCCTCGAGAACTACGCCGATCTGCCGCCCGGGCGCGCGGTGCTGCTCGGTTCGCCGCTGAAGGGTAGCCGGGCGGCCCAGGGCGTGGCGCGCTGGCCGATAGGCGCGGCGATCCTGGGTCGCAATATCGAGGCTGAAGTGCTCATGCCCCAGCAACGGCGCTGGGACGGCAGGCGCGACCTCGGCGTCATCGCCGGTGACATGTCGCTGGGTCTCGGCCGGTTTTTTGGGGCGCTCAGCGATGCCAACGACGGCACGGTGTCGGTGGCCGAGACGAAGCTCGACGGGGCCACCGATCATGTGGTGATGCCCGTCAGTCACACCGGCATGCTGTTCTCGGCCGAGGTGGCGCACCAGACCGCGCAGTTCCTCGCCCACGGCCAGTTCGCGCGCTGAAGGCGCGCTTTTCGATCGCTCATCAGCGGGGCACAATGCCCACCCTCGCCGCCGCGCTCTGCGCGCGACGAGCTGCGAAGTCCTGACTCCCGAAAAACTACCAGGCGGGGCGCCATGAACGAATACAACCGTCGACTGTTCCTCGGCAACACGATCGCAGCCGGCGTGGCGCTCGCGCTCGGACGTCTCGCGCAGGCCGCTCCGGCGAAACTCGCGGCGGTGTACGACCAGGTGCTGAAAGGACACGACGCGTCGGTGAAGCGCCTGCAGGACTGGATCCGGCAGCCGTCGATCGCGGCAGAGAACCGCGGTGTATCGGAGGGCTGCGAGCTGACGATGCAGATGCTGCGCGAAGCCGGCTTCCAGAGCGTGAAGCGCATGCCCACCGACGGCCAGCCCGGCATCTTCGCGACGCTCGACGCGGGCGCGAAGCGCACCTACGGCGTCTACTTCATGTACGACGTCAAGCAGGCGAATCCCGACGAGTGGTCCTCGCCGCCGTGGGAGGCGCGCATGGTCGACATGCCGAACATCGGCAAGGTGGTCATGGGCCGCGCCGCGGTGAACCAGAAGGGCCCGCAGAACTCGATGATCTCGGCGCTGCACGCGATTCGCGCGTCGGGGCGCAAGATGCCCGTCAACCTCGTGCTGGTCGCCGAAGGCGAGGAAGAGATCGGCTCGCCGAACTTCAAACAGGTGGTGCACGCGCCGGAGGTTCGTCAGGCGCTGTCGAAGGTCGCCGGCATTTTCATGCCCGAAGCCGCGCAGTCGCTCGACGGCAGCGTCACGATTTCACTCGGCGCCAAGGGCGTCGTCGAGCTCGAGCTCGTGTCGACGGGAGAGAAGTGGGGCCGGGGCCCGGACAAGACCGTGCACTCGAGCAACAAGGCACGGCTCGACAGCCCGGCGTGGCACCTGGTGCAGGCACTGCACACGCTCGTCGATCGCAACGGCGATCCGGCGATTGCGGGCTGGTCGGACGCGGCGCGGCCGCTCTCGGCTGCCGAAAACGCGATGCTCGACGCGGCCGCGCAGCGCATGGACGAGGCGAGCGCGAAACGCTCGATGGGCGTGAAGGCCTGGGCGCGCGATGCGAACTGGCGGCAGGCGCTCGCCGACCTTGCGGGCCGGCCGACGATCAACATCGAAGGACTGGTCGGCGGTTACACGGGGCCGGGCGGCATGACGATCCTGCCGCACAAGGCGGCGGCCAAGCTCGACCTGCGCCTGGTGCCCGACATGACGCGCGAGGGCGCGGTCGCGAAGCTGCGCGACCATCTGCAGCGCAACGGCTTTGGCGACATCGAGGTGAACGTCACCGGCGGCTACGATCCGACCACGACCTCGCCCGACGCGCCGCTGATCCACGCGCAGGAGAAGGTGTATCGCGAGAGCGGCATCGATCCGATCCTGTGGCCACGCCGCGGCGGCTCGTGGCCGGGCTACGTATTCACCGGCGAGCCGCTCAAGCTCGCCGCCGGGCACTTCGGCCTCGGGCACGGCCTGCGCGCGCACGCGCCGGATGAGTACTACCTGATCGAGTCGACCCACCCGAAGCTGGCCGGTATCGACGGCGCCGTGCGTTCCTTCGTCGACTATCTCCATGCGCTCGCCTGAATAACTAAACCCGGTACCGGACTTTCCGTTTAGTTATCGGCCAGCCCCGAGTCCGTACAGCCGCGCGGCGTTGTCGTGCATGACGCCGCGCGCGATGCGCAGCGCGCCCGCGCGGTCGATCGTGCCGTCGCGCATCATCGTCGTCAGCGCGATCGCGAGCGCGTCGCGTGCTGTCGCGGTCAGCAGCCAGGTCTTCTCTTCCCAGTTCGCGAGCGGCGTGTCCTCGTCGGAGTACGCGTCGGTGCCGAACAGGACCTTCTCCGGCATCAGCTCGAGCCACTCCTGCAGCGTCGCGGCCAGGCTGGGCGCGGGGAGCAGGAAGGTCTGCACCGAGATGTCGGCGTACGTGTTCGGCTTGTCGATCATCGCGGACACGGCGCGGGTGTACGGCCAGCCACCGTGCACGAGCACGAAGCGCGTGTCGCGCAACGACGCGTCGTTGAGCAGCGGCTCGAGCAGCAGCGGATTCGCGCGCGCGTTGTCGAAATAAGGCCCGACGCCGTTGCCGGTGTGGATGTGGATCGCTATGCCCTCACGGGCCGCGTGACGCGCGACCGCGAACAGCACGTGATCCTCTACGATGCGGGCTGCTTCGCTCGTGCTCATGCCGCCTGCGGGGGCCGCCAGCGAGCCCGGAGTGGCAAGGCGTAGCGCGGTGTATGCGAGCGCCGCGTCTTCGAGCGCTCTCGGCGCAAAGTTCAGCGCTCGTCGATAGGCGGCGAGCACTTTCGCGGCAGGCACGCCCGCAGCCTTCCAGCGTTTGAGCGTCGGCACGACGACGTCGTCGACATAGGCGTCGAGTGTTGGCGGGAGCGAACGGACCCCGGCGTACGCGAGCACAGCTTTCGGGTCCGTGTTCGTGCCGTCAGCGCCTTTCGCGAGGGCAGGCAGTTGCATCAGCGGATCGACGTACGGCACCCAGCGAATCCGCGACGACTGCTGGCCTTTCCCGAGCGCATCGGCATTCACGAGCGCGACGGCGATGTTGGCGCGATCGAGGATTGCGCCGGTGTACTCATCGCGCCGGGTCGACAGCAGTCGCTGCTTGGCCTGCAAAGCCAGCGTGGTGTGCTCCGGCAGCATGTCGTCGTGCTCGTAGCCGTACAGAGCACGCCAGGCGAGCAACCACTCGGGATTGTCGACGCGCAGGCGCACCATCATGGGATACGGCGGCGCGCCGAGCGGCCGCTGGGCGTTCCAGCGGATCTTGTAGTCCTCCGGCACTGGCAGGATGTGCGTGTGATTGTCGATCGCCGGCATGCGCTCGATCTCAACGCGTAGCGCGGCGTCGCAGGAGTGGGCAGGGCAGGCCGCTTGGGCCGTGGAACGGGCGAACGTGGCCGCGAGCCCGGCGATCAGCGCAACGGCGATCGGCGCAAGGACGTGCGCAAGGCAAGTCCGGTGCAAAGGTGAGCGCGATGATGAACAACTAAACACGAAGTCCGGTACCGCGTTTAGTTTTTGAGGAGCCCTTGCAGGCGATACAGCGCATCGAGGGCTTCGCGCGGCGACAGCTCGTCGGGCTTGAGCGTCTCAATCGCCGCGATCAGCGCTTCGGCGCGCGGATCGCTCGGCGGCACTTCCAGCGCCAGCTCGCCCTGGCCGCGCGGTTCCGCCTTGCGGTCGCGCTCGCGCTCGAGCGCTTCGAGGTTGCGCCGCGCCTGCGCGATCACCTCGCGCGGCACGCCCGCGAGTCCTGCCACCTGCAGCCCGTAGCTGCGATTCGCGGGCCCCGGTTTCACCGCGTGCAGAAACACGAGCTCCTCGCCGTGCTCGGTGGCGTCGAGGTGCACGTTCGCGCAGCCGGGCGCCTCCTGGGCCAGCGCCGTCAGCTCGAAATAATGAGTGGCGAACAGCGTGAACGCGTGCACGCGGGTGACGATGTGACGCGCGCACGCCCAGGCCAGAGACAGGCCGTCGAAAGTACTGGTGCCCCGGCCGATCTCGTCCATCAGCACGAGGCTCGCCGCCGTGGCATTGTTCAGGATGTTCGCGGTCTCCGTCATCTCCAGCATGAACGTCGACTGGCCGCCCGCGAGGTCGTCCGAGGCGCCGATGCGCGTGAAGATGCGATCGAACGGGCCGAGCACCGCGCGCTCGGCGGGCACGAAACTGCCGATGTGCGCCAGGATCACGATGATCGCCGTCTGGCGCATGTAGGTGGACTTGCCGCCCATGTTCGGGCCGGTGATCACCAGCATGCGGCGCGCTTCGTCGAGATCGAGGTCGTTCGGGACGAACGGTGCGTCGAGGGACGCCTCGACCACCGGGTGGCGGCCGCCCTCGATCAGGAGCCGCGGCTCCGGCACGAGCTCGGGTTCCGTCCAGCGCAGGTCCACCGCGCGATCCGCGAGGTTGGCGAGCACGTCGAGCACCGCGAGCCCCGAGGCCGTGCGCTGCATGGGACCGAGCCCGGCGATCAGCGCGGTCAGCACCTCTTCGTAGAGCTGCCGTTCGCGCGCCAGCGCCCGCTCGCGCGCGCCGAGCACCTTGTCCTCGAAACTCTTCAACTCCGGCGTGATGAAACGCTCGGCGTTCTTCACTGTCTGGCGGCGCACGTAGTCGTCGGGGACGTTGTCCGACTGGCTGCGGCTGATCTCGATGTAGAACCCCTGCACGCGATTGAACCCGAGCCGCAGGCTCGCGATGCCGCTGCGCGTTCGCTCGCGCTGCTCCAGCTCGAGCAGGAATTGCTCGGTGTTGCTGCCGATGGTGCGCAGCTCGTCCAGGTCGGCGTCGAAGCCGGCGGCGATGACGCCGCCGTCGCGCAGGAAGTGCGAAGGCTCCTCCGCGATCGCGCGGCGCAGCAGGTCGACCGCCTCGGCGTGCGTGCCGATGTCCGTCCTGAGCTCATCGAGACGCGGCGAGTCGAGCCCTTCGAGCAGCGCGCGCACGGCCGGCAGCAGCGCGAGCGCGCCACGCAGTTGCACCAGGTCGCGCGGACGCGCGGAGCGCAGGGCGATGCGCGCAAGAATGCGCTCGATGTCGCCGATCTCGCGCAGGACGCCGCTGATGTCGCGCGAGCGACCGGAGGCGATGAGGGTCTCCAATGCGTGGTAGCGCTCGCGCAGCATGTTCTGGTCGAGCAACGGGCGGCGCAGCCAGCGGCGAAGCTCACGACCGCCCATCGCAGTGGCAGTCTGGTCGAGCACTGCGAGCAGCGTGCACTCGGGGTGGCTGCCGAGCGCAGTCTCGATCTCGAGGTTGCGTCGTGCCGCAGGGTCGAGGATCAGCGCATCTTCGCGCCGCTGCACGGTGAGGCCGCTCAGATGCGGGAGCGCCGACTTCTGCGTATCGCGCACGTATTGCAGCAGCGCACCGGCCGCTCGTACCGCGAGCGGCTGGTCAGCACAGCCGAAACCGGACAGATCGCGCGTGCCGAACTGAGTGGCGAGCAGGCGCGTGGACGTATCGAGATCGAAGTGCCACGGCGGTCGTGCGCGCGCATTCGCCGGCGCCGCGACGCTTCGGGGCCGCGAACCGCTGTTCGGTGGCACAGCGCTGGGCGATGCGCCGACCTGCTCCTCGCTCATCAGCAGCTCGGCCGGCCGCAGCCGGTCGAGCTCGACGGCGAAAGCCTCGCGTCCGGCGGATTCCGTCACGGTGAAGCGGCCGCCCGCAAGGTCGAGCCAGGCGAGGCCGAAGCGCTCGCCATCGAAAAGCGCGCACGCGAGCAGCGTGTCGCGACGCTCTTCGAGCAGCGCATCGTCCGTGACGGTGCCCGGCGTCACCACGCGCACGACGTCGCGGTCCACGGGTCCCTTCGAGCGCGCGGGATCGCCGAGCTGCTCGCAGATCGCAACCGATTCGCCCTTGCGGACGAGGCGCGCCAGATAGCCGTCGACACTGTGCACGGGCACGCCCGCCATCGGGATGGGCTGGCCGGCCGACTGGCCTCGTTGCGTGAGCGTGATGTCGAGAAGGCGGGCCGCCCGTCGCGCGTCCTCGAAGAACAGCTCGTAGAAATCGCCCATCCGGTAGAAGAGCAGCGTGTCGGGGTACTGCGCCTTGATGCGCAGGTACTGCTGCATCACCGGTGTGTGCGAGCTGCTGGTGGTGGCGTCCAATAGGGTCTCCGGGCGCACATTGTGCCGAAGCGGGGCGCCGGAACGAAGCGGCACTCCCGAACGCGCTAGAGTGGCGTCTGCCCCCCAGCCAGCAGTTGTCCACAGGTCGATTTCCCGTGCCCGCATCCGACTCCTTATTTTCTCTTGCCCGGCGCGTCGGCCGCCGCCTCGCCGCGCGCGGCCAGCGCGTCGTGACCGCCGAGTCGTGCACCGGCGGCTGGATCGCCAAGTCGCTGACGGATGTAGCCGGCAGTTCCGGTTGGTTCGCCGAGGGCTACGTGACTTACAGCAACGCAGCCAAGCAGCGCGACCTGCGCGTGACGGCGCGAGCGCTGCGCGAGCACGGCGCGGTGAGTCGCGAGGTGGTGCGGCAGATGGCGCGGGGCGCGCTCGAGCGGACAGGCGCGCATCTGGCTGTTGCCGTGAGCGGCGTGGCGGGGCCGGACGGCGGTACGCCGGCGAAACCGGTCGGGATGGTGTGGTTCTGTTGGGGTGTCAGGGGCAAGGGCAGGTCCGGCGGGCGGCTCGTGGCCGAAGTGCACCGGTTCACCGGCAATCGCGAGGCCATCCGTCGCAAGTCGGTGGCTGTCGCGTTGCGAGGACTGCTCGACCTGGCCCGGTAGGGCCGGACAAGGGCGGGCCGGGGACAGGGGCAGAAAACTCTCCCCGTCCGGTCATAGTCGAATGAGGGCTTCCATGCGCCGGGCGGGCAACGCCTGTCCCGGTGCGGTGGCCGGAGCGGGGGTCGACGGAGTTGGAACCGAATCGCCGCAGGGCGCGGGTTGCCGATTGGATGCGCCGCTGGAACTCGGGGCTGACCCGGTTCCTCGAGCGCCGCGTCGGCACGCGCGTGGATGCGCAGGATCTGGCGCAGGAGGTTTACCTGCGGCTGCTGCGCGCCGAACGCCTCGACCTGGTGATTGAGCCTCAGGCGTACCTGTATCGCGTCGCGAGCAATGTTGCGGCGGAGTGGCGGATGCGCGCACGGCAGAGCCGCCCGCACAGCGCCGCAGAGCTCGAGTTGCTCGTCGAAGCCACCTCGCCTGAAGCGCTCGTCGACGATGCGATCGACCGGCACCGCTTCGACACGGCGCTGAGCGCAATGAGCCCGATGCTGCGCGCGGTGGTCTTCCTGAAGCTGCGCGACGGTCAGACGCACGAGGAGATCGCGCGCCACCTGGGCATCACGCAACGGATGGTGCGGCGGTTCCTCACGGCGGGATACATCCAGCTGCGCAGCGCGCTGCTGGCGGAATGACGACGGCAGACGAAATGACAGTGGACGGGACATGACGAAGGCGAACGAATCGTGGCGGCGGCAGTCGGTGGCCGACGAGGCCGCCGAGTGGCTGGCGATGTGCTCGGATCCATCGGCGGACGCGGCGGATCGCGTCGCATTCGTGGACTGGCTGCGCCGTTCCAACCTGCACGTCGAGGAATTCCTGCGCCTGAGTGCGCTCATGCAACGCATTTCGGGCGCCGAGTGGCCGAAGGACCGCATCGACGAGCTGGTCGCGTGCGCGCTCGAGTCGCCGAACGTGCTGCCGCTGGGTCGGGCCGAAGAACGAGTGACGGTGCCTGGCCGGGCCGACGCCGATCCACACGCTTCCACCGGTCGCAGGACCGCACCCTGGGCGATCGCTGCGGCCGTCACGCTCGCGATAGGTGCCGTCATCGCTCTGGGTCTCGCCGCCTTGGGGCTCGGCGTGTTCGGTGAGGGCGGCGCGCGCTATGCCACTGAGGTCGGAGAGATGCGCTCCGTGGTGCTCGACGACGGCACCGTCATCGATCTCAACACGCGCTCGAGCGTGCGGGCGCGCTTCGACGATGCGGCGCGCGTGGTGAAACTGGAAAGCGGAGAGGCGATCTTCAAGGTCGCCAAGGATCCGCGACGGCCATTTCGCGTACTCGCCGGGGACACCGAGATCGTTGCAGTGGGCACGCAGTTCAATGTCTATGCAGCGCGTTCGCGCACCGTCGTGACGGTGCTCGAGGGGCGCGTGCGTGTGACGGATCGCGCGGCAGTGCCGGGCGATACAGCGGGGGCTCCTGCTCCTGCGCCCGCAATCGAGCTGGGGAGCGGCGAGCAGGCGGTGATCGCGCCACGCCAGCCGATCGCCCGGATTTCGCTTGCCGACCCGGCTCGCGTGACCTCGTGGACGCAGCGCCGGCTGATCTTCGAGGAAGCGACGCTGGCAAACGTCGCGGCGGAGTTTGCGCGCTACAGCCCGCGCCTGATCCGGGTCGACGATCCGCTGCTGGCGCAACGGCAGATCACCGGTGTGTTCGATGCGACCGATCCCGCTTCCCTGGTGCAGTTCCTCGGTGCACAGGGAGGCGTCGCGATCGAGTCGACCGGCGACGGCTGGGTCCTGCGCGGCATCCGGCTATGAGGCACGCAGCAATGCGCCCGGCAATGAGTGATGAATGAGCAATGGGAGGAGGCAGCTTTCGTCGATGAGGCGCTCATAGGTGAGTGTGGGCGCGAGACGCGCGGGAAGGCGCGTTGCGGATCAAGTTAGGGGGAAACCGCTGATGAACACATTCTCGTTGCGACTTCTGTTCGGCGCGCTGGTGCTCACTGCTGGCGCGCAAATCTCCGCGGCCGACCCGGCGAGCACGCCCGGCGGCGGCGCCGTCGAATCCACGCGCGAGCGCTTTGACATCGAGGCACAGTCCGTATCGCGTGCCCTGCGTCGGTACGCGGAGCAGACCGGCGACCAGGTCGTCTATTTCTCGGAGGTCGGCAAGGGCCGCGAATCTTCGCTCGTCGCCGGCAACTACACGCGCGACCAGGCGCTGCGCATCCTGCTGCAGAACACGGGCCTCACGTATCAGCGGCTGAACCCGCGCACGGTGGCCATCAGTCGCGCGGATGCTACGGGCGCTGCCCAGCATCAGCGCACGGCCGAGGCGGCGCCCCTGCTCAGACTCGCGCAACTCGACGAAGCGCAACTGCGGCTCGCGAGCGCGCAGACCGAGGCGCCGCCGCCGCCGCCCGCCGGCACGCCCGCGGAAGGGGAACCTCGCGCCACCATCGTGCTCGAGGAAGTGGTCGTGACCGGCACGGCGCGTGCCGAGGGTGTGTCCAAGCTCAACGCGAGCTTTGCGATCACCACCGTGGACGCCGAGCAGATCCGCGAGCTCTCGCCCCTCAGCACGGCGGACCTGTTCAAGGTGACGCCCGGCGTGTGGGCGGAATCCTCCGGCGGCGAGAGCGGCGCGAACGTAATGGTGCGCGGCTTTGCGGTCGCGGGCGATGCGCAGTACGCGACCGTGCAATACGCCGGTTCGCCGATCTACCCACCCTCGACGCTGTCGTTCCTCGAGAACTCCACGCTGTTCCGTGTCGACGAGACCATCCATCACGTCGAAGCGCTGCGCGGCGGTCCGAACCCGGTGTTCTCGAACGGCCAGCCCGGCGTGACATTCAATTTCATTCCGAAGAAGGGCACCGACGTGGCGGAGGGCCTCGCCAAAGTGAGCCTGTCTGACTATGGGCTCAAGCGCACTGACGTGTTCTACGGTGGCCCGCTGGCTGAGAACTGGGCGATCGCCGTCGGCGGCTTCTATCGCACTTCGGACGGCATCCGCGATTCGCAGTTTCCGGCGGACGAGGGCGGCCAGTTCAGCCTCAACCTCACGCGCGAGCTCGACAACGGCGAAGCCAGCTTCTACGTGCGCCGCACCGAGGACAAGAACCTCTTCATCACCGGCATTCCGTTGATCGGCAGCACCAGCGGCGACAACGTCGACGAGTTCTCCGGTTTCAACGCGGGTACCGGGTTCTACGCCGGCAACGAAACGCGCCTGGCATTGCTGGAGGTCGAAGCCGCAGCGACCGCGGGCGGTCCGCCCGGAACCCAGCGCGTGGATCTCGGCGACGGTCGCGGCATCGACATCACACTGGCCGGTGGCAGTTTCGACCTGGCGCTCAACGACACGTGGACCTTCGGCACGAAGTTCAGCTTCCTCAAGGGCGACGCCAATACGCGAGCGCTGTTCAACCAGGGGCCGCCGGTATCGATCGAGGATTTCATCGATGCCACGATCACGGCAGCCAATGCCTCTGCCTATGTGACCGGCGCGGCGGGGCTGGCGACCGCGGGCACGGCGACTTTCGCCACGTCGGCCAGCAACGATCCGCTGGCAGCCGGTCAGCAGGTGCTTTCGGTGGGCTGGTGGTCGGTGGACAAAGCGCTCGAGAGCTTCACCACGGACGTGCGTCTGAGCGCCGAGCTGGGGCGTCATACGCCGACCATCGGCCTGTACTACGCCGACTATTCCTCGCGCGACCTGTGGTACCTCGGTAACAACACCGTGCTGACCGCTGAGCCCAACAGCCGGCTGGTCGACATCGTTCTCGACAACGGCGTGCTGGTCACGCGTGACGGCTTTGGCGGCACCGCGCCGGGCGCAGGCGTGCCATTCTTCGACGTCAATGCCTCCTACAACGGCCGCAACACGGCACTGTTCCTCGCCGACGAGGTGATCCTCACCGACCAGCTACGCATCGACCTGGGCGTGCGCTACGAGGAGAACGAGGTCAATGCGAGCCTCGAGAACTCCGTGGCCCCGGCGGGCGGCGATTTCGACGGCGATCCGCTCACCTACTACAACAATGGCGGCGCCGTGCTCGGCGGCGCGTTCCGCGCGATGGAGTTCGACGGCGACGAGGTGTCGTACACAGCGGGCGCGAACTACGCCTTCACCGATCGCATGGCGGTGTTCGTGCGCGTCAACAGCGGCCACCGCTTCCCGTTCTTCGACGAGCTGCGCGACGGCATCTTCGATGTCGTCGACATCGAGCAGTACGAAGTCGGGTTCAAGGCGGCGGGCGACTCCTGGGGTCTCTACGCCACGGGGTTCTACCTCGAGCTGGACGGTCAGAACCTGCAGGCGTTCCGCGACGTCGACGGCGACGGCATTCCCGAGAACATCAACGAGGCGGCGGGCGGTGAGTCGTTCGGTGTGGAGATCGAAGCGGAGTACTACCTGCTCGATGCCATCGCGCTCAACCTGTCGGCCACCCTGCAGAACGCCGAGCTGGTCGACGTTGGCGCCTTCACCGGCAACCAGACGCCGCGCCAGCCGGAAATCCAGGCGCGCTTCACGCCGAGCTACACGTTCGACCTGCCGTGGGGCGGGATCAAGGTTTACACCACCCTCACGTATGTCGACGAGCGCTTCCAGGACAACGCCAACCTGCAGCCGCTGCCGCAGTACGAGAAGGTGGATGCCGGAGTGAGCATCGACGTCGGCGAGAGCTTCAACGTGCTGATCGTCGGCGACAACCTGACGGACGAGATCGCGGTGACCGAAGGCAATCCCCGTGTGACCGGAACCGGCGCCGTGAACAACGTCATCATTGCCCGGCCGATCCAGGGTCGCTCGGTATTGGCCAGCATGACCTATCGTTTCTAGTCGGGGTTGCCCGTCGGGATCAGAAAATCGGGCGCTGCGGCGTAGGGGTTCGCGACTCGCCCCTGCGCCCGGCGCCTCGTGAACACGGACGGCTCCCGCGCCTGCCGATTTCGGGCGACAATGCTTCGAATGCGACCCGATCACGGGATTTCTGACCGCTTCACGCCCGCCGTCGGCCTGCGTGACCCTGTCGTCAGGTTCGTCGCGACCTTTGCCCTCTGCGTCGTCGCCGCACTCCCCATTGCCTCATCCTTCGCCCAGGACGCGGCGGAGAGGACTGCGCCGGACTCGCGCAGTGCACAGCGCCTCGCCCTCGAGCCCGCCGAATCGCCGAAGTCTCCGGCCGAGCTCTACGGACCGCTGTTCGAGCAGGTGCAACTCCAGCGCGTGTACCCGGACGGCAAGACCTTCGTCGATGCGCTGCCGCGCAGCTCGCCGGAGGCGATTCGCGAAGCTTTCCTGGCCGAGCGCAGGAAACCGGGGTTCGATCTGGGCGAGTTCGTGAAGCGCCACTTCGTGGCGCCGGGGCAGGGCAGCGAGCCGCCGCCCGCGACGACGCCAGGCGAGGCGGGCGAGGCAGGCGCGGCGGGCGAGGCAGGCGCGGCGGGCGAGGCAGGCGCGGCGGCCACGCCTAACGGCAAGCAGAGCGCGACCGCGTCGGAAAGCGATTCGCAGGTGGCGGACCGCACCGCGGACGAAGCTGGCGCTCCGGCGGCCGAGCCGTTGCGTGACGGCCTCAGCAATCCGCGCGAGGCGGCGCGGGCGCACATCGACGCGCTCTGGCCGCAGCTCACACGCGAGCCCGACACCGCCGATCCGCATTCCTCTCTCATTCCTCTGCCGCACGCCTATGTCGTCCCCGGCGGGCGGTTTCGCGAGGTCTACTACTGGGATTCCTATTTCACGATGCTCGGCCTCGAGGAAAGCGACCGGCACGACCTCACCCGCTCGATGATGGACAACTTCGCGCACCTCATCGGCGCGCACGGCCACGTGCCGAACGGCAATCGCACCTACTACCTCAGCCGATCGCAGCCGCCGTTCTTCGCCGCGATGGTCGAGCTGGCCGCCGAGCGCGACGGCGAGGAGGCCCATCGCAAGTATCTGCCCGCCCTCGAGCGCGAATACGCTTTCTGGATGGACGGGGCCGCGCTCGTCGGCCGCAACGCGGCGGTGAGGCGAGTGGTGCGGCTCGACGACGGGTCGGTGCTCAATCGCTACTGGGACGATCAGGCGACGCCGCGCGAGGAGTCGTATCGCGAGGACGTGGCCACGGCGCGCGCGGCCAAGCGACCGGCCGCCGAGGTCTATCGCAACCTGCGCGCGGCGGCCGAGAGCGGCTGGGACTTCAGCTCCCGTTGGCTGGCCGACGGCCGGCGCCTGGAAACCATTCGCACCGTCGATATCGTGCCCGTCGACCTGAACAGCCTGCTCTACCGGCTCGAGCAGACGCTCGCGACCGCGTATCGCGCTGCCGGTCAGCCGGACAAGGCGCGCGCGATGGGCGCGCAGTCCTGGGCGCGCCGCCAGGCGATGCACCGCTACCTCTGGAACGACGATGCCGGCGCCTTCGGTGACTACGACTGGCGACAGCAGCGCCTCACGTCGCACCTCACGGCCGCGACGCTCTATCCGCTCTACTTCGGAATCGCGTCGCAGGACCAGGCCGGGCGCGTGGCGACCTTCGTGCGCCAGCGCCTCCTGCAGCCGGACGGGCTGGCGACCACGACGACCAGGACCGGACAACAATGGGATGCGCCGAACGGCTGGGCGCCGCTGCAATGGCTCGCGATCAAGGGCTTGCGCGACACGGGCGAGCCGCGGCTGGCGCGCGACATCGCCTGCCGGTGGATCAACGAGAACATCGCGGCGTATGCCGCGAGCGGCAAGCTGGTCGAGAAGTACGACGTGTCCGGCGATGGGCCGGCGGGCGGGGGCGAATATCCGACCCAGGACGGGTTCGGCTGGACCAACGGCGTCCTTCGCAAGCTCATGGTCCTGTATCCCGCCGCCGACTGCGCCGGATGACTTTGCGCTCTAACTAAATCCGGTACCGGACTTTAGTTATTAGTCCGGTACCGGAATTTACGGTACCGGAATTTAGTTATTAGGCCGGCACCGATTCAGACATGACTCGTCGACTTTTCTTTGCGCTGTGGCCCGATGATGCGTCGCGCGACGCGCTGGTTCACGCGACGCGCAAGGCCGTGAAAGCGAGCGGTGGACGGCCGGTCCCTGTGGAAAACCTTCACGCGACCCTGCTGTTCGTCGGCCCGGTACCTGAAGAGCAGGTGGCAGCTATCGAAGCTGCCGCGAGCCAAGTCACGCCGGCGCCGTTCACCCTGGTGTTCGACGCGATCGATCACTGGCGCAAGCCGCAGGTGCTCGTCGCCGCTGCATCGCAAACTCCCGACGAGGCTCGCTCGCTCGCGTCAAGACTGATGACGAACGTCGCGCGCACGGGAATTACTCCGGACGTCAAGCCGTTCCGCGCACATGTGACGGTGGCACGCAAGGTTGTGAAGCCGCACGCCATCGGTCCCATGACGCCGGTGCGCTGGTCGGTAGACGGTTTTGCGCTCGTAGAATCGACGACGCTGCCCGAGGGGTCGCGATATACAGTACTGCGCCGCTGGTAGCACTGTATGAGCGCTGCCGCGGACGCACTGATCCGCGGCGCGCGCAAGAAATCTCACCATCGCGAGCATTTTCAGTCGCTCGCAGTCGTTTTCCCCATCTCGGCGCGTGTGCGATTGTGAAATAATGTCGCATCACCTGCCCGTCACTTCCTGGGGGAAGCAATCGATGGATGACAACCGCAAGAAGGCTCTCGCAGCGGCCCTCGGCCAGATCGAAAAGCAGTTCGGCAAGGGGTCGGTGATGCGACTCGGCGATGCGGGTCCGAGCTGGGACGTGGAAACCGTCTCGACGGGCTCGCTGGGTCTGGACATTGCGCTCGGCGTCGGCGGCCTGCCGCGCGGACGCGTCGTCGAGATCTATGGTCCGGAGTCTTCTGGCAAAACCACGCTCACCCTGGCGGTCATCGCAGAGGTGCAGCGCGTCGGCGGCACTGCGGCGTTCGTGGATGCCGAGCATGCGCTGGATCCGTCGTACGCCGGCAAGCTCGGCGTGAACGTCGACGAGCTGCTGGTCTCGCAGCCGGACACCGGCGAACAGGCGCTCGAGATCACGGATATGCTGGTCCGCTCCGGCGCCGTGGATATCGTCGTGGTCGACTCGGTCGCCGCGCTCACTCCCAAGGCGGAGATCGAAGGCGAGATGGGTGAGATGCAGCTCGGCCTGCACGCCCGCCTGATGTCGCAGGCCCTGCGCAAGCTCACGGGCAACATCAAGCGCTCGAACACCATCGTCATCTTCATCAACCAGATCCGCATGAAGATCGGCGTGATGTTCGGCAACCCCGAGACCACCACCGGCGGCAACGCGCTCAAGTTCTACGCCTCGGTGCGCCTGGACATCCGCCGCACCGGCGCGATCAAGAACGGCGAGGAAGTCGTCGGCAACCAGACGCGCGTCAAGGTGGTGAAGAACAAGGTGGCCCCGCCGTTCCGCGAGGCCGAGTTCGAGATCATGTACGGCGCCGGCATCTCGCGCGAAGGCGAGATCATCGACATGGGCGTAATGCACGGGATCGTCGAGAAGTCCTGTTCCTGGTACAGCTACAAGAACGAGCGCATCGGTCAGGGCAAAGACAATACGCGCACCTTCCTGCAGCAGCACCCGGAGATGGCTCGCGACATCGAGGGCCAGCTGCGCGACAAGCTGCTCCCGGTCAAGCGCGAGCCGCTGAGTCGCGGCGACGCTGCCGGGTGATGAAAGGGGCGCGGGCACTTTTTGCGTTAGGGGCAGGTTGCTGACCGACGGTCAGCCGTGACGATCGCCGACGATCCGAAGGACCCCCAGGCGGCGCGCAAGGCGGCGCTTCAGCTCCTTGCCCGCCGGGACTACTCCAGCGTCGAGCTCTCCAACCGCCTGCGTGAACGCGGCTTCGACGCCGCCACGGTGACGACCCTGGTCGAGGCGCTCGAGCGCGAGCGCCTCATCGACGACGCTCGCTACGTCGAGAACTTCGTTTCTTACCACGCCGCGCGCGGCCAGGGTCCTGCCCGCATCGGCCGGGAGCTGCGCTTCCTCAAGGTCGACGCGGAGCTGATCGATCGTTTCCTGGAGGAGGGGCAGGACTGGACGTCGCGGGCCCGCGAGGTCCGGCAGAAGAAGTTCGGGCGCCAGGTGCCCGAGACCTACGCCGGGAAGGCAAAACAGGCGAGATTCCTGCAATATCGCGGCTTTACGGGCGCCCAGATCCGGGCGGCCCTGGGTACGGACGTCGATATCGACGACTAGCCGAGCAGGAAAAACGGGGCCTGACCCCATTCTTGGACCCATGACCACGACCAAAAAGACGCAGATCCCTCCGCCCGGCAGACGGTCCACGACCGAGCTGCGCGACCTTTTCCTCGAGTTCTTCCGGCGCAACGAGCACGCCATCGTGCCGTCGAGCCCGCTCGTGCCGGGCAACGACCCGACGCTCCTGTTCACCAACGCGGGCATGGTGCAGTTCAAGGATGTTTTCCTCGGCAAGGACAAGCGCCCTTACGCGCGCGCGGCCTCGAGCCAGCGCTGCGTGCGTGCCGGCGGCAAGCACAATGACCTGGAGAACGTGGGCTACACCGCGCGCCATCACACGTTCTTCGAGATGCTGGGCAACTTCAGCTTCGGCGACTACTTCAAGCGCGACGCCATCCGCTTCGCCTGGGAGTTCGTGACCGGCAAGGACTGGCTCGGCATCGACCCCAAGCGCCTGATGGTGACGGTGTATCGCACCGACGACGAGGCGTACGAGGTCTGGCGCAACGTCGTCGGCCTGGCGTCCGAGCGCATCGTGCGCATCGGCGACAAGCCGGGCGGCGGCTCCGACAATTTCTGGCAGATGGGCGAGACGGGCCCGTGCGGCCCTTGCACCGAGATCTTCTACGACCACGGCGCCGACATTCCCGGCGGCCCGCCGGGGTCGCCCGACGCGGAGGGCGATCGCTGGATCGAGATCTGGAATCTCGTGTTCATGCAGTTCGACCGCTCGGCCGACGGCACGCTCGCGCCGCTGCCCAAGCCCTCGGTCGATACCGGCATGGGCCTCGAGCGCGTCGCCGCCGTGATGCAGGGCGTGCACTCGAACTACGAGATCGATCTGTTCCAGGGCCTCGTGCGCGCGGCGGCGAAGATTGCCGGCACCACGGACTTCACCAACAGCTCGCTGCGCGTCATCGCGGATCACATCCGCGCCTGCTCCTTCCTGATCGTCGACGGCGTGCTGCCGTCGAACGAGGGCCGCGGCTACGTGCTTCGCCGCATCATCCGTCGCGCGATTCGCCACGGGTACAAGCTCGGCGTCCGCGAGCCGTTCTTCCACAAGCTCGTCACGCCGCTCGAGCACGCGATGGGCGCGGCGTATCCCGAGCTCACGCGCGGGCGCGGGCACGTGGAGAAGGTGCTCGAGCAGGAAGAGGTGAAGTTCGCGGAGACGCTGGCCGCTGGGATGCGGCACCTGGAAGCCGCCACTTCCGTTGAAGTTCGCGTCATGAAGTATCTCTCGAAGGATCTGGCGTCGAAGTATCCGGGTGACTTCGGAATTGAGCTGCGCACGAGTGATGGAATTCAGTTGGACGGTGTGTTTGGGCCGCCGGGCGGTCCTCGTGCTGGCGTCGAGATCAAGAAGGTGGTGCCTTCGCCTGAAACCGTCCTGGAGACGATTCAGAACGTTTTCGCGCGCGATGAGAGCTTTGCGGAGCTGATATTCGTCTTCGTAGGGTCGGCAAAGCGGCCTGAAATACCGCGAGAACTACAGGAAAGGATCCAAGCGACCGGCAGGTTGGTTCGATTGCTCTCCCTCTCTGAGAGTGACTTGGGGAGCACGAGAATCATTGATGGTGGGGCCGCCTACAAGCTCTACGACACCTACGGCTTTCCGGTCGACATGGTTGGTGATTTCGCGCGCGAGAACGGCTACACCGTTGACATGAGGGGCTTTGAGGCAGCAATGGAAGCGCAGCGCGACCGTGCGCGCGCTTCGAGCAAGTTCGGCGTCGAGATGACTGCGGGGGTGACGATCGAAGGTCGCACGCAGTTCCTCGGTCACGAGGGTGCCGGCGTGGTGGGCGAGGGCCGGATCGTGCAGCTCCTCAGCGGCGGGCAGAAAGTGGACCGGCTCGTGGCAGGTGAGGAAGGGCAGGTGGTTCTCGACCGCACGCCGTTCTACGCGGAGGCCGGCGGCCAGGTCGGCGATGCCGGCGTCCTGACTGTCGTCGCAGGCACGGATGCAGCTTCGCAATTCATCGTGCACGACACGCAGAAGGTTGGGAACGCCCACGCGCACATCGGGCTCGTGAGCAAGGGCGAGATCAAGATCGGCGACGCGATGCGTGCCGAGGTGAACGTGGGGTTGCGCGATGCCACGCGCCGCAATCACACGGCGACGCACCTGCTGCACGCCGCATTGCGCGCGGTACTCGGGACTCACGTCACGCAGAAAGGATCGCTGGTCGCGCCCGACCGTCTGCGGTTCGACTTCTCGCACTACCAGGCAGTCACGCCCGAGGAGCTGCGCAAGATCGAGCACCTGGTCAACGCGAAGATCCGCGAGAACGCACCGGCCGAAACGAACGTGATGGCGTATGACGACGCGGTCGCGGCGGGCGCGATGGCCCTGTTCGGCGAGAAGTACGAGAGCGACGTGCGCGTGCTGAGGGTGGGCGCGTTCTCGATGGAGCTGTGCGGCGGCACGCACGTGCGCGCGGCGGGCGACATCGGGCTTTTCAAGATCGTCGGTGAGTCCGGCATCGCGTCCGGCGTGCGCCGTATCGAGGCGCTGACCGGCGAAGGCGCCGTGAACTGGGTGGAGGCGACGGACGATTTGCTGCGCGACATCGCGGGCCTGGTGAAGGGCGATCGCAAAGACGTGCGCGACAAGGTGGAACAGCTCATCGAGCGCGGCCGCAAGCTCGAGAAAGAGGTGTCGCAGCTCAAGGGCAAACTCGCGAGCGGGCAGGGCGGCGGCGACCTCGCAAGCAGCGCGCGCGACGTGAACGGCATCAAGGTGGTCGCAGTGCGTATCGACGGCGCGGACGCGAAGGCGCTGCGCGACGCGGTGGACCAGCTCAAGAGCAAGCTCAAATCAGCCGTGATCGTGCTGGGCTCGGTCGAGGCGGCGGACAAGGTCCTGCTGGTCGCGGGCGTGACGCAGGATCAGACCGCCAAGATCAAGGCCGGCGAGCTGATCGGCAACGTCGCACAGCAAGTCGGCGGCCGCGGTGGCGGTCGGCCCGATATGGCGCAAGCCGGCGGCACGAATCCCGCCGGGCTCGACGCCGCGCTCGCGAGCGTGGAGCCGTGGGTGCGGGAGCGGTTGGGCGCATAATGGGGTCAGGCACCTTTCGACAGGCACCCTTTACGGAGGCGTGCGATGAACGACGGTTCCATCGGCTTCATCTTTTTCGCCATAGCCGTCGGCGGGGTGATTCTCTATTTCGTCACGCGCATCGCGCGCTTCGGCGGCTTCAAGGCTGCGATGTTCGGTGCGCGCATTGAGCGCACGGTCGGAGAGGTTTCCGGATCCGGCGGCAAGTGGATGAGCACGACGATTCGCGTACACCGGCTCGAAGGCGAGCCTGACAAGGCCGTCGGCCTCGAGCTGGTGCAGAAGAGCCCGGGCTCCTGGTCGATGCAGCCGTACTCGTTGTCGGCGGGCGAAGCGAGCAAGCTGGTGCAGCTCGTGCAGTCGGCATTGCAGCGTCGCGCCTAGCATCCAGCGCGCTCCCCGCCAAGCCGGCAGATTCGCAGATATGACTGCCGCGGGGTCGTGGTCACACTCGTGGCTTGAAATGCACGGCCTATTTCCAGGAGATACGTCTGCGCGCCGATCGCGCTATGATCCGCGACGAATGGATCGAGCGCGCCATCCAGTATCCGATCCGCGAGCAAGCACAGGCTGACGGCAGGATCCGCCGCTGGGCCAGGATTGACGAGCTCGAAGGGCGATTCCTGCGCGTGGTGCTCTTCTGGACGACCGAGAGACGGTACACAACGCGTTCTTCGACAGACGGTTCCGTGCATGAAAGTCCGTTACTTCCCAGATACCGACACCCTCTACATCGAGTTTCGCAACGCGCCGGTCGCGGAGACTCGCGATCTCGACGAGGACACCGTTCTCGACATCGACGCCGACGGCAAGGTCTGCGCGATCACCCTCGAGCACGCCTCGGTGCGGGCAGGCGTTCCGCAGTTTTCGTATGAGCAGGTCGCGGCCTGAGCTACCGCCGACCTGTTGCACAGTGAGTCGCCCGGCAGACCGACTCGCCCTTCCCGACACCTGACCCTTGCCCCTCATCGTCCAGAAATACGGCGGCACTTCGGTCGGATCGCTCGACCTGATCCGCCGCGTCGCTGCGCGCGTGAAAGCGGCGCAGGCCAGCGGCACCAACGTCGTCGTCGTCGTCTCCGCGATGGGCGACAGCACAGACCGGCTCGTCGACCTTGCGCGCGGCCTTTGCGCCGAGCCGGATGCACGCGAGATGGACGTGCTGCTCTCGACCGGCGAGCAGGTTTCGATGGCGCTCTTGTGCATCGCGCTGCGCAACCAGGGTTGTGAAGCGCGCTCGTACACCGGCTCGCAGGTGAGGATCGTGACCACCGGCGTGCATTCGCGCGCTCGCATCGAGAAGGTGGAGACCGAGCGCCTCCGTGCGGATATCGCACGTGGTGTAGTGCCGGTCGTTGCGGGCTTTCAGGGAATGGATGAATCGGGAGACATCACCACCATCGGCCGGGGTGGCTCGGACACCACAGCGGTCGCGCTCGCGGTGGCCCTCGAAGCCGACGAGTGTCAGATCCTTACGGATGTCGATGGGGTGTACACCACGGACCCGCGCATGGTGCCCGCCGCGCGGCGCCTGGACCGCATCACCTTCGACGAGATGCTCGAGCTCGCCGGCCAGGGTTCGCGCGTGCTGCACCTGCGGTCGGTGGAATTCGCCAGCAAGTACAATGTTCCGCTGCGGGTGGCAGCGAGCTTCGGTGCCGGTCCCGGCACCCTGATCTGTCGCGAGGAGCCGCGCGTGGAAGCCCCGGTCGTTTCAGGCATCGCCTTCAATCGCGACGAGGCGGAGATCACCGTGGCCGGTGTCCCCGATGCGCCCGGCACTGCGTTTAGGCTGCTAAAACCGGTGTCCGACGCCAGCATCGAGGTCGACATGATCGTGCTGAACGCGGCGCGTGCGGGCAACGTGGACCTGAGTTTCACGGTGCACCGCGATGACTACGGTCCTGCCTTGCGCCTGGTGAAGGAGGCGGCCGCGCACTTCGCCGGCGCGCAGGTGAACGGCAACGATCGCGTCGCCAAGCTTTCCGTCGTCGGCGTGGGCATGCGATCCCACGCGGGAGTTGCAACCCGGCTGTTCGAGACGCTGGCGGCTGAATCCATCAACGTCAGGCTGGTGTCCACCTCGGAAATCAAGATTTCCGTACTGGTAGACGAGCAGGCGCTCGAGCGTGGCGTAAGGTGTCTGCACGCCGCATTCGGGCTCGAGCGCCCAAGTTGAACCGGCAGGCGTAGTTGAACGACCGATCAGCCGGATGTTGTCAAATGGCAGCGGCTGGTCCCTGACAAACGGGAGTGGCGCCGCGGCGCGAAGTCGTATCAAAGGGTTGCCGTTGACCATTTGATGACGCACGAATGCAGGGGATTCCTGATGCCAAGCGCGCAACTTGCAGCTAGAATCGGTCGTAACAAGATCGGCTGTGTGTTCAAAGCCGACGATCGCGAAAAGTGCGAGAGCGGGGGCAATGAGGCCTGTCCGACTCCTGAAGGAGCCTGACGATGCTGATTCTGACCAGACGCGTCGGTGAGACAGTGATGATCGGCAACGACGTCACCGTGACCGTGTTGGGCGTCAAGGGCAATCAAGTGCGCATCGGCGTGAATGCGCCGAAAGAAATCGCGGTGCATCGCGAAGAGATCTACGAGCGCATCAAGCGCGAAGCGCAGCAGGGTGGCGGACAGGTCGTGCGCGGCCAGTTCGGCACCGACAAGTCCTGACGACGACCTGAACACGTCCTTCCGCGCCGGAAAAAACTTCCGGCTTTACCTCTCCTCATCCGACTGAGTATCATCCGCGCCCTTGCACATGGGGCGCGGCTGACCCTCTTCCTCTTAGATTTCCCTGGTCACGCCTCTCCTCCCAGTGCATAGCTGCGGCCCCTAGCCAGGCCGCCGCGTCGATGATGCTTGTAGAGCATCGGTCTTGGCAGGGGCGTCTACTCTGGTAGTAGTTGTAATGCCCCCAGCCCGACACCGGAGAGATGGCCGAGTGGTCGAAGGCGCACCCCTGCTAAGGGTGTAGGGGTCAAAAGCCCCTCGAGGGTTCGAATCCCTCTCTCTCCGCCAATCTTACGAAGGTCCGTTCCGGTCACATGGGTAACGGTTCATACCGGAGACATGGGTGACACTTTAGCAGCGAAGGGATTCGCGGCGCTCTCGAGGCGGCAGGTCTCGTGATCGAAGAAGCCCAGGTCGTAGT
>Ga0187892_10002025_pt1 | contig 43026 bp, 38 predicted proteins | sample MA1701073metaG_FD_139345 | JGI IMG/M metagenome (GOLD analysis project Ga0187892, IMG submission 139345) | Bio-ooze microbial communities from a basaltic lava cave in the Kipuka Kanohina Cave System on the Island of Hawaii, USA - MA170107-3 metaG ... | reverse complement strand
TGACCCCATTGAACGAAGTCCAAGCGGCCCCTGCGCCGCCCCCGCCCCCCCCCCCGCCGGGGGGGGGCCGGGGGGGGGCCAGGCCGCCGATGCAGGCGCCGCCGTGCCCCCACCCCAACCCTCCCCCCGTGGGGGAGGGGGTGAGCCGCGCGTCTTCATGCGCAGCATGGCCACGCGCGAGTTCGGCAGGGAACTCAGCCAGGCCCTGCCCGACGTGATCGCTGCCTGCAAGGCCGCCGGCTTCGATCTTGTCGTGGTCGAAACCCCGGGCATAGGCCAGGGCGACGCGGCTGTCGTGCCGCATGTGGATGTGCCGATGTATGTGATGACGCCCGAGTTCGGCGCGGCCAGCCAGCTCGAAAAAATCGACATGCTGGACTTCGCCGAGTTCGTGGCGATCAACAAGTTCGACCGCAAGGGCGCGCTCGACGCGCTGCGCGACGTCTCCAAGCAGGTGCAGCGCAACCGGGAAGCCTTCAACAGGATGGCCGACCAGATGCCGGTGTTCGGCACCATGGCCGCGCGCTTCAACGACGACGGCGTGACCGCGCTGTACCAGGCCTTGAAGCCGCGCCTGGCCTCACTGGGCCTGCAGCTCAGGGACGGCATCCTGCCCGCGGTCAATGGGCGCCACAGCACCAACCAGACGCCCGTCGTGCCGCCGGCGCGCACGCGCTACCTGGCCGAGATCAGCGACGCGGTCCGCGGCTACAAGCAGCGCGCGCGCGAGCAGGCCCAACTGGCGCGCGAGGCCCAGCAGCTGCGCGAATCGGCGCGCATGCTGAAGCTGGCCGATCCGGCGAAGGACAACGCGGTGCAGGCCGTGACCGACCTGGCCGAACAGCGCGAAGCCCAGCTCGGCGCCACCGAGAAAAAGCTCCTCGCCCAGTGGCCCCAGATGCAAAAGGCCTACGCCGGCGACGAGTATGTGGTGAAGATCCGCGACAAGGAAATCCGCACCGCGCTGACCACCAAGTCGCTCTCGGGCACGACCATCCGCAAGGTGGCGCTGCCGCAATACGAAGACCAGGGCGAGCAGCTCAAGTGGATGATGCTGGAGAACCTGCCCGGCAGCTATCCCTACACCGCCGGCACCTTCGCGTTCAAGCGCGAGGGCGAGGACCCGACCCGCATGTTCGCCGGCGAGGGCGACCCGTTCCGCACGAACCGCCGCTTCAAGCTGCTGTCCGAAGGCATGGCGGCCAAGCGGCTGTCCACGGCCTTCGACTCGGTCACGCTCTACGGCAACGACCCCGATCCGAGGCCCGACATCTACGGCAAGGTCGGCAACTCGGGCGTGTCGATCGCCACGCTGGACGACATGAAGGTCCTCTACAGCGGCTTCGACCTGTGCTCGCCCGCAACCTCGGTCTCGATGACGATCAACGGCCCGGCGCCGACCCTCCTGGCGATGTTCATGAACACGGCGATCGACCAGAACATGGACAAGTTCCGCGCCGACAACGGCCGCGAGCCGACCGATACTGAAGGCCTGAAGATCCGCGAATGGGTGCTGGAGAACGTGCGCGGCACGGTGCAGGCCGACATCCTCAAGGAAGACCAGGGCCAGAACACCTGCATCTTCTCCACCGAGTTCAGCCTCAAGGTCATGGGCGACATCGCCGAATATTTCGTGCACCACCGGGTGCGCAACTTCTACAGCGTCAGCATCTCGGGCTACCACATCGCCGAGGCCGGCGCGAACCCGATCAGCCAGCTCGCGTTCACGCTGTCCAACGGCTTCACCTTTGTCGAGGCATACCTCGCGCGCGGCATGCACATCGACGACTTCGCGCCCAACCTGAGCTTCTTCTTCTCCAACGGCATGGACCCCGAGTACAGCGTGATGGGCCGCGTGGCGCGCCGCATCTGGGCCGTGGCGATGAAGGAGAAGTACGGCGCGAACGAGCGCTCGCAGAAGCTCAAGTACCACATCCAGACCTCGGGCCGCAGCCTGCACGCGCAGGAGATCCAGTTCAACGACATCCGCACCACGCTGCAGGCGCTGATCGCGATCTACGACAACTGCAACAGCCTGCACACCAATGCGTTCGACGAAGCCATCACCACGCCGACCGAGGACAGCGTGCGCCGCGCGATGGCGATCCAGCTCATCATCAACCGCGAATGGGGGCTGGCCAAGAACGAGAACCCGAACCAGGGCAGCTTCATCATCGAGGAGCTGACCGAGCTGGTCGAGGAAGCCGTGCTGGCCGAATTCGAGCGCATCGCCGAGCGCGGCGGCGTGCTGGGCGCGATGGAAACGGGCTACCAGCGGGGCCGCATCCAGGACGAATCGATGCACTACGAGATGCTCAAGCACACCGGCGAGCTGCCCATCATCGGCGTCAACACCTTCCGCAACCCGCATGGCGACGCCGTGCACGACAAGCTGGAACTGGCCCGTTCGACCGAGGAGGAAAAACAGAGCCAGCTCAGCCGCCTCGAAGACTTCCACGCCCGCCATGCAAGCGAGGCACCCGCTATGCTCAAGCGGCTGCAGCAGGCAGTGATCGAGAACCGCAACGTGTTCGAGGTGCTGATGGACGCGGTGCGCGTGTGCTCGCTGGGGCAAATCACGAATGCGCTGTTCGAAGTCGGTGGACAGTATCGGCGCAATATGTGATCGCGAACGACACTGCAGCTTGAAACGTGAAGTAAGCAGGAGCGAACCGTGGTTCAGCTCTTGCGGTGCAGTGCCATCCACTCAAGCCGCCAGCACCGTCACCCGCTCCCGCCGCAGCAGCTTCCTGAAATCCGCATCGAACGTCACCAGGTGCTCGCCCAGTTGCATCACGGCTGCAGCCAGCCAGGCGTCGGGCAGATCGTTGGCCTTGAGTTTCTTGTCCAGGCACAGCTGGCGCAGCAGCGGCCATTCGGCGCCCACGGCCGGCATGTCGACACCCGGCACAGCGAGCAGGGCATCGACAAAGGCCACGGCGTCATTGACCGGCGTGGGTTTGACAAAAATCCTGGGATGCGTCAGCAGCCTGAGGAAACTCGCGACCACGATAGGCAGCAGTGTGAAGTTGGCTCCCGTGGCGCAGGCTGCGAGGGCATCTTGCAGCCACTCCAGGGCTGTGGCGTGATGTGGATGGTCGCTGCGCGAGGCAGCGACGAGCACGTTGACGTCCGGCGTCATTGCGGCTCATCGCCGTCCATGGCGCCGAGCAGTGCCTTGTTGCTCAAGGGGTTCAGGCCGCCCACGAGTCCACCCTGACCCTTGTAAACCGGAATCGCGGGCGCGCGCTGCTTGCCTGAGCGTGCCGCGCTGGCCGCACGCAGGCGAAGCTGCAGCCCCTCTTCCATTACGCGAGTCAGGCTGATGTGCTGCCGCGCCGCCAGCGCTTTCGCGTTAGCCAGCAAGGTGTCGTTGATATCGAGGGTGGTCTTCATGATTTCTGACTATACAGATTTCTGTATTCGTTTCAAGAATCCCCTCGTCGATGGCGCGAAGCCGCATCCGGGCCGGCCTGCGGATTGGCCCTCAATCGCCGCCGCGGCGCCAGACAGCGACCAAGGCCCTGGTCTTTTGCCAGGCTGTGAGCCGCTCGTCGGACAGGGCGTCGAGAAAGTCCGACAGGCGCTTGGATTTCGCGATCGTGTAGAAGGTCAACACGATGGTGGCGACGAACACCACGCCGAAAATCAGCAGCCGCCGGACCATCGGGGCATCGGCCTCGGCCAGCAGGTTCATGCCGAGAAAGCCGGTCGTGACGGTGCCGATCAGGCCCAGGATGGTCACCACGGTCAACCGCACGACCGTGTTGGCCTGGCGGCGCAGGCTGTCGGCGTCGAGATAGTCGTTCATGTCGGCGATGCGCTCCTTGACCTCGGCATACAGCGGGTCCAGCCCGAGATGGGTCGAGCACAGGTGGAACAGCGCGCGCACCTGGGCCTGCTCCGAGACCTCGTGGAACCAGTAGCGGTGCGTGAAGCGCAAAAAGCCCTCGAAGCTGGCGCGGATCGCACGCTTGAAGCGCCGCACGCTGACCGGGCTGCTGACATCGAGCTGCTTCAGGGCCTCGACCAGCCGGTCGGAGTACATCAGCAGCGCCGCCTTCTGGAAATGCGCAATCAGGAACAGCAGGAAATGCTGGTGACGGAACTGCGCGAGCACGCCGCGGTCGCGGCAGGCGAAGAACTCGGAGCGTGCATCACCGACCACCACCAGCGAGTGTCCGCTGCACAGATAGCGCGTGTGCGGGGCCGTGCCGCTGTCGGCCCAGAAGCGGTCGTAGCAATAGCGCTGCTCGAAGTCGGCCAGGTGGGCCTCGGCATAGGGCAGCGCGGCGTCGCCCTCGATGCCTCCCGTGCCGGTCACCAGACCCAGGCGCACGAAGTCGCTGCGCGTCAGCGCGCGCGGATCGTCCAGCGCGAGATAGGCCATCAGCGGCATGCGGTAGTACTCGATCTGGCGGTAGCGCAGCGCCCCCTCGCGGTCCGAGTGGTCGATCACCAGCGGCTCCAGCACGAAGGCCCAGTGGGCCGCGATGCGCGGCGCGCGGTGCTCGCAGACATGGGACAGAAAAGCCTCGCGCTGCTGCGCGTCCGAGCGCGCCAGCACCTCGCCGCCGGCGTCCAGCCATTCGACGCTGGCCAGGCTGTGCAGGGCCCGGCCCTGCGCGTCCCAGCCGGCCGGGTAGCCGCGGCCAAAGCGGTACAGCAGCTCCTGGGCCTGCGTCAGCGAGAGGTCGTCGGCGGCGACTTCGACATTGAGCAGCACCAGATCGACGTCGAAGAAGAAATACAGGTCCACATGGACGATGTCGAGCGTGACGGGCAGGTCCCCGGGCCGTGCCGCCATGCGCACCCGGGCGATGTCATGGCGGCGGAACACGCGCATCGGCGAACCGGCTTCGCCGCCGCCGCCATGCCCTGTGCCGTGCCGCGAACGCCCCTCGCCGTAGAGGAAGCGCTGCACATAGGGCAGAAAGGTCACGAACTCGTTGTAATGGCGCTCGTGAAAGCCCTCGCTGCCGCCGGTGTACTCGTCCACCACCTCGCGCCAGGGCGAGGCGCCGCCGCGGTCCGCCATGTCGCGCAGCAGCTGCCAGGGCCTTTGCTGCAGACCCACGGCGCCGTGCACCGGCATCAGCCGCAGCGGCCACAGCAAAACCTGCCGGAAGTGCCGCACACGCGGCGGATCGGGGTCTGGGGCCATCATGGTCGCAGCGCGGAGTGCAAATGCCAAAAGTGTAAATGAGCCGATACGGGGCCGGGACGGGCGAGGCCTTACATCTGGTTGCAACTGGGCGCGGGAAATTGCAGTCCGCAGCCCTGAATCCGCGATCCTTTTGGCTGCTGGCGCGTTCTAAAGAGAGTGATGATGCAATGCGGCCCGAAGCCGCGGGAGCGAACGACATGAAAGCACCTTCGGGGTTCACCAAAGTCTGGCGCCGCGTCCTGGTGCTGGTGGTGCTGGCGTTGATCGCTGCAGGCTCGCTCAGCCTGGGGGCGCTGGCGCAGACCACGGACACCGACGATCCGCCCGGCCGGGTGGCGCGGCTCAGCCACTTCGAGGGGGACGTGAGTTTCTCGCCGGCCGGCAGCGACGAGTGGACGCCGGCACTGCTGAACCGGCCGCTGACCCGCGGCGACCGGCTGTGGGTGACCGCCGGCGCCCGCGCCGAGTTGCACGCGGGCTCCACTGCCTTGCGGCTCAACGGCGCGACCAGCCTGGACATGGCCGCGCTCGACGACCAGCACGCCCAGTTCACGCTGATGCAGGGCACGCTGAGCCTGCGCGTGCGCAGCCTGCTCGAGGGCGAGCGCTTCGAGGTCAACACCCCGAACCTGGCCCTGGTCCTGACGCAGCCCGGTGAGTACCGGCTGGACGTGGATCCGCAGCGCAACCTGACCCGCATCTCGGTGCAGTCCGGCGCGGGAACGATCCATGGCCAGGGCGGCGAGTCGCTGGGTTTCGGCGGCCGCCAGCAGCTGGCCTTCACGGGCACGGACCTGACCCAGCTGGCCACGCAGGAGGCCCGCGATGCCTTCGACCTCTGGGTGGCCGAACGCAACCGCCGCGAAGACCAGTCGGTGTCGGCGCAATATGTGTCGCGCGAAACCCTGGGCTACCAGCAGCTCGATGATTATGGCGACTGGCGCAGCGACGCGGGCTACGGCCCGATCTGGGTGCCGCGCATCACCGTGGCAGACTGGGCGCCCTACCGCTGGGGCCACTGGGTCTGGATCGCGCCTTGGGGCTGGACCTGGATCGACGACGCGCCCTGGGGCTTTGCCCCGTTCCACTACGGGCGCTGGGCCCATATCGGCGCGCGCTGGTGCTGGGTGCCGGGTCCGATCGTGGCGCGCCCGGTTTTCGCGCCGGCCCTGGTGGTCTTTGTCGGCGCCCACCACACGCACGGGCACTTCAAGGCGGGCGCTCACCACCCCGGCGTCGCCTGGTTCCCGCTGGCCCCGGGCGAACACTGGAAACCGGCCTTCAAGGCCAGCCCGGCCTTTATCTTCAACGCGAACAAGGCCGTGGTCCACCACGCAGTGCATGCAGGCCACGGCTTTCGGCACCAGCACCTGCCGTTGGCGGTGACGGCCGTGCCCGCCAACGTGTTTGTCCATGGGCAGCCCTTGCGCGACCATACGCGGCGGTTGGACCCGGCCGAACTGGCGCGGGCGCAGGTCGTGGCGCCACCGCCCCCCGGCCTGCGGCACCGAGCGTTTCCGAGCATCGCCCGCCCACCGCTGTCGGCGGCCCATGCACCCAGGCTGCTGGAGCCGGCCCATGGGGTCGCACCGGCACTGACCCTGCCGCGCGCCGTGCCGCCGCCGCCTCAGGTAACCCCCCTGGTGCAGCCCCCGGCCCAAGCCGCCCTGCCGCGCGAACATCACCAAGGCCCGTCCATGCACCGGGATCGAACCCACCGTGGTCAGGGGCCAACAGCGCATGCGCCACAGATGCTGATGCCACCCCCGCAAATGCATGGACCTCCGCCGAGCATGCAGGCATCACCTCCACAGATGCTGACGCCACCGCCTCGGATGCATGTGCCGCCGCCCCACATGCATGTGCGCCCTGCGCAAATCCAGCACCCGGACGCCTCGCCCGGGCACCGGGCCCAGGGCCGCTCCCACGAGGGCCAGCGGCAGCACCACGGCGGCGGCCATCGGCACCGGGGCCGCGACTGAGGCCAGCGCGGCCAGCGTTTATTGACAGCAGCGGTAGGCCAGGCCTATGGTGGCTCTGACGCTGTTGGCCTGCCGGGTCAGCGGGCTGGCCGCGGCGTCGCCCAGCAGCCGCGCAAAACCCAGGCCACCGAACAGGATCCAGTGCTTGTTCAGCGCCGAGGTGATGCCCAGGCCGAGGTGCGCGTTGGTCAGACCGGCCGCCGGGGCGAAGGCCGCGTAGCTCGTGCGGGCCGCCGACGCCGTCGACACCCCATAGAAGGTTCGCATGTGCTGGCCATCGGCCCAGCCCAGTCCGGCGCTAACCGTCCATTCGGTGCTCGGCGTGAGCCGGTCCCGGTAGTTGAGGTCGGTGGATGCTGTCGCACCCCCTTCACGGCCCAGCAGGTCCTGGGAAACGCTCAACCCCAGCCCCCAATGCGGCGTGAGCGCGTAGCTCGCAGACACGCGGCCGCGCAGCGTGCGCCGCACCTCGGGCAGTCCGGCCAGTGCGGGGTCGTCGCCAGGGGAACGGCCCGGATCGACACGCAGGGAGGCGCCGACCTGCAGGCGGTTGCCGCGCAGCAGATCCGCACTGACCCCCGATCCGGCGACATCCCCGTTGAAGCCGAGCAGGGCGCTGCCGCCGGAGGTGCTGATGCGCAATCGGCCATAGCGCAGCGCCGCGACCGGGCGGAGTTTGAGTTCGCGGCCGCTGCTGCCGGCGTAGTTGGGCGATGAAACAAGGCCGGCCCCGAGCACATAGCTGAACTTGCCGGGCGCCTCCGTCACCAGCTCCTCGTCGGCCGCGGCCGCGGTGCCGCCGACCAGTGCCGCCAGCGCGGCCCCCAGGGCCGGCCGCAGAACACGGGGCCCAATACAGTCGCGAAGGCGGGCAGGGTTTGGCATGGTTCAGGGCGTGGGTTTGATGCGGCCATCTTAAGCGGCGTCGCCGGTCGAACCCGGCAGCGCCCTGCGCGCTCCTGCGCGAGGCGCGGAAAATCCCGAAACTGCTACTTTTTCAATAGCACCACAGGACCGTCTGACATGGCTTGAAGGCCAATTTGATTGAAAACGTGCCTATTTGACACCTGGCGCCCCCTGCACCAGCGCCATGCGCCGACGCAGGCGTTCGACCTCGGGCAGGTCGCCCGCCTGCTCGGCACGCCGCGCCTGGACCCCGAGCCAGGCCAGCAAGGGGCGCCGCCAGCCCTGGGCGGACGCAGTGTCGACCGCCAGTGCCAACACTGCGGGGCTGGCCCGGCCGGCCTGGAACAGCACACCGGCAGCCACCAGCCGGGACAGCGGATCGGCTGTTCTGCCCAGCGCTACCACGTCAGCGCTGCCCGCTGCCGCGGCGCGCTGCGGCGCGGGCAGCAGGGCCAGGTCCTGCGGCTGCAGCCGTGCGGCCAGGTAGTCGGCGTAAGCACGCTCTGCTGGCGGCGCGTCCTGGCGCAGCCGCTCGAAACCCTCGCAGGGTTCGACCACCAGGCTCGCGACCCGGGCCGCGCAGCGCAGCAGCTCGGCCCGGGCCAGCAGGTCGGAGCGGCCGGTGCGGGCCAGTTCGCTGCGCGCCTTCTCGAACTCCGCCGCTTCAAGCCGCGTGTTGCCCGCCATGTAGGCCGCCACAAAACGGTCCATCGCGCCATGCGCGTTCATCTGCCATTCGGGCGGCGGCGGACCGCCGGCGCAGGCGGCCAGCAGCGCCACGGCGGCGATCGCCAGCAACTTCATGGCAGCTTGATCTCCGTGTCGCGCGCAAACGGCCATTTGCGGTTGATCTCGTTGACCAGGCCCTCGACCTTGCGCAGGTTGGCCTCCACATCGGCGCGCAGCGCGCCCAGGTCGGTCGTGGCTTCGCGCACATTGGCGCCGACGGCCTGGGCCTCGGCCAGCACGGCATCCACCCTTTTGAGGCTGGCGCGCGCCTCGCCGAGCATCGCGTTGAGTTGCACGACGGTGGCGCGCGTTTCGTTCATCACGCCGTCGGCGCCAAAGACCTGGGTGTCGGCCTTGGCGGCCATGCCGTCGACCCGGGCCAGCAGCGCGTTGGTGCGCTCCAGCGTCGCAATCAGCTTCTTCGCATCGGCCTCGTTGCCCAGCAGCACGCCCAGGGCGCCATGGGGCCCGTTGAGCTTTTCGGTCGCGACCTGCACATGGGCCAGGCTCGTCGCCAGCGCGGCGTCCCTCGCGGTCAACGCATTGAGGTTTTCGACCAGGTCCTTCGCGGCCGAGATCACACGGGGGATCTCGGAGCTGGCATCGCCGCGCAGCACCTGGCGCACCGCACCATCGGGCAGCGGCGGGTCGCTGAGCACGCCGCTGAAGGCCCGGATGTTCGTGCTGCCGACCACGCCGCGCACCAGCGTGAACACGCTGGACTCGCGCAGCCAGTGCGCGTCCTTTTTCGGCACGTCGACGATGATGCGCGCGTTGCCATCCTCGGCCAGTTCGATGCGGCGCACGCGGCCGATCGGAAAGCCCGAAAACGTGAGGTCCATGCCCACCACCACGCCCTCGGAATCATCGGCCACCAGCACCAGCTTCTGCGTGGCCTCGAACGCGCCGCGCGCGTAAAGCAGGTACAGCGCCGAGCCGCCGACCAGCAGCAGCATGAACAGCAGCAGCAGCGCCGCCTTCAACTCCAGATGGGCGACCGCAGGCGCTGCAGCAGCCGGTGACGGGGACTCCGGGGCTTGTGTCATGGCATCAATAGTAGTTGCCCACCAGCGACAGCACTTCGACCAGCAGCAGCACCGCGAACATGCGCACCAGGCCCTGCAGCTCGGCCACGGTGCGCGAGCGCTCGCCTGCCATGTCGTGCACGCCCGAAACCATGGGAATCGCGGAGACGGCCAGGCTGAAAAACAGCGTCTTGAGCAAGAAGATCAGCGTGACTGCGGGGTGGAACACCTGGCCGAACATGCGCGTGTACGCCGGCAGCCCCGACAACGTGAAACCGTGGAGCGTCAGATAGGCCAATACCAGAGCCACCACGCAGCTCAGCATCGCCAGCATCACCGTGCCGAACACGCCCGAGGCCACGCGCGGAAGCAGCTCGCAACGCATCGGATCCTGCCCCGAGCGCCTCATCTCGTCGAGCACGCCACGGCGGCGCATGCGCGCCAGCTCCGCGCCATGGGGAATGGTGCAACGCAGCGCGACGAACAGCGCCGCAGTCAGGGGTATCAGCTCCAGCACGAGGACGCGGATCACCATCTCCAGCGCATACTGCGAGAGCCCGTAGCTCAGCGCCGTGACCACGACGATGCGCGTGAGCACCAGGCTGATCAGCGCGCAAAGCACGGTGAATCCGAGCAACATCGGCGCCGTATCGAGGTACAGCTGCCTGGCCAGCGCCAGGCGGTTCTCGCGGCGGTAAGTCGACGGCGACATCGCCAACACCAGCATCAGCGCGCCGAAATGCACGATGCGCCACCATCCGGCCAGCCAGCGCAGCGGCGCCCGTCCCGTGGGCCCCAGCGCGTCGTACCAGGAAGACAGTGGCGTCATGCGCGCATGATAGCTTTGAGTCATGGCGCCAGTTCCCAGACTGCCAGTCACAATGGGGCCGTAGACTCACCATTGGCTGACGGACCACACTTGAACCGGCCGACTTCCTCTGTTAGAACCACGAATAAAACACCTGCCCGAAGATGTTGAATCGAAGACAACTGCTCGCCCTCGGTTTCGGCTTGGCTGCACTTCACACGCCAGTCTTGCCACAGATCCGCCGGCAAGGACGCCTGGTCGCGATCGGTGGCGCAGAGGACCGTCGACAAGACAAAGTGATATTGCGGCGATTTGTCGAGTTGTGCGGAGGCCCCGCGGCGCAGGTGTTGGTCTTTACCGCCGCCAGCGCGGATCCGACAGCGACCTGGCTTGGCTACGAGCAGGTATTTCAGGAGCTCGGGGCAGTGAACTGTGCCCCCCTGGAAATCCGGACGCCGGCCGAGGCCAACGATCCCCAGCTTGTCAACCGCCTGCTCAACGCAGACGGGATCTTCATGACCGGCGGCGACCAGCGTCGGTTGATGGGCTTGATCTGGGAGAGCGAGGTGGCCAGGGCCATGCACACGGCCTTTCACTTGCGGGGATGCTGCATCGGTGGCACAAGCGCGGGTGCTGCGGCCTTGTCGCGTCACATGCTTGCCGAAGGCGATACGCCCCGACTGCCGGAGAAGGACGCGGCCATTCTCGACCTGGGGCTTGGCTTCGTGTCGACCGCGATCATCGACCAGCATTTTTCGGAGCGCCGGCGCCTGGGTCGCCTTTTGTCAGTTCTTGCCCAGCGGCCGGAAATGCTGGGAGTAGGGATCGACGAGGACACGGCGCTGGTCATCGAGCGGGGGCAGAGTGTTGAAGTCATTGGCAAAGGCGCCGTCACTTTGATCGATGGGCGTCGGATGAGCTCGAACTTCGAGGATGTCGATTCCAATGAGCGACTCGAGATGTTGGGCGTGAATCTGCATCTGCTGCCCGCCGGAAAGCGCTATGGCGTGATCGCGGGCGAACGGGGGCAACCCAGAACACCGGCGTCATTGCGTGAGGCCATCGGGGTCCTGGTCACACCAGGGCCCATTCGGGGATAGGCGAGCGCCTGGCCCTCGTCTCAGTCCCAGGCGCCCGTGCGCTCCAGCACCGGCGAGAGCTGGGCCTCGCCCCAGCGCAGCGGCAACGCGGCTTCGACGCGCCGGAACACCTCCACATGGAATCGCAGCAGTCGCTCTGCCCTTTCAAAGGCCCGGACCTCGGGCCCGTCCCAGACGATGGCGGCGCGCACGGCCAGGTACAGCAGGTCGCCGCTGTCGAAGTCGATGAACAGCAGGCCGGCACGCGGATGGACCGCGATATTGCCCAGGGTGTTGAAGAAGAAGTTGCCGGGAAAGTCGGGCACGGTCAGCGTGTCGCCATCGACGCGCACGAAGCCAGGCTTGCCGCCGCGGTGCGAGACATCGACACCGTGGGCTGCAGCGGTGCTGGTGTTGGCTGCCGGGTGGGCCGTGGCGATGAAGAAGGTGTCGGCCTCGCGAATCATCTGCCGCGCCGCTGCATCGAGTTGCGTGCCGCGATGCACCGCCCCTGCCGCTCCACGAGCGAGATACTCGGGCCGGCGCGCCTGGATGTACTTGGGGCAGTTGCCAAAGCTCTGGCTCACGCGCACCGCAAAACCCATGCCGTCGGCATGCTCGACGATGCCGTTCATGCGGTTGCGACGCCGCGTGTGCGGCTCGATCCCCAGCAGGCCGATCGGCGCGCCCTGGGCCAGCGTTTGCGCCAGCGGGTCGTGCGCGAGCGGCTGGGCCTGGATCAGCAGGTGTTCGGGATCGGGCGAGGCGATGAAGCCCGGCGGGTTGGCCAGCACCGAGGCCCAGGGCCGGCCCTGAGCGTCGACCGTGCCGGCGATCAGGAACGGAAGCTGAATGAAAAACTCGCGGTGCTGCTCGGGCATGAAGTTGCGGATCACGCGCGGCCCGAGTTCGGCCAGCCTCTGGCGCGCGCCGGCCCTCTCCTGCACCGCGCGTTCGCCCTCGTGAAAAGGCCCGGTAGACAGCGACGGCGTCATGCGGCCACCCCGACGCGGGACTTCGGCATGGGCACAAAGCGCGGCAGGGCTTCGATGCGCTGCAGCCAGGCGCGGATATGGGGGTAAGCCTCAAGCGACACATGGCCCTCGGGCGCATGGGCGGTGTAGCTGTAGTTGGCGATGTCGGCCAGCGTCGGCATATCGCCGGTGAGAAAGGCGCTGTTCTGCAACTGCCGGTCCATCACCTGGAACAGGCTTTGGGCGCGTGCCGTCACTTCCTCGGCATTGAAGCCCGCCTTGAACAGCTCCACGGCCCGGGCGGCCGCCGGGCCGAACGCCAGCGGGCCGGCCGCCACCGACAGCCAGCGCTGCACGGCCGCGGCCCGCGCCGGCTCGGCCGGCAGCCACTGGCCGGGCGCATAGCGGCTCGCCAGGTAGACCAGGATCGCGTTGGCGTCGGCCAGCGTGAGGTCGCCGTCCTGGATCACCGGCACCTGGGCGAAGGCGTTCATCTGCAGAAAGGCCGGCGCCTTCTGGGCCTTGGCCCTGAGGTCGACTTCGATCAGCTCGAATGGAAGCGCCAGCAGCGACAGGAACAGCTCGACGCGGTGGCAGTGGCCGGACAGGGCGTAGCGGTACAGCACGATGGGCTGGGCGGGGCGAACGGTGGAATTCATGGTTGACCTTTGATCAGGGTGGCGATGGAATGAATTCTGTTTGCTTCCTGTTTCTGAATAAATAGCGACTCACGTATTTGACTGATCCATCTACCGGATTAATATGGGCCATGGACAAATTCAGGGCCATGCTGACCTTTGTGCAGATCGCCGACGAAGGCAGCCTGACCGCCGCCGCCCGCGCCCTGGGCTCGTCGTTGCCGGCCGTGGTGCGCTCGCTGGCCGCGTTCGAGGCGCATCTGGGCGTGCGACTGTTCAACCGCACGACGCGGCGCATCTCGCTGACCGAGGAAGGCAGGCGCCACCTGGACAACTGCCGCCGGCTGCTGGCCGCGGTCGACGAGGCCGAGGCCGCGCTGACCGCCGAGGCCGGCGAACCGACTGGCCAGCTGAGCATCACCGCGCCGGTTCTGTTCGGCCAGATGTATGTGGCGCCGGCGGTCACGCGCTTCGTGCAGCAGCACAGCAAGATGCGCTGCAGCGTCGTGCTGCTGGACCGTGTGGTCAACCTGCTGGAGGAGGGCATCGATGTGGGCATTCGCATCGGGGCGCTCGAGGACTCGTCGCTCGTTGCGCAATCGCTGGGCCAGATCCGCCGCGTGGTCGTGGCCAGCCCCGGCTACCTGCGTCGCCACGGCGTGCCGCGCCATCCCAGGGAACTGCTCGAGGCCAACTGCGTGCGCCTCTCGGGGGGCAGCGGGGCCTGGGGACCGTTTCACGAAGGCGGCAAGCAGTTCCGGGTATCCGTGAGCGGCAACCTCGAGTTCAACCATGTCGCCCCGGCCGTCCAAGCCTGCGCGGCGGGCGCGGGCTTTGGCATGTTCTTCTCGTACCAGGTCGCACCCTACCTGCAGCAAAAGCGGCTGCGGCTGGTGCTTGAAAGATTTGAGCCGCCGCCGCGACCCATCAACGTGGTCTACCCCCATGCCCGGCTGCTGCCTGCGCGCACCCGGGCCTTCATCGAGTGGATGCACAAGGAAATCACGGGCTTTCGGCCCTGAAAGGACAGAGATGCAGAGCTTTGACTTCGACCTGTTTGTGATCGGCGGCGGCAGCGGCGGCGTGAGGGCCGCGCGCATGGCGGCACAGCGCGGTGCCCGTGTCGCGCTGGCCGAGGTCGGCGCCCTGGGCGGCACCTGCGTGAACCTGGGCTGCATCCCGAAAAAGCTCTACAGCTATGCCGCGCATTACGCCGAGGCGTTCGACGAAGCCCGGGGTTTCGGCTGGCAGGCGCACAAGCCGGGGTTCGACTGGGAGCAGCTCAAGGCCAACCGCGCCCGCGAAATCTCGCGGCTCAACGGCGTCTACCTGCAGCTGCTGGAGGGCGCGGGCGTGCAGCTGCTGCGCGGCTGGGCCACGCTGGCCGACGCGCACACGGTGCAGGTCAACGGCCAGCGCTGCACGGCCCGGCACATCCTGGTGGCCACCGGCAGCAGCCCGAGCGTGCCTCCCCTGCCCGGGGCCGACCATGCGGTCACTTCCGACCAGGTGTTTGACCTGGCCCCCTTCCCCGCCCGCCTGCTGGTCGTGGGCGGCGGCTACATCGCCTGCGAATTCGCCTCCATCTTCAACGGCCTCGGTGCCCAGGTCACGCAGCTGTACCGCGGCGAACAGGTGCTGCGCGGCTTCGACGACGACGTGCGCCAGTTCATCGCCGCCGAGATGCAAAAAACCGGGGTCGATCTTCGGCTCAGGGCCGAGGTCAAGGCCCTTGCCAGGACGGCCCAGGGCCTGCAGGTGAGCCTGGCCGATGGCGCCACGATCACGGTCGACACCGTGCTCTACGCCACCGGCCGCCGGCCCCACACGCGCGGCTTCGGCCTGGAAGCCGCGGGCGTCGCGCTCGACGAACAGGGCGCGATCGTGGTCAACGAGCATTACCAAAGCTCGGTGCCGTCCATCCATGCGCTGGGCGACGTGATCGACCGCCTGCAGCTCACGCCGGTGGCGCTGGGCGAGGCCATGGCCCTGGTCGAGCATCTGTTCGGCCCGGGCAAGCGGACCATGAGCTACGACTTCATCCCCACGGCCGTGTTCACGCACCCCAACATCGGCACCGTCGGCTACACCGAGGCCCAGGCGCGCCAGAAGTTCGGCAGCGTCAGCGTCTACCGCACGGACTTCAGGCCGCTCAAGCACACGCTCAGCGGCAGCGACGAACGCACGCTGATGAAGCTGCTGGTCGACGACGCCACGGACCGCGTGGTCGGCCTGCACATGGTCGGGCCCGAGGCCGGCGAGGTGGTGCAGGGCTTTGCCGTGGCGCTGAAGGCCGGCGCCACCAAGGCCGTGTTCGACAGCACGATCGGCATCCACCCGACGGCGGCCGAGGAGTTTGTGACGATGCGCAGCGCGGTGGTGGCGGGTACACAATAGAGTCATGTCCTATCTCCCCACCTTCATCGCCCCCAGCCGCTACACCGACGCAGCCGCCGCGCTGGCGCAGGTGCGCAAGATTTACACGCTGCAGATCGAGCATCTGCGCGCCGCGATGCAGCGCTTCGTGGCGGGCGAGACCCTGCCCGGCCATGTGCGGGCCTGCTACCCGTTCGTGCGGATTCACACCGACACCGTGGCCCGCGCGCCCTCGCCCGACAGCGCGCATTTGAGCTACGGCTTTGTCGCGGGACCGGGCCGCTACGAAACCACGCTGACCCGGCCCGACCTGTACGAGGACTATTACCTCGATCAGTTCAGCCTGCTGCTGCAAAACCACAGGGTCGAGCTCGAGGTGGGTACCAGCACCCAGCCGATTCCCGTGCATTTCTCGTTCGCCGAGAACGGCCATGTCGAAGTCAACATGAGCGCCGACCGCCGGCTGCTGATGCGCGACCTGTTCGACCTGCCCGACCTCGCCGCGATGGACGACGGCATCGCCAACGGCACGCACCAGCCCCGCTCCGGCGAGGCGCAACCGCTGTCGCTGTTCACCGCACCGCGCGTGGACTATTCGCTGCACCGCCTGCGCCACTACACGGGGACCGCGCCCGAGTGGTTCCAGAACTTCGTGCTGTTCACGAACTACCAGTTCTACATCGACGAATTCGTTCGCCTGGGCTACGAGGAAATGGCCAAGCCCGACAGCGAATACATCGCCTTCGTCGAGCCCGGCAATGTGGTCACGCGCCGCGCGGGCCTGAGCGCCGAAGCCGTCGATGCGCTCGGCACGCTGCTCAAAGGCGGGCCGGGCACGCCGCCGGCGCGCCTGCCGCAGATGCCGGCCTACCACCTGCTGCGCGCCGACCGCAGCGGCATCACCATGGTCAACATCGGCGTCGGCCCGGCCAACGCCAAGACCATCACCGACCATATCGCCGTGCTGCGGCCCCACACCTGGATCATGCTGGGCCACTGCGCGGGCCTGCGCAACAGCCAACAGCTGGGCGACTACGTGCTGGCCCACGGCTATGTGCGCGAAGACCATGTGCTCGACGAGGAGCTGCCCCTGTGGGTGCCGATTCCGGCGCTGGCCGAAATCCAGGTCGCGCTGGAAAAGGCCGTGGCCGATGTGACCCAGGTCTCAGGCCCGGACCTCAAGCGCATCATGCGCACCGGCACGGTCGCCAGCACCGACAACCGCAACTGGGAGCTGCTGCCCAACAACCAGCCCCAGCGCCGCTTCAGCCAGAGCCGCGCCGTGGCGCTGGACATGGAGTCCGCGACGATCGCGGCCAACGGCTTTCGCTTTCGCGTGCCCTACGGCACCTTGCTGTGCGTGAGCGACAAGCCGCTGCACGGCGAGATCAAGCTGCCCGGCATGGCCAACCAGTTCTACCGCGAGCGCGTCGACCAGCATTTGCGCATCGGCATCCGCGCCCTCGAACTGCTGCGCGGCCAGGGCATCGATCAGCTGCACAGCCGCAAGCTGCGCAGCTTTGCCGAGGTGGCGTTCCAGTAGCGCTGGCGCGTCGTCCTGCACCCTTCGACTTCGCTCAGGACAGGCTCCGTGAAGGATCTGGGCGGCCAGAGATTCTTCGCAGGCTCAGAATGACGCGGTGGACGCGGTCGCCATCGCCTCGCCCAGGCGCACCGGCTTAGAAGGCGCCCAGTCGGGCGTGAAGCTCACCACGTTGGGCGGGAACAGCATGACCACCGTCGAGCCCAGCAGGAAGCGGCCCATCTCGTCGCCCTGCCGGAACCTGATGTCCTGGTCTTCATAGCGCCATTCGCGCACCTCGGCGCTGCGCGGCGGGTTGACCACGCCGTGCCAGACCGTGGCCATGCTGCCCACGATGGTGGCGCCCACCAGCACCAGCACCAGCGGCCCATGGGCCGTGTCGAAGACGCAGACCACGCGCTCGTTGCGCGCAAACAGGCCCGGCACGCCGCGGGCCGTGACCGGGTTGACCGAGAACAGGTCGCCCGGCACGTAGACCATGCGCAGCAGCCGGGCATCGCAGGGCATGTGGATGCGGTGGTAGTCCTTGGGCGCAAGGTACAGCGTGGCGAAGTGGCCGTGGTCGAACTGCGCCGCCAGCGCCGCGTCGCCGCCGACCAGCGCGCGGGTCGAATAGCTGTGGCCCTTGGCCTGGAAGATCTGGTCGTGCTCGATCGGCCCGAACTGGCTGATCGCCGCGTCGACCGGGCAGATGAACGGCGCATCGGCCAAGGGGCGCGCGCCCTCGCGCAGGGCACGCGTGAAGAACTCGTTGAAGGTGGCGTAGCTGCGCGGATCGGGGTTGGCCGCCTCTGCCATATTGACGCCGTAACGCCGAATGAACCAGGGAATCACGTTGTGCGTCCACCAAGTGGCACGCGAGCCGGCGCACAGGCCCGCGAAGGCGGTGAGCGCCCGTTGGGGCAGGAGGTACTGCGGCAGCACCGCGAGACGGTCAGACACGATGGCGATCGATGAGTCGAGGAGCGAAAATTCTATCCGGCGCCATTAGCTATACCTTTTATAGCACTTGACAACGGCCCGACAAGGGCTGCAGCCATCTTCTTGCAAGAAAAGGCGCAGCAAGGCGGCCCCCCGGCGGGCCTGGAGGCCCTGCCGCACAATAGCGCCATGAGCTCCCCTTTGTTTGAAGCCAGCAGCTTGAGCAAGCGCTACAGTGAGGCCATGGTGGTCAACGACCTGTCGTTCGCGATCGCGCCCGGCGAATGCCTGGGCGTGATCGGGCCGAATGGCGCGGGCAAGACCACGACGATCCGCATGTGCCTGGGGCTGACCGTGCCCGACGCGGGGCATATCTCCTACTGCCCCGGAAATGGCACACCACGGCTGCACATGCCGCGCGACGCGCTGGCGATCAAGGCGCAGCTGGGCGTGGTGAGCCAGTCCGACACGTTGGACCCGGACTTCAGCTGCGAGGAGAACCTGCTGGTCTACGGCCGCTATTTCGGCATGAAGGACGCGCAGATCCGCGCGCGCATTCCGCAGCTGCTGGAGTTCGCCGCGCTGGCGCACCGCGCGGCCAGCCGGCCGGGCGAGCTCTCGGGCGGCATGAGGCGCCGGCTCAGCCTGGCGCGCGCCCTGGTCAACGACCCGCGGCTTCTGCTGCTCGACGAGCCGACGACGGGGCTGGATCCGCAGGCGCGCCACCTGATGTGGGAGCGGCTGCAACTGCTGCTGCAGCAGGGCAAGTCCATCCTGCTGACGACCCATTTCATGGACGAAGCCGAGCGTCTGTGCTCGCGCCTGCTGGTGATCGACCATGGCAGGAAGATCGCCGAAGGCCGGCCGCGCGAGCTGATCGCCCAGCACCTGGAGCCCGACGTCGTCGAGGTCTACGGCGCGGGCGGCAACGGCGAAGCACGCATGCTGGCCGACTCGTCGCTCAAGGCCCTGGCCGCCCGCGTCGAGATCAGCGGCGAAACCATGTTCTTCTACACGCAGGATGCACGGCCGCTGCTGGCCGCCCTGGCAGCCCATCCCCAGCTGCGCACGCTGCACCGGCCGGCCAATCTGGAGGACCTGTTCTTGAAGCTCACCGGCCGTCAGATTCGGGAGGATGGTTGAATGAATCAGAGTGTCTGGCGCGCACCCGACCTGTCGCGGCGCTGGTGGCCCGTGTTCCTGCGCAACCTGCTGGTCTGGCGCAAGCTCGCCATTCCCAGCCTGGTGGGCAACATCGCCGAGCCGCTGATGTGGCTGGTGGCCTTCGGCTACGGCATGGGCGCCCTGGTCGGGCAGGTGAACGTGAGCGGGACGAACGGCAGCACCCAGGTGCCCTACATCGTGTTCCTGGCCAGCGGCTCGATCTGCATGAGCGCGATGAACGCAGCCTCGTTCGAGGCCCTGTACTCGGCGTTCTCGCGCATGCACGTGCAAAAGACCTGGGACGGCATCATGAACGCCCCGGTTAACCTGGACAACGTGGTGCTGGCCGAGATGCTCTGGGCGGCGTTCAAGGCCCTGTTCACCGTGACCGCCATCATGGCCGTGATGCTGGCCCTGGGCATCAGCCACAGCCCCAAGCTGCTGATGGCCTGGCCCGTGCTGCTGGGCGCGGGCATCACCTTCTCGTGCATCGCGCTGATCTTCAACGCGCTGGCCAGGAGCTACGATTTCTTCACCTACTACTTCACGCTGCTGCTCACGCCGATGATGTTTCTCTCGGGCGTGTTCTTCCCGCGCGATCAGCTGCCGGGCCTGGTGCACGATTTCTCGGAATGGCTGCCGCTGACCAATGCGGTGGAGCTGGTGCGCCCGCTGTTCATGGACCAGTGGCCGGCTCATCCGCTGCGCAACGCCCTGGTGCTGCTGGCCTACACCGTGGCCTCGTTCTGGCTCGCGCTGGCGCTCACGCGCAAGCGCTTTCGGGCCTGATGAACCCCGGCCCTGGACGCGGACGTTTGCCGCTACCATCGGCCCCGCACATTTCACTTTGAGGAGCACTCACTATGCAGATCCAAACCGTAGGCATCATCGGCGCCGGCACCATGGGCAACGGCATTGCCCAGGCCTGCGCCGTCGCGGGCATCGACGTGGTCATGGTCGACATCAACGATGCCGCCGTGCAAAAAGGCATCGCCACGGTGACGGGCAGCCTGGAGCGCCTGATCAAGAAGGACAAGATCACGGCCGCCGACAGGGACGCGGCGCTCGCGCGCATCAAGGGCTCGACCCGCTACGAGGACATGTTGAGCGCGCAGCTCGTGATCGAAGCCGCGACCGAAAACTACGAACTCAAGCTCAAGATCCTCAAGCAGGCCGACGCGCTGATGGCGCCCGAGGCCATCATCGCGTCCAACACCTCGTCGATCTCGATCACCAAGCTCGCGGCAGCGACCTCGCGCGCCGATCGCTTCATCGGCATGCACTTCTTCAACCCGGTTCCGATGATGGCGCTGGTCGAAATCATCCGCGGCCTGCAAACCAGCGACGCGACACACGACGCCGTCAAGGCGCTGGCCCAAGCGCTGGGCAAGACGCCGATCACGGTCAAGAACGCGCCGGGCTTTGTGGTCAACCGCATCCTCGTGCCGATGATCAACGAGGCCTTCTTCGTGCTGGCCGAAGGCCTGGCGACGGCCGAGGACGTCGACGCCGGCATGAAGCTGGGCTGCAACCAGCCGATCGGTCCGCTGGCGCTGGCCGACATGATTGGCCTGGATGTCTGCCTCGCGGTGATGGAGGTCTACCTCAGCGAGTTCGGCGACTCCAAGTACCGCCCCTGCCCCCTGCTCAAGGAAATGGTGGCCGCCGGCCGCCTGGGCCGCAAGAGCGGGCGCGGCGTCTACAGCTACTGAATCCTCGGGCTGTCGCGCAGGTGCTGGCCGGCGCCCACAGCGCGACTAGCATGGCAGTCACTTCAGCGTTTCAGGAGCCTGCCATGACCACCACCGCACCGCCAGAAGGCACGATCAGCACCGAGCGCCGCGGCCCGGTGCTGCTGCTCGGCATCAACCGCCCCGCCAAACGCAACGGCTTCACGCCTCGCATGTTCCGCGAACTGGCCGAGGCCTACACCCTGCTCGACGACGACCCCCAACTGCGCGTGGGCGTGCTCCATGCCTTCGGCGAGCACTTCACGGCAGGCCTCGATCTGCCGGCCGTGACCGAGTTCATGAAGCGCGGCGAAAAGGCGATTCCCGAGGGCCTGGTCGAGCCGCACGATTTGGGCATGCCGGGCTACCGTCGGCGCACCAAGCCCATGGTGGTGGCCGTCAAGGGCATCTGCTTCACGGTCGGCATCGAGCTGATGCTGGGCGCCGACATCGTGGTGGCGGCCGACAACTGCCGCTTCTCGCAGATGGAGGTGCAGCGCGGCATCATGGCCACCGGCGGCGCGACCCTGCGCATGGCCGAACGTGCGGGCCTGGGCAACGCGATGCTGCATTTGCTCACGGCGGACGAGTTCGGCAGCGCCGAGGCCCATCGCCTGAACTTCGTGCAGAAGGTCGTGCCCGCCGGGCAGGAACTCGACGAGGCGCTGCGCATCGCGCAGGCCATCGCGGCCCAGGCGCCCCTGGCGGTGGTGGCCACGCGGCTCAATGTGCTCAAGGCCATCGAGCACGGGCCGCTGGCAGCCATGGAGGACTTCATCGAAACGCAAAAGCGTCTTGCCAACAGCGACGATGCTGCGGAAGGCGTGCGCGCGTTCGTCGAGCGGCGGCCCGCGCGGTTCAGCGGCAGCTAGCCCGTGCGGGTCCTGTCATTCTGAGCGCAGCGAGGAATCTCAAGACAGCACGCAGATCCTTCGCTTCGCTCAGGATGACATGGCGGACCTTGGCAGTCAGAAGCCCATGCCATCAATTAAATTGTGCTCAATTTAATATCGCGCTATAATTCAGCCATGGCAACGCTCAAACTGACCCCCGACCAGGCCCTGCTGCTGGACAACCAGCTCTGCTTTGCGCTGTACTCCACCTCGCTGGCCATGACCAAGCTGTACAAGCCACTGCTCGACGAGCTGGGCCTGACCTATCCGCAGTACCTCGCGATGCTGGTGCTGTGGGAGCGCGATGGGCTGATGGTGTCGGAACTGGGCGAGCGCCTGTACCTCGATTCCGGCACGCTGACGCCGCTGCTCAAGCGCCTGGAGGCTGCGGGCCTGGTGACGCGCATTCGCGCGGTCGAAGACGAGCGCCGCGTGCACATCAGCCTGACGGCCGCGGGCCGCAAGCTCAAGACCCGCGCCGCCAAGGTTCCCGGCTGCATTCTGAGCGCCGCCCAGTGCTCGATCCCCGAACTGGTGTCGCTCACGAAGCAGGTCCACGCCCTGCGCCAGCGCCTGAGCGCATGATCGACAAGACCAAGTTTTTTTCAACCCGCTTCCGCTGAAGCACCATCCCAAGGAACCACCATGACCACCCAACTCGACAAAGTGCTCTACACCGCCCGCGCCCACACCACCGGTGGCCGCGACGGCCGCTCCGTCTCTAGCGACGGCCTGCTCGACGTGAAGCTCTCGCCCCCGAAGGAATTGGGCGGCGCAGGCAACGCGACCAACCCTGAGCAGTTGTTTGCCGCTGGCTACTCGGCCTGTTTCATGGGGGCGATGAAGCATGTCGCCGGCATGAAGAAGATTGCGATCCCGGCTGAGGCATCCATCGACGCCAGCGTGGACATCGGTCCGATCCCTGCGGGCTTCGGCATTGCCGCCCAGTTGGCGGTGAACCTCCCCGGCATGGACAAGGCCGTGGCCCAGGACCTGATCAACGCTGCCCACCAGGTCTGCCCCTACTCCAACGCCACGCGCGGCAACATCGACGTGACCATCACGCTCGCCTGACCTGGGCCCCCACGGGCTCGCGCCCTGCCCCCCAAAGGGGTGTCGCCGGTTTGAGGCGGCTCGGCACCGGCTGAAGACCTCAGCCGGCCGACGGCCGGGCCTGTTCGACAATCTGCTCGACCATGGCCTGGGCCGCGACCGACAAGGCCTTGCCCTTGCGCCGCGCCAGCACGATGGGGCGGCGCAATTGCGCGTCGCGCAGCGGGCAGGCCTTCAGCCCCTCGCGCTCGAAGTGAAACAGCGTGAGTTCGGGCACCACCGTCACCCCCAGCCCCTGCGCCACCAGGCCCGCGAGCGTGGCCAGATGCTCGACCTCCAGGCTGCTGGATCGCAGCCCTTTGATATCGGGCAGCCCCTCCAGATGCTGGCGCACGCTGCTGCTGCGCGCCAGCTGGATCATTTCCTGCCCCGCCAGCTGCGCCAGGCTGAGCGAGCGTTTGCCGGCCAGCGGATGATCGGCGCGACACACGAAAAAGTAGCGCTCGCGCCGCAGCACCCGCGTGTCGAATTCGCGCAGGTCGCCGCCGGGCCGTGATCGCGAGGTCCACCCGGCCTTCGCGCAGCATCGCGAGGCTGGAAGAGGCCAGCGTGTCGAACAGCTCGACCTCGATCAACGGGTTCAGAGCCCGGTAGCGGGCAATGACCTGCGGCATCCAGACCGCCGCCACCGAAGGCAGGGCCGCGACCGCGACGCGTCCCACGCGCCGCTGCGCCAGGTCCTGCAGGCTGGCAAAGGCCGCGCGCATGTCATGCTCGATGCGGCGCACCTCCTCGGCGAACAGCTCGCCCTCGGGCGTCAGCGCAACCTGCCGGGTCGAGCGCTCGAACAGCCGCAAGCCCGCCACGTCCTCGATGCGCCGGATGCGCTGGCTGAACGCGCTTTGCGAGAGATGGCAGCGCTCGGCCGCCCGCGTGAAATGCTGGGTCTGCGCCAGCGCCATGAAGGCCTCGAGGTCGCGCACCGAGAGATTGATTGATTTCATCACTGAATCAAGTCGTTTTTCCCATTTTACAAATCATGATCGGGCGCCAACAATGCCGCCATGGCACATTCCAAGGATTCCCGCCCCCTGCTGATAGGCTGTGGCGCGGGCTTTGCAGGCGACCGCTGGGACGCGGCCGGCCCGGTGGTCGACACCTTGATCGCGCGCGGCCGCAGCGCGGCCCTGATGTTCGAAACCCTGGCCGAGCGCACGCTGGCCCTGGCTCAGCTCAAGAAGCGCAGCGACCCCGAGGCCGGCTACGAGCCCACGCTGGCGCAGTTCCTCGCCCCGGTGCTCGCGCGCTGCGTGGCGCACGGCATCCCGATCATCGGCAACTTCGGCGCTGCCAACCCGCGCGGCGCCGCGCTCGCGCTGCAAGAGCTGGCCCGCAGGCTCGGGCTGGGGCCGCTGCGCATCGGCGTGGTCGAGGGCGATGACCTGCTGAGCACGCTCAGCGCCGCGGACCTGGACCGCGTGCTGCCCAGCCCGCTGGACCGCTCATCCCTGGTCAGCGCCAATGTCTACCTCGGCGCCAGCGCCATCGCCCAGTGCCTGGGTGCAGGCGCGCAGATCGTCGTGACGGGCCGCGTGGCCGATCCGGCACTGGCGCTGGGCCCGATGCTGGCCCACTTTGGCTGGGCTGAGGACGACTGGGACCTTCTGGCCAGCGGCACCATGGCCGGCCACCTGCTCGAATGCGGCGCCCAGGTCTGCGGCGGCTATTTCGCCGATCCCGGCCTCAAGGACGTGCCCGACCTGGCGCGGGTGGGCTTTCCCATCGTCGAAATGCAGGCCTCGGGCAGCTTCGTGATCACCAAGGCCGACCACAGCGGCGGACGGGTCGATGCGCGCACGGTCAAGGAACAGCTGCTCTACGAAATCCACGACCCGGCGGCCTACCTGACGCCCGATGTCGTGGCCGACATCAGCGAAACCCAAGTCGACGAAATCGCCCCGAACCGCGTGCGCGTCGTCGGCGTGCGCGGCCATGGCCGGCCCGACACGCTCAAGGCCACCGTCTGCTTCGAAGGCGGCTGGCTGGCCGAGGGCGAAATCTCGTACGCGGGCCCGAGCGCGCTGGCCCGCGCGCAACTGGCGGCGCAGGTCGTGCGCGAGCGCCTGGCACTGCTGCCCGAGCCGGTCAGCGATGCGCGCTACGACTTCATTGGAGCGGCCAGCGTGTTCGCCGACGACGGCGGGCGCTGGCTGGCCGAACACCCGCTACCGCCCTGCAGCGACGTGCGCCTGCGGGTCGCTGCGCGCACCGCCACGCGCGCGCAGGCCGAGCAGCTCACACGCGAAGTGCTCGCGCTCTACACCTGCGGGCCCGCTGGCGGCGGCGGGGTGCGCAGCCAGATCACGCCGCACCTGGCCAGCGACTCCTGCTATGTGCCGCGCGCCCTGATCAGCGAACGATGGAGCATAGGATGAAACCCACCCCCGTGCGAGTGCCCCTGTACCGGCTGGCCCATGGCCGCACGGGCGACAAGGGCAACCGCTCCAACATCAGCGTGATCGCGTTCGACCCCCGGGCCTGGGAGCTACTGCTGGCGCAGGTCACCGAAGAACGGGTGGCCGAGCTGTTTGCCGCCCGGCGGCCATCGCGGGTCACGCGCTACCTGCTGCCAAAATTGCAGGCCATGAACTTCGTGCTCGACGATATTCTGGACGGCGGCGTCAACGGCTCGCTCAACCTCGATGCCCACGGCAAGACCCTGTCCTGCCTGCTGCTGAGCCTGCCCGTGACGGTCGACGCGGCGCTGGCCCAGGAACTTGAACTGACACCCTGAAACCCTGAGGAAACATCGATGAACATCCCCCGACGTCTGGCCCTGGCCCAACTCGGCACCCTTGCCGCGGCGCTGGCCTGCGCCCTGCCGGCCCAGGCGCAACAGTTCCCCGACAAGCCCGTGACGCTGGTCGTGCCGTTCGCCGCCGGCAGCGCCACCGACCAGCTGGCCCGCGCCTTGGCCCAGGGCATCAGCGCCGAGACCAGGCAATCCGTCGTGGTGGACAACAAGCCCGGCGCCAACGCCTTCATCGGCGCGCAGGCCGTTGCGCGCGCCAAGCCCGATGGCTACACCGTGCTGATCGCCACCAACACCACGCACGCGGCCAACGAGCACCTGTACAAGAAGCTGCCCTACGACCCGGTCAAGGACTTCGAGCCGATCACGGCCCTGGGCCGCGGCGGCCAGCTCATGGTGGTCAACCCCAGCCTGCCGGTCAGCAGCGTGGCCGACTTCGTGAAGCTGACCAAGTCCAAGCCGGGCAAGCTCTCGTTCGGCTCGGGCAGCTCGTCGAGCCGCGTGGCCGGCGAGCTGTTCAAGCAGCTCAGCGGCACCTATATCGTGAACATTCCCTACCGCAGTAACCCGCCGGCCGTGACCGACCTGATCGGCGGCCAGATCGACGTGATGTTCACCGACATGGCGACCGGCCTGCCGCAGGTCAAGGCCGGCAAGCTCAAGGCGCTGGGCGTGACGCCCAGGCAGCGCAGCCCGCTGGCGGCCGACGTGCCGACCATCGACGAAGCCGGCGTCAAGGGCTACGAAATGACCTACTGGTTCGCCGCCTATGCGCCGGCCGGCACGCCGACTGCGGTGGTGCAGCGGCTCAACGAGCTGTTCCACAAGGCCGCCCGCGGCAGCGCAGCGAGCTCGTTCTACCAGCCCACCGGCACCGAGATCTTCCTGAACTCGCCCGAGGAGCAGCGCAGGTTCCAGGCGGCCGAGTCGCAGAAATGGGGCCGCATCATCAAGACCTCGGGCATCGAAGCCGAGTGAGCCCGCGCAACTGCCGCGAGGCGTGGTGAGGCCTCGCAGCGGCTGTCGCGCGTGTGATTCGCTGGGGCGACTCTGGCTTGTCGCAACCGGCCCCTTGCGATAGGGTCAGGGGCATGACCACAATCGACCTCCTCGTGCGCCGGGACCAGCTCGCCACCGCCCGGCTGCGCAGCAGCGATGACGCGGCGCTGGCCGATGACCAGATCCGCGTGCGCATCGACGCCTTCGCGCTGACTTCGAACAACATCACCTACGCCGCGTTCGGCGAGGCCATGAACTACTGGCAGTTCTATCCCACCAGCGAAGACGGCTGGGGCATCGTGCCGGTCTGGGGCTTTGGCACGGTCACGCAGTCGCTGCACCCGGGCGTGGCCGTGGGCGAGCGGCTCTATGGCTACTGGCCGATGGCAACACAGGCCGTGCTGAGTCCGACCCGGCTCAGCGCGAGCGGCTTCTCGGACGGCGCGCCCCATCGCGCCGGCCTGCACGCCGTCTACAACCAGTACCTGCGCTGCAGCGCCGACCCGTTCTACACGGCCGACACCGAAGACGTGCAGGCCCTGCTGCGCCCGCTGTTCGTGACCTCGTGGCTGATCGACGACTTCCTCGATGACAACCAGTTTTTCGGTGCCAGCGTGATGCTGTTGTCCAGCGCATCGAGCAAGACCGCCTATGGCACGGCCTTCCAGCTCGCACAGCGCCCGGGTATCGAGGTCGTGGGCCTGACCTCGGCGGCCAACCGGGCGTTTTGCGAGGGCCTGGGTTGCTACCACCGCGTGCTGGGCTACGAGCAGCTCGATCAGGTCAAGGCCGACGCGGCCTGTGTCTACGTGGACTTTGCCGGCAACGCCGGCTTGCGCCATGCCATCCACACGCGTTTCGCGAACCTCAAATACAGCTGCTCAATCGGCGGCACCCATGTGGAGCAGCTCGGCGGCGCCCGGGACCTGCCCGGCCCGCGCGCCACGCTGTTCTTCGCCCCGGCCCAGATCAAGAAGCGCCATGGCGACTGGGGGCCCGCCGAGTTCGGCCGGCGCCTGGTCCAGGCCTGGCAGGCCTTCAGCGCCAAGGTGACCGATACCAGGTCGCCCTGGATGACGGTGCAGCAGCACCACGGCCCCGCAGCCGTGCAGGCTGCCTATGCGCAGGTGCTGGGCGGGCGCGGCGACCCGCGTCTCGGATATGTCCTTTCGCTATCAAAAGCGTAGCGCCCTGCGCCCGTTCTTGCGGGACTGCTGTTGCATTTGATCGTTGTGACGGGCTGATCAGGGCTTTGTCGTACGGCCTGCGAGGACTGCAGGCGACAATCGGGCCATGTCCGCCCACCCCTATGAAGCACTGACGCCCGATGTGGTCATGGATGCGCTGGCCAGCGTCGGCCTGCATGGCGACGGCCGGCTGCTCGCGCTGAGCTCCTATGAGAACCGCGTCTACCAGCTCCACCTCGAAGAGCCCCACGAGGGGAACTCGTCGGTGGTCGCCAAGTTCTACCGCCCCGGCCGCTGGAGCGAGGCGCAGATTCTCGAAGAGCACGCATTCGCCGCTGAACTGATGGCCGCCGAAGTGCCGGCCGTGGGCCCGCTGGTGCTGCAGGGCCGCAGCCTGCACCATTTCGGCGGCTTTGCCTTCAGCGTCAGCCCGAGCCGTGGCGGTCGCGCGCCCGAACTCGACGACGACGAGGTGCTCGAATGGATTGGCCGCTTTCTGGCGCGCATCCACACGGTGGGCGCGGCCCGGCCGTTTGCGCACCGGCCGGCGCTGGACCTGCAAAGCTTTGGCCTCGACTCGCGCGACTGGCTGCTGGCGCATCACATGATCCCGCTCGACGTGCAGTCGGCCTGGCAGGCCGCCTGCCAGGGCGCTATTGATTTAATAGCAAGCAGCGCCCTTTGCACGGGGGCGACAGGCCCAAACATTCAACAAATCCGGCTGCACGGCGACTGCCACCCCGGCAACATCCTGTGGACCCCGGTGGACCTGCCGGGCGGCGGCCCGCACTTTGTCGACCTGGACGACACCCGCACCGGCCCGGCCGCGCAAGACCTGTGGATGCTGCTGTCGGGCGACCGCGGCCAGCGCACGCGCCAGCTCAGCGCGCTGCTCGACGGCTACGAGCAGTTCCGCGACTTCGACCGCCGCGAGCTGGCCCTGATCGAGCCGCTGCGCACCCTGCGCCTGATCCACTACAGCGCCTGGCTGGCCCGCCGCTGGGCCGACCCGACATTTCCGATCAACTTCCCGTGGTTCGGCTCCAGCGACTATTGGCAGGGACAGGTGCTGATGCTGCAGGAGCAGATCGAGGCGATGCGGGAAGAGCCGCTGTCGGCCTGAGAATCCGACCAGGTCTTCAAACCTCCAACGCCGCCAGCCAAGGAGCGGGTTCACGCACCTGGATCGGGCCGAGGTCTTGCTCGACCGTCAGTTCGCGCACCAGCTGGGTTGCGCGGGCCTGTGGCCACTGCTGCGCGAAACGCGCCAGGGCGCGATGCGGCTTGGCGTCGGAGAGCCTGCATTCCACCAGCTCGGTCAGTGTGTCGCCATCGCTCAGGGCGAAGTCGACTTCGGCATCGTCCTTGGTGCGGATGTAGTGCAGCCCCACATCCGCGCCGCGCGTGTCCTGCTGCCACTGCACCAGCTTGAGCAGGTGGCAGGCCACGAGATTTTCAAACCGCAGCCCCTCGTCGCCCTGCACCAGCCCGGTGTCGTAGAAATAAACCTTGGGAGACTGCAGCGTTGCGCCTCGACGTCGCTGTCTGCCAGTGCCGGTTCCGGGAACCCGCCGCGCGCCAGCAGATGCGCCAAGGCATGCTGGGGCGCCGCACCCGAATGGTCACACCACTCGCGCACCGACAAGGGATGCAGCCTGAGCCGGTAGTAGCGGCCCGCCAAGGATTCGCCGGCCTGGCGTCAGTTTACCCACTCAGATTTCAAGAGAGGCAAAAAAGTCGCGACTTTTTGTCAACTTCAATCCAAAAAGTCGGAAACCTGATTCGGTTCCGCAGCATCAGGCCGGGTGCACCCCCAGGGCCATCGCGGCGCCGACCAGCGCCGGCTGGGGCGCGCGAATCACATAGGTCGGAATGCGCGCGAGGTAGTCGTGAAAGCGACCCTTGGCCTCAAACGCCTCGCGAAAGCCCGAGCGCGCGAAGTAGTCGCCCAGCCGCGGCACGATGCCGCCGCCGATGTAGACGCCACCGCGCGCGCCCAGCGTCAGCGCCAAATTGCCCGCCACGTTGCCGAGCCAGCTGCAAAAGCGCGCGAGCGCCTCCTCGCAGGCGGCGTCGCTGGCAGCCAGGCCGCGTTCGCAGATCTCAGCCGGCGTAAGCGGCTCCTCGGGCCGGGCGCCCAGCCGCGCGATCGCCTGGTAGAGGTTGACCAGGCCCATGCCGGAGACCAGCCGCTCGGCCGAGACATGGCGGTACTCGCGCCAGAGCATGCGCAGGATGTCGGCCTCGCGTTCGCAACCCGGGGCCAGCGTGACATGGCCGCCTTCGCCCGCGATCGGCACCCACTCGCCCTCGCGCGAACGCACCAGCGCGGACACGCCCAGTCCCGTGCCCGGTCCGATCAGCGCGCGGGGAGCCGTGTCCACCGCAACGCCTGCGCCGATCGGCTCCAGATCGTCGCCCGACAGAGCGGGCGCGGCCAGCGCCATCGCCTCCCAGTCATTGAGCATCACGAGCCGCCGCAATCCGAGCTGCTGGCGCGTCGCCTCGATGGAGAACACCCAGCGGCTGTTGGTCATTCGCAGCTGGTCGCCCTCGACCGGGTTGGCGATCGCGATCGCGGCCTCCAGCGGCGCGGGCTGTCCCACGCGCGCCAGATAGGCCTGGACCGCCGCGCCCAGGTCGGCGAAATCGGCTGTGGCCAGCGTGTGCGCCGACAGCATGGGGCCGCACGACCCGCGCAGCAGTGCGAAGCGGGCATTCGTGCCGCCGATGTCGCCTATCAGTCGAACCGCGTCGGCGCTGGAAGAATCTGTGGACATGGACTTGCCTCGGATTTGAAACAGGGGGTGAACAGGGCTTCTGGGCTCAAGCGGCCGTGCCGGACGGCGGCGCCGACAGGGCCAGCGGCAGCCGGACGATGGCGCGCAGGCCGTGCGGCACGGCCTCCTCCAGTGTGACATGGCCCGCGTGCCGCTCGACGATCTGCCGCACGATGGCCAGGCCCAGGCCGCAGCCGTTGCCCTGGTCGGTGGCGCGCACGAAGCGCTCGAACACGCGCTCGCGGTCCGCCGCTGCAATGCCCGGGCCGTTGTCGGCGACTTCGAGCACGGCCTGAGCGCCCTCGCGGCGCACCGCCACCGTGACCACCGCGCCCGGCCCCGCGTAACGGATCGCGTTGTCGATCAGGTTGCCCAGGGCTTCGCGCAGGAGCAGCTGATGGGCATGGACCATCACCGGCTCGGCAGGCGCGTCGGACGACCCGGCCTCGGGGTCCAGGCCCAGATCGACGCCGGCGCGCAGGGCGCGCGGCACCATGTCGGCCGTCAGCGTCTGCGCGAGTTGCCTCAGGTCCAGCAGGCTGCGGTCCTCGGCCATGGCCGACTCGGGTTCGGCGCGTGCCAGGGTCAGCAGCTGGTTGACCAGGTGGGCGCTGCGCGTGGCGCTTTCGTGCACGCGCGACAGGCGGGCGCGCTGCTCGGCATCGGTGGCCGCCTGCAGCGCCAGTTCGGTCTGGCTCTTCAGGCCGGCCAGCGGCGTGCGCAGCTGGTGCGCGGCATCACCGATGAAGCGCTTCTGGGTCGTCACGTTTTGCTGGACGGCGGCCAGCAGCGCATTGAGCGCGTTGGCCAGCGACCACAGCTCGCGCGGCGCGGACGCGAGCTTCAGCGGCCGCAGGTCGGTGGGCGCGCGCCCCTCGACCTCGCGCCGCAGCCGGGCCAGCGGCGCGAGGCCGGCGCGGATGCCGGCCCAGACGATCAGGCTCATCAGCAGCACCAGGCTCGACAGCGGCAGCAGCATGTCGATCAGGATGCGGCGCGCCAGCTCCTCGCGGTTGGCGCTGCTGCGCGCGACCTGCACCAGCAGGGTCTGGCGCGGAGCGTCCTCGTCACCGAAGGCCAGGTAGAGCGCGGCCACCCGCACTCGCTGGGGCGCCCCCGGGGCGCCCGCCGGGCCTTGCGCCAGCTTCATGCTGCCGTCGTAGAAGTAGGGCTCGCCCAGTGTCGGCTCGCCCAGCGGCGGTGGCGGCGGCAGGGCCTGGTTGCCAAGGATGAATTGGCCCGGTGGCGTGCTGACCATGTAGAGCAGCCGGTCCGACGGGTCGGCCTCGAGCACGTCCTGCGCGGCGCGTGGAAAGTCGATCAGCAGGCCGCTGCCCAGGGGCTTGAGCTGGCGCGACAGGGCGCGCGTGGCTTGCGACAGGCTCGCGTCGATCGCCTGGTTGGCATAGCCGGCGGCGAAGCGGTAGGCAGCCATGCCGCCGGCCATCCACAGCACCAGCTGCGGCAGCAGCAGCCACAGCAGCAGCTGGCGCTGCAGCGACAGCCCTCCCGGGCCGAAGCCCGGCCAGGCGGCGGCAAGGCGGCGAAGCAGGGCGCGCATGGCGGCTCAGGGCTCGACGCCCACCGGGGACGCGCCCTCCGCTTCCAGCAGATAGCCCAGGCCGCGCACGGTGCGTATCACCAGACCCGCGCCTTCGAGCTTGCGGCGCAGGCGGTGGATGTAGACCTCGATCGAATTGCCCGCGCCGACCTCGCCGCCGTCACCGCTCCAGGCCTGGACGATCTGCGCCTTGGTCACGACCCGCTCGCGCTGGCCGAGCAGCAGCTCCAGCAGGGTCCATTCGCGCCGGCTCAGCTCCAGCGCCTCACCCGCGACCAGCGCGCGCCGCGCGCTCGCATCGAACGCCAGGCGGCCGAGCTGCACCGCCGCCGAGGCCGGCTGAGAGCGCCGCAGCAAGGCGCGCAGGCGCGCCTCCAGCTCGGGGAAATCAAACGGCTTGGTGACATAGTCGTCCGCGCCGGCCTGCAGTCCGGCCACCCTGTCATCGAGCGCGTCGCGCGCGGTCAACAGCAGCACCGGCAGCGAAGGCCGGGTCTCGCGCAGCCGCCGGAGCACGCTCAATCCGTCGACCATGGGCAGGCCGATGTCGAGCACGGCCACATCGAAGGCCTGCTTCTGAAGCAGGTACTCGGCCACGGCGCCGTTGGGCGCGTGTTCGACGGCAAAACCCGCGCCACGCAACTGCTCGCCCAGCGCATCGGCGAGCAGGGCATCGTCTTCCGCAAGAAGGAGTTCCATATGCAAAGCTTAATGGATGCTTGACAGTTTGCCGAGAAAAGCCGGAGTTTTTCGATTAGGGTTTAACCTTATTTTAATGTTTTAATGATTTATTAATATTCCGAGCGCTGGCTGCAGCTGCACTGACGCACCGAGCCCGCGCCCCCGCCGACAAGGCTTCACTCTGGAGACACCCGTGACCAAGAACCCTGTGAAAAAGATCGAACGACATCTGATCGCCGCGGCCGCCGCGCTGGCGCTTTGCACGGCCCAGGCCGGCGAAGTGGAGGTGCTGCACTACTGGACCAGCGGTGGCGAGGCCAAGGCCGCGGCCGCGCTCAAGGCCACGCTGCAGGCCAAGGGCGACAGCTGGAAAGACTTTGCCGTGGCCGGCGGCGGCGGCGACTCCGCGATGACGGTGCTCAAGTCGCGCGTGGTGTCCGGCAATGCGCCCGCGGCCGCGCAGATCAAGGGCCCCTCGCTGCAGGAATGGGCGCGCGAGGGCGTGCTGGCCAACATCGACGAGGTGGCCAAGGCAGACAAGTGGGACGAATCGCTGCCCAGGATCGTCAGCGACGTGATGAAGTACAAGGGCCACTACATCGCCGCGCCGGTCAACGTGCACCGCGTCAACTGGCTCTGGGCCAATCCCGAGGTGTTCAAGAAAGCCAACGCCAAGGTTCCGGGCAACTGGGACGAATTCTTCACGGCCGCCGAGGCCCTGAAAAAGGCCGGCGTGATCCCGGTGGCCCATGGCGGCCAGAACTGGCAGGACTTCACGACCTTCGAAAGCGTGGCCCTGGGCGTGGGCGGCGTGGACTTCTACAAGAAGGCGCTGGTGCAGCTCGACCAGGCCGCGCTGACCAGCGCGACGATGGAAAAGGTGCTGACGGCCTTCAAGAAGATCAAGGACTACACCGACAAGGGCGCGCCGGGCCGCGACTGGAACCTGGCGACCGCGATGGTGATCAAGGGCGAGGCCGGCATGCAGCTGATGGGCGACTGGGCCAAGGGCGAATTCGTCGCCGCGGGCAAAAAGCCGGGCAAGGACTTCGTCTGCCTGGCCGCGCCGGGCACGGCCAGCGCCTACACCTTCAACGTCGACTCGTTCGCGATGTTCAAAGTCAAGGGCGCAGACAAGGAGCAGGCCCAGAAGAACCTGGCGAGCGCGATCATGTCGCCCTCGTTCCAGGAGACCTTCAGCCTCAACAAGGGCTCGATCCCGGTGCGCCTGAACGTCAAGATGGACGCGTTCGACGACTGCGCCAAGCTCTCGAGCAAGGACTTCGTGCAGACCGCCAAGAGCAGTTCGCTGGTGCCCAGCATTGCCCACGGCATGGCCGTGCCCTCGGCGACCGAGGGTGCGATCAAGGACGCGGTGAGCCAGTTCTGGAACACCGACAAGATGAGCGTCAAGGATGCGATGACCCGCATCGCGGCGGCCGCCAAGACGATCTAAGCACAACCCGACGCGTTGGAGTCCCGCCCTCCAGGAAGCCCGGCCGCGCCGGGCCTCCTGGGCCCAGGCCCGACGCGTCCCCACGGACTGACCCCCATGTCTGCGCCCTCCTCCCCCGCGGCCCCCTGGCTGCCACGGCTCGTCGTCGCACCGAGCTTCATCGCCTCGCTGCTGTTCATCTACGGCCTGATGGCCTGGAACGGCTATCTGTCGGTCTCGGCCTCGAGGCTGCTGCCCAGCTACGAGTTCGTCGGCTTCGAGCAATATGTCCAGCTGGCCGACAGCGACCGCTTCCGGGTCGCCCTGACCAACATGGGCCTCTTCGGCGCGCTGTTCATCGGCGGTGCGATGGCCCTCGGCGTGCTGCTGGCCGTGCTGCTGGACCAGAAGGTGCGCGCCGAAGGCGCACTGCGCACCATCTACCTCTACCCCATGGCGATCTCCTTCATCGTCACAGGCACGGCCTGGAAGTGGATGCTCAACCCCAGCCTCGGGCTCGAACAGGTGGTGCGCGGCTGGGGCTTCGAAGGCTTCAGCTTCGACTGGCTGGTCAACCCCGACAAGGCGATCTACTGCGTCGCCATCGCCGGCGTCTGGCAGAGTGCGGGCTTTGTGATGGCGCTGTTTCTGGCGGCGCTGCGCGGCATCGACGACTCGATCATCAAGGCCGCGCAGGTCGACGGCGCCAGCCTGCCTCGCATTTACTGGCGCATCCTCCTGCCCAGCCTGCGCCCGGTGTTCTTCAGCACGCTGATGGTCGTGAGCCACCTGGCGATCAAGAGCTTTGACCTGGTGATGGCGCTGACCGCCGGCGGACCTGGCTACGCGACCGACCTGCCGGCGACTTTCATGTACACGACAGCCTTCACTCGCGGCCAGATCGGCCTGGGCGCGGCGAGCGCGACCGTGATGCTGGCCACGATCGCTGCCATCGTCGTGCCCTATCTCCACTCGGAACTCAGGAGCAGGCGATGAACCGGCTGACCCTCCACCGCCTCATTCTCTGGACGGCCCTGCTGCTGTTCTCGGCCTACTTCCTGCTGCCGCTGTATGTGATGGTCGCGACCTCGCTCAAGGACGCCGAGCAGATGCGCACGACCGGCCTGCTGGGCCTGCCGGACAGCCCCACGCTGGCGGCCTGGGCCAAGGCCTGGAGCAGCGCCTGCACCGGCGTGGACTGCAGCGGCCTGCAGCCCTTCTTCTGGAATTCGGTGCAGATGGTCGTGCCGGCGGTGCTGGTCTCGACCGCGCTGGGCGCGCTCAACGGCTATGTGCTGACCAAGTGGCGCTTTCGCGGCAGCGAGACGCTGTTCGCCTTGCTGCTGTTCGGCGTGTTCATGCCGATGCAGGTGGTGCTGCTGCCGATGAGCCAGGTGCTGGGCTGGCTGGGCATCGCGAGCTCGATCTGGGGCCTGATCCTGATGCATGTGCTCGCCGGGATTCCCTCCACGACGCTGTTCTTTCGCAACTACTACCTCGGCCTGCCCGACGAGCTGATCAAGGCCGCGATGCTCGACGGCGCGTCGTTCTGGCAGATTTTCCGGCGCATCGTGCTGCCGCTGTCGACGCCTATCCTGGTCGTGACGCTGATCTGGCAATTCACCGCGATCTGGAACGACTTCCTCTACGGCGTGGTGTTCTCCGGCGCCGACAGCAAGCCGATCACGGTCGGCCTGAACAACCTGGCCAACACCTCGAGCGTGGTCAAGGAATACAACGTGGACATGGCGGCCGCGCTGATCGCAGCGCTGCCGACGCTGTTCGTCTACATCGTCGCTGGCAAATATTTTGTGCGCGGCCTCACGGCCGGCGCCGTCAAAGGATAAACATGGGTGCACTGTCCATCAAACAGGTTCGCAAGACCTACGCCGACACGGTTCATATCCTCAAGGGCATAGACCTGGAGATCGAGGCCGGCGAATTCCTGATCCTGGTCGGCCCCTCGGGCTGCGGCAAGTCCACGCTGCTGGGCATGATCGCGGGCCTGGACACGCCCACTTCGGGCAGCATCCACATCGGCGAGCGCGACGTGACGCATCTGCCCAGCAAGGACCGCGACATCGCGATGGTGTTCCAGAGCTATGCGCTGTATCCGAACATGACGGTCGCGCAGAACATCGCGTTCGGCCTTGAGATGCGCAAGGTTCCCAAGGCCGAGCGCGAGGCGGCGGTCCAGCGCGTGTCGGCCATGCTGCAGATCGGCCACCTGCTGGACCGCAAGCCCGGCCAGCTCTCGGGCGGCCAGCGCCAGCGCGTCGCGATGGGCCGCGCCCTCGCGCGCGATCCGGCGCTGTTCCTGTTCGACGAGCCGCTGTCCAATCTGGACGCCAAGCTGCGCGTCGAAATGCGCGCCGAGATCAAGCTGCTGCACCAGCGCACGAAAACCACGACCGTCTACGTGACCCACGACCAGGTCGAGGCCATGACCCTGGGCGACCGCATCGCGGTGATGAAGGACGGCCTGGTACAGCAGTTCGGCACGCCCGACGAGATCTACGGCCGGCCCGCCAACCGCTTCGTCGCGGAGTTCATCGGCTCGCCCGCGATGAACATGGTGCCCGCCCAGCGCGGGCCCGCCGGCCTGCTCGCGCACGGCATCGAGCTGGCGCTGACCGAGGCACAGCGCGCGGCGCTGGCCGCGGCCAGCGACGGCGCCCTGGTCTACGGCCTGCGCCCCGAGAGCCTGGCCTTCGCCGACAGCGGCCTGCCCGGCACCCTGGCCATGATCGAGCCCACCGGCCCCGAAACCTATGCCATGGTCGACACGGCGATCGGCACGCTGACCGCCCGCGTGCCCGGCGCCCTGCGCGCCTCGCCGGGCGAGCGCGTGCACCTGCAGTGGCAGGCCGACAGCGCGCATCTGTTCGACGACGGCCCCAGCGGCCAGCGGGTGGGCTGAGGCACAAGCTTTCATCAGCCTGTTCTGGGCTCGGCCCCGCATCGACTTGCGAGCCGGACACTGATGCTGTGCGGGCGGGTCGAGGTGATGCGCGTCGAGCTGTCGGTGCCGTGAAGGCGTTGCTGTCCGCATAACGTTTGGGCTGAGCTTGTCGAAGCCCGGGCATCAAGACGTAGCCGCTGCACGGCCACCCAGTCGCTGCCATTGAGCACCAAGGGAAACGGGCACCGAAGTGCCCGTTTCTTATTTGTGTCTTCAGGAGCAAGCTCCCTAGACTTGTTGCCGACAGTCCCCACCACCGCAACGCTCGATAGGGTTGTGAGTATGCCAATGTTTCGGTAGGCTTGCAATTCAAATTGTCAGGGAGTCTTTCGTGGCCTATCGTCTCGCGCTTGATGTTGGTACTGCCTCACTCGGCTTGGTTGCCCTTACGCTCAATGACCAGCAGGAGCCGGTCGATGTTGCCCATTCCGCTGTTCACATATTCTCCGAGCCTCTGCTGCCCGCCAAGTCTGGCGGAGTCGGAGAACCCAAAAAGGCTGCTCGCCGCCTGGCCCGCCAGCGGCGGCGATTGACGGAGCGCCGTGCACGCAGGTTGCGCCGCATTGCGCACCTCTCACCCCTGATCGGGTTACAGGCCAGCCAGGTCGAACCCGATGACGGACAACACATTCACGCCCTGCGAGCCAAAGCCATCAATCAGCGCATTGAACTGCCAGAGCTGTTGAATGTTCTGCTCAAACTCGCGAAGCGGCGCGGCTATGCGGGCGGCTTTAAGGTCAAGAAAGACGGCGAAGACGCCGGTCAGGTGCAAAGCGGCATTGAAAATCTCAAGACGCGGCTGTCCGACAACAGCTGCTCAACCTTGGGCGAGTTGCTTCACAAGCGCTTTGGCGATACAGAGCATGCCGGACGCGGCCCCCGAGAATCCCTGAAGCTAAAGACACTCGGACTCTACGCGCACCGAGAAATGCTGGAAGACGAGTTCGAACGCATCTGGAGCGAACAAGCCCGCCATCACCCGATCCTCAAAACAGAGGCCGCAGCCTACTCCGTGCGCGGTGTGGCAGAAAAGCTACCGATCAAACAGCACTTCAAAGAAGCAATTTTTTATCAACGCCCATTGAAGTCGGTAGCAGGCATGGTGGGCCAGTGCGTGCTGGAGCCTACGCTACCCCGCGCCCCTGCTGCACAGCCGGCGGCGCAGGCATTCAGGATTGAAAAGCAATTGGCGGATCTTCGCTGGGGCATGGGGCGCGCGCAACGCGCGCTGAGCAAAGAGCAACGCGACCACATTCGCGCGATGTTGCTCGACCCCGAGCAACTGAACAGGGACGGCGCGCTGACTTTTGGAAAGATCTACAAGTCGCTAGAGAAGGCCGGGCTACGGCAGGATTTCCCCACGCAATTCAATACTGACCGCTTCAGTCGAGAAACTCTGCTGGGTGATCGAACGACCAAGGCGATGAGCGAAGCCAAAATGTTGGGGCGCTGGATGGCTCTCGATACCATAACACAACTGCGCGTCATCAACTTCCTCGCGAACCTCGGATCCCCGGAGTCTGTGGATTCACCAAACTGGCAGGAACGAATGGAGCCAGCGCCAAAGCCGGAGGTTGTTGCCTTCGTCAACCAATGGGTCGACTCTGGCACTTTTGATCGTCTCGGCAAAATGGGGTTTGATACCGGACGAGCGGCCTACAGCATCAAAGCCCTTAAGCAGCTTGCCGGCAAGATGCAAAAGGGCGAAGGGTGCGACGAACACGCGGCCCGAGACATACTCTACAAACCTTCCGCACCTACAGGCGAGCTGCTAATGCATTTGTCGCAACCCGCCCCCGCGGGCAATGTGGTGGTGGACGTCGCGTTGCGGGTCGTTCGTCATGCGGTGAACCAATGCCTGCAAGCCATGGGCCAACCCCCGGCGCAAGTCATCGTCGAGCTGTCGCGCGACATGGCGTTGGGGCTGAAGGCGCGCGGCGAGAAGGAAAAGGGCATCGACAAGCAACGACGGGCGCGCTTGTATGCCAAGAGTCAAATTGAAGGCAGCCAACCCGGTCGCACCGCAACCAACAACGACATCTTCCGTTACCTGCTAGCTCAGGAGCAGGACTTTCACTGCCCCTACTGCACCAGGCGGCTTGAGCTTGGTGAGGCGCTCGATGGCAATGCGACGAACGCGGACCACATCCTGCCGCGCTCATTGACCCGCGTGAAACGCGAACGATCACATCTGGTCATTGCGCACCGGGCCTGCAATGCCGCCAAGGGAGACAGCGTGCCGCTGGAGGCCTTCAAGGGGGACGCGGATCGCATCAGTGCCATCGAAAATTGCGCCAACATCCTCAAACGCAAGCGCAGCTTCCGCAAAGCCAGCTACTTGTTGTCCGAGAGCTATGATGCCGAAAAGCTCGACGACAAATCACTGGAAGACTTTACCGCGCGGCAGTTTGCAGAGACCTCATGGATTGCCAAGCTCGTTGCGCAATGGATGACAGATGTTTGTCAAGACGTCAGCGTTTCACGAGGCGAGTTGACGGCTCAGCTGCGTCGCGCGTGGAAACTGGACACCGTGATCCCGCAAGTCAGGCTTGAGACCAAGGTTGACCCGACCAGCGATCATCCTGACAACCATTTGCCACTGCTTGACGACAACAAGCCTGCGAAGCCAGTCTCCCGTGAAGACTTCGACCGGTTCCGCGCCTGCTGGGAAAATCATCATAGCCCCGAGGTGGAACGAACCGACCGGCGGATCGACAAGCGCATCGACCATCGCCACCACCTCATCGACGCGCTTGTCATTGGCTTGACTGACCGCCGCCTGTACATGAACATGGCCAGGGGCTACAAGGAGCGCATGGAGCAACGTGCCGCTGGCGTGCGTGGCATCAAGCCGTGGCAGACCCCTGAGCCGCCGCTTCGGAACATCCGAGAAATCGCATTGCGATTGGTGCGCGAAGTGAATGTGAAGCACAAGGCGCATAGGTATCCCGCTGGCGCCTTTTTTCAGCAAATGGCCTACGCCAAGACGTACACAGATGACGGGAAAAGTCGAATCGCACTTTCAATTGACCTTATAGCTTTGACCGACAGCAACCACTCATTGGACAAAGCTCGCAAAGGAATCTCCGACATTGTGAGTCCCGGCACAAAGGAGATCGTGAGTAACGAATTTGAGCGACGCATCTCCGCTGGCCAAAGCGTTAAGACGGCGCTGTCTACGCCCATCGCTGACCCGCGGTACGGAACCCTGATCTGCCAAGTTCGCGTCTACCAGCGCTTGGGGCGGGGATACGCCAGTGGCGAAGACGCCATTAAGGTTGACCTGGTTGGGCGCCCCTATCGCGCGAGCACGCCTGCGGAAAAACATTACCTTAGCGATGGCTACGCATTCATTGCCCTGATTGCTAATGAAGCGGACTTGGTCATTGATGCAGTTTCGGTTCGTTCAGCAGACGCGCCAAACTTTGATCTGTCGCGCGTTGCCAGGCGCATCTTTCGCAGCGACACGCTCGTTGATGAAAGCGGCAACCGCCATCTTGTCCATCAAATACTGGCTGACGGGGTGATCCGCACCGCGCCTTTGACTGAATCACGCAGCTGGATTCAACTCGGGGCCGAGGCGGGCGCTAAGCAGTTCGGCAAGGCTGCAGTTATGCAGCTCAAAATAGAGCGATGAGCGCGGACCGTATTTTGCTCATTGAAAGTCCGAGCGAGTTGAGCATAGACATCGGCAGGGTCCGGGTTCGTCGCGCCGACAAGGCCGACTCCTACGTAGCCCCCATGGACGTGGCAGTGCTGGTGTTGCATCACCACACCATTTCTCTGAGCATCGGGACCTTGCGTGAACTGGCCTTGGCAGGGGCGTGCGTCATGGTCACGGACGCGAAGCACATGCCATGCGCGCTCATGCTTCCCACTCAGGCCAACCGAGCTGCGGCTTCCCGTTTGCGCAAACAGATCACACATCTGAACGATGGACTTTCCCAGACGCTCTGGCAGGAAATCGTGCGCGCCCGCATTCGCACGCAGGCGGCGAACTTGCGCCACTTTGAATTGACGGGAGCGCTGCGGCTGGAGCGTATGGTCCATGACGTAGAGATCGCCGACAGAACACATCGCGAAGGCCAGGCGGCACGCCACTACTGGCAGCACTTGTGGCAAGACGCGGAGCCCGACTTCAAGCGCGAGACACAAGGTGCAGATGACCCAGTGAACGCTCGTTTGAATTTTGGCTACGCGGTCCTGCGCAGCCTGGTAGCACGTGAGCTGGTTGCCGCCGGCTTGTCCCCTGAGCTGGGAATGGGACACCACAGCACAGAAAACCCGTTCAACCTTGCGGACGACTTCATGGAGCCCTATCGGTTCGTCGTTGAACGCGTGGCGCGCCCCAGCGCTGCCAATGGCGAATTTGATGCGCCAGCGCGCGTGGCGATGTCGCGCATCGTCGAACAGACAGTTCGCATTGGCAAGAAAGACTACCGCCTGCTGCCGGGGGTGCGCGAAACAGTCGCAAGCTACGTGCACGTGCTGGAATCAAGCAAGGGCGAACTGGCCTTGCCTCATGGGTAGACGACCATGGCAGTCAACGGGTGGCGCGTAATGTGGGTGCTGGCCGTGTTCGACGTGCCTGTCCAGACGACGGAAGAAAAGCGGGCATACACCAATTTCCGAAAGATGCTTTTAAAGGACAATTTCATTCAGCATCAGTACTCGGTGTACCTGAAACACTTCCCCACCATGGCTGCCGCACAAGCGGAAATTGACCGTTTGAAACCGTCGGTCCCCGAAGAGGGTCACGTGGCATTCTTCATGCTGACCGATAAACAGTACGGAATGACCCGTGAATTCTTTGGAAAAAACGCGACCAAAAGGGCCCCGGATGAGCCCGATCAAATCGAACTTTTCTAAAGAAAATCCCGCCAAGTCAATGACTTGGCGGGATCCAGAGTCTATCAAGCGTTCCGGTGGTGGGGTGTCGGAACGCTGGGCTACGGCTCCAGCGAGATCCTGCAGAGTCTATCAAGCGTTCCGGTGGTGGGGTGTCGGAACGCTGCAATAAGCGTGCTATTGAATCGTCCTGAGTCTATCAAGCGTTCCGGTGGTGGGGTGTCGGAACAGAAGACTGGCAGGTGCAACAATGGCGCTAGAGTCTATCAAGCGTTCCGGTGGTGGGGTGTCGGAACTCCAGCGTGCCAAGGGGCGCAAGCTCAACAGAGTCTATCAAGCGTTCCGGTGGTGGGGTGTCGGAACCCGCAAGCAGGCCGAAGCCAGGGCCCGGCGGAGTCTATCAAGCGTTCCGGTGGTGGGGTGTCGGAACGAAACAGGCGCATGTCTGGCGCGCCGCCATGAGTCTATCAAGCGTTCCGGTGGTGGGGTGTCGGAACATGGCTAATTGCTTCAAGTATTATTGCCCCGAGTCTATCAAGCGTTCCGGTGGTGGGGTGTCGGAACGGGGCGGCTCGATATGCTGGCGCAGGATGCGAGTCTATCAAGCGTTCCGGTGGTGGGGTGTCGGAACAATCACGAAGAAGTGAGAGCCTAGTGTAGTGTTGCATTCTTGAAGGAACTTAAATTGCCTTCACCGCTCCAATCATCCACCTTCAAGCAAAGTGGAGACAGCGAATGCGAGTTGCCATCGAGATCGTGCTGACCGATGAAGA
>Ga0187892_10002024_pt1 | contig 43032 bp, 35 predicted proteins | sample MA1701073metaG_FD_139345 | JGI IMG/M metagenome (GOLD analysis project Ga0187892, IMG submission 139345) | Bio-ooze microbial communities from a basaltic lava cave in the Kipuka Kanohina Cave System on the Island of Hawaii, USA - MA170107-3 metaG ... | reverse complement strand
CGGCGGCGCCTTCGCGATCGATGCGAGCACGGGCGAGATCACGGTGGCGAGCAGCGCGGCCCTCGACTTCGAGACGACGCCCTCCTTCGCCCTCCAGGTCGAGGTCACCGACGCCGGGAGCCCCGGGCTCTTTACGACCACCGCGCTGCGGATCGACCTCTCCGACGTGAACGAGCTCCCGGGCGAGGGCCTCCTGCCTCCGCCGCTCGAGGATCCCGCCGCTCCGGTTCCCGACGCCGCAAAGCCGCAGGAGGAGCCCAGCAATCCGGAGCCCGTCGCAGCCGTCCCGGCCTCCGAGCCCGCGGCCGATCTCCCCGTGGTGCCCCCTGTGTCGTCTGCGCCGCCGCCGAGCCCCCTGGACGTCGCTGCGGGCGTCGATCGCGCCGTGGCGGAGGACCGCGCCCTGGAGTCCACGGCGCCGCGCGACCCGGACGACCGGGAGCCGCGCGAGGGGCGCTCCAGCCTCGACATGCTGCGCGACATCCTCTCCGGTGCGGCGGGGAGCTCCTTCGCCGACCTGCTCTCCGCCGAGCAGCGCGTGGACTTCCTGCATCAGCTCGAGGGGCTGCGCGACGATCTCGCGGGGATCGATGACCTCGAGGCGACGCTCATGAGCTCGACGGCGGTGCTCTCGACGGGGCTCTCCGTCGGCTACGTCCTCTGGCTGACCCGCGGCGGGCTGCTCGTCGCGAGCCTCGTCTCCTCGATGCCCGCCTGGCGGCTCATCGACCCGATCCCGATCCTGATGCGCCCACGGGCGAGCGACCGAGAGGAGCGTCGCGGCGACGACGAGTCGCTGGGCTCGCTCGTCGGCGGCGAGCCCGTGCCGGAGGCCGCCTCTCCCGGGGATTCCCAGCACTCCCCGGATGCGGAGGTCGAAGGCGAGGGCGACCCCGACCCGCTCGATGGCGCTCCGGGCTCGCGGGGCTCCCAGGATGGTGCGGAGGAGGGGACCCCAGCATGAAGGCCGTCAGCGCGAAGGCGCACATCGCCCTCGGCCAGTCGTTCCTGCTGGCGACGCTGCTGCTCGCCGGCGGCCTGCTCGGAATCGTCCCCGATCGCGTCGGGGCGCTCCGCGAGGGACGGACGGCCCTCGCCGAGGCCATCGCGATCAACGGCTCGACGTTGGTGATGCAGGGGGACGTGCGGAAGCTCGAGGCGGGCCTGCGCCTGATCGTGGAGCGCAACCCGGATCTCCTGTCGGCGGCGATCCGGCGCAGCGGCTCCCGGGCGCTGGTCGCGATCGGAGAACACGACGGGCACTGGGACGCGTCCTCCGGCGGCCACTCGAACGACGCCCAGGTCGAGGTGCCTCTCTGGTCGGCGGGGCAGAAGTGGGGCCAGGTGGAGCTGCGCTTCCGCCCGCTCTCGGCCCCGGGATGGCTCGGCGTCCTCCAGAGCCCGTGGGTGAAGCTGATCTCCCTCACCACGCTCGCCGCCTTCGTCGTCTTCTACTTCTACCTGCGCCGGATGCTCCGCCACCTCGACCCCTCGCAGGCCGTCCCGCCGCACGTGCGCTCGGCGCTGGACACGCTCGCCGAGGGGCTCCTCGTGGTCGAGCTCCAGGAGCGGATCGTGCTCGCGAACCAGGCATTCGCGGCCATCGTCGGGCACTCCTCCGACGCCCTCCTGGGCCGCTCCGTGTCGGAGCTGGGCTGGAGGAACGCCGACGGCACGCCCTTCCCCGCCGAAGACTTCCCCTGGAGGCGGGCCCTCGCGGACGGCGTGCCCCAGCGCAACGACCTCCTGCACCTCGTGGACGGCGCGTCCCAGCAGCGCACCTTCCTCGCCAACTGCTCGCCCGTCCTCGGTACCGGCGGCGCCTACGGGGGCGTGCTGATCAGCCTGGACGACGTCACCCAGCTCGAGGAGCACAAGGCGGAGCTGGCCGCAGCCAAGGAGCAGGCCGAGGCGGCGACCCGCGCCAAGAGCGAGTTCCTGGCCAACATGAGCCACGAGATCCGCACGCCGATGAACGCGATCCTCGGCTTCACGGAGGTCCTGAGGCGCGGCTTCGGGAAGGGCGAGGCCGAGCGCCAGAAGTACCTCGACACGATCCGCTCGAGCGGACAGCACCTGCTCCAGCTCATCAACGACATCCTCGACCTCTCGAAGGTCGAGTCCGGACGCCTCGAGGTCGAGCGCGTCCGCTTCGCCCCGCACGCGCTGGCGCGCGAGGTCGTCGAGGTCCTCTCGGTAAAGGCGCGCGAGAAGGGCATCGGGCTCGCACTCGAGGTCGAGGGGCCGATCCCCGCGACCGTGCTCTCGGACCCGACGCGCCTGCGGCAGATCCTGACGAACCTGGTCTCGAACGCGATCAAGTTCACCGAGCGCGGCGGCGTCCGGATCGTCGCCCGCCTCGAGACCGGCGGCGAAGGCCCCCGGCTCGCGTTCGAGGTCGTGGACACCGGGATCGGGGTATCCCCCGAGGCGCTCGGGCGGATCTTCGACCCCTTCGTCCAGGCGGACAGCTCCGTCACGCGCCGCTTCGGCGGGACGGGGCTCGGCCTGGCGATCAGCCGCCTCTTCGCGCGGCTCCTCGGCGGAGACATCTCCGCGCGGAGCGAGCCGGGCCGCGGCAGCAGCTTCCTGGTCACGCTCGATCCGGGGCCCCTGGACGGCGTCGCGCTGCTCGAGCCCCGGGAGGCCCTCGCGCGCCCGCAGAGCGCGGAGGCGGATCGGGTGGAGCGCTGGGAGCTCCCGCCCGCCCGCGTGCTGGTGGTGGACGACGGCGAGGAGAACCGCGAGCTGGTCCAGCTCGTGCTCGAGGACGTGGGTGTCGAGGTGGAGGGGGCCGAGAACGGCCGCATCGGCGTCGACCGCGCGCTCGCCGGGCGCTTCGACGCGATCCTGATGGACATGCAGATGCCGGTCATGGACGGCTACGTGGCGACGCGGACCCTGCGCGAAGCGGGCTGCACCACGCCGATCATCGCGCTCACGGCCAACGCGATGAAGGGCTTCGAGAAGGAGTGCCTGGAGGCGGGCTGCACGGGCTACCTGACCAAGCCCGTCGACATCGACGTCCTCGTCCGGACCCTGGCGGAGCTGCTCGGCGGCGAGCGGCGGACGGACGCCGGCCGGCGGCCGCCCGCGGAGGCCCCGGCGGCTCCGGAGGAGCGGATGCCGGAGCGCCCGGGCGCCGCCGAGCCCCTCGTCTCGCGGCTCGCCGGGAACCCGCGCTTCCGGTCCACGATCGGGCGGTTCGTGGCCCGGCTCACGGAGAAGCTCGAGGCGATGGACGTCGCCTTCGAGGCGCGCGACTTCGAGGCGCTCGCCGGGCTCGCGCACTGGCTCAAGGGCTCGGGCGGGATGGTCGGCTTCGACGCCTTCACGGCGCCGGCCGGGACCCTCGAGCTCCTCGCGAAGGAGGGGAAGGAGGCCGAGGTCGAGGGGTCGCTCCGGGAGCTGCGGGAGCTCGCGGACCGGATCTCGCTCCCCGGCGACGCGGGTGCCTGAGGTGCGCGCGCCGGGCCCCCCGGGACCGCCGCCTCGCGACTCAAGCTCCCCGCGCGGCCGGCGACAAGTCCGCGTGGGGGGCGAGTCTTCCATGGGCTCCGCGCGGCCCGCCGTGATGATCGTCGACGACGAGCCCACGACCGTCGACGTCCTCGAGGTGCTCCTCCAGGGCGAGGGCTACACGAGGCTCGTCACCACGACGGAGCCGGGCCGGGCGCTCGAGCTCCTCGCCCGGACGGTGCCCGACGTCCTGCTCCTGAACCTCCTGATGCCCGAGGTCGGCGGGCTCGAGATCCTCGCCGCCATGCGCAAGGACGCGGCCCTCGCCCGGATCCCCGTCCACATCCTCACCTCCTCCACGGATGCGGAGGCGAAGCTCGCGGCGCTCGAGCTCGGGGCCCACGACTTCCTCGCCAAGCCGGTGGACCCGAGCGAGCTGGCGCTGCGGCTGCGGAACACGCTCGCCCTTCGCGCCCTTCACGAGGGCCCCGGGCCCGCGCGCCCGAGCGCCGATCGACTGCCCGAGCTCACCCGGCCGCTCCCTTCGGCCGGGCGCCCGGCGCCGGGTGCGTCCGCGGTCGGCGACGAAGCGCCCCAGGCGGGTCGGCCCCTGGTGTCGCGGCTCGCCGGCGTGAGCCCGCGCCTGCGCGCCATCGCCGACAAGTTCGTGGACCGCCTCGAGGAGAAGCTCGCGGAGATGGAGCAGAGCCGCCGGGCGTGCGACTTCGACGCGCTGGTGGACTTCGCCCATTGGCTTCGGGGCGCCGCGGGGACCGTCGGCTTCGACGCCTTCACGGGACCCGCCGAGGCGTTCAAGGCCCACGCGCGGGCGCGGAGCGCGGACGAGGTCGACGCGTCGATCCGCGAGATCCTCGCCCTCGCCGCGCGGGTCACCCGCAGCGGAGGGCGGCCGTGAAGGAGATCGCGCGGCAGTTCGAATCCCTGAAAGCCGCCACCATCATGATGGTGGACGACGAGCCCACGACCCTCGAGGTGCTCGAGGAGTTCCTGAAGGGCGAGGGCTACCGGAACTTCGTCACGATCACCGACTCGCGCCGGGCGCTCGACCACGCCCGGAGCGAAGCTCCCGACGTGCTGCTGCTCGACCTCATGATGCCCCACGTCGGCGGCCTGGAGATCCTGCGGGCGATGCGCGCGGACCACGCCCTGGAGCACGTTCCGGTGATCATTTTGACTTCGTCGGTCGACGCCGAGACGAAGCTCGAGGCCCTGGAGCTCGGGGCGACCGACTTCCTCGGCAAGCCCGTCGATCCCAGCGAGCTGGCGCTGAGGCTCCGGAACACGCTCGCGGCCAAGGCCTACCAGGACCGGCTGGCCAACTACGACGCCTTGACGGGCCTGCCGAACCGCCGCGCCTTCCTGGAGCGTCTGGAACGAGCCCTGCGCCGCGCGAGAGCCGGCTCCGAGCCCTGCTGCATCTTCCAGCTGGGCCTCGACCGATTCAAGCAGATCAACGACACGCTGGGGAACGCCGTCGGGGATGCAATTCTCAGGGGCGTGGCCGAGCGCCTGGAGCGCGTCGTGCGTCCGGGCGACCTCCTCGGGGTGCCCGCCACGGGCGAGGCCGGCACGCTCTCCCGCATTGCCGGCGACGAGTTCTCGCTGCTCCTCCCCGGCGTGGGCTCGGTCGAGCGCGGCGCTCGCGTCGCCCAGCGCATCCTCGCCAGCGTCGCGGAGCCGTTCTCCATCGACGGCAAGGAGCTCTTCGTGACCTCGAGCATCGGGATCGCGCTCTTTCCGGACGACGGCGAGGCCCTCGAGACGCTCCTCGGCAACGCCGGCATCGCCATGTCCCACGCCAAGCAGGAGCGCGCCAACACCTACCGCTTCTACAGCCCGTCGCTCAACGCCGAGTCGGCGGAGCGCCTGGACCTCGAAGGCCGGCTGCGGCGCGCCCTCGAGCGCGAGGAGCTCCTGCTCCACTACCAGCCCAAGGTGGACATCCGCACGGGCCGCGTCGTGGGTGCGGAGGCGCTGATGCGCTGGCAGCATCCGGAGCTCGGCCTCGTGCCGCCGGGCAAGTTCATCCCGGTCGCCGAGGACAGCGGCCTGATGGCGCCGATGGGCGAGTGGGCGCTCCGCGCCGCCTGCCGGCAGGCGACGGCATGGCATGCCGCGGGGCTTCCCGAGGTCCGGATCTCCGTGAACGTCTCGAGCCTCCAGTTCCGTTCCGACGCCCTGCCCGGGATCGTCGCGAGCGCCCTCGAGGAGAGCGGCCTCGAGCCGAAGTACCTGGTCCTCGAGCTGACGGAGAGCGTGATCATGGAGAACCCCGAGAGCGCGTCGCGGATGCTGCAACAGATCAAGCGCATGGGCCTCGGGCTCTCGATCGACGACTTCGGCACGGGCTACTCGTCCCTGAGCTACCTGAAGCGTTTCCCCCTCGACGAGCTCAAGATCGACCGCTCCTTCGTGAAAGGCGTGCCACACGACGCCGACGACGCCGCGATCGTGAGCGCGATCATCGGAATGGCGCACGGCCTCGGGCTCGTGGTCGTCGCCGAGGGCGTCGAGACCCGGGAGCAGCTGGCGTTCCTCGAGGAGCGCGGCTGCGAGGAGTTTCAGGGGTTCCTCTTCTCCCGCGCCGTGCCCCCGGCGGAGTGGGAGGCCCTCCTCGCGCGCGACCCGATCCGACCGTAGGCGGCGGCGGAGCGCGGCTGCCCGCGGACGAGAGCTCCCCCTCCCGGGCGTTGGCGCGGTAGAATCCGGCCCGGACTTGGGGGTGCGGCTCCCGCACGCCGCCGGGCATCCGCCGAGGAGACCGCATGCAACGCGCCTCCGCGCCCCTGCGCGCCGCGCTCCTCCTGGGCGCCGCCCTCTCCGCCGCCCTGCCCGCCTGCCTCCCCCGCGCCGGCGCCCCCGCGCCCGCCGCCTCCGCCGCGCCGGAGCTCGCGGCCCGACGCCAGGCGTTCGCCGACCTCCTGGCCGAGCACTGGGAGTACACGCTCCGGACGAACCCCGAGCTCGCGACGATCCTGGGCGACAAACGCTACGATGACCAGCTCTCCGACCTCTCGCAGGAGGGGATCGACCGGCACCTCGCCGCGACCGCGGGCTTCCTCTCGCGCTTCGAGGCCATCGACCCGGCCGGCTTCCCGGTCCAGGAGCAGCTGAGCCACGCGCTCATGCTGCGCGACCTCCGGCTCACCCTGGAGGGGGCACCCTTCGAGCCCTGGCAGATGCCCGTATCGCAGATGTCGGGGCTCCATCTGGATGCGGCGGGCTTCGTCAAGTTCCTGAGCCTCGAGGCGGTCCCGGACTACGAGAACTACCTCGCCCGCCTGCGCCAGCTCCCCCGGCAGTTCGAGGACGTGACCGCCCACATGCGCGCCGGTCTCGCCGCGGGGCTCGTGCCGCCCAGGATCCTGCTCGAGAAGGTGGCCCTCCAGGCCGAGCGGATCGCTGCGGTGCCTCCCGAGGAGACGCCCTTCGCGCAGGTGGTGGCCGCTTTCCCCGCGTCGATCCCGGAGGCCGAGCGGGCGCGTCTGCGCCAGGCGTACCTCGGCGTCCTCGGCGACGCGGTCCTCCCGGCCTATGCCCGCTTCGCGCGCTTCGTCCGCGAGGAGTACGCGCCGAGGGGGAGGGCCGAGCCGGGCCTCTGGGCCCTGCCCGAGGGCGCCGAGCGCTACGCCTTCCTGGTCCGCCTCTCCACGACGACCGCGATGACGCCGGAGGAGATCCACCAGCTCGGCCTCTCGGAGGTGGCGCGGATCGAGAAGGAGATGCTCCTTCTCGCGAAGCGGCTCGGCTTCCAGGACCTCGCGGGCCTCGAGGCCTCGACCGAGCGGAACCCCCGGCTCCGGCCGCGCTCGCGCGAGGAGATCCTGGCGGTCTACCGCCAGCACATCGACCGGATGGGCGCGAAGCTCCCGGCCCTCTTCGGTCGCCGGCCGAAGGCGGGCCTCGAGGTGCGGGCGGTGGAGGCCTTCCGCGAGAAGGAGGCCGCGGCGGCCGAGTACAACCAGGGGACCCCGGACGGCTCGCGGCCGGGCCTCGTGCTCGTCAACACGGGCGACTTCGAGAAGCGCAAGACGCTCGGCTTCGAGACGACCGCCTACCACGAGGGCCTCCCCGGCCACCACCTCCAGATCGCCCTCGCCCAGGAGCTCCCGGACCTCCCGCCCTTCCGCCAGCAGGGGGGCTACACGGCCTACGTGGAGGGCTGGGCGCTCTACTCCGAGCGGCTCGGCCGCGAGGTCGGCTTCTACGAGGACCCCTACAGCCTCTACGGCCATCTCACGGACGAGATGCTCCGGGCCATCCGCCTCGTCGTCGATACCGGCGTCCACGCGAAGCGCTGGACGCGCGAGCAGATGGTCCGGTTCTTCCACGACCACTCGGCGATCGACGAGGTGGAGGTGCAGGCCGAGACCGACCGCTACATCGCCTGGCCGGCCCAGGCGCTCGGCTACAAGATCGGCCAGCTCCGGATCCTGGCCCTGCGCGAGCGGGCGCAGCGGGCCCTCGGGCCGCGCTTCGACCTGCGCGCCTTCCACGACGAGGTGCTGGGCGCCGGCGCGCTCCCCCTCGACGTGCTGGAGGCCCGCATCGACGCCTGGATCGCGGCGCGGGCCGGTGCTCCGGAGGCGGGGAATGCGGTGCGGCGCGAGAACGCCCACCGCGGAGAAGGAGAGACGAGTTGAGCCATACGACAGCCTTCCGCAAGGTCCTCTCGGCCGCCCTGACTCTCGGCCTGCTCTGGGGCCTGGCCGATCCGGCCGCCTCCGAGTCGCCTCCCGGCGAGCCCGCCGCTTCCCCGCCCGGCCCGGCCGCGCGCAGGGTCGTCGAGTCCTTTCACGCCGTCCTCGTCGATGGCATGAAGAGATCCGCCGAGCTCGGCTTCGCGGGCCGCCAGCAGCAGATCGCGGAGAGCCTGGACGAGACCTTCGACATCCCCGCGATCGCACGCGACGCCATCCTCCGGGGATGGAAGCGGCTCAGCGAGCCCGACCGGGCCCGCTGGGTCGCCCTCGTGCGGCAGTACTGGGCCTCCCGGTACGCCCACGAGTACCGGAGCTTCTCGGGCCAGAGCTTCGAGACCCTGGACGCCGCGCCCGCGACCGACGAGGTGGTCGTGGTCGACACCCGGTTCCATCAGCCCGGGGGCAGCGACGTCGCGCTCGAGTATCGCCTGCTCGAGGTCGACGGCGCCTGGCGGGTCGGCGACTTCCACGTCGGCGGGAAGGGCAGCGAGGTCCGCCGCCTCCGGGACTCCAACTACGTCGTGCTCGAGCACGGCGGCTTCGAGGCCCTGGTCGCCGATCTCAACCAGCAGATCGAGCAGCTCCAGCGCGAGTGAGGGCCCGGCCCGGCCTCCCCTGGCAGAGCCTATACTCGGGGCCCTGGTCATTGCCGACGCCCGCCCCCCGGGGCGGGCCCAAGGAGGTGCACGGATGGGACCGCTGCAGCGCTTCCTCGAGTACGCGCAGGACTTCGAGAAGACCTTCGACGACGACGACTGGTCGAGGCTCGAGCGCCACTTCGCGCCTGACGCGGTCTACGAGGTGAAAAACGCGCCCTTCGCGTGCCGCCTCGAGGGACGGGCCGCGATCCTGCGCGGGCTCAAGAAGTCCCTGGACGGCTTCGATCGGAGGCTCCCCAAGCGCGCGCTCGAGGTCACCGAGGCGCCCAAGGAGGACGGCGAGACCGTGACGGTGGGCTGGGCGGCCACCTACCGCAAGGCCGGGGCCCCGCCCCTGGTGGGTCGCGGGCGCACGAGCGCCCGCTACCGGGGGGAGGTCATCGCCCTCCTGGTGGACGAGTACCCGAAGGGCGCCGGCCCCGCGTTCGCGGCCTGGATCCGGGACCACGCGCCGGAGCTCGACGCGTCGTACGGTTAGCGGGGAGGCAGGCTCTCGACCCAGCCTCGATAGGCTTCGTTCTCCTCGAGCAGGCGAAGGCCGAATCCGGCGTGGCGGTGGCGTTGCCCGGCGGGGTCGGTCGTCGTCCACCAGACCATGCCCGAGAGCTCGATCCACTCTCCGCCAGACGGAGAGAACTTCAGGAGCACGCTCTCGCCCTGCTGGGGAATCGAGGGGGTCGCCACGAAGAGGCCACCCTCGTTGAGGTTCTTGATCTGCCCGATCCCCTTGAGGGGACCGGCCGAGAACTCCGCCGGGATCGACGCCTGATGGCGCGCCTGGGTCATGGGCTGCGTATCGGAGCGCGCGCCCGCCTGCGCTGTGACCCGGCTCACGCAGCGGCTCTTCCGCGCGCCGATCCGCGTGACCGGCCATGTGGCTGGCACGCAAGAAGCCCTACGACCGCTCGCGCATCCTCGGCGAGGCCGCCCGCCTCCAGAACCGGCGGCGATACGCCCGGGCGATCGCGCTCTACCGCCAGGTGCTCGCGGTCGAGCCGGCGAACCTCGAGCTCCAGCGCAAGATCGCCTCGCTGCTCGCCCGGGCGAAGCGCACGGCGGAGGCGTGGCGCGGCTATCGCAGCGCCGCCGAGAGTCTGGTGCGCCGTGGCTTCGTGGAGCACGGAATCGGGACCCTGCGGGAGGCGGCGAGCCTCCTCCCCCGCGAGCCCGAGGTCTGGAGCGCGCTCGCGGCCCTCGAGCTCCGGCGGGGCCGACCCGTCGACGCGCACCGCACCCTTCTGCGAGGTCGCCGGAACTTCCCGAGGAGGAGCGACCGGGCCACGGCCCTCCAGCTGCTCCTGCGCGCCCGCGCGCTCGCGCCCGCCGACCTCGAGACGGGCCTGGATGCCGCCAGGCTGCTGGCGCGCTGCGGGCAGCGCGCGCGTGCGCACGCCCTCCTCGAGGAGCTCGCCCGCCACAAGGGAGGGCGCGAGCTCCGCCGGGTGCGGGCGGGCCAGCTCCGAGTCCGCCCCTCGCCCGCAGGGGTCTGGCGCTGGCTCCGCGCCTGCGGCGAGCCCGGTGGGGGCGCGCGCGAGGTCCGCCGGCCCGTCCCCCTCGGGATCCACTGGACCTCACCGGCCCGGCTCAAGTCGCCCGGCCACTAGCCGAACAGACAAGCCGGACCGGCTTCGGGGGGGTGCCCATCCGAGAGGTGTGGCATGCAACCCCCCGTTCTCGCGCGACGCGCCGCCCTGGTTCTGGCCACGATCGCCCTCGCTGCGCCCGCCCCGGCCGAGCCTCCGCTCTTCGAGGGGCTCGGCGCGCTTCCGGGCGCCAGCTTCAGTCAGGCCTTCGCCGTCTCCGCCGACGGATCCGTCTTCGTCGGCACGAGCGGCACTGCAGCGGGGCGCGAGGCGTTTCGCTGGGACGCCGCGAGCGGAATCCGCGGGCTCGGCGACCTCGCCGGCGGCGCGCTCTTGAGCGAGGCCCATGCCGTCGGCGCGGGCGGTGGCGTGATCGTGGGCCGCAGTGCCGGGGCGCTGGGCGACGAGGCCTTCGTCTGGAACGGCGCCATGACCGGCCTGGGCGACCTGCCCGGGGGCACCTTCTCGAGCGCGGCGCTGGCCGTCTCCGCCGACGGCGCCTCGGCCGCCGGCAGCGGCCGCAGCGCGACGGGGACGGAGGCCTTCCTCTGGCAGTCGGGCACCGGGATGGTCGGCCTGGGCGACCTGCCGGGCGGGCTCACGCGCAGCGAGGCCTACGGCATCTCGGCCGATGGCTCGGTCGTGGTGGGGCGCAGCTCGTCGGCGAGCTCGGCGAGCCTCTGGGAGGCCTTCCGCTGGGACGCCGTGAGCGGCATGACCGGGCTGGGCGACCTGCCCGGCGGCTCCTTCTCCAGCCAGGCCCTCGCCATCTCGGCCGACGGCGCCGTCGCCGTCGGCGCCAGCTTCACCGCCAGCGGCGAGCGGGCCTTCCGCTGGCAGGCGGGGAGCGGCATGCTGGCCCTGGGCTCGCTCCCCGGCGGCGACGTCTCGAGCATCGCGAACGCCACCTCCGCCGACGGCTCCGCCATCGTGGGCATGGCGACCGTCTTCAACCCCATCACCTTCCAGTCGACCCAGCACGCCTTCCTCTGGAGCGCGGAGCAGGGCATGCAGCCGCTGGCCGCCGTGCTCCAGGCCCGCGGCGCGGACCTCGGCGCCTGGAGACTCGAGGCCGCCACCGGGATCTCCGCCGACGGGCAGACGATCGTGGGCCGGGGCGTCAACCCCGCGGGCGCGGTCGAGGCGTGGGTCGCGCGGCTGGAGCTTCCCGATCCGGACTCCGACGACGACGGGGTCCCGGACGCCGACGACAACTGCCCGGAGCTCGCCAACGAGAGTCAGGCCGACCTCGACGGCGACGGCGCGGGGGACGCCTGCGACCCCGATCTCGACGGCGATGGGGCGACCAACGACCTGGACAACTGCGTCGAGCTCCAGAATGCCGATCAGCTCGACGCGGACCTCGACGGGAGCGGGGACGCCTGCGACCCCGACGACGACGCAGATGGCTGGGCGGACCCGGACGACAACTGCCCCTTCGTCGCGAACGAGGGGCAGGAGGACTTCGACGGCGACGGCCAGGGGGACGCCTGCGATGCCGACGCCGACGCAGACGCCGTCGCGGACGAGGGCGATGCCTGTCTCGAGACGCCGCTCGCGGCGGTGGTGCGCTCCGATGGCTGCGCACTCGAGCAGCTCTGCCCCTGCGAGGGGCCCCGCGACGGGGGCTCCTGGGGGCATCGCGAGCGCTACAAGAGCTGCCTGCGGCGCGCCGCGCGGCAGTTCTTCCAGGAGGGCCTGCTGAGCCAGCGGGAGCGGATCGACTGGTTCCGCTACGCCGAGCACTCCCGCTGCGGCTCCGGCAGCCGCCCGCATCGCTGCAACCGCGATCGGGACCGCGATCGCGACCGGGACGACGACCACCACCACCACCGGTCGCACTGAGGGAGCGGGGGCTCTCGGAGGCGCGCGCCTCCCGCGTCTCCCCTGATCCGCCTTTGGCCCAAGGAGTGGGCAAGGGTGCGCAAGGAGTGGACACCAATCTTAGAGAGGAGTCCCCGCGGCTCCCGCGTCTGTAGAGACCGGGCGGGCGGCTGCGGCAGGGGTGTGACACGATGGATTCCCTTCGTCACAGGCTGCGTTTCGAAGGGATTTCCAGACCGTGTACAAGACCCCGGGACTTCGACGAAAAATGGCGCGCCGGGAGGGACTCGAACCCCCGACCCTCAGGTTCGAAGAGCAGCCTCTTTGTGCGTAATTCCGCGCACTTGCTGCTTTTCAGTTGCTGACGGGCCCTGCTCACCGCCCTCGCCTCGTGATCACCCTCGGTGCGAGCTCCGGAGATAGCCGCGAAGGCCGCGGCTCCCCTCTTGGAGGACGTCACCGGGCACGTGGGAGGACATCATGGCGGAGTACGACCCGAAAGCGGCTGGTTTGTGCAGGGCCCTCGAGCGGCAGGCCAACGCGCTGCTCGAGAAGGCCGATGTGGCGGAGAGCGACCCGGAGTGGGCCCAGTTGGCGCAGGCGGCCGCCGCGTGCGCCGCGGTGGGAGAGTTGGTGGAGATCCGGGCGTTTCTGGCCTGCATCTGCTCCCTGCTGAGTGACTCCACCGCCAGGTAGGATCGCCGCCCAAGCGCATGGTCCTGCGCGCGTGTTGCCTCCTGGCTGCGTTTCCGTCCCACCTTCCGCCTCCCCTCGCGAGGGCCGCTGCGCCGCGAGGCAGGGAGTGGCAGGGACAGGCAGGGACCAACGCGCGCCCTTGCGATCGCGGTTATCCGCGCGGGTTCGGAAGGGCTTTGCGCGCTGATCTGCAGCGCGTGTCGCAAGAGCACAGCCCCGCGGTCGTGTAGCTCGGCCTGCTGGGGGATCACCGCGGCCGCCGGGCAGGACCTGGCCCTATGCAGCTGTCAGTGGCCTCGGACGGGGCCAGCTGACCGCTGACCACCTCCACGTAGGAGGTCCCCTGGGGCGCCACAGGGTTCGCAGGCGCACGGGATCGTTGACCGCGATCCCATGACCGGCGTGGTGCGCCCACGCCTCGAAGGAGTCCGACCCATGTCATTCCACTACCCGAAAAGCGCCGACCTTGACGGCGGTGAGCTGAGGTTCGCGAGGCACGAGAAGCGCCCACCCACCGCGATCTACGACTACGTTGACGAGGAGGGCCAGCCCCTCTTCCGCGTGCTGCGCTTCGAGAACCCCAAGCGCTTCACGCAGCAGCGCTTCGATCAGGGCTCCTGGGTCCCCGGTCTGGAGGGCACGCGGAGGATTCCCTGGAACCTACCCAACGTGCTACGCGCGATCCGAGAAGGCGCGACCGTGCACCTCTGCGAGGGCGAGAAGGACGCCGGGCGCCTGCAGCTGGAACTCGCGAACGCCGGACGTGCGGACGAGGTCGCGACTACGACACCTGGCGGGGCGCGGAGCTGGCGAGCCGAGTACGCCCGCTACTTCGCCGGCGCGCAGGTGGTCATCCACCCCGACCGCGACGACGAGGGCCAGCGCTACCTGCGTGAGGCCGCGGCGTCGCTGCGGGCGGGCGCCGCCTCGATCCGCGTGCTGCAGCCGCGTGCGGGCAAGGACGTTTCCGATCACCTCGACGCGGGCCACGGCCTCGCCGACTTCGACGAGGTGCCGATTGAGCAGGCGAGCCCTGCGCACGCCCTCACCGTCGCCCTGGTCAATTCGACGATCGGCGAGATGCTTTGCAGCGCACCTCCCGAGCGCGCGTGGGTCCTCCCGGGCCTCATCCCGCGCGGCGTGGCCGGCATCGTGGCGGCACAGGGCGGCGCGGGCAAGAGTCACATGAGCATCGCGCTCGCCGTCGAGCTTGCCCTGGGCGAGGGTGGCTGGTTCGGAGACTTCGCCGTCCGCGAGCCAGCGGGCACGATCATCGTCTCGGCCGAGGACGACAGGTCCGAGCTTCACCGCCGCCTCGTCGCCGCGATCGAGGCCCGCGGAGACCTCGACACGGAGCAGAGGAAGAGCCTCGCTCGGAGGGTGCGACTCGTGGACGTCACGGGAACGCGGGTCCGCGTGGACATGACGGAGCTGGCGGACGGCCTGGCGCGCCTGGTGGATGAGGTGGAGGACTGCAAGCTGATTATCCTCGACCCACTCTCGAGGCTCCTGCCCGAGGGCGCCGAGCTCAACTCACAGGAGGCGGCCGGCGAGATCCATAACGCGATCGACGTCATCGTGCGGAGGACAGGCTGTGCCGTCCTCGTACTCCACCACGTGGGCAAGCTGCATCAGCGGCAGAGGACGGACCTGAGCCAGGCGGCGGCCACGGGCTCTGCGCAGCTCGTCGACCTCGCGCGGCTCGCGATCAACCTGAAGCCGCTCAACGAGGACGAGGCTGCCGAGCTCGGCCTGGAGGCAGTAGCGGGGAGATTCGTGGCGATGGGGGTCAGCAAGAGCAACTACGCCCCACTGCCGAGCGACCTCATCATCTTCCGGCGCGCCGGGGGCGGCGCTCTCGTCTACGAGAAGGTGCCCTCGGTCGGCGAGCGCGAGGTCGCTGCGGCAGAGCGGCGTCGCGCGGCGCTGATCGGGGTGATCCGCGCCATGGAGCAGTCGGTGACCAAGGAGCAAGCGACCCGGGCAGCGGCGGGGAGCATGGGCCGCAACCGCGCACGGGATACCTGGGACGCTCTCGTCGCAGAGAGAGTGCTCGTGCGGGAGGGGAAGCAGTGGGTGCTGGCCGGCGAGCCGGCACCGCGGCCGGGCGACCTGGCCAACTTCGTCGCGCCGCTTCCCCTCGTATCCGGCGCGGTTCACTGAGGGATCGGGCGTGGGTGGGTGCGGACTCCCCACCCGGGCTCGGGAGGCGGTCGCGGGAGCTGGTCGCCCCGTGGCCGCCTCCACCCTCCCTCACGGCGAAGGCCCTTCGGGCGGGGTCGCCGCCACTCTTCCCATCTTCCCATCGGCCTTCGGGGTGTCCCGGCACTCAGCCCGGCCTGTTTCCCGACGGCCGACCAGGGCCACGGGCGGCGGGGAATGCCCAAAGGGGGCCCGGATGCCGCCGGGGGCTGAGGAGAAGACGATCTGGGGCTACGCTCGCGTAGCCCCAGATGAAAAACCATCGGGGCAGCAATGGGTTGAAGGATTGCCTTCCGAATCTTGGCTACGCTCTGAGTAGCCGAAGTTTCCGAGATCGGCCCTCGCCCGACACCTTCTTGGTGATCAAGTCCCCTTGAAATATACCGAAACGAGTATAGGCTGTTGAGTACGGCCGCGAAGCCGTTGGTGTGGCTCACGGGGACGCTGGTGACGCCCCCCGTGGGGAGGGAGGCCAGGCGCGAGGCCGGCTACCTGCTCCGGTTGCTGCAACTCGGCGAGAGCCTGGGGATGCCGCAGTCCCGCCCGATGCCGGAGGTCGGAAGGCGGGTGCACGAGTTGAGGGTCAAGGACGCCGGGACGAGTTCAACGTGGAGGATTTTCTACCGGCTCGACCCGGACGTGATCCTCGTGCCGCATTGGTTCGCGAAGAAGGACGAGAAGACGCCCAAAGGTGAGATCGCAGTCTGCCAGGGACGCCTGAGCGCGTATGACCAAGCGGTGGCAGCTGCGGCCAAGGCGATGAGCAAGGGCAAGAAGGTGACCCGGAGGAAAACGTGATGGACGCCAAGAAGCGAGAGGCCCTGGAGCGGGCCGGGTGGAAGGTTGGAGACGTCCAGGAGCTGCTCGACCTGAGCGACGAGGAAATGGCCGTCATTGAGATCAGGGCCCGCCTCGCCCAGCAGGTACGGCGGCTCCGGTGTGCTCAGAAGCTCACGCAGGCTCAACTCGCCGCACGAATCGGCACGAGCCAGCCCCGCATCGCCAACGTGGAGAAGGGTGACGCGACCATCGACGCTCTCGTGCAGTCCCTCGTGGTGCTGGGGGCCACGCGGAAGGAAATTGGTGAGGTGGTCGCCGAGGAGGCAGTGACTGGCTGAGCCACTCGGGCCGCCGCTACCTCCAGGGCGTTCAGCGCGCCGGCAATACCTGGTAGCGCGGCGACTGGGTCTTGCCCTCTACCTTCGAGCCTCTCCTGAGCAGGTACCCGCCGAATCGGCAGCCGTGACGCCTCCTGAGCGCGTTGCCGAGGCTTCTCTTGGCGCTGTCGATGTTCTCCAGGCAGACCCCGTCCGGCCCCGCATCCCTCACTGCGCGGGGGGCCTCGAGAGCAAGCTCCTTCGTGGTCATCAGGCGGGTGCCTGCCCACGAGTACCAAGCTGCGAAGAAGGCTGCCCACTGCTCAGCCTCGGTGTCGACGGTCTCATACATCTCTACCTGGTTCGCCAGGAGCTTCGGCATTCCTGCCACCATCAGGACGCCGCCGACTACTTCCCGCCATCTCTCGAAGCTGCCCAGCTGAGGCATCCCCTCCGACGGGCCGGGCCTCCCGGCCACAATCCAGGCGCGCGCTAGAGTGAGCACCGCGGCTACGAGATGCCCGCGGTTCGCAAGCACCCAGGCGCGGAGGTCGGAGATCGCGAACCCCTCCCGCTCTTGGGGCCGCTCCACCCGCGCGTCGATCCGACAGTAGATCGACCGCCTTGGCAGATCGCCGCCGAGCTGGAGGTTGTTGCCGGTCGCGATCCAGAGGGCACGGTTCGGGAGGATCAGCATCTTCGAGTGCCCCAGAAGCCTCCCCTGCCACTCCTCGGAGGTCAGCAGTGCGGCGAGGTTCGCCGAGGTGAGCCGCTCTACCAGGTTGTCGATCAGCGCGACGGGGGGGCCGTTCCTGAGCAGCGCGGTAATCTCCTTCTTCAGGTCGGACTCGCTCGTAGTCGGCGGCATCACGGGAAGCCTTCGCCCCGTCGCCACCAGCGAGACGACATCGGCGAGCCGGCCTTTGCCGGTACCGGCCATGGGCGCGTCGATCAGGACCATGGGCAGCGGGCCGGCGATGGCAGGACGCAGTATCGGCGTGACTATCGCCGCCCACGCGGTAGCCCTGCTGCCGTCGCTGTCGAACGGGAAGTCTTGCAGGGCGGCGTCGATGAGGGTCACCGCCAGTCGGACATCATCCACCGAAGGCTCGTCGGGGATCGGCGGGATGTTCAGCCCCGGGGCGGGCCGGTAGAAGAGCTTGGTCGCCGGGTCGTAGCCGGGCTCCGAGAGGATGCTCCCGTCGGCGCGGAGCACGGGGACCTCGACGAGGCCCTCGAGGCGGGGGAAGCGCCGCGCGTAGTTCCTGTGCACCATCGCGATGACACCGAGAGGCGGCGACACGACCTCATAGGTGTCGCGCACGATGCGCACGAAGTCGCAGGTCTCCACCAGGTGAGCCCTGAGCTGGACCTGGTCGACCAGCTCGATGTCGGGCGTACGGTCCTCGGGAGCCAGGATGCGCGCCAGGAGGTTGCCTCGCTCGAAGACCTGGGGTGCGTCCTTGTTGCAGCGCAGCATCGCCTGGATCAGCTGCCTCACCACGTCGCGCGGCGCGGCGTTGACGACGATCTCGGGGCGGTCCCAGTCCTCCAGTGGCCTGCCACACTGCTGCATCGACCCATCGACGAACTCACGGGTCTTCTCGTCGGAGAGCGCCGGCAGCCCCGCCAGCTTCCGCGATCCCTCGATCGTGTCCCACAAGTCCTCCCTTGGGAGCCCCCTCCTTGCCAGGGCGAGGGCGAGGGCCCGGTCGATCTCCTCTTCGGGCTGCTCCGGATATTCCGGGTACCTGCGCAGCAGGCGGGCAACCTCACCCGTTGGCGCCAGCTCCACGCACATCGCCACGATCAAGGGGAGGCCTCTCGGGACGGAGCCGTCTCGCTCCCGGATGACCTCCCCGGCGTGCTCCACCAAGGCGACCAAGGGGTAGGTTGCGGAGGGATCGAGATACGTCAGGCGACACTCCGCGCTCCCAGGCACCGGCAGCAGGCATTTCGGGTCGCACGACGAGGGCTCGGGGCAGATCCCCAGGCCGCGGGTGAGCGTGGCGAGGGAGGCGGAGAAGTCCTTCCTGTCGTAGATGACCTGAAGCGGCGAGGGTTCGTTGAGCAGCCAATATGCAACCAGGCCTAGCTCGTGCTCGACGACGATCGAGGGTCCGTTCTCAAAGTTCCGCAGCGTGGCGCGGTAGTCCTCCTCGCTGGTGGGGGTCCGGAACCGCAGGTCGGCCCACATGACGCGGGTGGCCCGCAAGCCCTTGCTCTTGCCCTCCCCGCCGTTCCGCGTGGCGGGGCCGAAGGTGACGGCGCGGCCCTCGCGGTCCGCCTTGAGCGCTACCTCCGCGGCCTCCTCGGGAGTCGCGAGGAACTGACTTCCCTGGTCGGTGCCGATCTCGATCCGGCCGGGGACGCCGGCGAAGAGGGCCCGGAAGAAAAGGAGGGTTTCATTGTTAGCAGCCACAGGCGCCTTCCTCGGAGTGGGTTCAGTCACCCTCTACGGAGGCGGCGCCGAGAGCTTTAGGACCAGCGGTGGGGAGGGGTTCGCGAAGGCGAGCCAAGGCGGCTTGGCAGTGAGGAATGCAGGGAGTGGCAGGGAAAGGCGGGACCTGTTGCAGGGACCGCGCGGTCTGTCCCTCCTACTCGACGAGTGCCTTGAACGCCCCGTCCGCCGGGTCGCTATAGAACTCGATGTTGATCTTCGTCCAGAGTTGATCCGGCAGGTCGTTGAGCGCGCGCCGGGCCGCCACGGGCATGAGCAGCGTGGCCGCTTGCTTGTCCACGGCGAGCTCGGCGATCGCCACCGGGTTTGGGATCAGCTCCACAGAACCCCCCAGGTTGAGGGGGCCCACAATGATCGTGCCGCCGCGGGTGCTCCGCTCGAGTAGACCGCCGACGCAGGCGATGAGCACGGGAAGCCCGAGACCCGCCCCGGACTTGTCTGCATCGAAGGGGCGGAGCTGGATCGAGTACTCGTGCGCGCGCGGATCCCGGTCGCCGACCAGCTCCTTGGCTCGTGCGTAGAGATTCTGCTCGCCCACCTTGACGCTCTCGCGAAACGCCGGAGGTACCGGGTGGTTCAGGATCTTCGCGCCGGCTCCCGGGCCCACGGCGATCTCGATCCGGTAGAGACCTGCGCCCGCCTCGCCGCTGCCCGGGCTGATCGCCCAGACCTGCCCGGGCGGAAGGGGATCTCCGTCGATCGCCTCATCGTTGTGGAGCTCGGGGGTGGCGACGAACTGCTCGATGCCGTCGACTCCGAGCGTGAACGAGAAATGGGTGTTTCGGAACTCGCTCTTGAGGCAGCGCTTCTGCTGCTCCTTCACGCGCCGGCGGGATTCGAGGGCGAGACGCACGATCCACTCCAGATCCTCGTCCGGCACGGGCATGCTCGGGTCCGGGAAGAGGAGCTTCGCCAGGCCCGAGGACGTCCTGTTCACGGCCTCGATGTCGCGCCCACTGAGAGCCCCGCCCCAAAATGCGCGGTTCTGCAGCAGAGACAGACGGATCGTCTGGCGCATGCGGCTCCAGCACTCGCTCAGGAAGTCGCTCACCAGCCCAAAGTGGTCGGTGAGGTGCTCGTTGGGGTTCAGCTTCGGGAAGTCCCAGCCAGGGGCGTAGGCGTGGATGCGGTCGTGGAAGGCCGTGTCGTCCCGCATCTCCTTCGGGAGCGGACTCAGCAGGTGCCCAATGCGCTGCTGCTGCTGGACGTCTACCTCGAAGTTGCCCACCATCACGATCCCGCCTTCGGCTCGGATACTCTCCTTGCCGCGACTGAACTCGCCCGCGGCCATGTAGCCCTTCATGATGTTGACGCCGTCCTTCTGGTCAAAGGAGATGCCCGATACCTCGTCGAAGCAGACGACGTCGTACTGGCACACGAGGCCGCGCTGCCCGTTCGCCATGTTCACGAACATCTTGGCGACGGTGGCTTTGCCGCCCGATAGCAGGTGGGAGTAGGGCGAAATCTGCTGGTAGATGTGGCTCTTGCCGGTACCGCGCGGTCCGAGCTCGACCAAGTTGTAGTTCCGCTCCACAAACGGAACCATTCGCAGCAGGACGACGCGCTTCGCCCTCTCGTCGAGCGCCAGTGGTTCGAGGCCGATCGAGCGGATGAGGAAGTCGCGCCACTCCTCGGTCGTGAAGCCGTGCCTCCCCTTGGCCAAGACGTCGAGCACGTCGGGCTTCGACATCTGGATGGGGCGCAGGGAGGCGATCCGGAACGGGCGACCTTGCTTCTCCTGCGCGATGAGCGGGTCGTACTCGAGGGTCACCTCGGCGTAGAAGCCGTCGGTCAGCATCCGCTCGTTGGCCTTGACGATCGCATCCCCGACCTGGACGTCGTTCAGGTTTAGGCTCGGGAGCTCGGCCACGTAGCAGTCGTTCCGGGCGTCGAGCCGAGCACGAACGATGTCGATCAGCTTGACGGACCCGTCCTCGCGCGCGCGCGACTTGAAGACCTCCTGGTCGCTCGTCCGGACCGTGCGCCCCTCGAGCTGCTTCTCGACGATGGCGAGGCCCTCTTCGATTTCCTTCTCGTCGACGCTCGCGCAGTAGCGCCCGAGCAGGAACTCGACCACGTAGGTCGGCACTGGATACTGGCGCGCGTAGCGCCGCACCAGGTCCTTCCGGACCAGGTAGCCGGGGAAGGAATCGGCGGCCACGAGGTCGAGGTGATCCATCTGGATGCTGGACTGGCTCATGAATCGGCTCCCACTCGGGTCGGTTTGTGGGTGAGGATGCGGCTGTTGTCGTCGAGGAGGACGAGGACGAGCGGAGATGCCTCGTGCTCGTCGCTCGCGAGGACCAGGCTCACCGAGCCGTCGGCTTCCACAGCCTTGGACGACGCAGCCACCGAAGGTCCCGACGGGCGCTCGAGGCGCAGGTCCGCAGTCACCGGGCCGCCGCGAGCGGAGACCTCGACGAGACAGCGAAGCCGCCGCCAGGTAATCGACGTGATCGTCCCCGCCACGCCCGCTTCGCCTGCGCGCTCCACCAGGAGATCCGGCGTCAGGCACTCTTGCACGCTCAGGCCCCCGTGCGCGTACTCGTCGGACTTGTTGAAGCAAGCAATTCCCGGTGCCGCCGCGAACCACTGGCTCGCGTTCCAGTGCCAGGGAGCCCGGGCGACTGCGGGGCTCGCGCCGCCGGCGACAACGGCACAGCGCGCCCACCGGCTCGCCGTCAGATGCTTTGGGAGGTCGACCTTTGGCAGTCCTCCCGGGAGGAGCAGCCAGCCGTGGTCGGTCACCACGCGCACGGCCTTCCAGCCCGAGTCCAGGAGGCCCTGGATCCGATCGACGAGGCGGTCGAGTTCCTCTGGGAGCTGCCGGGCGAGGCGACCTTGAAGCTTATGACCGAGCGAGTCGATCTCACCCACCTCGAGCCAACCGCGCGCGGGATGAGCGAGAGGCGCGTCGAATGTTCCCGAGTCGAGGATCTGGTAGCCCCGTTCCTGCATGGAAGAGCGGAGGTTCTGTGCGCTGGCGGTCTTTCCGGTCTTATCGAGCCGTGGTGCGAAGTCTTCGCCCAGCGCGTCGCCAACGACCTCGCCAGCTACCGGCGTCACCGCGGGCTTCGCCGTGGCGGTGACGGTCGGGAGTGCCGCCCAGCGCTGCCCGACGGAGACGCGGCAACCGCGTGTTTCGAGGCGCTCAGCGAGGCGCTGGCCCAAGTCGAAGCGCAGCCCGTCCGCGAAGAGGATGCACACATCGTCCGCCGCCTCGACCGGCGGCTGTTCGCCGTGACCGGGAAGCGGGGCACGCTCCAGCGCGGCCTGGAAGGCGTTGGCTGAGTTCATGAGCCACGGCTCGAGCAGGTGGCGCACCATCGCCGCCACGCGCACTTCGTCCGCCGTGGGTGCTGCCGCCACCGCCTCCCAGGCGGCCGCGTCCGCCTGCCAGCCTCGCTCCAGGTAGGCGGACGCCACGTCGGCGGGCGTGGTCCCCCCGAGCGATGTCCTCGCCGCGGCGGCCAGACGGGCGAGCGGCGCCAGCACCTGCGCCAAGGGTGCGAGCCCCATGCGCGCCCAGACCCAGCCGCGGCGGGGGCCGTGCTCCTTCTCGAGGCGCGCTACTGCGTCGCAGGCCTCGCCGTGCGCCAGCGTCGTCAGCTCGGTAAACGCCTTGCGGACTGTCCGTTCGTCCTCGTCATTGAGATCGGGCCAGCGCTCGCGCTCGAAGCGCAGCTCGCCAGCCGGCCGGCTACGCCGCAGCAGACCTGGGATATCGCCATAGCTGGTCGGCGCCTCGGCGAAGCGCTCCCAGACGGGCCCCCATGCCCCCTCGCCCTTTGCGAGCCGCTCGCCGGCCACGACGTCGGCCTCCGTCTCGGGATCGAAGCCCAGTTCATCCCGGCAACGACTGCAAAATGCCGCCCAACCGTTCTTGCCGAGGCGAGCGCGCGTGGCGGAAGGATCCCCTAGCCACCGCAGCAGGTCGCGTACGACGTCCCCGGCGAGCATGCGGTCGAAGTCGTCGGCCTGGAGATGCTTGCCCGCGAGCTGAGCCAGGGGCGTGAGCGCGACCTCCGGGAGCGCGCGGAGCAGGGCGTCGGTTGTCGTGTGGTCCCGCGCGATGTCGAGGCCCAGAGCCTTCGGCGAGGTGAGGAACGCCGAGACGGTCCAGTCGCTCCCGTTCGGCTGGAGCCACAGAGCACCGCGAAACATCAGCTCCACGATCGGGTTACACGCATCCGGGCATTCCTCGCCGGCGCGAAGCTGCTGGCGCGCCACGCCTGGCAGGTACAGGATGGGTGCTCGTCCTTTCGGCAGCTTCGGTTCGTCGAGCACGCCGTCCACGACGCAGCGCAGCCAGATGGCCGGCCCGCTGAGCTCGTCGGGCCGGTACTCGCCCAGCACGAGCAGCTCCTCAACGCGGCTCTGCATTAGCTCTAGCAGCGACCGCCATTCGCCCTTCGGATCGGTCCACAGGATCGCTGCCGGCCGCTCCTGCCCGTCGAGCGGCGCGTCCTTCGCGCGAAGGCCTTCGATCAGGCGGTCAAGCACCGTCTCCGCCGCGGTCACTTATTTCTCTCGCGTGCCGCCTGCTTGGCGGCGGTGGTGTAGTGGAGTTGGTTCCAGCGGTTGTTCCGCCGGCCGTCGAACTCGGGCTCGCCCAGGAAGTCAACTGCGTGTTCAGGATTATCGGGGTCGAATCCCCAAAACCAAGGGAAGTGATCGCGCGGTCGTAGTGACTCGGGATCCTTCCCCCGATCGGCTTTTGGCCCCCACGAGATGTTGGCGGGCTTCCAGCGAAGGAGGCCGGAGCCCTTGCGGCCGCCCGTGCGAGGGTCCGCCGTCATGAAGGGACGGATGTTGAGGCGCACGCCGTCGTCGATGTCGGGCTCCCAGCCGATGGGCTGTCGGTGGAGGGGCTCCCACCGTACGAAGAGGTCGTAGGGCGGCTCGCCGACGAGGATGCGCTCGAGCTGGGCTTGGAGGTCGAGTGCCGCGGCGAGGCGGGCGTCGGCGCCCTCCTTGCCCTCGCGCTGCTCGGCCTTCTGGCGGTTGATCCAGTCGCCGAGGTAGCTGTAGGCGAGCGCTTGGAGCGTACGCCGGCCCTCACCACCAGGACCGGCGAGGCGGTGATAGTTTACGAGCGCGTGGAATCCGTCCCGCCGCCCGTCCCAGACGTGCCAGACGAATGGGCGGTGGTGGAAGAGCTTGCAGTGCTCCTCGAAGAAGCGGTCGCGCAGCCACTCCTCGAGGGCGCCCGCCGGCGTGCCGCCCTTGGCCGCGGCCGCGAGCAGCTCGCGCTCCTTGGACGCCGACCACGCGCTTCCGTAGGCCGCGGCGAGAAGCCGACGCAGCCGGTCGGCGGCACCGAGCTCGCCGCGGATCGCGGGAAGGCAGACGATGCCGTCCTCGTCGGAGAAAGTATCGAGCTCATGGGAGCGCGCGACCCAGGCGCGGGCCTCAGCGGAGAGGCGTATCTCGGGCTCGTGCTCCGGCGGCCAGCGGTAACCGAGCAGGCGCGCGACGGCGACCTGGAGCGCGGTCTGCGGCTCGGCCTTCGCCGGGTGTCCGTGGAAGAGCCACTGGGTGGGATCGTCGGATTGGGGCTCGGGGAGGCCGTTCGGGAAATCGTGTCTAGCTTTCTCCGTCCATTCGTCGAGGTCGAATGGAAGGTCTCCAAAGACCGCGGTCGTGACGTATGGCTTCTTGTCTAGCCGGCGAACCTCGCGGGAAAACTGATCGGACGCGGCGAATTGCCATAGCGCAGCAAGATTGCCTGGGTCGCGCGGCGTCAATACCACGCAGTTCTTCTCGAACCGCGCTCCGTAGTAGAGACAGACTCGAAGCGACGAGACGCGCGCCACCAACACGCCGGCCCTGCTCCACGCAGCGTGCCCTTGGACACGCGCGCCGTCGCTTGCCTCCAGCACAGCACCATCCTGATCCCAACGCAGCAAGGGCGTCATTCCGCCGAACAGGCCCTCACGCTCCGGTGCCGTCTGAAACAAGACCCACGGGTTGGCCCGCTTCGGCTGTTCCCAGAAGGTGTGAATGAAGCGCTCCCCGTCTCCCGTCGATAGCCCCTCAGTTGGGACCGCAACTTCTTTGAGAACACCGTGATGCGACCGAACGGTGAGCAGGATCCTGGAACCCGGATTTTCGAGCACCTCGGCCTGCGGAATGAAATAGACCGAGCCGTCGGCCCCGCTTGATTCGTCTCTAGCCACGGCGTGAATCAAGCCCCGCCGGAGCAGGGCGGCCTTCTCGCGCGGGGTCCGGCCGCTCGATGCATCGATGCCGCCCATCTGCCAGTCCTTGTCCGGCTTTCTGGCAGACAGCACGTCCAGGGCGACATTCACCACGTACCCGCCGATGGTCTCGAATGCTCCCGGCCCGAGCCGTGCGACCAGGTTCCACGTCCGCAGCGAGAGCAACTGCTCGCGCAGCTTCTTGTAGCTCGTGAGGAAGAGCCAGCTCTGGGGCGTTACCGCAGCCTGCGTTCCGTGCTTCCCGAGCCAGCGGAAGATCCGAGAGACGAAGGTCGTGGCAAGGTCTGGCTTTGCTTCCTTGTGGTGCGCGTCGGCGAAGGCCTTGAGCACGTTCGTCTGTGCGCCACGGCCAAGGTACGGGACGTTCGTGATGACCAGCGTGTACTGTCCCGCCAGGAGCTCCGCGGCGCGCGCCATCCCCTGGGCCGTCACCGCGCGCTCCGCCTGATCCTCGTCTCGTCTCTCGCGCTTGAGTGCGGCGGCGAGTAGGGGCTGCAGATCCGAGAACTCGGCGATGTACATGTCCCGCGTGCTCAGGTCTCGCGTGAGCGTGTGGGGATCGATGAGCGAGCCCAGTTCCGGCGCCTTCTCGAAGAGCTCGTAGAGGCGCGTCATGCCGCCGCGGAGCTTCTCCTCGCCCCCGGCGAGCTCGAGCCATTCCTTCTTGGTGCCGCCGAGGGCGAGCCCCGAGCAGGCGATCTGGAGGGTCGGCAGCTCGATCGGCCGGCCGGCGAGCCTCCACGCCGCGAGCGCCAGGTTGAAGGCGGCGATCTGGGTGCAGCGCGGGTCGATTTCGAGGCCGAAGAGGTTCTCGGCGAGCACAGCGCGGATCGCGACCTCCAGCGCGAGCCCCTCCTCCTCCATGCGCAGCCGCACCAGCAGCTCGAAACCCTCGACCAGGAAGTGGCCGCTCCCGCAGCAGGGGTCGAGGACGCGGAGCTCGGCCGCTTTGCGCGGCCAGTTCTCGAATCCGCCAGCGGCCGGGCGCCAGGGCCCCGTGGGCTTTCCCTCCTCGTCTCCGTCCCGCGCCTCGCGCACGAAGCGCAGGTACACGAAGTCGTAGCCGCCCTGCGCATCGAGGCGTACGACCCGGCGCAGCTCCTCCGCGCTCGCAGCGCGCTCGGCCAGGTCCCGGCGCTCGGCCAGGAGCTTGCCCGCTCGCCAGGCGCCGATGGTGTTGTGGAAGAGGAAGCACACCATGTAGTGTTCGGTGAAGAGCTGCGTCACGGCCGGGAGCTCGTCGGCCCCAATCTTGACGCCGCTCTCGTTCACCTCGTCCTTGCGCTCCGCCTGCCAGAACTGGTAGGTCCATCCGAGCGCATCGTCGGAGGTGAAGACGGCGGCCGGCAGCGACGCGAGGAGGCGCTCGAGCGCCTGGCGAGTCTCCGGCGCGAGCGCCACCTCGAGCGCCGGGTCGTCGGGCCGGAAGATGCGCGGCAGCATGCGTTCGGCGAAGCGTCCGGCGAGCGCCCAGGGGTCCTCGCCGCGCTCGCGGGCCAGCTCGTCACACTCGGCCATGGAGATGGCGACGCCCGACTCGGGCTCTATGAGGAGCTGGTTCTCGGCCAGGAAGCGCGCGAAGAGCATGCGGTGCCAGTGCTCGTAAGCCACCTCGTGGGCGAGGCGACGCGTATCTTGGGTGCCGCGCGCGGGATCGCGCGCGTCGCCGAGCTGGCGGCCGTGAGCGCGCAAACGGCTGCGCAGCGCGATCTGCTCCTTCGTCATCGAGCCGTGGGCCTTGTCGCGATCGACGGCCAGTGCCGCGAGCGCCTTGCGCGCGCCGGCATCGCCCACACGCCGGGCTTCCTGGACGGCCTTGGCGAGCTGGTTGCGAAGATCGTTGGAGATAGGAGGCATCGTCAATCGCTCCGCCTGAGTTATGCCCTAGGCATCCGCACCTTGGCGATCCTGCCGCGGCTCACGTTGAGCAGCCCCTCCGCGTGCAGCTTCTTCAACATCTCCTCGACATCAGCTGTTCTGTAGCCAGCAGCCTGGACGGCCTGGATCAGATCCGCGCGCCGCACCTCCACCCTTCCATCCAGGTAGTGAGCCTGCTTGAGCGCCAAGACGCGGCGGTGGCGCTTCTCAGCGCCTCCCAGCCTGCGTCCGTGCCTACTCAGGAACGCCTCGAATCGCTTCGTGTAGTCGTGGTTCTTGCACAGCCACTCGAGCTGGGCCCTGCGACGCTTGCCACTGAGATCGGAGATGATGGCGCTTCCCTTGCTGCTCGAAGCCGCCTTGTGCGTGCTGAGATAGATCGCACGGGGCAGATCGATAGCTTCGGCATATCCGTACTCGAGGGAGACGTTGGCATTGCCACCGGTCGCATCGAAGATCCCGTAGCTGGAGGTGTCGATCCGAGTCTTGATCGCCTCCAGGAGATCTTCCGCGTCCTGCGCATCTTTACGGCCGACGATGGTGAAGTGAAGCGGATACTTCTTCGCCAGATTGTCGATGCAGCTCTCATAACGCGGCCTCACGTTTCGCCACGGCAGGCCCACGAAGACCTGGTTGGGGATGATCTCAACCTTCTTTCGTGCCACGGCTGTCTCCGATTCCTACCGCACGATCACTGGGCCCTTGCGGACCGCTTCCAAGAGTTTCGTTTCGTGCTCTTCAAGCCAGCCGCGTACGGCGGCCTCGTCGGCGAGCGTACCGCGGCGGATCGCGACGGTGGCGGCGGGCCGCTGCGGGTCGTCCGGGTCGAGACGCTTCGTCGCCTCCTCCAATGCCTTGGCGACGCGCTCCCCAACGGCGTCGATGTCGGCCTGCCAGGCGGAGAGGGAACGCGTATCGAGGGAATGTCGCAGCGCCTCGTCCGTCGCGACCGAGAGGGGCGAGGGAGCGTTGAGTCCGAGCTGCCGGCGGATCTCGCTCTGCGCCGTGGCGTCGAGCTTCGACCAGGTGGGGTCGCTCGCGAGGGTCGCCTCGGCCCGTTCGATCGCGCCGCGGAGGGCCGCGTGCAGGGACGTGAGCGTTTCGCGGAGGGCCGCGGCGACCTTCGCGATGAGCGGCGCCACGTGGTCGGTGTCGTCGAGGAGCGAGCGCTGGCTCTCGATCGCGTCGAGCTCGGGCGCTACCTCGCCGAGAACAGGCAGCCCGTCCGCGTGGCGGCGGAGAGCAGCGGCCCGTTCCCACGCCGGACGCCGGATCTCCGCGCGCTCGGCGAGCTTCGTCCACGCCGCAATCTTCTTCTCGAGCTCATTCCTGTTCTCGTGGATGGCCCCGAGCTGCTCGCTGCCGGCGAGGCGCGTGAGGTCCTCCACGAGCTTCGTGTCGGGCGCCGGCGGAAGGGGCGCCGGGCCGCCCGCACGTCCAGCGAGGGCCCTCAGGACGTCGAGGAAGGCCGGCGCGCGGAGCTCCTCATCGCCGCTCTTCGTGGTGATCCCGAGCTTCTCGAAGAGGCCGCGCAGGGCGATCCGCTGGCTCGTCGTGAGGCGAACCTTCTCGGGGCGGAACTCGGCCGCCTTGACGCCCGCCTGGTCGAGGCTTCCCACGGGAACCGGCTGGCCGTTGCGCGTGGCGCGCAGGTGGCTGCTCCGGTGTAGCGCGAGGAGAGCGGCGTCGATGGCGTCCTGGGGCCAGCCGTAGGGGGCGGCCTTGAGGGCCCGGTGGAGGTCGGTGCCCCGGGCGGCCGTGCCCACCTTCGTCAGCACCTCCTTGGCCACTGGGTGGTCCTCGGTGGCTCCGTCCCAGCCCACTACCTTCAAGGGCTGGTCCGAGCCGTCCTTGGCGCGGCGCACGGCGGCCTCCCAGCCACGGTGATCGCCCTCGTCGAAGCGCGGGAAGAGGCGGGCGAGAGAGGCCTCGGCGCCGGAGGCGATCTTCGCGCCCAGGCCCTCGCCGAAGATCTCGCTGCCACTGCCCTGGAGGACCTTGGCGGCGCGGATCACGTCCTGGACGATCTCGTCACGTGCGTGCTCGGCCGTGGCCCGTCGGCTCCCCATGCTCTCACGGGCCTCCCGGCCCTCGGGCGATGCGGGAGCGCCGTAGTGGTCGAGTACCTGGCGCGCGGCCTCGGCATCGATGATGCGGTCCTTCAGGAGGTCGGCGCTCTTCTTCGGGAGATGGACGTGTAGCGTCGGGTCCTCGGCGCCTAGGCGCCGAGCCTCGGCCTCGACCTCCTTCTGCGCGCACGACCACCCGTCGCGCAGCCAGACGGTGACCGCGTCGCCCCCCGCGGCGGGGGGCTCACTGCCCGTGTGGAGGGCGAGCGAGCGGCGCAGCTTGGCCTCACCGTGGCTGAGCTTGATGCCCGAGAGGATCTCCTGGACGGCTTGGCCGAAGAGCTGGTCGCGGCGAGTCGCGATCTCGACCTCGTTCTGGCGCAACGCGGCCTGCCGCTCGCGGATGGCGCGGTCCCACTCGGCGCCCTCGGTGGTCTGGAGGCGGTACTCCTCGCCCACCTTCATGAGCACGCCCTCGCTCGCGAGGGCTTCGAGGGTGTCGGCCACCCGCTTGCGGAAGGGGCCCGAGTCGGCAGTGACGTCGCCGACCATGAGGTCCGCCAGCGTCGTCGCGTCCGCGCGCACGCCGAGGTCTACGCCGGCCTCCCGCGGGAGCTTCCCGATCAGGAACGCCAGCCCGCAGAGGTCGCGACGGAGGCGCCCGCCTTCGGTGCCGTCGTCGAGCTTCTGGATGCGCGTGTTGATCTCGTTCAGGAGGACGCCCGTGTTGACCAGGCTCGGCGCCAGCGCGTTGAATAGATCGCTTGCGAGGACAGTGTCGCCGAGGGCGTGCTCCGCGACGTTCTGGAGGGAATCGTGGAGGATGCGAAGCTGCGAGCGGAGCTGGCTGTGGGTGCCCGCGGCGTCAACCGCCTGGAAGCAGGCCTCCCAGAAGCGGCGGCGCGTACAGAGGAGGGGATAGTCGGGGACGCGGTCGCGCCGGTCCTCGGGCCGCGGCCCCACGCGCGTGCTCTGGAGGTGGCGCGCGATCTCGCCGGCGTGGGCGTCGAACATCTTCTCGATCTCGGGGACGGCGCTCGGCTTCTTGTGCAGGAGCACCTTGCGGGTCACGGCCTCGACGTCGGCGTCGGTGAGCTCGACGGAGATGCGGAAGCGGTCGCGCAGCCACAGCAGGGCCTGCGTCCCCGCCGAGAGAGCCGACTGGCCGGCGGCCACCAGCATTACGCGGCTGTCGAACTGGGTCTGGACGGCTTCAGCTACCTCGGTGATGATCGCCGAGCGGTCCTGGGCCTCGTTGATGTACTGCTGCACCTCGTCGAGTACGAGGACCGTGAGCGGGAGGTCGCCGTCCGGGGAGAGCGCCTTGCGCGCGGCCGCGATGAACTGCTCGGTCGTGATGTCGGTCGCGAGCTGCGGGAACTGCTGGATCAGGATCTGGCGTGCGGCCTTCGCGTCGGCGGCGAATTGCGGGTCGGACTCGATCAGCGCGCGGGCGATGAGGGGGCTCACGTAGAGGTTGTTGAGCTCGCGCAGCCAGTCCCGGCCGCCCGCCTCGACGGCGGAGCGCACGGTGTCGAGCAGGCCCTGCTCGCGGAGCCAGAAGCAGAAGAGCGCCTGGGGGTACTGCGCGGGCCAGCCGCAGGCGCGCAGGAGGATCGAGAGCACCGTGTGACGGACGTGATCGACGCTCCCGCCCAGCAGCGTTCCCGCCGCGGCGACCGCGGGCTTGCCGGTGCGGCGGGCGTGGGTGTCGAGCTCGCGGAGCTGCGCCTCGACCTCGTCGGGGAGCCCACCGCGCACGAGGCTGCGGGCGGTGGAGCCATCCTCGAAGGGGGTATTCACCCAGAGGTGGGTCAGCATCTTGAGCAGGTGCGACTTGCCGCTCCCGAAGAAGCCGCTCACCCACGCGGAGTCCTGGCGGGGGGTGCCGAGGTTCGCGAGGTAGCAGTCGAGGATGCGCTGGAGAGCGTCGCCGAACTGCCCGTCGCAGACGAAGGTCTCGAGCTCCGCGCGGAGCTCGGCCAGCGCCTTCTCATCGGCGCCATCGGTGATGCGGGCCTGGCCGTTGTTGGCGAGGCGTGCCGTCCGGGGATCGCGGTCGAGAAGCTCGTAGATCTTCACGGGACCCATCCTCCATCGTGGAGCGTGATGCCCTGGGCGAGGTAGTTCCAGCCGTCGCGTGCATCGAGCAGCCGGTAGTTGTTCTCGTTCTTGGTGCCGGGGAAGAAGACGGCCAGGCGGCCGCGGATCGACTGCTCCACGGTGCGGATCAGCTCGGAGACGCGCAGGAAGCCGTAGAGCGAGGCCACGCCGAGCACGGCGACCACGCTGTCCTCGTTGGTGGCCTCGAGCTCGGCGGCGAGCTTGCGCGCCGCCTCGTGCCGGAACTCTCCCTGGAGCTTCATGCCGAGGAGGCTCGGATCCTCGAAGTAGGCATCGCGGTACTCATCGCTCGCCATCCAGGTGGAGAACCAGCGCGTGCAATCGACGAGCTTCCAGCCGTGCCCGCATCGCCGCGTGGCCTGCTCGAACTCGCCTATGCGCGCCCGCAGCGCTCGCTCGAGCTCCTTCTCGTAGACCACCAGCATCACGCGCTGCGCCCCGGCCAGTGTTCGCTGCCACGGGGCGCTCACGTGCCTCTCATACACCGCAGCCAGCTCCTCGATCTTCCCCATGGTCAGAGCCTCGCCGCCGCGGCGTCGATCCGGCTCGCGTCGATCTCGACGACGCCACCACCGGCGCGTGCGTGGATGAGGCCGAGCTGCTTCGCCTGAAGCGCCACGGGAAGGAGCTCGCGCCCCGTGCGGTCGAGCACGCGGGTCCAGCGGGAGTCGAGAAGCGACTGGCCAGCGAGCCCCTCGAGCGTGCCCAGCCAGAGCGCCATTGTGAGGGAGCCCGGAGTGGGGGTTACGCGCTGGCGGATCTTGCGCACGCGTCCCTCCAGGTGGCCGGACTGGGACCAGGAGCTCGCGGCGTTCCGCGCCACCTTGTCGAGGACCGCCTCGTTCAGGCGCGACCCGACGGCCTCGCGGATGGAGTCCAGGAAAAGCGCCCGCACCAGCTCGGAGCCGACTGGCAGCGCCAGGACGGGCTGCGCGGTCGCATGCAGCAGCGGGTCACGCGCGAGAGCGCAGAGCATCGCGAGCAGCGGTCGACCGGGCTCGTCGATCGCCCAGAGACGACGCAGCACCCGGAAGATCGGCAGCCGAGGATCAAGCGCATACAGCTCGCGGAGGCGCTGGTTCGTAAGGCGGCGGCTCGTCGTAGTCTGCTTGCCGAGGACGTTGTCGCCGATGATCGCCGAGCCATAGGTGTCCTCGTCCGCGTGGGCGGGGACAGCCGCGAGGAGGTCGCTGAGCTCAGCCAGCATGATGGTGCGGCTCGTGTGGGTGCCCTTGTCGCCGAAGCGGAAGCCGGCCTTGGACATGGCTTCGACAGGGAGGGGCTCGAGATGGCTGGAGGCAGGCCGCATCAGCGGGAGGAGAACAGACGAAGGCACCGATGTCAAGAGATCAATTATTTTAGCCGGCAAGTTTGCCGGCGGAATATTTTATTGATGTATCCCGATGGGTTCGCTGGAGCTCGAACTTCAGAGACCAGACCGGGCGGTGGGCCGGATCCGCCTGTGGCGCCGCTGATTCGGCCCGATGACCGGCGCCGGCAAGGGCACGCCGGCGGGGCCGGGGCATCACCCTCGTCAGGTCCAGCGGCTCCGGCCGCGACAGCCCGCCGCCACCGCCGCCAGCAGAACTCCTGCGAGCCGGCGGCCGCAGCAGGACAACCGGCGGTGGCCGGCCCCGGGGCTCTGCCCGCCCTCGGAGTGGAGCCCGCGTCGATGCCTGGGCCGTGGGAAGCAGGGGCGAGGTCGGACGCGACTAGGCCGATGCGTGAGTGGTTGCATCAGCAAACTGACGCAATCCTGAGGTTTCCAAGTGCCTACCGTAGTTCCCAGCCAGGTGGTCGCCTTCATTGAGCAGCGCCTCCCCTTCGCGAAGGAGCGGACAGACTTTGCGCTGGCCAAGGACTATGCCGGCATCGTTCGCGCCACGACGGAGCTGGTGGAGGAGGTTCCGCCGCACCTGGTGACCGTCGACGCCAACGACTACGCCTTGCTCCGGGAGGCACTGGCGGACATGCGCCGCGCCACCGAGCTGTGGAGCGGAGCCGACAGGAACCACACGCTTGGTCCATTGCAAGGGAGGGACAAGCTCCACCCCCTCGCCGCCGTGCGGCATGTGATGCTGAAATGCCCGGACGAAGCCCCCGCTCCCGGCACGGCGGATCTCACCTTCATCGGCGACGCCGACCTGCGGCAGTCGCTGCGCCTCGACGTGAGCGCCGTCAGCCAGGCGCTCGCGAACGGCGAGTGGAAGGCCGCCACGGTGCTGGGCGGCTCCGTCGTGGAGGCCCTGCTGCTGTGGGCCATCGACGACCTGGAGAGGAGGGCAACCGGCTCGGTCGCTACCGCGATCGCCGCGGCCCTCGGCGCCGGGACCCTCAAGAAGAGCCCAAACGCCAACCGGAACCGCTGGGACCTTGCGGAGCTGGTGCCGGTAGCGAGGGAAGCGGGGCTGATCAAGGCAGAGGCGGCGCAGCATTGTGACCTTGCCCGCGGCTTCCGAAACCTGATCCACCCCGGCCGGGCGCAGCGGCTCGGCCAGTCGTGCGACCGCGCCACGGCGCTCTCGGCGGCGGCCGCCGTGGAGCACGTAGTGCGGGACCTGACGCCCTGAGGCGCCCCGCGTTCACTCCCTGAACGGCAACGCGTCCAGGTACTTCTCCCGTCCTTTGGAGTCGAAGGTGCTCAAGAGCGCGGGGTCCAGCAGGATCTTGACCAGGGCGCCTCGCGCCAGCTGCTGTGCCTCGGCGATCTGGCGGCTTCCCTCTTCAACCTTCAAGCCCTGCAGCCTGGCGCCGTGCACCAGCTTGGAGCGCCACCTATAGCTCTTGGTCACCTTGTCGCGCAGTTCGAGGGTGCCATGGCCCCCGGCAGGCTCCAGGAAGAATGCAATACGCTGCGCGAGTCGGTACGTCATCTCTCGCGCGTCGTCCGGGCCGAACAGCGCCTCCAGCGCGACCCACGAGAAGAGGAAGCGCACGTTCCCCCAGTCATTGGCGAGCGCGGAGAACAGAGTCCGCGTCGCGGTCCAGACGGTGCCGTCCTTGTCCAGCCGAAGGAGCGCCTCGTGAAGCTGGCGCGCTCTCTCAAAGTCCTCCTGATCTAGAGCGCTCTCAGCGTCCTCGACATGAGCTAGGAGTCTACGGCGATCCTCAGATGCGCGGTCGGACGTGGTTGGATCGTCTGGGTTACTGGTGTGCATGACCACCTCGAAGCCAACCTGTGCCGGCTTCGCGAGCCAGAGTGCCCGACTCGCCTCAGAAAGGAGGAAATTCGCCCGATCCCGTTTCGTGTAAGCTGACCCTGGCTCGTACGGATCGAACGCGTGGAGCGCCTCATAGTCCACCTGAAGCGCGAACGGGCACTTGGTCTGGATGTGCTCATGAATACTGTGATTGACAACCTTATCGACCTTCGCATTACGCACCCATGCAGGGGTGCGCTTAAGAACGACGCCCTCCGCCAGTTCGACGCCGTCCCCGACGGCGCCGGTGCGGTCCTGGTACTTCAATAGGGGAGCGACGGCGCGCCACACGGGGAGCCTCCTCAATAGGTCGGGGCGCGGCGAGGGCAATACTCGCGCGCCGCACTACTCGGGCAGCACCAGCTCAAATTCCTGGTCGAACGCCGGCGCCCCGGCTGAGTTCAGCAGGTCGCTCGCAACGAGTCGGAGGACCTCCCCGAATGTCTCCCGGCCATGAACGCTCAGGGTCGGCAGTATGCATGGCGTGACGATGTGGTCCTCGTAAAACGGGTCGAATGTATCGGGCCAGAAATTCGCCAAGCGAATGGAGCGCGTAGCGCTCGCCAGCTCGACCCGCAGCGCGTACTCCATCTCGGGCTCCTCGGCGAACGAGCGGAACCTGTCCACCATCCACAGGACGTTCGCCGCCGCGCCGAGCACCCAGGTCGGTGATACGGTCGGCTCTTCCTCCCCCTTCGACACCCAGAACTTGATCTCCGCAAGCCCGTCGGAGTACATCTCCTGCATGGCCGGGAACCTGCCGTGGTCATTTGTTCGGCGAAGGCCGCGAAGGATCGGACGCTCTGACATGAACGGAGCGCGGGGAACGAGCACCTCAACAGTCCGGGCGGCGCGGGGCATCGTGATGTTAATGCCAAAGGTCCTTACGTGAGGGACAAGCTGGCTGAACACCCTATCAACCGATAGGGGCCAGAGAGGCGCTGCCGTGACACACGCCCCAACTCCACGGTACCAGCCACCGAAGTCCTCGGAGCGCTTGGCCAGCAGCCTCTCCAGCCTCTCCGTGCCCTGAACCGTTCGGAGCGTCAGGTCCTGGATCTCTCGCATGTCCATCGGTACCGCGCAGTCCGCCCGTCGAAAATAGCAGTGCCTGTCCGACGTCAATCGGTGAGGTGCCTGATGCGATCGCCCCACCCGCACGAGCACGACACCGTTGCCGTCCGGATCGGTCACGATGCCGGTTGAAGTAAACCGCGATATCTGGGGGTCGATGAAGTCGCGCGCCATGTCGCGAAGCCGCTCTGCCAGATCGTGGCAGCGCGGGATCGGGACAACTCTCTCGGCGCGGGGAGGCTTCTCCTCCGTCTCTGCAATCCCGAGCACGAGCTGCCCGCCGTACGCATTCGCGAAGGCCACGACCTCCTTGAATATCTTGCTACGTGCGTATGCCGATGGCTTTCCGCCCTCGTACCACGGGTCACGGCCTTGCTCTGCCGGAAGCTCGCCCTTGTACTCGACCGCGGGCCCCTCCGGGAAACGCTCTGAGACCACCTGGTGGACGTCGCTGGCGACGAGGTCGTGCAGGGGCTTGGTGAAGAGGGGGAGCACTACTACTCACCTCCCCCGCGCACGTCCTCCTTCTTTAGGTCCACGAGATCGGGATGCTTGCGCAGCTCTGTCCACGCCCACGGCTGGATGTTGTACGCGAACCCCCACGGCCCGTGGCCGAGAGACGAGGCGCGGCGGATGATCCCCATGGCTTCCAGCTCTTTCACGGTGCCGTCCATAATGCTCAAGCTCTGCGTCCGCGTGTCCTCGAGGATATAGCGCGAGAGGATCTGCTTCTCGTCGGGGGTGAGCTGCCGAAGTCGGCGCCGACCGGCGCGGAGCTGCACCCACCAGTCGAATTGAGCTCGAATCCAGCTACCGACCGGTGCCAGCGCGTGCGCCGCGAGCAGCGCGACCGAGAAGAGGAGCGCCGCCCCGAACCACGCTCGAAACTTGGCGACGATGCCGGAGAGTCCGATGGCATCCGTGAGCGCAGCGGGACCGAGCAGCAGGGCGCCGGTCGCGAGGGCGACGGCCAACAGGTACCGCGGGGCTAGCTTGATCGCGTCGAGCAGCCTGCTCCAGTCCATGGGGGAGACTCCTACGGAATGAGCCAAGCGGCCAGGTCGCGAAGAGAGTTTAGGTTCCCGGCGATCCCACCGAGCACGGCGAGCAGGCCCACGACGGCCACGAGCGCGACCGCCACGGGATGGCGCCGCCCTCGCGCCAGCCAGCGCTCCACGCGGCTCTCGGCTCCCTCTTGGCCGTCGGGGAGCATCGACGCAAGGCGTAGGCAGAGCAGGGCTGACGCTCGCGCGGGCTGGCGGACGTTGGCGACGCGGGAGTGATCGAAGGCGTTCACGGCGATGGGCCCCTCTCCGCCGATCCTTAGCAGGGCCTTGTACCAGCGCCGCAGGGAGTCCGGCTCCGCACGCAGCTCCCCCGCGTGCTCGCCGGCGGAGCGGTGTTGCAGCCCGGTTTTCAGCTTCTCCCCCGCGAGGCAGACGGTTGCCTCGAAGCGCTGCTTATCGTGGAACCGGAGCGTGCCGCCCTGGTCGCACACGAGGCTCCAGTCCTCCGCTTCGCCCTCGCGCCACTTGGCATGGGCTCGCGCCCAGCGCAGCGGCTCCTCCAGCTCCCTGAAGCGGGCCTCCAGCTCCTTCCAGTTCTCCAAGGTCAGAGGTCCGCCACCAGCGCGAGAGCGAGGCACCCGGCCATGATGCCCACAGCCACGACCGCGGGCAGGATCATCAGGGCGACCGCGACGACGTAGGCGGACGCGAAGCGCACTGCCTGGGTGCGCTGCTTCTCCGCCAGTGCCTGGGCGGCGCCCATGATGGAGGAGGGGTTACGTGCGAGCGTCCGGGCGAGGGAGGTCACGCTCCAACCGAGCACGAGCAGCTGCACGACCTCCCATGTGACGAACACCATCGTGGAGAACATCATCAGGAGCCCTGCCGCAGCGCTCAGCTTGGCGGAGATGAGTTCCCGTGTGAAGCCCCACACGGCGAAGAAGCCCGCGTAACCCACGGCGGCGATCACGCGCTCATGGTCCGTGCTGCGGCGCCACAGCTCGAAGAGCTGCTCGCGCAGCTCACCAGCGGCGCGGTAGGCAGCCTCGGCGGCGGCCGCCTCCCTTCGCTGACCAGCCTGCTGCTGGGCAAGGATGCGCCACAGCTCGCTCATGCCGAGCCCCCCTACGCGCGGGAGGGTAGCTCGCCGAGGGTGCGGGACTGGGCTAGCATGCGCACGGGGATGAGACGCACCTCTGGCTGCCTCGGCCGGACCTCCCTCCGCTCGTGCGCTCATTCCTATGAACCTTCACGACCTCCTCCATCTACTCCAGCTCGTCAGCGATCTCCCGGGATGGGTGGCCAGCGCCCTGGCAGTCGCGGGCGTGCTCTACCTAGTGGTGAAAGGGATCCTGCGCCTCGTTCGCCGCCGTGGGGTCCGGTGGCGGATCTCCGTGGAGTTCTCCGCCAGCAGCCCGCCCGAGCGGCGGAGCCAGCGGGCGCCGCGCCGCGCGGGGCGCAGGGGGCGGTGAGGGGAGCGGCCCGGGGGCTCGGCTGGCGGGGCGGCCTTGGGGCGGAGCGGCTGGGCCGGAGCTGGCCGGGCGGCGTTGCGGCTGGGCGGCCTGGCGAGCATGGAGGTGGTGGGCGACGACGGGCAGTGCGGCGGGGCAGCAATGCTCGCCGCCGCCACCGAATTCGGGCCGGCGGCGGATCGGCGGTGCGCGTAGCGGGTCGCGACGCGCGACGTGGTGGGCTTTGGGCCGCCAAGAGAATCGAGTTGGCCGCCGTGTAACGCTACGTGGTGGGCTTTCAGTCGCCGCCGCCCAATAGGACTCGGCGGCGGCGGCGGCTGAGGCCGCCGGCCGCCACCACCGCCGCCAAGGGAAGTTCCTGCGCGGCGGGGCGGCGAGCCTCGTGCGCGCACGTGGCTGCGCCGGATTCCGCTCACCCTCTGGGCCACCTCTCCCGTACAACACGGGCGAGGAGGGCCCCGGCGATGACGAGGAGCGCGGCCGAGACCTACACCGATCGGCGTGCCGAGGTGGACGAGCAGATCAGGCGGCTCCGGGAGGCCCTCGCGGCCCACCGGGCCCGGGCGGCGAGCCGGCCCGAGGACTGGGGCTACGCGGGCGACCTCGGGCGCTTGGCCACGATCCTGGACGAGGGCCTATCGGCGGTCGGCGCCGGCGAAGGAGAACGGCGATGACGGAGCAGGAGCGGAGGGCGGTCGTGGCGGCCCAGCGGGGGATCTGGGACGCGATCAGCGCGCTGACCGGCGCGACCCCTCGCCTGGCGGAGCAGACCCAGGCGGTTCGGGAGACGCTGAAGCGGATGGATTTACTCCTGGACGAGGCCCTGGCGGCGGCGGGTGCCGGGTAGATCGCCTTGATGCCCAAGGCAGTTGCCGAGCAGCCCGACGACCGGGCCTTCCTGGTCCGCACCCGCGCCAACCTGGGCCGCGTGGTGGACCTGGCGACGGGCCGCGTGTTCGAGGAGCACCTCATGGACGCCATCCTGGCCCGGGGTTATTGGGAGCCCATCTCCGACGCCGAGGGGGCGAAGGAGGCAGAGGCGCTCGCGCGTGAGGCCTTCGCCGCCCTTGGCGCCGAGTAGGACGGCCGAATCATCCGCCGCGGGCCCGCCCGGGGGCGACAAGGCGACGCCCAGCCCCCGAACCCGTCGTCGACGACGGATTTCGCCCGCTCCATGAGATGACCGCCAGACACTATTCGGCGTCGCCAGGCGCCAACCCAGCCAAAGGCAGACGAGTTTGCCCCGACGCCCCGCCTTCGCGCAAGAACCGCTCAACCCGCAGACGCTTTTCCCGCAAACTCGTCTGACCCGACGACCCCACGCCCCCGATGCGGACTTTGGGTGCGGGGGGTGCGACCTATCCAAGAGGAGCCGCGACACATGCCCGGCCACCAGAACCGCGGCCAGCGCCTGCCGCCCGAGCCCCTGACCCCCGACGAGGTCCTGGCTCTCCTGGGCGCCTGCTCCCGCACGGCCTCCACCGGCCTCCGCAACGCCGCCCTGATCACCCTGCTCTGGCGCGCAGGGCTGCGCCTCGCCGAGGCGCTGGCGCTGAAGCCGGCGGACGTGGACCCCGCCACGGGGACGGTGCGCGTGCTTCGCGGCAAGGGCGGCAAGGGGCGCGCGGTCGCCATCGGTCCCGAGGCGCTCGCGATCGTGGGGCGCTGGGTCGAACGTCGCGCCTCCCTGGGCCTCAACGGCCGCCAGCCGCTGCTGTGCTCTCTCCGCGGCAAGCCTCTCTCCCAGGGCTACGTGCGCACCCTACTGCCCCGACTCAGGTGCCGGGCCGGGCTCGCCAAGCGGATCCACCCGCACGGCCTGCGGCATTCCTTCGCGGACCACCTGCGCCGCGAGGGCGTCGACCTGGGCGTGATCCAGAAGGCACTGGGGCACAGCAGCCTCTCTACCACGGCCCGGTACCTGGACCACGTCTCGCCCGGCCAGGTCCTGGAGGCGCTGGCCGCGCGCGAGGAGAGGCTGGCCAGGTTCATCTGGCGGCCCGAAGATGTCGTCCTCGTCTCCGCGCCGCCCGCCGCGGAGCCTCGAAGGCCCTGAGGCCGCCGCTCACCGCGCCACGGGCTCAGGACCGCGGCTTTGGCCGAGAGAACGTCGCGGGCCCCGATCCTTCCCCTCAAGTTTTCTGGCAGACGTGCCGATAAGGTAAGAACGCAGCGAGGCACCGCCCGGCCCGGGCCCGAGTACCTCCGCGCTCCCTGAGGCCCCTGGCCCCCGTGTCGCCAGGCAGCGGTCGCCATCGCCCCTGACTCGCGCTTGCGCTCCTCGCGGGTCCGCAGCCCGCCTGGATAGCCGCGCTCAGCGCCCATGTCGCCCCCGTGCGGTGCGGCTGGGTCCGCGCCCCACGCTTGCCTGAGAAGTGCGACACGGGAGAGCGTCGCTCGCCTGCGCCCGGGACCGGGGGCGGCGGGAGATCCCCCATTTTCGCGACGGGGTCCCCCGCCTGTCCCATGCGGTCGGGATCGGGACGACACCAGGCAGCGGTACGGCTCCGACGGCGCGGTACCGGCGGCCACCGACGCGCTCGCGAAGCGTGCGCGCTGCTTGGTCGCAGCGCCGACGCTGCGATGACGCAGAAGGCCCTATTGCGCCCTAAACGCCGACTCCTTCGCGGCAGCTTGGGCACTCGTTGACGATCGCACCAGGTGAGAGATTCCCGATGAGACGAGCCACCGATAGGACCACCCTCGCACGGCCTTCCCGCCGCCCACTCGCGTGGGCGCCGGGCTCCGACATCCACGGCTCGGCCGAAGAACGGCTGACCTACCGCGTGGCCGAGGTCGAGCGCATGCTCGGCGTCTCGCAGCGCACGCTGTGGAAGTGGATCCGCGACGGGAGACTCGGCTCGCGCAAGGTGGGAGGCGCGCGACTCGTGCCCGCGCAGGCCCTTGCCGCCCTGCTGCACGGCCACCAAGTCACCGCGGTTCCCGGTGCCCGCACCGCGGACCCCGAGGCTGACCGCATCGCGCGGGAGATGCTCGGGTGAGCGGCCGGGTCACCGCGCGCGTGGGCTGGTGGCGGGACGCGTGGTGGGTCTTCGCGCAGGGCCCCGGGATCACCAACGCGAGCGGCCGCAAGACGAAGCGCATCGGCCCGACCGCAGAGGACAAGGAGAGGGCGGAGGCCGTGGCCGATGCGCTGCGGAACAGCGGAGGCGCAAGTGCCGGCGTGCGGGGCCCCCTCTCTCCACTCCCCACCGACCGCGCACTCGAGGACTGGCTCGAGACCTACCAGCGAACGCTCAAGCCCTCCACCGAGCAGGTCTCGCGCAGCCTGATCCGCTGCCACCTCGCCCCCTTCTTCGCCGACCGCGACCTGCGCGAGATCACGGAGGCTGACCTCCTCCGCTTCGCCGACGCCAAGCTCGCCCAGGGCCGGTCCGTCGCACTCGTGGAGAACGCCCTCGGTATCCTGCGGCGCGTCCTGAACCTGGCGCAGCGCGAGGGCCTCCTCGACCGCCACCCGGCGACGCGGCTGGGCGAGCTCATCCGGCGCCTCGAGCGCCGCGAAGCGCGCGAGGTGCGCCAAGTGGCCGCGTGGACGCGCGAGGAGGTGGCCGCGATCCTGGAGATGGCGAGGGAGAAGGAGCCGCGCGTCTACCCGGTCCTCGTCCTCCTCTTCCAGACCGGCGCGCGACGCGGCGAGGCGCTCGGCCTGCAGTGGAGCGACGTGGATCTCGCGCGCGGGGTTCTTCAGATCCGTCGCTCGCGCGTGCGCGACCGCACGGGGACTCCCAAGAGCGGGAAGGGACGCAGGATGGCGGTGAGCGCAGCGCTGACCTCGATGCTCGGCGAGCTCCGCGCCGAGCAGCGGCGCAAGTACCCCTGGCCACAACCCGACGGGTGGGTCTTTCTGAACCGCGACGGCGTGGGCCCGATGGGCGAGACGGTCGTGAACCGCGCCTGGCAGCGCCTGCGTCGCGGCTTCGCGGAGCGCGGCGTGCGCCTCCTCACCCTGCACTCGGCGCGCCACACGTGGGCCACGCTGGCCCTGCAGGCGGGGAAGTCGGTGCGCTGGGTGGCCGAGCAGCTCGGGCACGCCGACCCGGCGATGACGCTGCGGGTCTACGCCCACGCGACGCCGGCGGAGGAGGCGGACCTCTCGTTCCTGGACTTCGGCGGCAGTTGCTCGGCGAGCAACTGCCGAGCAACTGGCGGAGGCGGTGAAGCGGAGGCGCTTCGGGCGAAGAGCGGCGAATAGTCGCCGCTATTGGCTGGCGCGCCGGGAGGGACTCGAACCCCCGACCCTCAGGTTCGAAGACTGGTGAGAGGGTGTGGAATCAGCCGAGGGCAATTCTCGTGCATCTTCGCGGGGCATGGCGCCATTTTACCATGCGTCAGCGTGGGGCAACGTGTGGCGGCCCGTTACGGCTTGGAGCCCCGTTGAGTTGGGCTCTCCTCGCCGAACTGGCGGCGCAACGCGCGCTCACGCTCTGCCTCAGCATCGAGCCCGTCTTGAAGTACATAGAGGAGCGCTTCAGCGTTCCCAGCGGGCGGGACAGCGTCATAGGCCGTATTAGCGTTCCTGTAGTGATCATCCACAGCGTTTAGAGTCGACACGATCGACTCCAACGCTGCTCTTACCGACTGCCGACTTGCCGAAACAAGCGGTAAAGCCGATTGCCCTAGGGCGAGAGCGAGGTCTCGATGGGCAATGCGCCGATTCCGCCAATCGCGTGCGAACGTGCACCGATCTAGCGCCTGCTGAACGAGCGACTCGACGCGGGGGCGGATCTCAGTGGCAACGAGCGGCGGAAGCGCTTGGAGCGTGAGGTTAGGTCTTCGAGTGGATTCCGTAGGATCGGTCATGCGGCAAATATGGAGCAGGACAGTTTCCCACAGTGAATCCTGGACGACCCGGAAGAACGACGGCGCTGCCTTGTTCAGGAGTTCGACGCTCTCGGCTTTCGTACCATAGAGGATGAGGTATTCGCTCCATCTCCAGTGGAGCCACACACACTCATTCCAGAGCCGGTAGAAGAGCGCCCCGAGCTGAGGGCCCATTGCAACAAGAAACTGCTGCTCGACTTCCTCGGCCGTGTGATGCTCCGCCATTCAAGCGTACTTAGTAAGGCGCTTGGCAAGCCGGGCAAGCGAACCTCCCAATACGGCGGAAGGCGCTCGTAAGCGCAGTTAGCGGGATCAGCTTAGAGCCTATCCGAAAACCCCTGCTGATCGCAGGGTGATCCAAGCACACGCGAGATGCAAGAAGGCTTCGTAGTTGGCGGCCTTCTTCTCCCAGCGGATCAGCAGCCGGCGGAATCGGT
>Ga0187892_10002022_pt1 | contig 43064 bp, 34 predicted proteins | sample MA1701073metaG_FD_139345 | JGI IMG/M metagenome (GOLD analysis project Ga0187892, IMG submission 139345) | Bio-ooze microbial communities from a basaltic lava cave in the Kipuka Kanohina Cave System on the Island of Hawaii, USA - MA170107-3 metaG ... | reverse complement strand
GCTCTCCCCAAGGCCGACGAGCTGCTCCGAGCCCGCGACCTGCCCCCGGAGGTCGCCCAGCGAGCGCGGCTCGGGCGGGCCGAGGCGCTCACCGCCCTCGGCCGAAACGCCGAGGCGGCGAAGGAGTACGAGTCGGCCGGCGCGGCGGCGGGCGGAAGCGAGGACTTCGCGGCGGCCGCGGCGGTCCTCGCGCGCCTCAAGAGCGGCGAGCACGACGCGGCGGTCGATGCGGCGCGCCGGTTCCTCGATCGATTCCCGAAGAGCCCTCGCGCGGGAGAGGTGAGGCTCGCGCTCGGCGAGGCGCTCTTCCGACAGGGCGAGTTCCGGCCCGCGCTCGCGGCCTTCGAGCCCCTCGCGAAGGGGAGCGACGATCGCGCGGCGCAGGCGTCCTCCCGCGTCGCCTGGTGTCTCTACTCCCTCGACGAGAAGGCGCGGGCCGCGCGAGCGTTCGAGGAGGTGTGCGAGCGATTCCCCGAGCACCCCCTCGCCGCCGAGGCGCGGGGGATGCGCGCCCGCGCGCTGCTGGAATCGGGCGACGCGACGAAGGCGTCCTCCGCCTACGAGTCGGCGCTTCGGTCGGGCGACGCGGAACAGCAGGAGGAGGCGCTCCTCGGGCTCGCGCGCTCGCGAGCCGCGGCGGGAGACCCGGAGGCGGCTCGGGCCCGTTTCGTCGAGTTCGAGAGGACGTTCGCGAAGAGCGAGCGCCTGCCGGAGGCGCTCTACGCCCTCGCGGAACTCCTCCAGGAGACCGGGGACGGAAAGGGGGCGATCGAGCGCTACGAGCGTGTCGCGCGCGAGTTCCCGATGCATGCGCTCGCCCCCTACGCCCGCTACGGTCTCGCGTGGGCCCGGATGGAGGCGGGGGCGGCGGGCGATGCGGCGCGGCTCGCGCGCGAGATCCTGAAGAGCGATCCGCCCGCCGATCTCGAGGGCCCCGCCGTCGATCTTCTCGCGGCCGCGACGGGAAAGACGGGGGAGTGGCGCGAGGCGATCGCGGTCTGCCGTGACTATCTGCGCCGCCACCCCGAGTCCCCGCGCGCCCCCTCGATCGCCCTCGCCGAGGCGACGGCGCTTGCGCGCTCGGGGGAGCCGCGCGAGGCCGCTGCGAGGCTCGAGAAGCTCGCATCGGCTCCGGCCGCCAAGGAGATCCGCGACCGCGTCCTCTACGAGCTCGCCTTCGCGAGGCGCGACGCCGGCGACGCCGCGGGAGCGGAAGAGGCGCTCCGCGCGCTCGAGCGCGAGCACGCCTCGAGCCCGCTCGCCGCGGAGGTCCCCTTCCACCGCGCGGAGATCGCGTACGCGGCGGAGGACTACAAGACCGCAGAGGCGCTCTACGACCGCGTCCGAGCTCCCTCCTTCCTCGACAAGGCGCGCTACAAGCTCGGCTGGGCGAGGCTCCAGCAAGGAAAGAACGCCGAGGCCGCGACCGCCTTCGAGCAGGTGCCGTCCGAGAGCCCGCTCGCTCCCGACGCGATCTTTCTCCGCGGGGAGAGCCTCTTCCGGGCGGGACGGTTCGAGGACGCGCGCCGCCCGCTCGGGGAGTTCCGCTCGCGCCACGCCGAGCACGAGCTTTTCCCGAAGGCGCTCTTCCGGCTCGGCCTCGCCTGTGGAGAGCTCGAGCGGTGGGACGAGGCGATCGACGCCCTCGACGAGCTCGCGCGGCGCGCCCCGAAGTTCGAGAACCGCCCGGAGGCGGACCTCTGGGTCGGGCGCGCGCTCCGGGCGAAGGGGCGGGGCGCGGAGGCGCGGAAGGTGCTCGAGCGGGTGGTCGCGACGGGGGGGGACCTCCTCGCCGCGCGCGCTCGGCTCGAGGTCGCGGCCTCCCTCCTCGCCGACGACGGTCCCGAGGCGGCGCTCTCGGAGTACCTCAAGGTCTCGATCCTGTACGCGCACGAGGACGAGGTCGCGCGCGCGCTCGTCGGCGCCGGCGACTGCCTCGAGAAGCTCGGCGACGCCGCGAAGGCCGCCGAGAGGTACCGCGAACTCGTCGATCGGTTCCCGCGCCACCCCCTCGCCGCCGAGGCGAGAGGGCGGATCGCGCGGCTCGAAAAAGGAAGGCCTCGATGAAGACCTCCCCTCTCGCTTCTTCTCTCCCTCGCCACGGGCGGCGCGGGCTGGGCGTGCTCCTCGCCCTCGCGGCGATCGCATCGGCGGGATGGACGCAGGGCCGGATCCTCGATCTCGGCAACGCCTACGACAAGATCCTCGCGGGCGGACCGCTCATGATCCCGATCGGGATCGCCTCCGTGCTCCTCCTCGCCCTCACGATCGAGCGCGCGGTGCGGCTGCGGCGCGCGCGCATCACGCCGCGGGTGCAGATCCGCGAGGTCGAGGACGCGCTGCGCTCGGGGGACCTCTCCCGGGCGCGCACGGCCTGCGACGCGCGCTCGAACCCCTTCTCCGCGGCGATCGGCGCGGGGCTCCGTCACGCGAGCGACGGGGCGCCCGAGGTGGAGAAGGCGGTCGAGGCCGCCGCGCGCCGGGAGATCACGATCCTGCGGCGCAACCTCCGCCCCTTCTCCGTCATCGCCAGCGTCGCCCCCCTCCTGGGGCTGCTCGGCACCGTCCAGGGGATGATCAAGGTCTTCGACGTCGTCGCGGAGGAGGGAGCGCTCGGCAACGCCGGGCTTCTCTCCTCGGGGATCTCGACGGCGCTCGTCACGACCTTCGCGGGGCTCTCCGTCGCGATCCCCGCCCTCCTCCTCCATCACCTCTTCACCTCGAAGATCCAGCGCTTCGCGGACGAGGTCCTCCGGGTCCACCACGACGCGCTGGGACCTGCGATCGCGGCGGGAATCCCCCGGGAGGCCGCGGCGTGAACCTCGACGTCGAAGAAGACCGCACCCCCGTCGTCATCGACCTCGCGCCGATGATCGACGTCATCTTCCAGCTCCTCATCTTCTTCCTGGTCACGACGACCTTCCTCCACCGCGAGCGGCAGATCGAGATCGACCTCCCCGTCGCCGAGACCGGCTCCGACCCGACGGGCGAGTCCGAGGAGATCGTCGTGAACGTGCACCGCGACGGCCGGATCGGGTGGGGGAAGGAGTACCTCGTGGAGGGGGAGCTCGACCGGCGCCTGCGCTCCGTCGGCGCGGTCGCCCCCGAGCGGCCCGTCACGATCCGCGGCGACCGCGCGGCCCTGCATGAGTGGATCGTGGCGGTGATGGACGCCTGCGGCCGCGCGGGGCTCGGCAACTTGAACCTCGGCACGCTCGAGGGGCCGTAGGGTGGGGATGGGGCGGCTCGGGGCGGCGCTCCGTCACGCGACGATCGTCCTCGCCCTCGCGGGAGCGGGCTTCACCCTCGCCCTCGCGTTCCTGCGGGGGTTCGTCCCGATGGGGCGGATCTGGACGGACGGCGCCGCCCACTTCCCCGAGTCGGCCGCGGGAGGCGCGCGCCGCATCCTCTGGGAAGACCCGGTCCCCCTCGCGACGGGAACGCCCTCGGCGCTCTCCGTCCTCGAGCCCGCGATCGCGCCGGACGGAGAGACGGTCGTCTTCGCCGCCGGCGAGCCCGGGCGGAACCTCGACCTCTTCGCGGGAAGACTCGTCGCGGAGCGCATCGAACGGGTGCGCCCGCTTCACGACCTGAACTCCCCCTTCGACGATCGCGCCCCCGCCTTCCACGACCCGGGAACGGGGGAGTGGCTCCTCTACTTCGCCTCCGACCGCCCCGAGGGAAGGGGCGGCCTCGACCTCTACGTCGCCCCGTGGGAGGGAGGTCCCCCGCGCCCGATCGCCGGGATCAACGGCGTCGACGACGAGACGGATCCCGCCCCGAACCCCGCGACCGGCACGCTCGCCTTCGCGAGCAACCGGCTCGGGCGATTCGATCTCTTCGTCGCGGACGCGCAGGGATTCGGCGGATTCCGGGAGCCCGTCGTCCTCCACGAGATCTCCTCCGCCGCCGAGGATCGCGCCCCCGTCTTCCGCCCCGACGGCGGCGCGCTCCTCTTCGCCTCCGATCGCGAGGGAAGCGGGTTCGATCTCTTCATCTCCGCGTTCGATCCGAACGCGGGGTGGTGCGCGGCGCGATCCCTCGAGCCGTTCGCGTCCCCCGGGGACGAGTCGGACCCCTCCCTCTCGGCCGAGGGGTTCACGATGCTCTTCACGCGCCGGGAAGGGGATGGGCCCTCCCGTCTCGGTCTCTCGCGCTCGCGGGAGCTGCTCCCCGCGGCGGAGGGGGGACCGAGCCTCCTCGAGCTCCTCGTCCTCGCGGCGCTCCTCCTCCTCGTCGCTCTCCTCGCCTGGCTCGGCAAGCGGTGGGACGCGCTCGACCTCCTCGCGAAGTGCCTCCTCCTCTCGATCCTCGTGCACTTGTTGCTGCTCCTCCTCTCGAAGCGCGTCGGCCTGACGCAGGAGATCGAGGCGGAGGACGGGAAGGGGAAGACGTTCCGCGTGAAGGTGCTGCCGCGCGAGGAGATCGCGCGGGGAGGGCGCGCGCAGGGGGAGACGGTCGAGGTCGCGCGCGCGGAGCCCCCCGCTCCGTCCCGCTCGAACGCCGAGCCGACCGCTCCCGCCGCCCAGCCCTCGCCGACGGCGCCGCCGTCCATCGAACCGCCCCTGGAGCTCGCGCGGGCGAGCGAGGCGGAGCGCGCGACACCGGTGACGCCCGCTGGAGAGGAGGCCCCTGCGCCTTCCGCGCCTCCGCTGCGCGACGCGTCTCCCGACGCGCGGGAGAAGCGCGCGGGCGGCAAGCCCGCTCTCTCCGTCGCGTCGGCGGACGTCTCCCGGGACGCTCGCGCCGAGTCCGCTCCGAGCCGCGCCCGCGCGAGCCGGGAGACCTCTTCGGCGGCACCGAAGGGCCCCGAGGCGCTGCGCATCGAGGTGCCCCAGGACGCGCCCGGCCCGACGGTGACGCGGCGCGCCGCGGGCGGGGAGATCGAGTCGAGGCGCATCGCCGTCGCGTCGCCGGATCTCGCGCGATCGAGCCCGCACGCTCCACCGGCGGCGTCCTCGACCGATCCCGGGCCCTCGCTCTCGCTCTCTCCCGCGCGGTTCGCCGAGCGCGGCAGCGAGCCGGCGGCCCTTCCGTCGCCGCATTCCTTTTCGCCCGCCGGGGCGAGGCCCCCCGGAGCCCAGTCGGCGCCCCTCGCGCTCGACGTGGGGCCCTCCCCCGGCAGTCTCGATCGGACGTCGGCTCCGGCGCGCGCGGTTCCCGAACGGCACGGCCTCGCCGTCGACTCGCCCGGCCTCGAGGGTCCGTCCTCCCCGGCGGCCCGCTCGACGGAGATCGCCTCGTCCTCGCCCGCTCCTCCGTCCCTCTCGCCGCTCGCTTTCGGAGGCCCGACTGCTGCCGCGGACTCGGCGGCCCCGAGCCGCGCCCGATTCGATCCCAGCGCTCTCTCCTCGAGCCCGCCGCAGCCGAGCGATCTCTCCCTCGACCTCGCCCCGCTCGCGGTCGCCCAGGACGTCCGCCCGAGCGCTCCCCTCTCCGGGACCCCCTACGAGAAGCGGATCGGCGAGGCGAAGGAGGTGGCGCTGCGAGAGCACGGAGGCACTCCGGAGACGGAGCGCGCCGTCGCCGCGGGGCTCCGCTATCTCGCCTCCATCCAGCGCCGCGGGGGCTGGTGGGGCGATCGCTCCGACCGGAGCGACAAGTACCGCGATCTGCGCATCGGGAAGACCGGCCTCGCGCTCCTCGCCTTCCTCGGCGCGGGGCACACCCACCGCTCGGGGACGGAGCACTCGGAGGTCGTCTCCCGCGCGTTCCGCTTCCTCTTCGGGACCCAGGACGCCGCGACGGGCCACTTCGGGAACTCGGAGGCCTACGCCCACGGGATCGCGACCTACGCCCTCGCGGAGGCCTACGCGATGACGAAGGACCGGGACCTCCTCGACCCCCTCGAGCGCGGCGTGCGCCGCATCCTCGACACCCAGCAGCGGCGCGTGCGCGATCCGCGCGTCTTCGGCGGTTGGTCCTACTACTACCCCGACGGATCGACCTTCGATTCCTGGCCTCGGGCCTCGATCACCGCCTGGCAGGTGATGGCGCTCGAGTCGGCGAAGCTGTCCGGGTTCGAGATCGGAGACGCTCCGTTCGAGGCGGCGCGCGCCTACCTCCTCCACTCCTTCGACGAGGAGCAGGGATACTTCCGCTACTGCCACGACCCGAACCGTCTCGAGAGCGCCTACCGCACGCTGCCGGGCTCGACCCCGGCCTCGATCTTCGCCCTCACGCTCCTCGGCGAGGGAGACGACGGGCGCGTGCTCGCCGCGCTCGACTTCGTGCGGCGCCGTCCGCCCCGCTCCTTCCGGGTCACTTCCGAGGAGCGGTTCGTCACCCGAGGCGAGGGGAACGTCTACTTCTGGTACTACTCGACGCTCGCGCTCTTCCAGCGGGGGGGCGGCGATTGGGCGGCGTGGAACGCCGCGATGCAGCGCACCCTCCTCCCCGCCCAGGCCGAGGACGGATCGTGGCCGCCGATCGATCCCTATGCCGAGATCGCGGGCGACGACGACGGCGACCGCTCCTACACGACGGCGGTGTGCGTCCTGATGCTCGAGGTCTACTACCGCTACGTCACGCCGCTCCTGCGCTGGCACCCGACGATGCCCGAGGCGCGGGCGACGCCGGCCTCCTCCGAGCGGAAGCAGCGGTGAGCGGGCGTCACGCGCGCTTGCGCTTTCCCATCGCCTCCAGGGTCGATTCGTAGTGCTCGATGTACTTCTTCGCCGGCACGCGCCGGATCGCCTCGCCGATCACCTCCAGCGGAACGTCCTCGATCTTCTTGAAGCGCACGCACCCCTTCCCCCTGTCGAGCTTCTTGCCGGTCTTGGCCCACGCCTTGCGGAACCAGTCATCCTGCTCCGCCGCTCCGTAGATGCACATCAGGTAGATGGACATGTAGTTCTTCTGGGACGCGAGCCCCGCGAAGGGGAGCGGCTGCTTCGGGTCGCAGTGATAGCCGGCCGGAAAGACCCGGTGCGGCACGTAGTATCCGATCATCCCGTACTGCATCCCCTCCTCGTAGTCCTTGTCGAGGTTCTTCCGGATCACGCGGCGCACGGCCTCCAGCGCCTCCCGGCGATCCTCGGGCAGTCCGGCGAGATACTCCTTGACCGACTTCGCTTTGCTCTGCATGCCTGCACTCTACCGTCGCCCGGAACCCGACCCAATCCATGCGGACCGCGAGCCTTCTCCTCCTGCTCCCTTTCCTCTCCTGTCGCACGACCGACGACCGCCTCGCGCCCGGTGAGCGGGTGTGGTTCCAGGATGTCGCCTGGTCCCCCGACGGGGCGAATCTGGCCGTCACCCGAGGCGTGTTCGCTCCCTCGGGAGACTGGAAGACGGAGATCTGGATCCTCGACCCCGATCAGGGGAACCCCCGGCGGCTCACCGGCGGCGCGGCGAACGAGATCTGGCCCTCGTGGTCGGCCGACGGCTCGAAGTTCGTCTTCGCCTCGGGGGGCGAGAGGAGCCGCGACGTCTGGATCGCGAACGCCGACGGGTCCGACCCGGTTCGCCTCACGGACGATCGCGCCAGCGACACCGCTCCGACCCTCTCGCCCGACGGACGGCGTGTCGCGTTCATGTCCGACCGCGACGGGCTCGGACAGATCTTCGTCGTGGCGACGGACGGGACGGGGCTCCGAAGGCTGAGCGCGGGGACGATGCGGGAGGAGCACCCGCGCTGGTCGCCGGACGGGCGATGGATCGCTTTCCACGGCGGGGCGCCCGGCGCGCGCGACGACATCTGGGTGATGCGTCCCGACGGGACGGGGCGCCGGAGGATCGCGTCGGGGGGCGTCTTCCCGATGTGGCTCCCGAGCGGGACGGCGCTCGCTTTCTCGGGAGACGGCGGGGTGTACCTCGTCGGTCTCGATGGAGGCGCCCCCGCGCTGCATCTCCCCGGGGCGATGTACGCCGCGTGGTCTTCGGACGCGGGACGGATCGCCACGATCTCGCGCGGCGAGGGGCGCACGGGCGTCTTCGTCCGTCCGGCGGGCGGGACGTCGCCGACTTGCCTGATGGAGGGCCCCGGCCCACCCTGGTAGGAATGAACCTCTTCCTCTTCCTCGCCGTCGCCGCGAGCGCGCCCCAGGATGCTCCCGCCGCCAAGGTCGAGGCCGTTCCGGCTGCGATCCTCGAGGCGCCGTTCCCCGTGACGGAAGCGGAGATCGCCGGCCACCTCGCGTTCCTCGCGGACGAGAGGCTGCGTGGCCGGGGCCCGGGAACGGAGCAGGAGCGCGTCGCCGCGCTCTACGTCGCCGCCGAGTTCCGAAAGCTCGGCCTCGCCCCGGCAGGGGAGGACGGATCGTTCGAGCAGGGGGTCCGGTTCTTCCAGACCCTCCGATCGAAGGAGTCCAGCGCCGCGGAAGCGAGTCTCGTGATGTCTCTCGGCGAGAGCCGCAACGTGCTCGCGTGGCTCCCGGGAACGCACCAGACTCTCGCCGACGAGTACCTGCTGATCGGAGCGCATTTCGACGCCCTTGGGATCCTCGACGGAAGAGTCCATCCGGGAGCCGACGACAACGCCTCGGGCACCGCCGGCCTCCTCGCCATCGCCCGCGCCTGGGCGGCCGGGCCGTTCCGGCCACGCCGCTCGATCCTCTTCGTCGGGTTCGGGGCGGAGGAGGCGGGGATGTTCGGCTCCGGCGCCTACGTCGAGAAGCCCGCGCGCCCTCTCGAGAATCTCGTCGCGATGATCAACCTCGACATGATCGGGCGCGGGCGCTTCCTCGACATGCGGCTCCTCGAGAAGGGGAAGGCCCTCCTCGAGATCCCCCCGGGCCCCGGCGTCGGGGTCCTGGGCGGCGGGACGTCGCCCGAGCTGCTCGCGCTCGCTCGCGCGGCGTGCGCCGCCGACGATCTCCCCGCGCACGCTCCCGAGGACCTCCCTCCGTGGATGCGCAAGGCGGTCGAGTCGGCGGTCGCCGGACGCGGCGACCACGCCCCGTTCGAGCGGAGGAAGATCCCGTACCTCTTCTTCTCGACGAGCGAGCACGACGACTACCACCGCGCCACCGACACCCTCGACAAGGTCGACGTCGGGGTCCTGCGCCGCGTCGCGCAGGCCGCCTGGCGCACGACGCTCGCGATCGACGCCCGGGACGAGCGCCCCCGCTTCGTCGACTCGGATCGGTAGCGCCGCCCCTACAGCGTGATCGGGCGGTCGTGGCGCAGGTCGTCGACGAGCTTGTCGAAGTCCTTCGCCGCGCCGGGATAGGCGGTCCGGGCGAGCGCGCGAGCCGCACGATCCTCGGCGGGAGAGAGTCCGGCGCGAAGGAGGCGCAGGAGGTCGGCGAGGTCGACCAGCCGGTCCTCGCGCGGGCGGGCCGTCGAGGAAGCGCTCGCGAATTTGAGCGCGACGAGGCCGGCGCGGGAGACGGCGCGCACGCGCAGGCCCGTGTACTGGGTCTCGATCGCCGATTCGAGGGCCCCCTTCCAGACCGGGTGCAGATCCGCGGGGAGAAGTTCCACCACGGCCTCCGCCTCGTCCGGATTTTCGCCCTCCCGCAGCACTTTGTAGGTGTCTCCCGCCTTCACGAGCCGGTGCCCAGTCTTCTCGAAGGCCTTCCGGACACGGGGGAGATCCTTCTTCGCGACCAGGAAGTCGACGTCCACCGTCACGCGGGGCCGGGAGTAGAGGGAGACGGCGTGTCCCCCCGTGAGCGCGTAGGTGGCGGAGACCGATTCGAAGAGCCCGATCGCCGCTTCCAGCCGCTCTCTCTGCTCCTCCATTCGCTCGGAAAAGTGCCGGAGTCGGAGCACCGGGCTCCATTCTAGCCGACCTCCCCGGAGCGGCGCGGATCGGGTCAGAATCGAGGCAGCGCGCGCGCCGGCTCCTCCCGGAAACCGACGGGGAGAGGCGCCTCGCGCTCGAGAGGCGTCTCGCGAACGGGGGACCCCGGCCCGTGGAGGATGGGGGCCGGCTCGATGCCGAGGGCCGTCTTCTCCCGGAAGATCTCCCGCTCGCGGGCGTTCTGGAGGCGGCTGTTCACGCAGGAGAAGCACTTGTGGTAGCTCTCCCCCTGGCGCGTCTCGCAGACGGACGAGGTGATCCGGTGTGCGATGAGCGGCCGATGGGCGGAGATCGGCGTCGGACAAGCGAGAAGCCCGTCCTGGGTAGGGGTTTCCGGGTCGTCCATCCTCTCCGAGTCCTCTCGCCCCCCTCGGATGAAACCCTCGTCGAAACCGGCCTCGAGATCCTCGGGGGATCGGGCGCAACCGGGGATTGTCGGAAGGTGGATCACGGCGGGTCAAATCGAAAGGATCTCGGGGTTCCTTCGGGGCTCTCCGGGGGCGCCGTGCGATCGGGGAATACGGTCGAGCCCCCGGAATCGATGGCCTGGAGGGGTTTTCTGCTCAACTCCAGTGTTTACAGATACTTATGCCAACCAGCCGCCCCATCTCACCGGACGACTCGGGGACCTTCTTCGGCCTCGGAGGGAGTCGAGCTTGAGCCCTCTCGCGCCTGGCGGCCTGGGGGGGCGCCGGGCGGGGGTGGGGCGATCGGGCTACGGGGGTCCCGCGGCCTCCCGGAGGACCGCGAGCGACCGGCGGGCGATCTCCGGCGCCTCGTGGCTGTTTCGGGATAGCTCGACGTTCAGGAGGCCCCGGTAGTCGATGGACCGGAAGGTCCCGAGAACCTCCGCGAGATCGAGCACGCCTTCCCCGAACGGAAGGTGCTCGTGGCGCCCCCGCGGGGCATCCTCGATGTGGACCGTGAGGATTTCCGCGGCGAACGAACGGATCGCCGGCCCGGCAGGCTCCTCCCCCGTGGCGTAGATGTGGCCCACGTCCAGGCAGAGTCCGAAGTTGGGGCGGAGCACGACGTCCCGCACCCGGGCGTAGTCCTCGAGACGCTCGACGAGCATGCCCGGCTCGGGCTCGAGGGCGAGGGAGAGCCGAAAGGCCCCTGCTTCGTCGCACAGTTTCCCGAGCGCGTCCCCGAACCGACGGAAGAGTGCGTCACGCCCCTCCCCCTCGGGCGCCCTCCCCGACCAGAGCGAGACGACCTTCGCGCCGAGGTCGGCGCCGATCCGGAGACACCGTCGCAGGAAGTCGAGCCGTCGGGTGAACTCGGCGGAGTCGGCGGACAGGAGGGTCGGCTCGTGCTTCCGGCGTGGATCGAGGAGGAAGCGCGCCCCCGTCTCGATCACGGGCTCGAGGCCGAACCGCCGCAGCAGGCCATGGACGCGCTCGACGTCTCGCGGCGACGCCCGGAAGGGATCGAGGTGGTGGACGTCGAGGGTGAGGGCGACCCCCTCGTACCCCACCTCCGCGAGAACGGCGAGCGCGTCCTCGAGCCGGTGGTGGGCGAAACCGTTCGTGTTGTACCCGAATCGCAGCACGTTTCGCCCGGTGGGGAGCCCGTCATTGTGCGAAGGAGCGCCGGCGGCCGCCACGGCCCGCCCGGGTGTTGATTTGGAGTCGCAAAGTCCGAATAATACAATAATTTGGACTTATGTACTCCAGATCGCTCCAGCCCCCGGAGGAGAAGAGCTTCTTCCTCTTCGGCCCGCGCGGCACGGGGAAGACGGTCTGGGTCCGCGAGCGATTCGCGGAGTCGGTCTACCTGGACCTTCTCGACTCGGAGCTCTACACCGAATTCCTCGCCTCCCCCGCGCGCCTGGACCGCAGGATCCCACCCGACTACCGGGGATGGGTCGTCCTCGACGAGATCCAGAAGGTCCCCGCGATACTCGACGAGGTTCATCGACTCATCGAACGCCGCCGACTTCGCTTCGCCCTCACCGGATCCAGCGCCCGGAGGCTGGGGAGGAAGGGAGTCAACCTGCTCGCCGGCCGGGCGTTGACCCTTCGAATGCACCCGCTCACCTCCCGCGAGCTCGGGTCCGACTTCCGGCTCCGCCACTCGCTGCGTTACGGGCAGCTTCCGGCCGTCTACACCGAGAAGGACCCGAAAGGGTTTCTCCAGAGCTACGTCAAGACCTACCTCCGGGAAGAAGTCCTGCAGGAGGGGCTCACCCGCAACCTGGGAGCGTTCAGCCGGTTCCTGGAGGCGGCGTCCTTCTCGCAGGCTTCCGTCCTGAACGTGTCGGCGGTCGCGCGCGATTGCCACGTCGAGCGAAAGGTGGTCGAGGACTACTTCTCGATCCTCGAGGACCTCCTCCTCGCCGTCCGGATCCCCGTCTTCACGAGGAAGGCTCGCCGTCGGATGGCGGCGCATCCGAAGTTCTACTTCTTCGATGCCGGCGTCTTCCGCGCGATCCGACCGCGGGGGCCGCTCGACTCCCCGGAGGAGATCGATGGCGCGGCCGTCGAGACGCTCCTCCTCGAGGAGATCCGCGCCTGGAACGACACGCTCGACCTCGGCTACTCCCTCCACTACTGGAGGACCGCCGCGGGCCTCGAGGTCGACCTGGTCCTCTACGGCGAGCGAGGACTCCGCGCGTTCGAGGTGAAGCGCTCCTCGCGCCTGCGCTCGGAGGACTTCAAGTCCCTCGTGGCGTTCCGCGCGGACTTCCCGATGGCGAAGTGCACGATGGTCTACGGCGGCACGCGGGCCTACCACGAAGGGGCAATTCGCGTCCTTCCTCTCGAGGACTGTCTCCGGGAGCTACCGGAGCTGCTCCAGGACTGATTTCAGACATTATCGAATGACGCGAGGCGATCCTGACCCACGTCCTACTCGAAGAGAATCAATTGCGATGATCCTCGCCTTCATCGACTGCTCGATTCTCTCGAACACCTCCCTATGTTGCGGAGACCTAAGGTAGCTCCCGTAGGAGCGCGGCTTCGTGAAGTCGTTCTCGTGAAAAGGCGAGTCCCAGAGATTTGAACGGCCCATCGCATCATAGTGATCCATCAGCGCACGCCTCTCTTTGTCGCTGCAGAGCTGGCGTTCCACGGAATCGACCGCGCCCCACGTGGGTCGCCGCGATCAGGAGACTTTCTCGAGGACCGCGGCGAAGCCGCCGTCCGCCGCCGTCGAGGGAAGCGTCTCCCGCGACTCGACGAGGCGGACCCCTCGTCGACGCCGGAGGGCGGCCTCGACGACCGCCTCGTTCTCCTCGGGCTCGACGGAGCATGTCGAGTAGACGAGGCGCCCGCGGGCTCGGAGGAGGTCGAGGCCGTCGCCGAGGAGGCGGCGCTGCGCCTCGGCGAGCGGCCGCAGATTCGCGGGCGTGACTCGCCAGCGCGCCTCGGGCCGGCGCGCGAGGACGCCCGTGTTCGAGCAGGGAGCGTCGACGAGGACGCGATCGAAGCCCCCGGCGAGGGCCTCGAGCGCGGCGGGTCCAGTCACCACCGCGCGGACGGAGCGGAGGCCGAGGCGTGCGAGATTCTCGCGGAGCGGCGCGAGGCGCCGCTCGGAGACGTCGCAGGCGACGATCTCCGCCTCGTCCTCGACGAGGTCGGCGAGATGGGTCGCCTTGCCGCCGGGGGCGGCGCAGAGATCGAGGATGCGCTGGCCCCGCTCCGGACGGAGGAGGTCGGCGACCGCCATCGCCGTCTCGTCCTGGACGACGAGCCGCCCCTCGAGGAATTCCGGCGTCTCGAAGAGGCCGGGCGACTCCGCCGGGAGGCGGAGCGCATCGGCGCGCTCGCCCGCTTCGGCCGCGAAGCCGCGCGCGGTGAGCGCGCGAGCGAGGGCCTCTCGCCTCGTGCGCCGCACCCGGAGCACGATCGGGGGGACGGCGTTCGAGGCCTCGAACATCTCGTGCGCGAGATCGGAACCGTGTCGCTCGAGCCACCGCGCGACGAGGAACCGTGGCAGCGAGTGGATCGCGGCGAGGTGCCCCACCGGATCCTTCTCGGGATCCGCGAAGACCTCGCGCCCGAAGCGGAGGCGCCGACCTCCGGCGAGGAGCGTGCGCGCGTCCGTCCGATCTCCGGCGGCGGCCGGCGCGATCTCGATCTCGCGCAGCACGCTCCGCAGAAGAGCGTTCACGAACCCCGCCGCCTTCGACCCCTCGCGGCGCGCGAGCGCGACGGTTTCCGAGACCGCGGCGTAGGGCGGGACACGCTCGAAGAAGAGGATCTGGTAGAGACCGATCCTCAGCGCCGCGCGGGCGCCCGCGGCCATGCCCGGGGATCTCGCGTAGGCGGCGGCGACGGCGTCGAGCGTGGCCCGCCGCCGCTCGACCCCTGCGACGAGCGCGCGGGCGAACGACCTCTCCCGGGGCTCGAGCGGCGACGCGAACTCCTCGAGCCTCCGCGTCGACAGCCCCTTCGCGCGGAGGACGAGAAAAGCCGCCTCCCGAGCGCTACGAGCCGAGGACATCCCCGATCGCGACGCCCCTCCCCCTCGCGAACTCCCCGCCCGTCATCTCCTTGCGGCCCGCGGGGATCACCCGAACGACGGCGTACGCGCCGTCCCCCGTCGCGATCTCGAAGGAGTCGGAGCGCGCGCCGACGACCTCCCCGGGTCGACCTCTCGGCGACTCGACGAAGGGCTCTCCCTCCCGCAGGACGAGGAGGCGCCCGCGACAGAGGGTCGTCGCTCCGGGCCACGGCGTCATCGCCCGCACCCGACGACCGATCGCGCGGCAGCCCTGCGTCCAGTCGATCACGCCGTCCTCGCGGCGAAGGCGCGGCGCGCGCGTCGCCTTCGACTCGTCCTGGGGGATCGGGCTCGCCTTCCCCTCGGCGACGAGATCGAGGGCGCGAAGCAGCGTGGGCGCCGCGAGGTCCGCGAGCCGGGCGAGGAGATCTCCCGCCGTCTCCCATTCCGAGATCCCGATCTCCTTGACGAGGAGGACCGGGCCCGCGTCGAGGCGCTCGACCATCCTCTGCACGCTCACCCCCGTCTCGGGGTCCCCGACGAGGATCGCGGCGGCGATCGGCGAGGCGCCGCGGTGGCGAGGCAGCAGCGAGGCGTGGACGTTCCAGGGGCCGAGGCGGGGCAGCTCGAGGATCTCGCGCGGAAGGATCGCTCCGTAGGAGACGACGACGAGGAGGTCCGGGCGCTCGCCTCCGAGAGACTCGAGGATCTCCTCCCCGGAGGGAGCGCGCTCCGCCCGCAGGACGGCGACACCGGCGGCTTCCGCGAGCGCGGCGACCGGCGAAGGCCCGACCCGGAGCCCCCGGCCGCGGGGGCGGTCGGGCGGAGTGACGACGAGGCTCGGGCCGAACGGAGAGCCGAGCAGCGCCCGCAACGAGGGCGTCGCGAAGGGCGGAGAGCCGAGGAAGACCGTGCGCATGGCTTCGACCCCGATCCTCGGGGCTTTTCCACCCTCTCGGACGCAGCCGATTACGTCGAGAGGTGCTTGTCGACGATCGCTTTCAGGTCGTTGAAGGAGCGGGCGCCGACGATCGTCTCCGCCACCTCTCCGTCCTTGAGGACGAAGAAGGTCGGGATCGCCGTGATCCCGTAGCGGGTGGGAACCTCGGTGTTCTCGCTCGTGTCGAGCTTGCCCACCTTGAGCCGGCCGTCGTACTCCGTCGCGAGCCGCTCCACGTGGGGGGTCATCGCGCGGCAGGGGCCGCACCAGGGCGCCCAGAAGTCGACGAAGACGGGGCGCTCGGACTTCAGCGCCTCCGCCTCGAAGTTCGCGTCGGTGAGGGTGACGGTCTTGTCGGACATCTTCGGATGTGCCTCCGGTTCAGTCTGCTTTCGGCGAGGGTTCCGCGGGGAAGGCTTCTTCGAAGCGCGCCGCGGCTTGATCGGGGGGGACGGCGAGGGCGAGCTCGATCGATCCGAACGTCTCCGACTGGAGGATGCGGACGAGCCCCTGCTTGACGAGCTCGAGGAGCGCCGCGAACGAGCCGACGAGGTCGGCGAGGCGGCGGCGACCCTCGAAGAGGTCGAGGAACCCGACCCCCTCCCCGCCGTCGAGCCGGGCGAGCAGCTCCTGGGCGTAGAGGCGGAGCGGCCGCTGCGGGGCCGAGACGAGGTGGGGCCGGTCGAGGAGGGTTTCGCGGGTGAGCCGCGAGAAGGCGAGCGCGAGGTCGAAGGCGTTCAGCTCGCCGAGGTCGACCTCGAGATCGACCTCGACATCCTCGAAGGCCCCCCGACCGGAGCGCGCCGCCCGCTCCATCGCGCGCGCCTCGAGGACGCGCGCGGCGTCCCGGACCCGGCGGTACTCGAGGAGGCTCTCGACGAGCCGGTCGTCGGGGACGAGCTCCTCCTCGAGATCCACCTCCTCCCCCGGGAGCAGCATCCGGGACTTGAGGAGGAGGAGGGTCGCCGCGGCGAGGAGCCACTCCGCTCCGTCCTCGAGGCGGGAGCCGGTCGTGGCGGAGAGCGCGCGGAGCACGGCCTCGCACACGCGGGCGACGGCGACGTCGCGCACGTCGACCTCCTCCTCGCGGACGAGGTGGAGGAGGAGGTCGAGGGGACCCCGGTAGGTCCCGTCGAGGGAGAGGTTGACCTCCGCTCCCTCGGAGCCTGAGCAAGTATCCCTGCTTGCTTCGGCCGGCTGCGACAGGGACCCGTCTCCGCGCGCGGAGCGCGCGGGAGGAGGCTCCGGTGGAGCCTCCGATAGACGGGCGGTGCCTCGTCGGCCCTCCTTGCCCCGCGGCATCTCGCTCGGCCTCGGGCCGACGCCGGGATCCTTGCTCAGGCTCTCAGCCCCGTCGAACGATCCAGTCGTCGAGGACATTCATCCAGCTCAAGTAGGCCGGCTCCGCCGTGGCCCGGTAGACCCATGAGAACCCCCCGGCCATGAAGAGCGCAACCAGGAGGAGAAAGGAGAGGGAGCTGCGCTCCAACCACCGGAGCCCGGGTCCCAGGGTTGCGGGGAAGAGGCCCGCGAGGACGCGCGATCCGTCGAGGGGGGGCACCGGGACGAGGTTGAAGGCGGCGAGGAAGAAGTTCATTCCCACCGCGAACTGGAGGACCCAGGCCCCGCGGTGATCCTCGGCGAAGGCCCCCGTCCGGAGCGCGATCGCCCAGAGCAGGCCGAAGAAGAGGCCGAGCACCACGTTCGTCAGGGGGCCCGCCACGGCGACGAGGATCCCCGCGGAGCGAGGCCGGAGCCGCGCCACGTTCACCGGAACGGGCTTCGCCGCCCCGAAGATGAGGTTCCCCTTCGAGAGGAGGAAGAGCGCGGCGGGAAGGACCACCGACATCATCGGGTCGAGGTGCTTGATCGGATTCAGCGTGAGGCGCCCCTCGAGCTTCGCGGTCGGATCCCCGAACGCGTACGCGACGCCCGCGTGCGCCGCCTCGTGGCAGGCGACGGAGACGAGGAGGAACGCGAGGGAGGCGACGAGACCGAAGGGGTCGATGGAGCGCGGGGGCGAGAGGGGCCGAAATGTAGCACCGGCCGCGGGCCCGCTCCAATTCGCGCGCCCGGCTTGCGGCCCTCGGGGGCCCGTGATTCCATGGGGCCGCTTTGAGCGACGACGACACGCGGCTCCGCCGCGCGGGCGAGGTCCTCGCCCTCGAGGCCCGCCAGATCGAGGCGCTGCGCCGACGGTTGGGGCCCACCTTCGTCCGCGCCGTCGACCTGATCCTGGGCTGCCGGGGCACGGTCGTCGTGACGGGCGTGGGGAAGGCGGGGATCGTCGGCCAGAAGCTCTCCGCCACCCTCGCGAGCACCGGCACCCGCTCGGCGTCCCTCCACCCGACGGAGGCGCTCCACGGCGACCTCGGGCGCGTGCGCGCCGGCGACGTCCTCGTCGCCCTCTCGAACAGCGGCGAGAGCGAGGAGATCGCGCGCCTCCTCCCCTCGCTCAAGCGGCTGGGCGTCCCGATCCTCGCCGTGACGGGGAACCCCGACTCCCTCCTCGCCCGCCACGCCGAGTGCGTCCTCGACATCGGCCGAATCGAGGAGGCGGCGCCCCTCCTCCTCGCGCCGACGGCGAGCACGACGGTCATGCTCGCCCTCGGCGACGCGCTCGCGATGGTCGTCTGCGCGGAGCGCGATTTCTCCCGGGAGGAATTCGCGCTCTTCCACCCGGGGGGAGCCCTCGGGCGCCAGCTGCTCCGCGTGAGCGAGGTCATGCGCGAGCACGAGGCCCTCCCGCTCGTCCAGGTGGGCACGCCCGTCGAGCGAGCCCTCGTCGTCATGACGACGACGCCCGGGAGGCCGGGGGCCGCGCTCGTCGTCGACGCCGGAGGGCGTCTCGTGGGCCTCTTCACGGACGGCGATCTCCGCCGCCTTCTCGAGAGCCGGCGAGAGGGGCTGATGCGCCTTCCGATCGAGGAGGTGATGACGCCGGATCCGAAGAAGATCGCTCCCGACCGCCTCGTCGCCGAGGCGCGGCACGTCCTCCAGGAACATCGCATCGACCAGATTCCCGTCGTCGACGACACGGGCATCCCGGTCGGTCTCCTCGACGTCCAGGACCTGCTCGACGTCCAGGTGTAGAGCCGGGTGAGCGACCTCTCCGTTCCCGCGACTCTCGGTCGCCGCCGGCGATGAAGCGCGTCCTCGTCTTCGTCGGGCTCCTGGTCGGAGGCCTCGTCGTCCTCTTCCTCCTCGCGGGCGAGTCCCCGTGGACGGGGCGCTCGGGAGGAGAGACCTCGCCTCCGCGGGAGCCGGAGGGCGCCGTCCCGATCGAGACCCTCGCACCGCGGACGCCGGCCCGGCTGGGAGGGGCGAAGATCCAGCCCGAAGGAGAGGTGCGCGTCACGACGGCGGACGGGGTGCGGATCGACGGAGTCTTCGAGGAGACTCACCCCGACGGCCGGTGGGTGCTGCGCGACGTCGTGATCGGCATCCCGCGCGCGGAGGGGACGACCGCGGAGGTGACGGCGCGTCGGGCGATCGGCAGGTTCGCCGCCGACGCCGGAGGCGGGATCACGGCGGAAGGATCGCCGATCCACCTCGAGGGCGTCGCGGGGACCTGGGTGGAGCCGGGGCGGACGGACGAGCCGATCCGATTCGAGACCGACGAGGCCGAGGTCGAGCTCGAGCAGCGCTGGCTCCGCGCGCCGGGACGCGCCGCGGTCGCGATGGGCGAGATGCGGCTCGAGGGTCGAGGTCTCGAGGCGGACCTCCCTTCCGGGCGCTACCGCTTCGCCCGCGAGATCCGCTTCGAGCGCCGAGCGGAGGGGGAGGAGACGGCGGCGTCCTGCGGAGGGCCGGCCCTCCTCTTCCTCGACCCCGTCGAGACCGCCGAAGGCCGTCTCGCCGAGCTGGAGCTCCAGGGGGACGTCGACATCGAGCGGCGACAGGGGGACGAGGTCTGGAACGGGCGGGCGCAGCGCTTCTTCGCGCGCGCCCTCCTCCCCCGGCGAGAGGAGACGCGGCGGGAGAAGGGAAGGACTCCGTTCCGCCTGCGTCACCTCCGGCTCGACGAGGGGGTCGAGATCGAGGGAGAGTTCGGGACGCTTCTCTCCGCCTCCTTCGAGGCCGGCTTCGACGAGGGGGGGCGGCTCGAGCGCTTCGACGCCCCTGCGGGCGCGCGACTGCGGCTCGCGGACGCCGGGCCTCTCGGCAGCGGCAGCGCCCGCGAGGGCCTCACCGTCGTCGAGTGCAGAGGCGGGATCGAGGCCTGGCGCTCGCCCTCCTCGGGAACCGAGGCGATCCTTCCGGGGCCGACGCGCATCCACTCCCCCGACGGCCTCCTCCCCACGATCCTGCGCGGCCCCGCGACGCTCCTCTTCGACCCGGCGTCGGGGTCGGGAGGGAGCGTCGAGTCCGTCGTCGCGATGGGGAGCGTCTGGCTGCGCCGGAGCGGGGCCTTCGCGCACGCGCCGGTCGCCGAGATCGAGTCGGACGAAGTCGAGGACCGGTTGCGCCTCGGCCCGGCGCCGCTCCTCGCGCTCGTCCTCCCCGGCGAGAGCGCTCCCGAGGAGGCGCGGTTCTCGTGCGGCGGATGGGCGGAAGTCGTCTCGACCCCGGGCGGGGCGTTCTCGGTCCATCTCGAGCGCGACGCCTCGGCGCGCCTCGGCGAGAGCCGCGCTCTCGACGCCGTCGGGATCCGCATCACCCGGGAGGAGACGGGGTCCCGCATCGAGGCCGAGGGGGAGGTTCGCCTGCGCGACGCCGCCCTCGGGCTCGAGGCCCGGGGAGACGCTCTCCAAGTCGACGAACGCGAGGGGTTCCGCCTCGAAGGGTCGCCGGGGAGGCTCTCCCTCTCCCTCGAGGAAGGCCGCGTCACCGTCCGCGCCCGGAGGATCCTCGGCGGGGAGGACGGGATCGAAGGAGAGGGCGCCGTCTCCATCGAGTTCCCCCCGGGGTTCCTCGCGAGTCCCGGCAGGGCGGCTCCCGAGGCGACCGCGACCGCCTCGGGCGAACGCTTCCGCGCGGATCTCGATCGGGAGACCCGCCGCCTGCGCACCGCCTGGCTCGAGGGAGGCGTCGTCGTCGACGCCGGCGACGTCCATGGAACGGGAGATCGCCTCGACATCGATCGAGAGACCGGAGAGCACCGCCTCACGGCGCGGGACCTCGTCTCCGTCCGCGGTTCGAGCACGGAGTTCGAGTTCGAGGCGACGGCGCCGCTCGCGAGGTTCGTCGAGAAGGACCGCTCGGTCGTGCTCGAGCCCCGCGGAACGATCGCCGCGATGCCGCCCGCGACCGGAGAGGCTCCGGGGGCGATCCCCCTCCCGGCGGACTCGGTGCGCGCGACCTTCGAGGGAACGGCCCGCCTCGGGGAAGACGCCCTCCACATCGAAGGGCGGGTCGCCGCCGAGGGAGATCGGGGGGCGGACGAGCCGTGGAGTCTCGAGGCCGACCTCCTCGACGTGCGGTTCGGGCCGGGCCGCCGAGCCGAGGAGGTCCGAGCGAGCGGGGCCGTCCACTTCCGGAGCGGGGAGACGTTTCGGGCCTGGGGCGACGAGGTCGTCTACGAGCCCGATTCCGGGATCGTCCGGGGGCGCGGCCGCCCCGCCCGGTTCGATCTCGGCCGCGGACAGCTCCTCGCCGAGGGCGTCGACTACGACCTGCGGCGGCGGCTCGTGCTGCGGGTGGAGAGAGGCACGATCGAACTGTCGCGATGAGGGGGATCGCCCTGTCGATCCTCGCCGCGATGGGGCCTCGGATGCAGGAGCCGCCCGCCGCGGAGCCGGTGCCCGCGCGGGGCGAGTTCGAGCTGCGGCTCCTCGAGACGGAGCCCGACTCGATCGTCTACCTCGCCTCGGGTCTCGAGCTCGAGCGGGGGGACCTCCGGGTGAGCGCCCGCTACGCCATCCTCTGGCTCGACCCCGACGAGTGGCGCCGGGTGATCGAGGAAGGGGGCGCGCTGCGCCGTCCTCCCGCGCCTCCGCCCGCCCCGCATCCCCCGCCTCCGGCAGGGATGGCGGGGAGGGAGGACGCGGCGCGGGACCTTCCCTCGCTGCTCCTCGGCCTCGTCCGGGAGATCTACGCCGAGGGGGACGTGCGGTTCACGCAGGGGCGGGAGGTCGGGGCGAGTGCGGAGCGGCTCTACCTCGATCTCCTCCGCGGGCGCGGGATCCTCGTCGAGCCCGAGGTCCGCGCCCGGGCTTCGCTCGGGGGTCGGTCCGTGCCGCTCGTCGTGCGTGCCGCGAGCCTGCGCCGCGAGGCAGGCGGCGTGCTCCTCGGCCGCAACGCCGCCTTCACTTCCTGCCCCTTCGGCGAGCCCCACTACCACGTCACGGCGGGCGAGATCGCGCTGCGCGAGGCGGCGGATGGGAGCTTCGAGGTCTCCGGACGCGACACCCGGCTCGTCCTGGGGGAGACGAGCGTGATGCGGCTCCCGACCTGGCGGATCGACTCCGGAGACCGGGACTGGTTTCCGATCCGGGACCTCGACCTCGGTTATTCGCGGCAGGACGGCGTGCGCGGCCTCGTCGAGTTCGGGAACGACGTCCGGGCCCCGGGCGAGGCCCTCAACGCGGCGCTCGGGATCGAGGAGGGGAAGTTCGACGGAGACTGGCGGGTCGAGCTCGCCGAGCGGGGGGAGCGCGGGCCGTCCGCGGACCTGCACCTGCGCTGGGAGACGAAGGGGGCGTACCGGGGGGAGCTGCGAAGCTTCGTGATCCAGGACCACGGAGAGGACCGCGGGCCCTTCTCGGAGATCTACGAGCGGACGGAATCCACGCGCGGTCGCGTCCGATTCGGAAACCGCGTCGTCCTCGGCGAGGGGACGAATCTCGACACGGAACTCTCCTACGAGAGCGATCCGCTCGTCCTCCCCGAGTTCTTCCGGCGGGAGTTCCGCGAGGAGAAGGAGCCCGAGACGTTCGCCTATCTCCGGCACGCCTCGGGGTCGCTCGCATTCACGGCGCTCGGGGAATGGCGGCTGAACGACTTCGATCCGGTTCCGCCGGAGGGATTCCCGGTGAGCGGTCCGCCCCTCACCCTCCCCGTCGAGCCTCCGGCGCTGACCGAGTCGCTCCCGCTCGCCGCGGGGCGCGCGATCGTGCTTCCGCTGCCGCCTCTGCCCTTTCCCGCGGGATTCGGCGAGCGCGCGGACGACCCTCTCGTCCCCTACCTCACCGCGCGCGTCGAGGGAGGCTCGCTGCGGAGGCGGTTCACGGACGCGGACTTCGATCCGAGCGTCCCCCCGTTCGCCGCCGCGGACGACATGCGCGCCGCGCGGCTCGACGCGGTCGAGATGCTCGAGATCCCCTGGCGCGCGGGGCCCGTGACCCTCGCTCCGTTCGGAGGCGTGCGCTACACGGCGTGGTCCGAGCAGGCCGCGGAGACGGGCGGGATCGGGCGCTTCGCGGCGGAGGCGGGGGCACGCGCCGCCGTCCACCTCGAGCGCGACTTCGGGCGCCTCCGCCATCTCGTCGACCCGACCGTGCGTTACGCGAACCGGTTCGCCGTGACGCAGGACCCGGCGGAACTGATCCCCTTCGACGAGGTCGAATCGCTGGAGAAGGTCGAGTTCGTCCGCCTCGACCTCCGGAACCGCATCGCACGGACGGGCGGGGGGACTCTCGCCGATCTCCTCCTCGGGGTCTCCTGGTTCCCCGACGAGGAGCGCGACAACGGGGGGAGGGCGTTCGGGGACGTCGGATTCGATCTCACGGCCACTCCGTTCGCCTCGGACGGGGAGGAGGGGGAGGGGAAGCCCTTCTTCCACGCCGTCGGCGCCTGGGACCACGACGCCGATCGGTTCGCGACCTTCGACGCGGCGGTCACGGTCCCGGCGGACGAGGACCTCGCCTGGAGCGTCGGCTACAACGAGGGGCGGGACGCGCAGACGGACGACCTGCGCTACGCGGCCGCCTACGTCGGCACGGTCCTGCGGGCCGGGGAGAAGTGGGACCTCGAGGCGGCTCAGCAGTACGACCTCCGCCGGAGCGAGAACCTCGAGAACCGCTTCGTGCTCCGCCGCATCGGGCACGACTGGATCTTCGAGGTCGCCTATTTCTTCGACACGGCCGGCCGGGATCAGGGAGTGAGCGTGCGGCTGCGGCCCGCCCTCCTCTTCGACCGGTCCCGGGGATCCTCCGACACCCGCCGTCCCCGCGCCCTCTTCTTCGAGGCGGCGGCGCCGTACAGCGGGGCGTACTGAGAGCCCGGGCCCTTTCCCCCGTCCGAGAGAGATCGGCTACGATCGAGGCCGACTCGAGGTTTCCGTCCCTCGTGACCTCCTTCCCCGCATTCATCCTCCCGAACCTCGGACCCTGGGAGATCCTCGTCGTCCTCGTCGTCGCCCTCCTCGTCTTCGGGGGTCGCCTCCCGGACGTCGGCCGGAGCCTCGGACGGTCGCTGACCCAGTTCCGCCGGGGGCTGCGCGACATCCAGGACGAGATCGAGAGCGACGAGGCACCGCCGCCGCGGCGGCGACTCCCGCAGAAGCTCGAGAAGCCGAGAGACGATCCTCCTCCCGGAGACTCCGCCCCCGGCGCCTCCTCTACGAGCGCCCCTTCCTCTGATTAGCGAGATCGGTCGACGGGCCTCGTCGCGCGCCGGGAGCTCGAGGCGCCCCGCACTCCGGGCTGCTTCGCTTCCTCCTGGACGCCGGCGTCCGCGAGATCGAAGAGCCGGGTCCAGTCCTGCTCGCTCGTGGGAGCCGCTCCGGCGGGCTCGCGTGAAGGGGCGGCCTTGAGCGACTCCTCGAGGGTCTTGCGGTTGTCCGTGAAGCTCCCGACGACGGGGAAGATCTCGCTCGAGAACTGCTGGGCCGCCTGGTCGAGGACCTCTCCCGGGGAGAAGACGGGCATCGCGACGGTGATGACCCCCGCGAAGCGGTCGAGGGGGACGAGGAGCGTCCGGAAGAGGAACTCGCGGGGAACCACGTTGAGCAGGTCCTTCCCCGTCTCGTACTGGCTTGCCCGGAGGATCGGAAGGCCGAACTCCATCGAGACGAGGCGCATCAGTTCCCACTCGGAGCAGACGTTCACGCGAGACAGGACTTCCGGCAACAGAGCCTCTCCCGTCTCGCACTCGGCGAGGGCGTACTGGATCGTCTCGAGCGAGGCGCCCGAGTGCCGGCCGGCGATCTCGGCGAGCCGGAAGAGAGTCAGTCGTTCGAGGCCTCGCATGCTCCCCGGGGGTTCCGGTGGAGTATCGACGGGGCCCGCCCCGCTCTTGAGTTCCCGGGCCCGAACGGCGGCGGCGGGGCGCCCGGGAGGCTTCCCGCCGAAGCTTTCCGGGTGGGCTAGAAGAGCGCGCGCACGAACGGCGCCAGCGCCCGACCCGCGACCTCGTTGCCGCGGACGTTCCAGTGGAGGTCGCGCCGCAGATACAGGTGGCGGTCGCCGTCGGGCCCGGGGGGCACGGCGCGCAGCGCGGGCCAGAGGTCGAGGCAGGGGATCCCCTGCGCGGCGCAGAGCGCGACGAGGCGCTCGCGCAGCGCGTGGCGGTCGAGCGCGACGTCCGGCGACGCGGCGACGATCCGCTCCCAGAGGGCGTCCTCGATCATCGAGACGTCCGGGATCAGGATCACGCCGAAGGGCGTCGGGCCCGCGCGCTCCCGGAGATCGAGGACGCGCGCCGCCAGCGCGTTCCACCGCCTCTCCGCGATCGACCCGAAGGTGGCGGCGTACCGCGTCGCGACGCGCAGGAACTCCTCCCCGGAGAACGTGCCGGGCTCGAGGGCGACGTCGTCGACCCACGGGAACTCGGCGCGGACCTCCTCGAGCGCCGAGGCGCGCCCCGGCACGGCGCGGAAGACCGCCGTCTCGCTCGTCTCCCTCGAGAGGACTCGCAGGCGCCGCGGCAACTCCAGGAGGAGGACGTTTCCTCGGTCGAACCACCCGGCGAGGAGCCAGTCGATCCCGGTCCACGGCCGCACCTCGACGAGGTCGTTCCCGAGGAAGAGGGCGACGAGGATCGCCTCGGGAGCCAGCGGGGACGCCTCGCGCTCGAGGAGGCGGAGGTACTCGTCCGGCCCGATCCCGCCCCACCCGAGGTTGAGGAGGTCGACGTCCCCGAGCGCGCGCTCGCACACCGTCGTGTAGTGGAAGAAGTGGGGGACCGTGCTGGCGCTGTAGGAGTCGCCGATCACGGCGACCGCCGGGCGCGCGCGACGCTCCCGCGGCAGGAACTCCTCGTCGTAGAAGCCGCGCGAGTTGCAGGGGAACCCGAAGTGGTTCTCCCCCGGCGAGAACGCGAGCGAGGCGAGGCGCTCCTCGACGCCGCTCGCGGAGCGGGCGAGGAGGGTCGTGGGGGCGACCCGCGCGACGATCCGGAGCCCCACCTCGGCGAGGAGGGCGAGGAGGCAGAGGTCGAAGGCGAGGACGTGCGCGAGCCTCCTTCCGCGGCGAGGGGCCGCCTCCGCGGGGCGCACCCACAGCAGGAGGAGACCGAGCGCGCCGGCTCCCGCGGCGGCCGCGACCTCCACGCGCACGCGGTGGAACTCGCCGAGGATCGCGGCGTACCCGAGCCAGGTCACGACGGCGACGACGAAGGCGAGGCGCGCGACCGTGGGGCCGTGGAGCCGGCGTCTCCCGGCGCGGCGCGCGGCGAGGAGGCAGAGGACGGGCGCGAGCGTGGCGAGGAGGAGGATCGCTCCCGCGCTCGGCGAGTCCACGGCGCCGATCCCGTCGAGGTTGCGCCAGCCCTGGAGAGCGCCGTAGGCGGCGGCCGGAGCGGCGAGGACGGTGGCGAGCCGGAGCGCCGGGGAGGAGCGGGAGCGGGTCAGATGTCGAGGTTCGTCGCCTCGAGGGCGTGCTCTTCGATGAAGGCGCGGCGGGGCTCGACCTCCTCCCCCATGAGGATCGAGAAGATGCGGTCGGCCTCGAAGGCGTCCTGGAGGGTGACCCGCGCGAGGAGGCGCGTCTCGGGGTTGAGGGTCGATTCCCAGAGCTGGTCGGGGTTCATCTCGCCGAGCCCCTTGTAGCGCTGGACGTCCGCCTCCTTCGCGCCGACGCGCCGGATCGTCTCGAGGACCTCGCGCAGGGACCGGACGCCGAACTCCTCCTTCTTCGTCCGGACGGCGAACCGAGCCGGCGGAGCCTCCTCGCCGTCCCTCGGCTCCTTCGCCGACGCCGCCGGCTTCGCGAAGGCCTCGATGGCTCCGCCGAGCCGCTCGAGCTCGCGGACCGCCTCCTCGATCTTGGCGCGCTCGCCGAACTGGAAGACCTCGACGTCCGCCTTCTCGCGGGGCACGCCGCACTCGGGGCCGTCGTAGATCAGGAGATCCCCCTTCTCCCGAGCGCGCGCCTCCTCGAGGAAGGCGTCGATGGCGTCTTCGTCGAGGAGAAAGCGAACCTCGCCGCCGCTCCGGACCCGGTACAGCGGCAGCCGCCCGCCGAAGCTCGACCAGGTCGCGAAGTACTGGTCGAGCGAGACCTCCTCGCGAGCAGAGGAGACGTGGTGCGCGAGCTCCTCGAGGCGGACGAGCGCGCGGACGAGCGCGGCGAGGGGCTCTCCCTCCCACGTGCGCCGGCGCTCGCGGTCCTCGACGAGGGCCTCCGCGAGCCCGATGGAGAGGAACGCCTCGCGCAGCTCGCGATCCGAGTGGAGATACCGCTCGAACTTGCCGCGGCGCACCTTGTAGAGCGGGGGGCGAGCGACGAAGACGAACCCGTTCTCGATGAGGACGCGGAGGTGGCGGAAGAAGAAGGTGAGGAGGAGCGTGCGGATGTGGGAGCCGTCCACGTCCGCGTCGGTCATGAGGATGATCTTGCCGTAGCGGATCTTCTCCGCATCGAACTCGTCGTGGATCCCCGCGCCGACCGCCGCGATGATCGTCTGGATCTCCGTGTGGCCGAGCATCTTGTCCACACGCGCTTTCTCCACGTTCAAGATCTTTCCCTTGAGCGGGAGAATCGCCTGGAAGCGCCGGTCGCGGCCCGACTTCGCCGAGCCTCCCGCGGACTCCCCCTCGACGAGGAAGAGCTCCGTCTCGCCCCGCTCGCGGCTCTGGCAGTCCGCGAGCTTTCCCGGCAGCGAGCCCGAGGCGAGGGCGGTCTTGCGGCGGACGATCTCGCGCGCCCGCCGCGCCGCCTCGCGGGCCTCGAGGGCCTGGATCGCCTTTTGGAAGATCCGCTTCGCGACCGCGGGGTTCTCCTCGAAGTAGGTCGCGAGCGCCTCTCCCGCGACGGTCTCGACGATGGACTGGACCTCGCGGTTGCCGAGCTTGTTCTTCGTCTGTCCCTCGAACTGGGGCTCGGGGACGGCGATGGAGACGACGGCGGTCAGCCCCTCGCGGAAGTCCTCCCCCGTCGGGAGCGGTCCGCCCTCCTTCACGAGCTTCTCGCGCCGCCCGTAGAAGTTGAGGGTGCGGGTGAGGGCGGTCCGGAACCCGACGAGGTGCGTTCCCCCCTCGTGGGTGTTGATGTTGTTGACGAAGGAGAACACCGTCTCCGTGTACCCCTCCGAGTACTGGATCGCGAGGTCGACGACGTACTCGAGCTCCGGGTGCTCGGGGCTGCGCGCGGTGCGCGAGATGTAGATCACCTCGGGGTGGAGGGCGGTCTTCCCCTCGTTCAGGTGGCGGATGAACGCGACGAGCCCCTCGGGGAACTGGAAGGTCTCGCGCTTGCCCTGCGCCTCGTCCTCGAGATGGATGCGCAGCCCCCTCGCCCCCATCAAGTAGGCGAGCTCTCGCAGCCGCGTGGCGACCGTCGCCGCGGAGAACTCTAGGGTCTCGAACACCTCGGCGTCGGGGTAGAAGGTGACCTTCGTCCCGCGGCGGTCCGTGCGGCCGAGGACGCGGAGTTCCGACTTCTTCTCCCCGCGCTCGAAGGACATGTGGTAGACCCGTCCCTCCTTGAACACCTCCACCTCGAGGCGCTCGGAGAGCGCGTTCACGACGGAGACGCCGACGCCGTGGAGGCCTCCCGAGACCCGGTAGGCTTTCTTGTCGAACTTCCCTCCCGCGTGGAGCTTCGTGAGGACCACCTCGACGGCGGGCACGCCCTCCGTCTCGTGGAGGTCGACCGGGATGCCGCGGCCGTCGTCCGCGACCGTGACGCCGCCGTCGGCGCGAAGCGTGACCAGGATCTCGCTGCAGTGCCCCGCCAGGGCCTCGTCGACGGAGTTGTCGACGACCTCCCAGATCAGGTGGTGGAGGCCCCCCTCCGCCGTGTCGCCGATGTACATCGCGGGGCGACGGCGGACCGCCTCCAGGCCCTCGAGGACCCGGATCGAGGTCGCGTCGTACGCCTCGCCCTTCCCCTCCCCGGACTCCGCGACGATCGACTCGGGGGCGACGTCCTCGCGCTCGACCATGGCTAGTGCGGCATCCCGGCCGGCGACGGGGGCGAAGCGAGACGGAAGGAGACCTCCGTCACGAGGGGCGAGCCGATCGCGCGGTTGAGGCGTTCGACGCTCGCGCGGCGCGCGAAGTTCCGGAGCTCGTGGAAGTGCGCGGCCGACTCGACCTCGACGAGGAGGACCCCCCGCCGGAACGACACGGGGCGGGATCGGGAGCCGTCCCCGAAGGCGGTCTCGAAGGCGCGGAACACCTCGGCGCTCCCGCGGTCCCGGCGCGGAAGGAGGCGCCTCTTCCACGCGGCGATCGCGGAGCGGAGCGGGAGCGGGCGCTCGGGGCGCTCGGTCATGCCTCCTGCGCGATCGGCATGACGACGTAGCAGAAGTCCTCGCCGAAGAGGAGCTTGCCGGGGGAATTCCGGTCGGTGAACTCGAAGCGGAAGGTGTTCGTCTCCTCCCCCGCGCCGGCGGCCTCGACGGCGTCGCGAAGGTAGTCCGGGTTGAAGGCGACCTCCGTCGGCCTTCCCCTCAGGACCACCTCCATCTCCGACTTCCCCTCTCCGCGACCTGCGCTCTTCGCCGAGAATCGGAGATTCTTCTCGCCGAACTCGAGCCGGACGCCGCGCGCCTCCTCGGAGGTGAAGTTCGCGACGCACCGGAGGCGCTGCAGGAAGACCTGCCGATCGACCTCCGCCGCGTTCGGAGGATCCTTCGGCACGACCCCTTCGTACCGAGGAAACTCCCCCTCGAGGACCCGGCTGAACACCTCGGTCGCCTCCGCGCGGAACGCGAACTCGCGCTCGCCGAGGGCGAGCGTGACGGGGGAGGAAGGATCCCCCATCGCGTCGACGGCCCGCCGGAACTGCTCGACCCCCCGAATCGGCACGATCGCGGTCCGCCTCCCGGCGGGGGCCTGGGGAAGGGGGATGAAGGTGAGGGCGAGCCGCCTCCCGTCCGTCGCCACGAGCTTCAACTGCTCTCCGGACACCTCGACGAGGACGCCGTTGATCGCGTACCGCCCCGCCTCTCGGGCCGCGGCGAAGACCGTCCGCCCCGCCATCCGAGACCATGCGGTCCCAGCGATCTCGATCGCCTCTCCCTCCCCGAATCGCGGGATCGTCGGGAACTCGTCGACGTCCCCCGTGGGAAGGACTCCCGAGTCCCTCCCCGAGGCTACGGCGAGGTTCGTTCCGTCCAATCGCAACGAGACCTCCTCCGACTCCCCGTCCCGCACGAAGTCCGAGAGGGTCCGCGCCAGGACCGTGCAGACCCCGTCCTTGCGGATGCGCACGGCGTCCATCCTCTGCCGGACTGCGACTTCGAGGTCCGTGGCCTCGATCGTGAGCGCCCCGGCTTCCGCGCGGAGGCGGAAGTGCTGCAGGACCGGCTTCGTCGTCTTCGAGGGAACGACGTGGGAGACGAGGCCCAAGGTCTGTCGCAAGCGCTGACGTTCGCAAACGACTTCCATCGCTTCACCTCGTTGGGACCGTCGCCTCTCGATGATTCTTCGAAAGGTCTAAAACTTCATCGCCGTCATCCCCGAGGACAACGGTGGAGAATTCTCTCTCGCCCGAACCGGAGATCTTGTCCTGTCGGACTTTCCGTCCGGCCTCGCCGGAAGCAAAGTCGCCCGTCGGCTCGTCAAGATCCGTGTCGAGGGTTCCGTGGAACCCTCCATCGCGTGGCCCGGGGCACCTACTTTCTGCGATAGACTCCCTCCCGTCAAACGGGGAACCCACCGGGTATCCACAGGAACCGAGACCGGGACGAAAAAATTCATAAGTAATTTTACTACAGCCAGTTACGTACCTAACCGAGTTCTCGCACCAAACCTTCCACGAGAGGCTTCAGGGAGGGGTCGGTCTCCATCCGGTGCGCGATCCTCTCGAGGGCATAGATGACTGTCGTGTGGTCCCGCCCACCGAATAGAGAACCGATCTCCTCGAGGGAATAACGCGTGTGGTTACGGCAGAGGAACATGGCGATCTGCCTCGGGAAGACTATCGACTTTGATCGCTTTTTAGACTGAAGATCATTAACTCTTAGATTAAATTTCCTTGCCACAACAGCGAGGATCCTGTCGATGGAAGTCGGTGCTGCCGCGGGAGGAAGGACATCCCGCATTGCTTCTTTCGTAAGGCTAATATCAATCAAACGGTTTGTTAGTGATGCGTATCCGATAACTTTCGTGACAGCACCCTCGAGATCGCGGATGTTCTTGACGAAGGCCTGAGCCAGGAACTGGGCAACGTCCTTTGGAAGCTCGCGACCTCGATCCTTCGCCTTGCGGTGGAGGATGGCGACGCGGGTCTCGAAGAAGGGGGGCTCGATCGGGGCGACGAGACCCCCGTTGAAGCGCGAGACGAGTCGCTCGTGGATCTGTCGGATGTCCTTGGGTGGCCGGTCGCTCGAGAGGACGATCTGCCGCTGAGCCGCGTGGAGGGTGTTGAAGGTGTGGAAGAACTCGTCCTGGGTGCGCTCCTTCGCCGCAAGGATGTGGATGTCGTCCACGACGAGCAGGTCGGCCGTGCGGTAGCGGTTGCGGAACTTCTCGATCTGGCCGTTCTCGAGAGCCGAGATGAAGTGGTTCGTGAAGTCCTCGCACGTGAGGTAGCGCAGCTCCGCGGAGGGCCGGTGAGCGCGCAGGGCATGACAGATCGCCTGGAGGAGATGCGTCTTCCCGAGACCGGACTCGCCGTGGATGAAGAGGGGATTGCTGGCGTGGCCGGGTCTCTCGGCGACCCCGAGCGCCGCGGCGTGGGCGAAGTGATTGTCGGTGCCGACGACGAAGTTCTCGAACGTATAAGCGGGGTTCAAGGGGAGGATGTCGCGCGTGGGCTTCGGCTCGGCCGGGCGCGCAGGGACCGAGGGCGGAGAGGAGGGAGGGGAGCGCCGCGCGAGGGAGGGAAGCTGTTCCGCGTCGACGATGAAGCGGACGCGCATCGGCCGGCCGATCGCCCGCTCCACGGCGCGGGCGATGGGACCGCCGTAGAACCGGCCGAGCCACTCGCGGAAGAAGGTGTTCGGGACCGCCACGGTGGCCACGTCGTCCTCCAGGGAGACGAGGGCCGTCCGGCGGAACCATGTCTCGAGCTGCTCGCGCTTGACCTCGCGCTCGAGCTCCGAGAGCACCCGCTTCCAGATGGAAGCTCGCGCGGCGTCGGTCGACGGCGCCGCGACGCGCGCGGCGGCCGGAGATCCCCCTTCGGGAACGGCGGGATCGGGCCCCATAGATCTCTCCTTAAGTCCCTATTCTTTGAGGACTTACGACCAAGAAAAAGGCTGGCGACATTAAAGCGAAACCGGCCTCCTCCGTCAATGGGGCGCGCGCGCGAAACGCTTCGGCGTTGCGCGAGAACGACTTAGAACTCGGATTGCGCGCCGAGGCGATCGACGACGGACGCGATCCTCCGAACCGCCTCCGTCAGGTCCTCGTCGTCGAGGTCCCATCCGAGCGAGATCCGGACGGAGCGCCTGGCGTCCTCCTCGGGAATGCCCATCGCGAGGAGCACGTGCGACGGCTCCGCAGCGCCCGACTCGCAGGCCGACCCCGACGACACCGCGACCCCGGCGAGGTCGAGGGCGATGGGGAGCGCGCGACCGTCGGGGCAGGGAAGCGCGACGTTGACCGTGTTCGGGAGTCGGGCTTCCCGAGGTCCGTGGAGGCGAGTCCCGGGGACGGCGCGCTCGAGCCCCTCGAGGAATCGCGAGGTGAGCCCTCCGATCCGTACGCCGTACTCGCGGGACCGGGAGACGGCCCGATCGAGAGCGGCGGAGAGGCCGACGATCGCGGCCACGTTCTCGGTGCCGGGGCGCAGCGCCCGCTCCTGCCCGCCTCCCGTGGCGACCGGCTCGATCGGAGTGCCGCGCCGCACGACGAGCGCGCCGGCGCCGAGAGGGCCGTGGATCTTGTGGGAGGACAGCGCGACGAGGTTCGCGCGCGCGAGGCCCGCCGGGAGAGGGACCTTTCCGATCGCCTGCGTGGCGTCGCAATGGAAGACGACCTCTCGGGGAAGCGCCGAAGCGATCTCGTCGATGGGCAGCAGCGCCCCCGTCTCGTTGTTCGCCGCCATCGCGACGACGAGGACGGTGTCCGGGCGGAGCCTCCTCCCGAGGACGGCGGGATCGATCCGGCCGTCGGCCGTCGCCGGGAGGTGTTCCACCTCGAAGCCCTCTTCCCGAAGGCGCTCGAGCGGCCCGAGCGCGCTCGCGTGCTCGAGGGGGGAGGAGAGCACGTGCCGCCCTCGCTTGCGGGCCGCTCGGGCCGCGCCGAGCAGGGCGAGGTTGTTCGACTCGGTCCCCCCCGACGTGAAGACGATCTCCTCCGGCGTCGTCGCGAGGATCCGTGCGATCCGGGAGCGAGCCTCGTCGATCGCGACCCTCGCCGCCCGCCCCTCCTGGTGCGTGCTGGAGGGGTTTCCCCCCCGCTCGAGGTGGGGGCGCATCGCCGCGAGGACCGCGGGGTCGAGGGGCGTCGTCGCGTTGTGGTCGAGGTAGATCCGCCTCACGCCGACGAGAGTACTCGGCGGTAGAGGTCGAGGTACCGGCCCACCACGGCCCGAGGGGAGAACGCGCCGACCGCTCGTGCACGCGCCGCCGCCCCCATCCGCGCGCGGAGATCCGGATCCCGCGCGAGGGAGAGGCAGGCATCGGCGAGGGCGCCGGGATCTCCCGGCGGCGTGAGGAGGCCCGTCTCGCCGGCGACGACGACCTCGGGAAGACCGCCGGTCGACGGGCCCACCACGGGGATGCCGCAGGCCATCGCCTCGAGCGCGGAGAGGCCGAACGACTCCGTCTCGCTCGCGAGGAGGAACGCGTCCGAGCGGGCGAGCGAGAGGGAGACGTCGGGCTGCTCGCCGAGGAAGTCGATCCGGTCGCAGACCCTCCGCGAGCGCGCGAGCCGCTCCGCGAGCGGCCGGTCGGGGCCGTCTCCGACGAGGAGGAGGCGCGCGGGGACCGAGGCGGCGACCCGGGCGAACGCCTCGACGACGTCGCCGACGCGCTTGACGGGGCGGAAGTTCGAGACATGGCAGAGGACGAACGTCGACGGGTCCGCCCGTCGGGCCTCGGGGCGAGGACGGAACGCGTCGCCGTCGACGAAGTTCGGGATCACCTCGATCTCCCGCTCCGGCCCGAAGGCGCGGAGCGTCTCCTGCCGCAGGTGCTCCGAGACGCAGGTCACGGCGTCGCTGCGCGCGATCCCGAAGCAGGTCATCGTCCGGTAGGAGGGGTCCGCGCCCACGAGCGTGATGTCCGTGCCGTGGAGGGTCGTCACCGTGCGCAGTCTCGACCTCCCGACGACCTCCCGCGCGAGGAACGACGCGATGGCGTGGGGCACGGCGTAGTGAGCGTGGACGACATCGAGCCCCTCGTTCTCGGCGACCTCGACGATCTTCGAGGCCAGCGCGAGGTCGTAGGGGGGATACCGCAGCAGCGGATAGGCGAAGACCTCGACGGTGTGGACGCGCACCCCCGTCTCCTCGGGCGCGATGCGCACGGGCGGGGCGTACGAGAAGAGGTGGACGACGTGCCCTCCCCGCGCGAGGGCGGAGGCGAGCCCCGTCGCGACGACCCCCGATCCCCCGTAGGTCGGGTAGCAGACGATGCCGACGCGCAGCGCCGTCACGCCGGCGCCGACGAGACGGCGCTCCTCGTCTTCGCGATCTCGCGCTCGAGCAGCTCTCCTGCGAGCCGCAGGTAGTCCGCCGCCCCCTTCGAGTCGGGGGCATAGGCGAAGATCGTCTTCCCGTGGCTCGGCGCCTCGGCGAGTCGGACGTTCTCCCGGATCCGCGTCTCGAACACCTTCGACCCGAAGAAGGACTGGATCTCCGCGAGGACCTCCGCCGAGAGGTTCGTGCGCGGGTTCACCATGCAGGCGAGGACGCCGGTGATCTCGAGGGCGGGATTGAGGCGGCGCCGCACGAGGTCGACGACCTCGAGGAGCTTCGAGACCCCCTGGAGGGCGAGGAACTCCGCCTGGAGCGGGATGAGCACCTCCTCCGCCGCGACGAGCGCGTTCAGGGAGAGGAGGCCGAGGGAAGGGGGGCAGTCGAAGAGGATGAAGTCGGGGAGCGCGTTCCGCGCGGGCGCCGCGGGGACGACGACGCCGCCGGGGAGGACCTGGGCGGGCGCGGCGCTCTCGTGCAGGAACTGGAGGATCGCGTCGCGGAGCAGCATCTCCCGCCCGACGACGTTCGCGAGCTCGACCTCGACGCCCGCCAGGTCCATCGTCGCGGGCACGTAACGCAGGAGCGGGAGCGGAGTCGGGGCGAGCGCCTCTCCGAAGCGGCAGTCCCCCCGCAGGACGTGGTAGATCGAGCGCTGGATCGACTCGGGGTCCGTCGTGAAGTGGAGGGTGAGGTTCGCCTGGGTGTCCAGGTCGACCAAGAGCACGCGGCGGCCGAGCAGCGCGAGCGCCGCGGCGAGGTTCGCGGCGGTCGTCGTCTTCCCGACCCCGCCCTTCTGGTTCGTGACAGCGATACGGCGCATTCGGACCTCATTAGAGCAGATGGAACGGATCGCGCACGCGCAGCGGAGTCTCGGACGCGTAGGGCTCTCCGTGCGCGGCCCCGATCCAGGTTCCGTAGAAGCGGTCGCGAACCTCGATCCGCTGCAGGATGTCGAGGCCGGCGGGGAGGTGCGCGTGCCCCTCGCCGGCCGGCTCGATCTGGCTCGCGTAGCATCGGATCGCCGCGACCTTCGCCTCCCAGACCTCGGAGATGTCGAGGACGAAGGATGGCCGGAAGCGATGATGCTCCATGTAGTGGAGGAGCCGGCGCGGCCGGTGAGGGGGCGCGTCGGGGAGGTGCCGACTCACGCCGGAGAGGTAGAAGGCGCGGCGCGCCGCCTGGCCGACCGCCTCGTGGTCGGGATGGAGGTCGCGCGGGTACGGGGCGAGGAGGAGGGTCGGACGGAGACGCCTCACGACGCGGACGAGGGCGTCGGCGAGCGCATCGACCTCGCCGAGCCGCCCGTCCGGGAATCCCAGGTTCTCGCGGTGATGGAGGCCGAGCGCGGCGCTCGCCGCCTGGGCCTCCTGCGCGCGGAGCGCCGCGCTCCCTCGGGTCCCGGCCTCGCCCCGGCTCACGTCGACGATCGCGACGCGCCGCCCGGCCCGGGCGGAGAGCATGATCAGCCCTCCGCAGCAGATCTCGGCGTCGTCCGGGTGCGGAGCGAGGAGGAGGAGGTCAATCGGTTCCGTCATCGTCGGTCGCGCCCTCGAGCCAGACGAACCGGTGGGCGTGCGCGAAGGGGTCGCATGCGGCGAGGATCGAGTCGACCAGGGTAGGGCCGGAGCGAGCCAGCATCCACGCCGCGGAGAGGATCCGCTCCTGGATCTCGCCCCGCGGGAAGAGGCTCGCGGAGAGCCGCTTCACGTGGCGGCGCTTGATCCCGGCGCGGCTCGCATGGGCGCGGCCGATCCGCCCGCGGAGATCCTCCAGGTCCTCGACCACCGCGCGCGCCCTTCGTCGGAGCGGGCCGAGGAGGGTCGGGTCGATCTCCGCGACCGAGGGCTCGAGGGAGGCGAGCGTCTCGCGCGTCTCGCGCGCGAGGGTCTCGAGCGCGCGGTCGATTCCCTCGGGGCGGGGAAGGGGAAGCCGCTCGAGGAGCCGCTCCTCGGCGAGGAGCGCGTCCTCCGGCTCGATCGCGAACCGCTCCAGAAGGGAGGCGACCCGGACGTCGAGAAGCGTCAGCGAGGCGCGGGGGTGGGGCGCCGGGGGCGCGAGGCCGGCGAGCGCGAATAGCGGCGGGAGCTGCGCGTGATAGGCGATCTCCGTGGGCCCCCCGATCGACGCCGCCACGGGGAGGACCGCGCGCGCGAGCACGGGGCGGAGGAGGACCCCCACGCCGAACGTCTCCGGCGCCTCGCGAATCGCCCGCGCCAGGTCGGCTCCCTCGAGCGGCGCCCCCCCTCCCTCGGGGGCGAAACGGCCCCCCGCGAGGCGCAGCCTCAGCCGGCGCCCCTCCTGGAGCCGGAAGAGCGCGGTCTGCTCCGGCGAGACCGGAGGCTCGAACCCCGCGCGGCGCACGCGCTCCTCGCCTGCACGGAGTGCACGGGAGAGGTCGGCCGGGCGCTCGACCCAGGAGGCCACGCGATCCGCAGCGCTCCGCGCGAAGAGGTGCGGCTCGACGACGACGAGCCCGCGCTCGCCGAAGGCGGCGAGGAGGAATCGGGTGAACGACTCCCCGAGGGATTCCCCCTCGCGGGGAAAGGCGATGGCGTCGACCCAGGACGCGCCCGGACCTCGAGCGGACTCCCGGAGCGCCGCCCGCGCCCCCGCGATGTCGGAGGCGTCGGGGGACCAGGCGCGGAGCATCCTCGCCGGCGCCGGCGGGATCCCGATGCGTGCCGCGTCGGGCGCGTCGTTGAGGACGAAGAAGTGGTTCGCCTCCGCGAGGTCGTCGTCCTCGGAGTGGTTCCAGAACAGCGGGACGCACGGAGATCCCGTCGACTCCTCGAGCGCGCGGGCGAGGCGGATCGCGCTCGAGGCCTTGTAGAGGTTTAAGAGAGGGCCTCCGCCGAGCCCGGGCTGCTGTCCCGCGATCACGGCGCAGGCCGCGGGATCGGCCAGTCGCGAGGCGTTCTCGAGGGAGGCGGGCGGCGCTTCCTTCTTCTCGAGGTACTCCCGCACCGTCCGCGCGAGGCCCGGCCGATCGGGGACGTCTCGCGCGGCCTCCACCGCCGCCCGCAGGTCCTCGGCCCGCCGCGCGACCTCGGGGAGCACCTCGCGCGCCGGGGCGCCCCCCGCGATCCACTCCGCGAAGAAGGAGCGCCCCGCGACGCGCTCGAAGGGGACCTCGCGAGTCCTCACGTCGGGTTCACGGCGACGGCGAGGGCGACCTCCGCGACGAAGGCGCGCGCCGCCTTCTCGAGGGCCCGTTCCACGTCTCGAGCGCCCCGGGCGGCGAGGAGGACCCTCCGCGCGGCGACGACGAGCGCGCCGAATCCGCTCCGGTCGAAGGCGGCGACGACATCTCGGGGGCCGGCTCCCTGGGCACCGTATCCCGGCAGGAGCAGGATCGAGCGAGGGAGGAGGGAGCGGAGGCGCGCGATCTCGCGCGGATGGGTCGCGCCGACGACGGCGCCGACGGCGCTCCAGCCGTTGCGGCCGCGCACCGCTCGTCCCGCGCGGGCGACCGCGCGGGCGAGCCTCTCGCACAGGGGATCGGGATCCCCCGAACGTCCCTGGAACGCGCTCGATCCGGCGTTCGAGGTCCGCACGAGGACGAAGAGCCCGCCGCCCGTCTCGCCGCAGGCTCGGACGAAGGGCTCGAGGGAGTCGGGCCCGGCGAGGGGGTTCACCGTCATCGCGTCGGCCGCGCCCGGCGCGAGGTGCGCCCGAGCGTAGTGCTCCGCCGTGTGAGGGACGTCCCCGCGCTTCGCGTCGGCGACGACGAGGGTGCCGGCGCGGCGGGCGGCGGCGAGCGTCTCCTCGTACGCGCGGAGGCCTCTCCAACCTAGGCGCTCGTAGCAGGCGATCTGGATCTTCAGCGCGGGGACGATCCCCGCCGTCGCCTCGACGACGGCGCGGCCGAAGCGGAGGTAGGCTTCCGCCAGCCGCGCCGGCGTGGGTGCGCGCGGGAGGAACCGGGCGGGGAGGATCTCCGGCGTCGGATCGAGTCCGACGACGCAGGGGGTCGCGAGGCGCCGCACGGCCGCCTCGAGGCGGTCGGGGAACGCGTCGCGGGCGCGCTCCGGGACCCGGGCCCGGCTCACGTACGACGGTTCGCCGAGGTCTGCGGGGAGGGATCGGGACCGAGCCCGTCGGGCGCGACGCGCACGGAGACCGGCTCGCCCGACCGCCGGGCGGCCTTCAACCCGGCGCCGAGCACGCCGCCCGAGACGATGAAGCGGATCGCCTGCTCGACGTTGATCGGAAGGCGGACGACGAGCTCCTCGCGGACGAAGATCGCGTACCCGGTGAACGGAGTGGGGGAGGAGGGGATGAAGCAGGTGACGGATCGCCCCCCGAGCTTCTCGTTCACCTCCGGGAAGCCGTCGCCGACGGAGAAGGCGAGGATGTAGGCGTCGCGGTGCGGATAGGGCACGGCGACGACTCCCGTGAACGACTTCTTCCTCGATTCCTCCGAGAAGAAGAACTCGACGACCTGCTTCGCGTAGGGATAGATCGCGCGGACGACGGGGACCCCGAAGATGCCCTGCTCGACGTGCGCGATGAGCCGGCGCCCGAAGAATCCGCTCGCGAGGAATCCCAGGACGAAGACGATGCCGAGCGCGACGACGAACCCGACCGCGGGGAGGAGGGCGAAGGGGAGGGCTCGCTCTCGGACCGACGCATAGACCCGGTCGGGCTTCACGTAGAGCTTCTCGAGGCTCGAGAGGAATCCGATGTTCTGGCGCCGGCGGTCGTTGAGCTTCTCGAGGAAGAGATCCTTGAAGACCCACTTCCGCTCCTGGTCGTCCCAGCGCGTGCCGTCGCGGAGGTAGTCGGTCCGGAGGTCGGGGGGGAGCGCGTCGATGTCGAGGAAGTCATGCTCTCCGTAGATGTCGATCCCGCGCCAGCGCAGGAACTCGCGCCCCGCCTCGTTGCTCGTGAGGAGGAGGACGACTCCGCGGTTGATCGGCGCCGCGACGGAGTCGGCGACGAACCGGACGACCATCACGAGGAGCGCCGCGGTGAGGACCGTCGGGAGGATGACCGCGATCCCCCGGATCAGGATGCGCCGGAAGGGATGGGGGCGGGGCTGGGGCGGCTCGTACTCCATCGGAGTTCCCCCCGGGAGAGACGGAACATAGTGCCCCCCCCGGGAGGGAACAAGGAGACCCCGGGGCTCCGGGGTCGCCCGCGCGGCGGCTACGCGACTTCGGGGGCGATCGCCGTCGTCTCGACCGGAGCGAAGGGAGAGAGGGCGTTCTCGACGAAGGCCCGAAGGGGCGTCGCCGCCGTGGTTATCGAGGTGCGCGGCTCGGAGGCTTCGAAGGTCCCCGTGTCGATAGACCGGTAGAGCTCCAGGATCGATTCCGAGGCGTCTCGGCTGTACCCGGAACGGAGCAGCGTCTCCCGCGCCAGGGCTTCCGCTACCTTGATGTGGATGACGGGATGACCGAGCACGGAGGAGAAGGTGGCCGCGACCTCCTGGAACGACACCTCGGAGGGACCGTGGATCCCCCGGACGGAGCGTCCCGTCCATCGTGCATCGAGGAGGCGGTCCGCGGCGGCGCGGGCGACGTCGCGCGCCGCGACCATCGGGATCGAGGCCTTGCCCGAGACCGGAAGGAGGATTCCCCCGGCGTCCCGGATGGTGTCGAGATGGGCGAGGAAGTTTTCGTAGAAGTAGGCCGGCCGGAGGTGGGTCAGGTTCGACGCCGCCGCGTCGAGAAGTCGCTCGACGTCGTGGAGACCGTTCACGGGGCCGTTGCCGGAGCTGCGGTGAGCGCCGGCGGCGGAGAGGTTGACGACCCGCGGGGTCCGGTTCGAGCGCACGGCCGCCGCGGCGGCCGCCCCAACGCGATTCTGGAAGTCTCGGAGCTTCTCGGCCGCGGGATCCGTGGGGGTGACGACGAAGAGGGCGTCGGCGCCCCGCGTGAACGTCGTGACGAACGCCGCGTCTTCGAGCGAGCCCGCCGCCGCGATCGCGCCGCGGTCCACGAGATCCGCCACGCGCTGCCCGTCGCGGACGAGAAGGACGACTCCGGCTCCCGAGTCGAGGAGATGGCTGGCGACGAATCTTCCGACCCGACTCGAGGCGCCGATGAGTGCGATCTTCTTCAAGTTTCGTCTCCTGAGAACCTCTGCCGGCTGACCGGATGCAGGAACCATGCCCGCGGAAGGTAAAACGATAAGTATTTATTTAACAATTAGTTAACGCGATAGCCGCCGCCCGTACCCTCCGCGAAATATCGTTGGTTCCCGAAATGTCGTTGCGCCACGACGACATATCGTCGAGCCTGTCGGGGCATGGACTTCCCTCCCGACTACAAACCGGAATTCGAGTCCTTGAAGGATCTCCTCCTCGAGATGGGGGAGGAGCGCTCGCTCGACTCCCTGCTCCGTCACATCGTCCGGCGTCTCGCGGAGAGGCCGCACATTGCGCTCGCGCGGGTCTGGCTGCGCCAGCCGGGGGACATCTGCCCGACCTGTCCCTTGCGGGCGGAGTGCCCGGACCGGACCACCTGCCTCCACCTCGTCGCGAGCGCCGGCAACCCGACCGCGAGTCCGGGGGCGGACTGGTCGCGCCTCAGCGGCGACTTCCGTCGGGTCCCGATCGGGGCGCGCAAGGTCGGTCTCGTGGCCTCGACGGCGGACGCCGTCGTCGTGAAGGACGCGAGTGTGGACGCGAAGTGGATCGCCCGCCCGGAATGGGCCGCTCGGGAGGGGATCCGGGGCTTCGGGGGACAGCCGCTCCTCTACAAGGGGGAGGTCCTGGGGGTCATCGCCGTCTTCACGCGGATCCCGCTCGTCCTCGAGGGCCTCCCCTGGCTCCGACTCATCGCCGACCACGCGGCGATCGCGATCGCGAACGCGCGCGCCTTCGAGGAGATCGAGAGTCTCCGGCGGCGCCTCGAAGACGAGAACGCCTACCTCCGGGAGGAGGTCGCGGAGGCGAACGCCTTCGGATCCCTGATCGGGCAGAGCCCCGCGCTCCGCAACGTCGTCGAGCAGATCGAGCTCGTCGCCCCGACGGACGCGGGGGTCCTGATCCTCGGAGAGTCGGGAACGGGGAAGGAGCTCGTCGCGCGCGAGATCCACTCCCGCAGCCGCCGCCGGGCCTATCCCCTCATCAAGGTGAACTGCGCCTCCGTCCCCCCCGAGCTCTACGAGAGCGAGTTCTTCGGCCACGTGAAGGGCTCGTTCACGGGCGCGGTCCGCGACCGCACGGGACGGTTCGAGCTCGCGAACGGGGGCACCCTCTTCCTCGACGAGGTGGGGGAGATCCCCCTCTCCCTCCAGGGGAAGCTCCTGCGCGTCCTCCAGGAAGGGCAGTACGAGCGGGTGGGGGACGAGTCGACGCGTCAGGTCGACGTTCGCATCCTCGCCGCGACGAACCGCGACCTCCGGCGGGAGGTCGAGAGGGGAAGATTCCGCGAGGACCTCTACTACCGGCTCAACGTGTTCCCGATCGAGGTCGTCCCGTTGCGAGAGCGGAAGGAGGACATCCCCCTCCTCGCCGACCACTTCCTCGCCCTCGCGGCGCGGAGGCTCGGGGTGCGCAGGCCCCGCCTCACCGAGGCGAACGTCGTCCAGCTCCACCGATACGACTGGCCCGGAAACGTGCGGGAGCTCCAGAACGTCGTCGAGCGGGCGGTGATCTTCTCCCGCGGCGGCGCGCTCTCCTTCTCGCTCCCGAGCGAGACGGGACGCCCCGTCCTCCGCATGGACGACGCGCCCGGGCCTCCGGGCGCGCGGGAGGTCGTGTTGGAGGAGGAGTGGAACCGGCGCGCGCGAGAGAACCTGCTCGCCGCCCTCCGCCGCGCGGATTGGAGGATCTACGGTCCCGCGGGCGCGGCGGAGCTCCTCGGGATCAAGCCGACGACGCTCGCCTCGCGCATGAAGAAGTGGGGGGTCCGGAAGGAGGGCGAGCGCGGCACCCGACGCTCGCCTTGACTTCGAGGCGGATCAGGGAGAGGGTACGCTCCGAAGCGCGCGAGAGGATTCGCTCGACGGGAGAGGACATGGATCTGCAACGCACCCCGGCCAGGCAAAACCCGACCGCCGTCCTCCCCGAACCGCGCGCGGCGATGCGGGTGCGGTACGAGACGGTTCGACGCCGCACCGAGGCGCTCGCCGCCCCGCTCTCCCCCGAGGACTGCGTCGTCCAATCCATGCCGGACGCGAGCCCTGCGAAGTGGCATCTCGCGCACACGACCTGGTTCTTCGAGACCTTCCTGCTCGCGGAGACGGTCCCGGGCCACGCCCCGTTTCGCGAAGGATGGTCGTATCTCTTCAACTCCTACTACGAGGCCGTCGGCCCCCGGCACGACCGCCCGCTCCGCGGTCTCCTGACGCGCCCTCCTCTCGCGGAGGTCGCGGAGTACCGGTGCCACGTCGACGAGAAGGTGCTCCGGTTCCTCGAGAGTGGGGAGGTGACGCCGCCGAGTCTCGAGGTCGTCGAGCTGGGGCTGAACCACGAGGAGCAGCACCAGGAGCTGCTCCTCACGGACATCCTCCACGCTCTCTCCGCGAATCCGCTCCGCCCCGCCTACGGGCCGTCCCGCGAGGGGACGAGACGCGCCGCAGCGGCGATGCGGTGGATCGAGCATCCGGCGGGGCTCCGGGAGATCGGTCACGAGGGTCCGGCCTTCGCGTTCGACAACGAGGGTCCGCGGCACGAGGCGTGGGTCCCGGCGTTCCGCATCGCCGGTCGCCCCGTCACCAACGGCGGATTCATGCGGTTCATCGAGGACCGGGGCTACCAGCGCCCCGATCTCTGGATGGCCGATGGTTGGCAGACCGCGGTTCGGGACGGCTGGAAGGCGCCGCTCTACTGGGAAGAGCGCGACGGGGCGTGGCGGCGCTTCACGCTCGCCGGGATGCGCCCCGTGCGCGAGGAGGAGCCCGTCTGCCACGTGAGCTGGTACGAGGCGGACGCGTACGCGCGCTGGTCGAACGCGCGGCTCCCCCGCGAGGAGGAGTGGGAGGTCGCCGTCGAGGGCCTCGAGATCGAGGGGAACTTCGCGGACGAAGGGACGCTCGCCCCTGGCGTCGTCCCCGAGGCCAG
>Ga0187892_10002020_pt1 | contig 43083 bp, 49 predicted proteins | sample MA1701073metaG_FD_139345 | JGI IMG/M metagenome (GOLD analysis project Ga0187892, IMG submission 139345) | Bio-ooze microbial communities from a basaltic lava cave in the Kipuka Kanohina Cave System on the Island of Hawaii, USA - MA170107-3 metaG ... | reverse complement strand
TGCAGCCGGATGTCGAGCTCCTCGATGAGGCGCGCGCCGCCCTTGAGCAGCGCGGCAAGAGCGGGACGGATGACGGGCATGCAGGCCTCCCCCGCCCGCAACCCTATCAGGTACCGCGCTAGCTCGAAACCTGTGGCTCCTCGACGCCGTGCCGGCCGCGCAGCCGCGCGGCGAGCGCCTCGGCCTCGGCCCTGGAGGGGAGGCTGCCGATGCGCACCTCGTAGCTCACCTTGTCGCCTTCCTTCGTGACGCGGATCTCGGCAGCGAAGCCGGCGGCGCGCACCTGGTCGTAGATCGGCAGCACGGCGTCCTGCCGCTCGGCGCGCGCGAGCGTCACGCGCCAGGTGCCGCCGCGGCGCGCCGCGCCCTTGCCGGCCTCGATCTCGGTCTCCCTGGCCCACTGCTCGAGCTGCTTCCGGTCGACGAAGCCGATCGGCTGCGTCTGGCCCTTGACGCGCTGGTAGAACTGCAGCGGCTGGTCCATCGTCACGGGCTTCTCGCCCTCGGCGCCGACCTCGATCGCGCCCTCGATCAGGCACACGATCTGGCGGTCTGCGCGCGAGCGGCCCCAGAGGTCGGTGCCGCGGATCCCGGCGGTGACCGTGGCGATGGCGATTTTCACGTCGCGCCGGCGCTGCTTGCCGGCCAGCTCGGTGGTAAAGCGGAACGCCCCTTCGGCGACGCGCATGAAGGCGTTGAAAACGCCGTCGCGCCGCGGGTCGAGCTCGGCGAGCAGGAGGGTCCCGTTCTCGCCCAGCTTCACCACGCTGCCTTCTGCGAGCCGCACCAGCAGGCGCGCATCGCTGCCGGTGATCAGGCGATCGCCGGGTTTCAGATCCATGCCGACGGTGAGCGGCAGGCGCGCGCCGGCGCGCTCGATCCATGCGGGCATCTGGATGCCTTCGACGACTGCCGCCGGCGCGGCGAGCGCGAGCCCGGCCGCGAGCGCGAGCGCCGCGGCGAGCAGGAAGCGGTGAGTTCGCAGCATGGCTCTCTCCCTGGTTCGGTGACTTGCGCCGATATACGGCGTGCGCCCGGCGCCGGATGCGGCGCGACGGGCCCTTATAATTCGCCAACCATTTCACATGCAAGACCGCTACGATCCGCAGCGAATCGAGCGCGCGGCCCAGGCGTTCTGGGAGACGCAGGGCTCGTTCCGCGTCGCCGAGGACGCGCAGCGCGGGAAATTCTACTGCCTCTCGATGTTCCCGTACCCGTCGGGCAAGCTGCACATGGGGCACGTGCGCAACTACACCATCGGCGACGTGCTCACGCGCCACCATCGCATGCGCGGCATGAACGTGCTGCAGCCGATGGGCTGGGACGCTTTCGGCCTGCCGGCGGAGAACGCGGCGATGGCGAACAACGTGCCGCCCGCGCAGTGGACGCGCGACAACATCGCCTACATGAAGGCGCAGCTGAAGAGCCTGGGCTTCGCGCTCGACTGGCAGCGCGAGCTCGCCACCTGCAGCCCGGACTACTACAGGTGGAACCAGTGGCTCTTCACGCGCCTGTTCCGCAAGGGGCTCGCCTACAAGAAGACCGGCGTCGTCAACTGGGACCCGGTGGACCAGACGGTGCTCGCCAACGAGCAGGTGATCGACGGCCGCGGCTGGCGCACCGGCGCGCCGGTGGAGAAGCGCGAGATCCCGATGTACTTCCTGCGCATCACCGCCTACGCGGAGGAGCTGCTTGACGAGCTCGACCGGCTGCCCGGCTGGCCCGAGCAGGTGAAGCTGATGCAGAAGAACTGGATCGGGCGCTCCGAGGGCGCGCGGCTCGCGTTCCCGTACGAGCTCGCGGGCGAGCGGCGCCTGCTGTGGGTCTTCACGACGCGCGCCGACACGCTCATGGGCGCGACCTTCTGCGCCGTGGCGGCCGAGCACCCGATCGCGACGCATGCCGCGCGCGGCAACGCCGCGCTTGCGGCTTTCGTCGAGGAATGCAAGCGCGGCGCGGTGACGGAAGCCGAGCTCGCGCAGATCGAGAAGAAGGGCATGCCGACCGGCGTGCACTGCGTGCACCCGCTCTCCGGCGAGCGCATCCCGATCTGGGTCGGCAACTACGTCCTCATGGCCTACGGCGAGGGCGCGGTGATGGGCGTGCCGGCGCACGACGAGCGCGACTACGCCTTCGCGCTCGAGTACCGCCTGCCGATCAGGCCCGTCATCCGGCATCCGCTCGGCGACAAAGTGCCGGCGCCGTGGCAGCCCGAGTACGCGCAGTACGGCGTGTGCATCAACTCGGGCAAGTACGACGGGCTCGGCTACCAAGCCGCGACCGACGCGATCGCCGCGGACCTTGCGGCCAAGGGCCTGGGCGAGAAGCAGGTGCAGTGGCGCCTGCGCGACTGGGGCATCTCGCGCCAGCGCTACTGGGGCTGCCCGATCCCGATCGTGCACTGCGACGCCTGCGGGGACGTGCCGGTGCCCGACGCCGAGCTCCCGGTGGTGCTGCCCGAGCACCTCGTGCCCGACGGCACCGGCAACCCGCTCGCCAGGTTGCCCGCGTTCTACCAGACCGGCTGCCCCGAGTGCGGCAAGCCCGCGCGCCGCGAGACCGACACCATGGACACCTTCGTCGACTCGTCCTGGTACTTCGCGCGCTTCTGCTGCCCGGACCAGGCCGGGGCGATGGTGGATGCGCGCGCGAGCTACTGGATGCCGGTAGACCAGTACATCGGCGGCGTCGAGCACGCCATATTGCACCTGCTCTATTCGCGCTTCTTCCAGCGCGCGATGTGCGACGAGGGTCTGCTGCCGAAGGACATGCGCGAGCCCTTCACCAACATGCTGACGCAGGGCATGGTGCTCGCCGAGACCTACTTCCGCGACACCCCCGAAGGCCGGCGCGAATGGGTGCATCCGGCGGAAGTCGAGGCCGAGCGCGACGCCAGGGGCCGGATCGTCGCCGCGCACCGCAGGAGCGACCACGCCGAGGTGACCTACGACGGCATCGGCACGATGTCGAAGTCGAAGAACAACGGCGTCGACCCGCAGGACCTGATCGAGAAGTACGGCGCCGACACGGCGCGCTTCTTCATCATCTTCGCCTCGCCGCCGACCAACACGCTCGAATGGAGCGACGAGGGGGTGGACGGCTCGTACCGCTTTCTGCGCCGGCTTTGGGCCTTCGCCGCGAGGTTCTCCTCGACCAAGGGCGCGGAGCACTCCGACAAGGCGGTGCGCTTCGAGATCCATTCGGTCCTCAAGCAGGCGAACTACGATCTGCAGAAGTTCCAGTTCAACACGGTCGCCTCGGCGGCGATGAAGATCCTGAACGCGCTCGAGAAATCGCCATCCGGGGAGGGTTTGTCGATCCTGCTGCGGCTGCTCTCGCCGATCACGCCGCACGTCAGCCACCACCTGTGGCGCGAGCTCGGCTTCGGCGAGGACGTGATGCGCGCGCCCTGGCCCGAGCCCGACCCCGCGGCGCTCGAGCAGGACGAGGTCGAGTACGTGGTGCAGGTGAACGGCAAGACCCGCGGCAGCGTGCGGGTGCCGGCCTCGGCCGACCAGAAGTCCACCGTATCGCTGGCCATCAGCGCCGTCACCAAGTACATTGGCGGCAAGCCGGTGCGCCGGAGCATCGTCGTCCCGGGGCGGCTGGTGAACCTGGTGGTATGAAAATGAAAACCGTCGTTCCCGCGGAGGCGGGAATCCGGATGGGTCCCCGCCTTCGCGGGGACGGCGAGCGCTCGCTTGCGGCTGCTCTGATCGTCGCCATGGCGCTTGCGCTCGCCGCTTGCGGCTTTCAGCTGCGCGGCACGGCCGAGCTGCCGTTCGACACGATCTACGTGCCCGCCACGGGCGGCGGCATCGCGCTCGACATCAAGCGCAACATCCAGTCGGGCACCAAGACCGTGGTGGTGGACGACCCGGCGCGCGCCCAGGCGCGGCTCGAGTTCACGCAGGAGCTGCGCGAGAAGCACATCCTGTCGCTCACCGCGGCCGGGCGCGTGCGCGAGTTCCAGCTGCGCTACCTGGTCGGCTTCCGGGTGCACGACGGCAAAGGGGGCGAGTTCCTCCCGGTGAGCTCGCTGCAGCTCACGCGCGACGTCACCTTCAACGACGCCGAGGTGCTCGCCAAGGAGCTGGAGGAGCAGCAGCTCTACCGCGACATGCAGTTCGACATGGTGCAGCAGATCATGCGCAGGCTCGCGGTCGCGAAACGCCCGAAACCCCCCGCGCAATAGATGAATCTCCGCGCCGGGCAGCTCCAGGCGCAGCTCGCAAAGTCGGTCGCGCCGCTGTACACGATTCATGGCGACGAGCCGTTGCTCGCGCTCGAGGCGGCCGATGCGGTGCGCGCGGCGGCGCGCGCGCGCGGCTGCGACGAGCGCGAGGTGCTCCTCGCCGAGCGCGGCTTCGACTGGGGCGAGCTCGCGCAGGCGGGCGCGACGCGCTCGCTCTTCGGCGGCGCGAAGATCGTCGAGCTGCGCATCCCGGGCGGCCGGCCCGGCAGCGCGGGCGCGGCCGCGATCGAGATCTATTGCAAAAACCTCGATCCGGCCAACGTGACCTTGGTCACCCTGCCGCGCATCCGCAAGGACGAGCAGCGCGCGGCGTGGTTCGCGGCGCTCGCCCGCGCCGGCCACGTGGTGGAGGTCTACCCGGTGGAGCGCGCCCGGCTGCCCGAATGGATCGGCGCGCGCCTCGCGCGCCAGGGCCAGCGCGCCGCGCGCGAGGTGCTGGAGTTCATCGCCGAGCGCGTCGAGGGAAACCTGCTCGCCGCGCACCAGGAGGTGCAGAAGCTTGCGCTGCTTTGCCCGCCGGGGGAGCTGGCGCTCGAGCAGGTGCGCGGCGCGGTCGCGAACGTCGCGCGCTACGACGCCTACGACTGCCCGGGCGCGCTGCTCGCGGCAGACCCGGCGCGCTACGTGCGCGTGCTCGAGGGCCTGCGCGGCGAGGGCGAGGCGCCGACCTACGTGCTGTGGGCGCTCGCCACGGAGCTGCGCGCGCTCGCGCGCATCGGCGACCAGCTCGCGGCGGGCCGGCCGCTCGAGGAGCTGCTGCGCGAGCATCGCGTGTGGGGTGCGCGCCAGCAGCTGGTGCGCACCGCGCTCAAGCGTCATTCGCGCGCCGCGCTCGAGCGCGCGCTGCTCGACGCCGCGCGCATCGACCGCGTGATCAAGGGCGTCGCGCCGGGCGAGCCGTGGGATGAGTTCGTCAGGCTGGGGTTACAATTCCTTCATGGAGCCGAAAGCGCACGACAAGTCGGTTGACGTGCGCGCCTACGTGCGCGAGCTGGGGCGCGCGGCGCGCGAGGCGGCGCGCGCACTCGCGCGCGCCGACACCGCGGCGAAGAACCGCGCGCTCGCGGCGATGGCGGCCGAGATCCGCGCGCGCGCCGCGGAGCTCGCGGAGGCGAACCGCGCCGACGTCGAGCAGGCGCGCAGGGAGGGCCTGGGCAACGCCTTCGTCGACCGCCTCACGCTCACGCCGGAGACGATCGAGCAGATGGCGCAGGGGCTCGAGCAGATCGCCGCGCTCCCCGACCCGGTCGGCGAGCTCTCCGCCTTCGAGCGCCGCCCGACCGGCATCGAGGTCGGCCGCATGCGCGTGCCGCTCGGCGTCGTCGGCATCATCTACGAGTCGCGCCCGAACGTCACCGCGGACGCGGCGGGCCTGTGCCTCAAGGCAGGCAACGCCTGCATCCTGCGCGGCGGGTCTGAGGCGCTGCACTCGAACCAGGCGATCGCGGGCTGCGTGCGCGCGGGACTGAAGGGAGCGGGACTCCCCGAGGCGGCGCTGCAGGTGGTCGCCACGCCCGACCGCGCCGCGGTGGGCGAGCTCATCACGCTGCGCGAGTACGTGGATATCCTCGTGCCGCGCGGCGGCAAGGACCTGATCGAGCGCCTCGCGCGCGAGGCGCGCATCCCGATGATCAAGCACCTGGAGGGCGTGTGCCACGTCTACGTGGACGACCGCGCCGACCCCGCGATGGCGGTGCGCATCGCCGACAACGCCAAGACGCAGCGCTACGGCACCTGCAACACCATGGAAACGCTGCTGGTCGCGGAATCGATCGCGCCGCGCGTGCTCCCCGAGATCGCGGCGATCTACCGCGCCAAGGGCGTCGAGATGCGCGGCGACGCGGCGACGCGCGCGCTCGCGCCCGACGCCCGGGCCGCGACCGAGACCGACTACCGCACCGAGTGGCTCGCGCCGGTGGTCTCGATCCGCGTCGTCAAGGGGCTCGACGAGGCGATCGCGCACATCGCCGAGTACGGCTCGCAGCACACCGACGCCATCGTCACCGAGGACCGGGCGCGCGCCGAGCGCTTCCTGCGCGAGGTGGATTCGAGCTCGGTGCTGGTGAACGCCTCGACGCGCTTCGCCGACGGCTACGAATACGGCCTCGGCGCCGAGATCGGGATCTCGACCGACAAGCTGCACGCGCGCGGCCCGGTGGGGCTGCAGGGCCTCACCACGCAGAAGTTCGTCGTCCTGGGGCATGGCGAGATCCGCCAGTAGCGGCAGCGCCCGTTGGTGACCCCGCCGATCGCGATCCTCGGCGGCACCTTCGACCCGGTCCACAACGCGCATCTTGCGATGGCGCGCCACGCGCTCGAGCGCCTCGGCGCGGCGCGTGTGCTCTGGATCCCGACCGGTACACCCGGCTACCGCAAGCCGCCGGTGGCGCCGCCGCGCGACCGCCTCGCGATGCTGCGCCTCGCGCTCGCCGGCGAGCCGCGCTGGGCGATCGACGAGCGCGAGCTCGCGCCCGGCGCGAGCGGCTACACAGTGGACACGCTCGAGCAGCTTCGCGCCGAGCACCCCGGGACGCCGTTCGTGATGCTGCTCGGCGCCGATCAGTTCGCCAAGCTCGGCACCTGGCACCGCCCGGAGCGGCTCTACCATCTGTGCCGCTTCGCCGTCTTCGCGCGTCCCGGCTGGCAGGTGACGGATTCCCGGGCTGAAATCATCCCGCTGGAGCCGATCGCGATCTCGGCGAGCGACATCCGCGCGCGCATCGGCCGCCGCGGGGACGTCTCGGCGATGCTCCCGGCCGCGGTCCTCGAATACATCCGGGCGAAGGGCCTCTACCGCTGATGGACATCCGCCGCAAGCAGCGCGCGGTGGTCGAGGCGCTCGAGCACGTCAAGGGGCGCGACATCGTGGTCTACAACGTGACGCGTCACCAGTCGATCTTCGACCGCGTGGTGATCGCGAGCGGCGACTCCAACCGCCAGGTGAACGCGCTCGCGGGCAGCGTCCAGGACCGGCTGCGCGCGCTCGGCGCGCGCGTCTACGGGGTCGAAGGCCGCAGGAACGGCGAGTGGGTACTGGTGGATCTCGGCGATGTCGTGGTGCACGTCATGCACCCGGCGGTGCGCAGCTACTACAACCTCGAAGAACTCTGGGGCGGCAGGGAAGTCAAGCTCAAGGCTCGTGCCACGACTGCACATCGTCGCCGTCGCAAATAGGCTGCCCGCCTGGGCGGCGGCGGCGCGCGACACCTACCTAGGGCGCATGCCGCGCGGCTACGAGGTGAGCCTCACTGAGCTGCGGCCCGCGGCTGCGAGGCGCCTGCGCGCGCGCCTGCCGCGCGGCGCGCGCATCATCGCGCTCGACGAGCGCGGGCGCGATCTGACCACCGAGCAGTTCGCGCGCATGCTCAGCGGCTGGCTCGCCTCGGGCGCGCCGACCGCGTTCGTGCTCGGCGGCGCCGACGGGCTCGATCCGCAACTCAGGAAGGACGCCGCGCTGCTGTTGCGCCTGTCCTCGCTCACGCTGCCGCACGCGCTCGTGCAGGTGCTGCTCGCCGAGCAGCTCTACCGCGCCGCGACGCTCCTCACCGGGCACCCTTATCACCGCGGGTCGTTGCGCTAAACTCCCGCGATCCCGTGATCGCGCAGCTGGACCGCAGCATTTATCTTGCATCGCGCAGCCCGCGCCGGCGCGAGTTGCTGGCGCAGATCGGGGTGCGCTTCCATCTGCTGCTGTTCCGCGCGCGGCCGGAGGCGGACGTCGAGCTCGGCGAGACGCCGCTCGAGGCCGAGTCGCCGCGCGCCTATGTCGAGCGGCTGGCGCGCGCCAAGGCCGAGGCCGGCTGGCGCCGCCTGCGGGAGCGCAACCTGCCGCCGGCGCCGGTGCTCGCCGCCGATACCACGGTCGCGCTCGATGGGCACATCTTCGGCAAGCCGGCCGACCGGCGCGAGGCGGCAGCGATGCTCGCCGCGCTCTCGGGCCGGCGCCACGAGGTGCTCACCGCGGTGGCGCTCAAGTACGAGGGGCGCGTCGCGGGGGCGCTCTCGGCGAGCGAGGTCGAGTTCCGGCCGCTCGGCGAGGACGAGATCCGGCAGTACCTCGCCACGGGCGAGGCCGACGACAAGGCCGGCGCCTACGCGATCCAGGGGCGGGCAGCGCAGTTCGTCTCCGAGCTGTGCGGCAGCTTCTCCGGCGTCGCGGGGCTGCCGTTGTACGAGACCGCGCAGCTCCTCGAGCGGCTCGGTGCGCCGCATGAGCGAAGAAATCCTCGTTAACGTCACGCCGCAGGAGACGCGCGTCGCCCTGCTCGGCTCCGGCCAGGTGCAGGAGCTGCTGATCGAGCGCGCCGCGAGCCGGGGCCTGGTGGGCAACATCTACATGGGGCGCGTGGCGCGGGTGCTGCCCGGCATGCAGTCGGCGTTCGTCGACGTGGGCTTGGAGCGCGCCGCGTTCCTGCACATCGCCGACATCCGCGAGCACCGCCGCGCCGGCGGCGCCAACGGCCCCGAGGCCGCGCCGCCGATCGAGAAGCTCCTTGCCGAGGGCCAGCCGGTGCTCGCGCAGGTGGTCAAGGATCCGATCGGCACCAAGGGCGCGCGGCTCTCGACGCAGGTCTCGGTCGCGGGGCGGCTGCTCGTCTACCTGCCGCAGGACCCGCACATCGGCATCTCGCAGAGGATCGAGGACGAGGCCGGGCGCGCCCAGCTGCGCGAGAAGCTGAAGGAGCTGCTGCCCGCCGAGGAGAGAGGCGGCTTCATCCTGCGCACCCTCGCCGAGGGCGCGAGCGAGCCCGAGCTGAGCGCCGACATCGAGTACCTGAGGAGCCTGTGGCGCGACATCGAGCGGCGCGCGCTCGGGGCACAGCCGCCGCGGCTGCTGCACCAGGACCTGTCGCTGGCGCAGCGCGTGCTGCGCGACATGGTCTCGGAAGACACCGCGCGCGTGCTCGTCGACTCGCGCGAGAACTTCCAGAACCTCGACGCCTTCGCCGCCACCTACATGCCGCGCCTGCGCGGCAAGCTCGGGCACTACACGGGGGAGCGCCCGCTGTTCGATCTCTACAACGTCGAGCCGGAGATCGAGAAGGCGCTCTCGCGGCGCGTCGACCTCAAGTCCGGCGGCACCCTGGTGATCGACCAGACCGAGGCGATGACCACGATCGACGTCAACACCGGCGGCTTCGTCGGGCAGCGCAATTTCGACGACACCGTGTTCAAGACCAATCTGGAGGCGGCGCAGGCGATCGCGCGGCAGCTGCGCCTCAGGAACCTCGGCGGCATCATCCTCATCGACTTCATCGACATGGACTCGGAGGAGCATCGCGCTGCGGTGCTCGAGGAACTCAAGCGCGCGCTCGCGCGCGACCGCACGCGCGTCACGGTGAACGGCTTCACCGCGCTGGGCCTGGTCGAGATGACGCGCAAGCGCACGCGCGAGTCGCTCGCCCACGTGCTGTGCGAGCCCTGCCCGGTATGCGCCGGCCGCGGCGAGGTGAAGACCGCGCGCACCGTGTGCTTCGAGATCCTGCGCGAGGTGCTGCGCGAGGCGCGCGCTTTCCACGATGCCCGCGAATTCCGCGTCATCGCCTCGCCGCCGGTGTGCGACCTGTTCCTCGAGGAGGAGTCGGCGGCGCTCGCCATGCTCTCGGACTTCATCGGCCGCCCGGTCTCGATGCAGGTCGAGTCGGGCTACTCGCAGGAGCAGTTCGACATCGTGCTGCTGTGAGCGGGCCGCCCGGCTACTTCTGCTTCGGCACCCGCCCCATCAGGTAGAACTCGTCATTCGGCCGGATGCTCGCGACGTTGGCGAGCCGGTTCGACATCGCGAACAGCGCCGCGATCGCGGCGATGTCCCAGGCGTCCTCCGGCGTGAAGCCGTGCGCGGCGAGCGCGGCGATGTCCGCCTCCTCCACGGCGTGCGACTCGAGCGCGACTTTCATCGCGAAATCGAGCATTGCGCGCTCGCGCGGCGCAAGATCCGCCTTGCGGTGGTTGATCGCCACCTGGTCGGCGAGCAGCGGCTTCCTCGCGCGGATGCGCAGAATCGCGCCGTGCGCCACCACGCAGTACTGGCAGCGGTTCGCGCCCGAGGTCGCGACCACGATCATCTCGCGCTCGGCCCTGGTGAGGGTGCAGGCGCCGACCGTCTCCTTCTCCATCAGGGCGTCGTGGTAGGCGACGAACGCACGCCACTCCGCCGGCCGGTGCGCGAGCGCAAGGAACACGTTGGGGACAAAACCGGTCTTGTGCTGCACCGCTTCGATGCGCTCCCGGATGTCCGGCGGCAGGTCCTCGAGCGCCGGGACCGGGAAGCGGCTCAGGGGCTTCGCGCTCATTGCGGGCCCTATTCTAGCGGCGCACCGCGGCTTGACCGCGGTCAAGGAATGCCGCCCCCGCGCGAGGTGTTAATAGCGCACCCATCCCAGGAGGAGGCGAACATGCGCAATCTGATGGCCGGCGCGGTCCTCGCGCTGTCGTTGACCCACGCGGGGTACGCCGCGATCCAGGAGGAGGCGGTCACCTAGGAGGCGGCCAAGGCGGACTTGAAGTTCATCGACTACCCGGGCGCGGTGCACGCCTTCACCAACCCGGAGGCGACCGAGAAGGGCAAGCAGTTCAACCTGCCCCTCGCCTACAACGCGGAAGTGGACAAGAAGGCGAAAGCCGAGGCGAACATGTTCTTCAAGGCCGCTTTCAAGTAGCCGCCGCCCGAAAGCAAAAAGGCCGCCCGCGGGCGGCCTTTTGCCGTGGGTGGATCCCCGCCAGAAGCCTGCGGCGATGACGCGACCGCGTCAGTCGGCGTACACGCCCGCTTTCTTGATCAGCGGGCCCCACTTGTCGATCTCGGCCTTCAGGTGCGCGCGCAGCGCCGCCGGCGTCGCCTTGTCGAGCGCAATCGGGTCGGTGCCCAGGTCGTTGAAGCGCGTCTTCACCGTCGGGTCCTTCAGCGCCTCCTGCAGCGAGGCGACCAGCTTGTCGATGACGGGCTTCGGCGTGCCCTTGGGCGCGTACATCGCGTGCCAGACGCCGACCTCGAAGCCCTTGAGGCCGCCTTCTTCCATCGTCGGCACGTCGGGCAGCGACGCGACGCGCTTCTTGGTGGTGACGCCGTAGACCTTGATCTTGCCGCCCTTGATCTGGCCGGTGGTGTTGGTGGTCTGGTCGCACATCAGGTCGACCTGCCCGCCGATCAGGTCGTTCATGGCGGGGGCCGTGCCCTTGTAGGCGACCGTGGTGAGGTCGGCCTCGATCGCCTGCATGAACAGCATCCCGCACAGGTGCGACGCCGCGCCGAGCCCCGCGTTGGCGTAGTTGACCTTGTCCTTGTTCTTCTTCACGTAGGCGATCAGCTCGCGCAGGTCCTTCGCCGGGAAGTCCTTCTTCGCCACCAGCGTCATCGGCACGTCGTTGATGAGGCCAACCGGCTCGAGGTCCTCCATCGGCCTGAACGGCAGCGTGCGATAGAGCGCCGGCGCCGTGGCCATGCCGATGTGGTAGATCAGCACCGTGTAGCCATCGGGCGCGGCCTTCGCCACCGCGTTGACGCCGATCGTGCCGCCGGCGCCCGCCTTGTTCTCGACGATCAGCGTCTGGCCCATCGGTTTTGTCATCGCTTGCGCGATGACGCGCGACACGGTGTCGGTCGGGCCGCCGGCGGAGAACGGCACGACGATGGTGACTGGCTTGGTCGGGTATTGCGCCGACGCGGTCCCCGCGGCGAGCGCGAGCGCCGCGGCGGTCAGGAAAACAACTTTACTCATCGAACTCTCACTCCTTGAGTGGCTAGGGGAAGGCTGGCGCGCCCGGCGGGATTCGAACCCACGACCCTTGGCTTCGGAGGCCAATACTCTGATCCGCTGAGCTACGGGCGCCCGCAAAAAAAGCGGAGGCGGAGGATAGCCGGTTTCGCCTTTCGAGTCCACGGCTTTGACGCTAGAATTCCCTCCTTTCCTGCGCCCGGGTCGCCCGCATGGCCGAGCACGATTCGCACCCCTCTTTCATCAAGACGCCGCAGCAGCTCGTGGTGGTGGTGCTGTTCGCGTTCGTGGTGCCGATCATCGGCATCGTGATGCTGGTGCAGCTGGTGGTGGGCGGCAAGACCGCGGACGCAGCGGCTCTCGCCCCGGAGGCGGTGGCCAAGCGCATCCAGCCGGTGGGCACGGTCGAGTTCGGCGCCGCGGGCGCCGCTGCCGGGCCGCGCGCGGGCGAGGAGATCTTCAAGACGGCGTGCTTCGCGTGCCACCAGACCGGCGCCGCCGGCGCGCCCAAGATCGGCGACCGGGCCGGCTGGGCGAAGCTCGTCGGCCAGCCGCTCGAGCGGCTGGTGCAGAGCGCGATCAAGGGCAAGGGCGCGATGCCGCCGCGCGGCGGACTGCCGGACCTCACGGACCTGGAGCTCGCGCGCTCGATCGTCTTCATGGCGAACCAGTCGGGCGGCAGGTACAAGGAGCCCGCCGAGCCGAAGCCCGCGGCGGCGCCCGCGAAGCCGGCGGCCAAGGGCAAATAGGCGCTGCGGGACCGCCGCGCGCGCGGCGCAGGGCCGCAGGTATCGGGCGCCTTCCATGCGGTTCCTCTTCATCATTGACCCGCCGGACGAGATCAAGGCGTACAAGGACACGACCGTCTGCATGATGCGCGCAGCGCAGGCGCGCGGCCACACGGTGGCGGCGTGCGAGCAGACGAGCCTCGCCTGGCGCGGCGGCGCGGTGAGCGCGGAGGCGCTGAGGATCGCGCTCGCCGACAACGACGAGGACTGGTACCGCCCGCTCGGCCGGGAGCGTGCGCCGCTGGCCGATTTCGACGCGGTGCTGATGCGCAAGGACCCGCCGTTCGACATGGAGTACGTGGCGAGCACCTGGCTCCTCGGCGAGGCCGAGCGCCAGGGCGCGCGCGTCTTCAACCGGCCCGCGGCGCTGCGCGACCACAACGAGAAGTTCGCCATCGCCGAGTTCGCGCGCTATACCGTGCCCTCGCTGGTCGCGCGCGACATGGCAGCGCTGCAGGCCTTCATCGAGGAGCAGCGCGATGTCGTGCTCAAGCGCCTCGACGGCATGGGCGGCGCGAGCATTTTCCGCGTGCGCGCCGACGACCCGAACCGCAATGTGATCGTCGAAACGATGCTGGGCGGAGACGCGCGCAGCGTCATGGCGCAGCGCTTCATCCCCGAAATACGCGAGGGCGACAAGCGCGTCATCCTGATCGACGGCGTCCCTGTGCCGCACGTGCTGGCCCGCGTGCCCAGGCCGGGCGAATCGCGCGGCAATCTCGCCGTCGGGGCGCGCGGCATCGCGCTGCCGCTGGGCAGGCGCGAGCGCGAGATCGCCGGGGCCATGGGGCCCGCCCTCGCAGCGCGCGGCTTGCTGGTGGTCGGGCTGGACGTGATCGGCGACTGGCTCACCGAGGTCAACGTCACCAGCCCCACGTGCTTTCGCGAGATCCAGGACCAGACCGGGTTCGACGTCGCCGGCATGTTCCTCGAGGCGCTGGAAAGAAAGCTGGCGACCCCCCGGTGATCGGCGTCCTCATCGTCACCCACGGCGCGATCGGCGAGTCGCTGCTCGCGAGCGCCTCGCAGATCCTCGGCGGGCCGCCGCCGCAGGTGACGGCGCTGGGCGTGTCGCGCAACGACGACCCGGACGTGGTGCTGCCGCGCGCGCAGGCGCTGATCGCCGAGCTCGACCGCGGCGAGGGCGTGCTGGTGCTCGCCGACATGTACGGCGCGACGCCCTGCAACATCGTGGCGCGGCTGCTGGTCGACGGGCGGGTCGAAGGCGTCGCCGGGGTGTCGCTGCCGATGCTGGTGCGCGTGCTCGCGGGACGCAACGGCTCGCTCGCCGAGGCGGTCGCGCGGGCGCGCTCGGGCGGCGCCGAGGGCGTCGTGCACATGAACCGCGACCGCTGCAATGGCTCGGGCTGAAGCGCAGATCATCAACAAGCTCGGCCTGCACGCGCGCGCCTCGGCCAAGCTCACCCAGGTCGCGAGCGGCTTCCAGAGCGACATCTGGCTCGAGCGCAACGGCCGGCGCGTCAACGCCAAGAGCATCATGGGCGTGATGATGCTGGCCGCCGGCAAGGGCAGCGCTCTCACGATCGAGGCTGAGGGCGCCGATGCCGAAGCCGCGCTCGCCGCGATCCAGAAGCTGATCGCCGACCGGTTCGACGAGGGCGAATGAAGCCACCCGCCCCTGGCAGCCTGCGCCCGCTCCGATGAACTTCGTTCTGCACGGCGCGCGCGTCTCGGGCGGCATCACCATCGGCCACGCGCACCTCGTCTCCAGCGCGCGGCTGGAAGTCGCCCACTACGAGATCACCGAGGGCGCGGTGCAGGGCGAGATCTTCCGCTTCGACGCGGCGATCTCCCGCGCCCGCCAGGAGCTCGCCGCGCTCGAGGCGCACATGCCGACCGACGCGCCCGCGGAGTTCGGCGCTTTCCTCAATCTGCACCGCATGATCCTCGCCGACTCCTCGCTTTCGCAGGTGCCGCGCACGCTGATCCGCGAGCGGCGCTGCAACGCCGAGTGGGCGCTGGTGCAGCAGATGGAGAAGCTGGTGGCGCAGTTCGAGGAGATGGACGACCCCTACCTCTCCGAGCGGCGCCACGACATCGAGCAGGCGGTCGAGCGCGTGCTCAAGGCCCTGATGGGCGGGCACTCGATGCCCGAGCCGCCGGCCGACGTCGAGAGGAACCTGATCGTGGTGGCGCACGAGCTCTCCCCCGCCGACATGATCCTGTTCAAGCGCCATCGCTTCGGCGGCTTCGTCACCGACGTCGGCGGCGTCACCTCGCATACCGCGATCGTCGCGCGCAGCCTCGACATCCCGGCGCTCGTCGGCCTGCACCACGCGCGCCACATGATCCGCGAGGGCGACGTCCTGATCGTGGACGGCGACCAGGGCGTGCTGGTGGTGGACCCGGATCCGCTGGTGCTGGCCGAGTACCGGCTGCGCCAGTCGCAGTACGAGCTCGAGCGCCAGAAGCTGAAGCGCCTGCGCGCCACGCCCTCGGCGACGCTCGACGGCACGCTGGTCGAGCTGTGCGCCAACATCGAGCTGCCGCAGGACATGGCGCAGGTGCAGGAGTCGGGCGCGCAGGGCATCGGCCTGTTCCGCACCGAGTTCCTGTTCATGAACCGCAAGGAGATGCCCTCGGAGGACGAGCAGTACGAGGCCTACCGCGAGGTGGCGCGCGCCATGGAGGGCAAGGCGGTCGTGGTGCGCACGCTCGACCTCGGCGCCGACAAGTCGGTCGACGAGGACGGCCACGCGGTGATGCCCAACCCCGCGCTGGGGCTGCGCGCGATCCGCTACTGCCTCGCCGAGCCGCAGCTCTTTCTCACGCAGCTGCGCGCGATCCTGCGCGCCTCGCACCACGGCCGCATCCGCATCCTGCTGCCGATGCTCGCCCACGTGCACGAGATCGAGCAGTCGCTGCAGCTCCTCAAGCAGGCGAAGCAGCAGCTCGACGAGCGCGCCGTCGCCTACGACCGCGCCATCGAGGTCGGCGGCATGATCGAGATCCCGGCCGCGGCGCTGGCGCTGCCCATGTTCATGCGGCGGCTCGACTTCCTGTCGCTCGGCACCAACGACCTCATCCAGTACACGCTCGCCATCGACCGCACCGACGAAACGGTCGCGCACCTGTACGATCCGCTGCACCCGGCGGTGCTGCACCTCGTCGCGCACACCATCCAGGCGGCGAACCGCGGCGGCGTGCCGGTCGCGGTCTGCGGCGAGATGGCGGGCGAGCCGCTGCTGACGCGCCTGCTGCTCGGCTTCGGCCTGCGCAGCTTCTCGATGCACCCGGCGCAGCTGCTCGCCATCAAGGAGCGGGTGCTGCGCACCAACCTCGCCGAGGCGCAGCCGCTCGCGCAGCGCGTGCTGCGCCAGAGCGATCCTGCCAAGACGCGCGAGCTGCTCGCCAGGCTGAACGCCTGAGCGCGAAATGCCCGGCCCGCTCGAAGGCGTGCGCGTGCTCGACCTCACCACGGTGGTGATGGGGCCGTACGCGACGCAGATCCTCGCCGACCTCGGCGGCGACGTGGTGAAGGTGGAGCCGCCCGAGGGCGACGTGATGCGCCACAACCGCCCGTTCCGCAACCCCGGGATGGGCCACATCTTCCTCAACGCCAACCGCAACAAGCGTTCGATCGTCTTGGATCTCAAGCAGCCGGCGGCGCGCGCGGCGTGCCTCGCGATCGCCAAGCGCGCCGACGTGCTCGTCTACAACATCCGCCCGCAGGCGATGGCGCGCCTCGGGCTCTCCTACGAGGAGGTGCGCGCGGTGAACCCGCGCATCCTCTACGTCGGCGCCTTCGGCTACAGCCAGCGCGGCCCCTACGCCGCCAAGGCCGCGTACGACGACCTGATCCAGGGCGCGGCCGGGCTGCCGTGGCTGCTGAAGGAGTCCGGGGCCGAGACGCCGCGCTACGTGCCGGCGACCATGGCCGACCGCTCGGTCGGGCTGCACGTGGTGAACGCGGTGTGCGCGGCGCTCTACCGCCGCGAGAAGACCGGCCGCGGCCAGCGCGTGGACGTGCCGATGTTCGAGAGCCTGCTGCAGACCGTGCTCGGCGAGCACATGGGCGGCTACACCTTCGAGCCGCAGCACGGCGACCCGGGCTACGCGCGCATGCTCGCCAAGGAGCGCCGCCCCTACCGCACGCGCGACGGCTACGTCTGCGTGCTGGTCTACAACGACAAGCAGTGGCGTGCCTTCTTCGACCTGATCGGCAGGCCCGAGCTCCTCGCCGACCCGCGCTTCGCGACGCAAGCCGCGCGCAGCGAGTACTTCGACGAGTCCTATGCGCTGGTGGCCGAGGCGATGCAGACGCGCACCACCGCCGAGTGGATCGAGGCGCTCGAAGCCGCCGACATTCCGGTGCAGAGGATGAACTCGCTCGCCGACATCGTGGCCGACCCGCACCTCGGCGCGATCGGCTACTTCAAGAGCGTCGAGCACCCGAGCGAGGGACGCATCCGCTCGATGGCGGTGCCCTCGGAGTGGTCGGAGTCCGCGCCCGGGTACCGGCGCCACGCGCCGCGCCTCGGCGAGCATACGCGCGAGGTGCTGCGCGAGGCGGGGCTCGACGAGGCTGCGATCGAGGCGCTCATCGCCAGCGGCGCGGCGCGCGCGCTATGATGCCGCGGTCGGTCCGCGCCACGGGAGGAACCATGCAAGCCGCAGTGCTCGCCCTCGCTCTCGCCCTCGCCGCTCCCGCCGTGCACGCGCAGGACCAGGCGCTCGCCTGGTCCACGGTGCGCAAGCACATCGAGGCCGACTGGAAAAAGGGCTACCCGACCGAGAAGATCCTGAAGATCGAGCAGCACGGCCCGGTGCAGTACTACTCGAGCGAGCGGGCATCAACCGACCAGCTGCGCGCCGCCGGATCGATCCAGAAGCGGTCGCGGCTCCTGGTGCGGTCGGCGCGCTCGACGAGCGGCGTGCCGTAGTAGCGCGCCACGATCCGCGCGCCCTCGCGCTTCTCCGGCCCGGCAAGCTCCAGAACCTTGTCGCCGGGCTGCTGTTTCGCGTAATCGGCGGCGAATAGGCGAAGCTGCCGCGCCGGATCACCGCTTCCCGGCCGCCGTGGGCGGCGACGAGCTCGGCCTGCCTCGCCTTCGCGCGCCGGTCCACCTCCTCCGGGTCGAGCACCGCCAGGAGGCGCTGATGCAGCTCCTTGCGCACGGCTGCGTGCGCGGGGTCGGTGCCGAGGTCGCGCAGCTCCTCCGGATCGGCTTCGAGGTCGAAGAGCTGCGGCTGCTCCGGGTAGTGCTCATGGCCTCCTCCTCTCGCCCCCATTCTAGCGGTCCGTTCCTTGACAGCGCGGCGCGCGGCCGGTAAGTTTCAGCGCATCACAGCGCCGATTTGACGTTCAGCTTGCGGGCGCTCAATAAATTCCGCTAAAGAGACCGGGAACCCGTTCTCGCGCAAGCTGGACGGGTTTTTCTTTTTTGGCGAGGCCGCGATGAACGCGCCGCAGGCGCCGCTCGAGCCCGGCGGCTCGGTCGGGGCGGTACAGGCGAAGCTGGCGAAGTTCGACACCCCGCTCAAGCTCAAGGGCGGCGGCGTGCTGCCCGCGTTCGAGATCGCCTACGAGACCTACGGCGAGCTGAACGCCGAGCGCTCCAACGCGGTGCTCGTCTGCCACGCGCTCAACGCCTCGCACCACGTCGCCGGCTTCTACGCCGACGATCCCGACAACGCCGGCTGGTGGGACAACATGGTCGGCCCGGGCAAGCCGCTCGACACGCGCCGCTTCTTCGTCGTCGGCAACAACTACATCGGCAGCTGCTTCGGATCCACCGGGCCGGCTTCGCTCAACCCTGCGACCGGGAAGCCCTGGGGCGCTGACTTCCCGGTGGTCACGGTCGAAGACTGGGTCGAGGCGCAGGCGCGGCTTGCGGACCACCTCGGCATCGGGCGCTTCGCCGCGGTGATGGGCGGCTCGATCGGCGCGATGCAGGCGCTGCAGTGGGCGCTCTCCTATCCCGAGCGAGTGCGCCACTCGATCGTGATCGCGGCGACGCCGAAGCTCTCGGCGCAGAACATCGCCTTCAACGAGGTCGCGCGCCAGGCGATCATGACCGATCCGGACTTCCACGGCGGGCACTACTACGAGAAGGGCGTGGTGCCGACGCGCGGCCTCAGGATCGCGCGCATGATCGGCCACATCACGTACCTCTCGGGAGCGGCGATGATGGAGAAGTTCGGGCGCCAGCTGCGCCGCGCCGCGCTCGGTTTCGATTTCGACGTCGACTTCGAGATCGAGAGCTACCTGCGCTACCAAGGCGACAAGTTCTCGAGCTACTTCGACGCCAACACCTACCTGCGCATCACCAAGGCGCTCGACTACTACGACCCGGCGGCGGACCACGGCGGCGACCTGTCGGCGGCGTTCGCGCGCGCCAGGGCGAATTTCCTCGTCGTCTCCTTCACCTCGGACTGGCGCTTCACCTCGCAGCGCTCGCGCGAGATCGTCAAGGCGCTGCTCGACAACCGGCGCGTGGTCTCCTACCTCGAGATCGACGCGCCGCAGGGCCATGACGCGTTCCTCATGGAGGATGCGCGCTACCACGGCGCCCTGCGCGCCTACTTCGAGAACATCGCGCTGTGAGCGAAGCGGCGCTCCTCGCCTCGCGCCCCGACCTCGCCGCGGTCGCCCAGTGGGTGACCCCGGGCGCGCGCGTGCTGGACCTCGGCTGCGGCGACGGCACGCTGCTCAAGTACCTGTGGGAGGCGCGCCAGGCGCCGGGCTACGGCGTCGAGATCGACGACGCCGAGGTGGTGGCCTGCATCCGCAACGACGTCAACGTCCTGCAGCTCGACCTGGAGAGCGGCCTGTCGGCCTTCCGCGACGCCTCGTTCGACTGCGTGATCCTCTCCGAGACCCTGCAGACGATCCACCGCACCGAGCAGCTGCTGCGCGAGATGCTGCGCGTCGGGCGCGAGGCGATCGTCTCGTTCCCCAACTTCGGCCACTGGCAGGCGCGGCTGCAGGTCGCCTTCGGCGGCAGGATGCCCGTCTCGACGACGCTGCCCTTCGCCTGGTACGACACCCCCAACGTGCATCTATGCACGCTCGAGGACTTCGAGGCGCTGTGCGCGCGGCTCGGCGCGCGCATCCTCGGGCGCCAGGTGCTCAACGACGGCCGGCAGGTCACGTTCATGCCCAACCTGCTGGGCAGCATCGCCGTGTACCGCATCAGCGACTAGCCCCCCGCCTCGCGCCGGTTCAATCGACCACCCAGTTTTCGCGGAGCAGGAGCGGCATCATGGATTTTCTGGCTCCGGAAACGCCGACCGCGCCAGCTCCTCGCCATAGAAGCGCCGGCATAGTTCGCGCCGTCGCTCGCTTTCGCCCAGACGTGGGTCGAGGGAAGAGAGCACGATCCGCTGCGCGGTTTCGAACATCTGCAGCGCCATCAGCGCCCGCTCCGAGCCGCTCATCGCCGCGTAGCGGGCCTTGAGGAGCGCCTCGATTTCGGGGCTGGTGTCATTCATTCTCGACTTCCTCCAGCAGTCCAGCCAGGCCGAGCCGCTCGGCCCACTCGTCCAGGTAAGTCCGGTCCAGCGGCGCGTCGAGCAGCAGGCGTACATCGCGGCGCTGCAGCTCGGAGCGCGATTGGCGCGACCATTCGAGCTTCGAGAGTATCAAGTCCTCGACGCTCACAATCCACAAGGGTACTCCGGCAAGGTCGACCCTGCGACGGCGCTCGAACTCGGCGCGTCGGTAGGGCGCATCCTGGCGCGGGATCAGATCGATCTTGACCACCGATGGCAGGTGAACAATGTTCCATGGCCGCCTGGCTCGAAGCGCTTCTCCGATCGCTTCGGCGTCCGCGTGGTAATCCATCCCGAGCGCGGCACTCAGTCGCCCTGCCTCCGGCGCTTCGAGGGCGATCACCAGATCGATGTCGCGCGTCATGCGCGGCCTGGCGTAATAGCTCATCGCCAGCGAGCCGGTCAGCATGTAGTCAATGCCGGCGCCGTCAAGCCGTGCGCACAGGTCGCCGAGGGCGAGCAGTTCCGGCGTGGGCGCCATCCGTGCTACTCGATCACCCGGTCGGCGCGCGCGAGGATCGGGCCGGGAACGTTGAGCGGAGGCGAAGGATTGATCAGCAACGCTTCTGCCCGCTTCGCTTCAACGCTCTGGAACTCGCGGCGCACGGACTCGACGCCGTCAACGCGGTAAACATCCAGCGAAAGTCCTTTGGCGGCCGCCGCCGCGCTGGCGACCTGCTCGTCCTGTTCTCTCTGGCGCTTGACCTGCGAGAGGTCCGTCAGGACCGCAACGCGGCGCACGCGCGGCAGTGTCTCGGCCACCGATTCGATCTGCCTCGCGCCCAGTTCGACAGGTTGCAGGGAATTGCCGGTCACATTGCCGCCGGCCCGCGCCGGACTCTGAACCAGACCGTCGCCCACCGGGTCTGCGACGCTTCCCAATACGATAGGGATTGTCTTGGTCTTGCTCGCCAGGGAGCGCGAGTACCGTGTCACGCCTGTTCACTTGATTCCGCCGAATCGCTAATCTACACCGCGATGACCGCGAGAATCGTCCGCCTGGGAAGCAAAAGGGCCCGCGGCGAGGGCCTGCGCATCGGCACCGTGCGCCACCCGCCGCGCGGGGTGCCGAAGGCCAGACACGCATCGGAGAACTGGTACGACGTCTGGCTGCCGAACCTCGCGCCGACCGCGGCTGCGGTGAAGCTCGCTCGGCGCGCCCGCCCAGAGCGCGAATGGGCGGCGTTCGCGCGGCGCTACGCGAAGCAGATGCAGGCGCCCGAGGCGAGCAGGGTGCTTGATCTGCTGGCCGCGCTTTCGCACGAGGCAGACTTCTCCGTCGGCTGCTACTGCGCCGATGAAGCGCGCTGCCACCGCTCGATCCTGCGGCGGCTGCTCGAGGAGCGCGGCGCGAAGCTAGCCTGACCTTGCGGGCGCGGCCTCGAGCGCGTCGATCCGCGCGCGCATCCAGGCGAGCAGCGCGATCCCCGGGAGCGCGATCACGAAGGTGAAGAGAAAGAACTGCTCCCAGCCCAGCCCGTCCACGAGATAGCCCGCAGCGGGACCCACGTACACCCGGCCGACCGCGGAAAGCGCCGAAAGCAGCGCGTACTGCGTCGCCGAGAAGCGCCGGTCGCAAAGCGCCATGAGCAGCGCGACGTAGGCGGCGGTGCCCATGCCGCCGGCGAGGTTTTCCAGCCCGATCACGGTGACCATGAGCGGATAGCTCTTGCCCGCGGCGGCCAGAGCCATGAAGCCGAGATTGGTGATCGCCTGCAGGATGCCGAACAGAAGCAACGCGCGGTACAGCCGCATCTTCGCCATCAGCGCGCCGCCGGCGAGGGCGCCGGCAATGGTGGCGGCGAGGCCGAAGCCCTTGTTGATCCCGCCCACCTCGGTGAGCGAAAAGCCGGGGCCGCGCAGCAGGAACGCCGTGGTGAGGTTGCCCGCGAAGGCGTCGCCCAGCTTGTAGAGCACAACCAGCGCGAGCAGCGCCACCGCGCCCCGGCGCGAGAAGAACTCGGCGAAGGGCTCTACCACCGCCCCGGCGAGCGCCCTGGGCGGCGCGCCGTTCGGCGCGGGCTCGAGCGCGAACCAGGTGGCGGCCATGCCCACGGCCATCAGCCCAGCCATCAGCCAGTAGGTCGCCTGCCAGCCGAGCCACTGGTCGGCGAGGATGAGCGCCCCTGCGCCCGAGACGAGCATCGCCAGGCGGTAGCCGAGCACGGTGACCGCGGCGCCCGCGCCGCGCTCGCGCGCTTCGAGCCAGTCGGTGCGCAGCGCGTCGAACACGATGTCCTGCGAAGCGGAGAGGAAGGCGACCGCGAGCGCCGCCGCCCCGAGGAGCCAGGGCGAGTCCGCGGGCGAGAGCGTGCCCATGAACGCGATCGCCGCGGCGAGCGCGATCTGCGTGATGAGGAGCCATCCCCGCCGCCGGCCGAGAAAGGGCGGCGCGTAGCGGTCCATCACCGGCGCCCACAGGAACTTGTAGGTGTAGGGCTGGCCGACGAGCGCAAACCAGCCGATCGCGACGATGTCCACGCGCTCGGCGGCGAGCCAGGCCTGCAGGGTTCCCGCGCTGAGCGCAAGCGGCAACCCCGAAGCGAACCCGAGCAGCAGCAGCAGGAAGATCTTGCGGCTGCGGAAGACCCCGGCGTAGGCCTCGAGAGTCACGCGAGCGCCCTCAGAGGTTCCCAGGCGTAGTCGACCGTGAGCGGGGCGTGGTCGGAGAAGCGCCGCCGCTTGTAGATCGCCTCGCGCCGCGCCGCGGCGGCGATGCCGGGGGTGGCGATCTGGTAGTCGATGCGCCAGCCCACGTTCTTCGCCCAGGCCCGCCCGCGGCTCGACCACCAGGTGTACTGGTCGGGTTTTGCGTTCAGGCGCCGGAACACGTCCACGTAGCCCACTTCGTCGAGCACTCGCGAAAGCCAGGCGCGCTCCTCGGGCAGGAAGCCCGAGTTCTTCTGGTTGGAGCGCCAGTTGCGCAGGTCGATCTCGCGGTGCGCGATGTTCCAGTCGCCGCACAGGAGCGCCTCGCGGCCGGCGGCCCTGAGGGCGCGCAGCCGCGGCAGGAACCTGCGCAGAAAGCGGAACTTGGCCGCCTGCCGGTGCGGGCCCGCCGAGCCCGAGGGAAAGTAGACGGACGCGACGGAGAGCCTGCCGAAGCGAACCTCCAGGTAGCGTCCCTCGGCGTCGAACTCGCGCGCGCCGAACCCCTCGATCACCTCGTCCGGCTCGGCGCGGCAGTAGAGCGCGACGCCGGCGTAGCCCTTCTTGCGCGCGTGCGAAAAGAACCCGCGCAGCCCGCGCGGCGTGCGCATCGCGCGATCGAGGTCGGCCTCCTGCGCTTTCACTTCCTGCAGGCAGACGAAGTCGGCGCGCTGCGCCGCGAGCCAGCGATAGAGCCCTTTCTTCGCCGCCGAGCGGATGCCGTTGACGTTGAGCGTGACGACGCGCAAGCGCGCGGTCAGCCCTGCGGGAAGCTCGACGCGCCGCCGTGCGCCGCCGACCACTGCGCCGGGGCGTGCAGGAAGCTCTCCACCTCGGCGATCTGCGCGGCGGGCAGGTAGGCGCGCTCCTTGACCACGCGCAGCACGTCCCACCAGGTGGCGAGGTGGTGCAGGCGCACGCCGAGCTCGGCCATCACCTGCTTCGACTCGGGGAAGATGTCGTAGTAGAAGTTGACGTAGACGTGCTCGACCACAGCGCCCGCGGCGCGCAGCGCCCTGCAGAAGTTGATCTTGGAGCGGCCGTCGGTCGTCAAGTCCTCGACCAGCAGGGTTCGCGCGCCTTCCCTCAGATCGCCCTCGATCTGCGCGTTGCGGCCGAAGCCCTTGGGCTGCTTGCGCACGTACTGCATCGGAAGCCCCAGGCGGTCCGCGATCCACGCCGCGTAGGGGATGCCGGCGGTCTCGCCGCCGGCGACGACGTCGAACTGCTCGAAGCCGGCGTCGCGCGCGAGCGTCGCAGCGGCAAAGTCCACGAGCTGGGTGCGGATGCGCGGATAGAAGATGAGCTTGCGGCAGTCGATGTAGACCGGGCTCGCCCAGCCCGAGGTGAACGTGAACGGCTTCTCGGCCGAGAACAGCACCGCTTTCACCTCGAGCAGCATCTTCGCGGTGCTGTCGGCGATGAAGGCGCGATCGGCGGAATGCATGGAGGGAGGCGCGCGGATTGTAGCAGGCGCGCGCGCGGTCAACGCGCGCGCGCAAGGCGCGTTAAAATCGAGGACGAGTCAATCGCAGGGGGATGCAATGGCACCCAGGTTCGCACTGCTCGCCGCCGCGGCGATCGCCGCGGCGCCGCTCGCCGCCGAGGCGCAGTCCTACCGCTGCGTCGGCAAGGACGGCAAGAAATACTACGGCTCGACGATCCCGCAGCAGTGCATCGGCCTGCCCATCGAGGAGCTGAGCCCGCAAGGCGTGGTGATCCGGCGCATCGACCCGCAGGCCACCGCCGCCGAGCGCGCCGCCAAGGAGGCGGAGGACGAGAAGCGCAAGAAGGAAGCGGCCGCGGCGAAGGAGGACCGGCGCCGCGCGCAGGCGCTGCTCGCCACCTACACCAGCGAGAAGGACATCGAGCAGGCGCGCGCGCGCGCGCTGGAGGACAACCAGAAGGCGGTGAAGGAGATCGAGACGCGCGTCGGCTCGCTGCAGAAGCGACTCGCCGAGCAGAAGAAGGAGCTGGAGTTCTTCCAGGGCAAGACCAAGCCGCCCGCCAAGCTCAACGAGGACATCAAGAACACCGAGATCGATCTCCAGGCGCAGGGGGGCTTGCTCACGGCGAAGAAGAAGGAAGTCGACGCGATCAACGCCAGGTACGACGAGGACAAGAGACTCTACCGGGAGCTGACCGGCCAGAAGCCCGCGGCCGCCCCGGCGCCCGCGGCCGCCGCGAAGAAGTAGTCAGCGCCCCAGCCGGCGCCGCAATATCTCGTTGACCTGCGCCGGGTTTGCCTTGCCCTGGGTGCGCTTCATCACCTGGCCGACGAGCGAATTGAGGGCCTTTTCCTTGCCGGCGCGGTAGTTTTCGGCCTGCCTGGCGTTCGCCGCGAGCACTTCGTCGACGATCTTCTCGAGCGCACCCGCGTCGCTGATCTGCTTCAGGCCCCGCGCCTCGATAATTGCGTCGACCGTACCTCCCTCCTTCCACATCACCGGCAGAATCACCGCGGTCGCAGCAGAACTCGAGACCGTCCCATCCGAAACGCGCTGCGCTAGTTTCGGGAGCTGATCGAGGTTCAGCTTCCCGAACGAGGATTCAACACCCTCTTCGTTCTGGAGCGCCGCAATCGGCCCCATCAACCAGTTTGCGAGTCTGTGGATCTCGGCTCTCGGAGCGTCCTCAAAGATTTGCGCTGCTGCCTCGGCCGTCTCCCGATTCGATGTAAGAAGCGAGGCTTGGTACTCGCTCAACCCCAGGCTCGCGAACTCGCGTCGCTTTTCCTCCGGGAGCGCCGGCATTCCCGATCGAATCCTTGCGATTTCCTCGGTGGAGATCACAAGCGGCAGCAGGTCCGGATCCGGAAAGTAGCGGTAGTCCTGCGCGTCCTCCTTGGTGCGCATGGAGCGTGTCTCGTCGCGCTCGGCGTCGTAGAGCCGCGTCTCCTGCAGCACCGCGCCGCCGTCCTCGAGCAGCCCGATCTGGCGCTCGGCCTCGAACTCGATCGCGCGCTCGAGGAACCGGAACGAGTTCAGGTTCTTGATCTCGCAGCGCGTGCCGAGCTCCCGCGCTCCGACTTTGCGTACGGAAACGTTGGCGTCGCAGCGGAACGAGCCTTCCTGCATGTTGCCGTCGCAGATCCCGATCCAGCGCACCAGCGCATGCAGCGCGCGCGCGTAGGCGACCGCCTCCGCGGCGCCGCGCAGGTCGGGCTCCGAGACGATCTCGAGCAGCGGCGTCCCGGCGCGGTTGAGGTCGATGCCGGAGCTGCCCCCGAAATCCTCGTGCAGGGACTTGCCCGCGTCCTCCTCGAGATGGGCGCGCGTCAGGCGGATCGTCTTCTCTCCCTCGGGCAGCACGATCCGCACCTCGCCGCCCTGCACGATCGGCAGCTCGTACTGGCTGATCTGGTAGCCCTTGGGCAGATCGGGGTAGAAGTAGCTCTTGCGCGCGAAGACCGAGCGCCGGTTGATCGCACCCTTGACCGCGATGCCGAAGCGGATGGCGAGCTCGACCGCGCCGCGGTTCGCCACCGGCAGCACGCCCGGCAGCGCGATGTCCACCGCCGAGGCCTGGGTGTTGGGCGCGCCGCCGAACGCGGTCGAGGCTCCCGAGAACATCTTGCTCTGCGTGCGCAGCTGCGCGTGCGTCTCGATCCCGACCACGACCTCCCAGACCATCGGGCCTCCGCGCTCAGCGCGGCCGCAGGAGCTGGCAGCCGCCCCTGCGATCCACCAGCATCGGCTCGAAGTAGCCCTGGGAGCCGCAGAACTCGGCGCAGTCCTCGGCCGTGACGCGCAGGTAGTCGCCCAGGTCGCGCAGCGTCACGCCGCAGCGCTTGCCGGCGACGAAGCGCAGGCCACCCGGGAAGTCCGCTTGCGCGACCGGGTCCTGGGCGGCGATCGCGCAGCCGTGACCGCTCGGCGCGACGCTCGAGCGCCATTCGAGGCTGCCGGCCTTGAGCCGGCCCGCCTCGACCGTGTAGGCGAGCGTCGCGCTGTAGCGGTCTTCGGCGGCATCGCAGCGCACCGCAGCGCTGTAGCCGTCCAGCGCCGGAAAGGACTCCCTGAACTCGAAGCGCTCGCGCTGCTGCCCGCCCGGCCCGTAGCGCGTGCCCCTGAACACGCCCCCGCTCCAGGTCCCCTGCAGCGTCGCGCTCGGCTCGCGGCCGTAGAGGATCGGCGTCAGGCCCTCGCGCAGGAACATGACGCCGAGCTGCTTGCTCCTTTCGCCCTCGAGGTAGCGCCGCTGCAGCGTCGGCAGCACGAGGTACTCGCCCGTGAGGCGCTGCGAGCCGTCGGCGCGGGGATTGGCATGCAGGTGCAGCACCGCCTGGCGGTTGCCGATCTGGCCGAGCAGCTCGCGGCTCTCGAGGCGCTCCTGCGCCGCCGCCGCGGCCGCGGCGAGCGCCAGCGCCAGCGCCAGCGCGGCGTGCCTCACAGCGGGGTCTCCCGCGGCACGCGCAGGTGCCAGTCGGTCGCCTGCTGATAGCGGTGCGCCGCGCCGAGCAATTTGGCCTCCGAGAAGTAGTTTCCCACGAGCTGCAGCCCCACCGGCAAGCCGGCGGCGTCGAAGCCGCAGGGGATCGAAAGCCCCGGGAGCCCGGCGAGCGGCGCCGCGATGGTGAAGATGTCGCTCAGGTACATCTGCACCGGGTCGGAGGTCTTGGCGCCGAGCGGGAACGCGGTGCCGGGCGCGGTGGGCCCCATGACGAAGTCGCAGCGCTTGAAGGCCTCGGCGAAGTCGCGCGCGATGAGCCGCCGCAGCTTCTGTGCCTGCAGGTAGTAGGCGTCGTAGTAGCCGTGCGAAAGGACGTAGGTGCCGATGAGGATGCGGCGCTTCACTTCCGCCCCGAAGCCCTCGGCGCGCGTGCGCCGGTACATGTCGGCGAGATCGGCGAACTGCTGCGCGCGGTGGCCGTAGCGCACCCCGTCGAAGCGCGCGAGGTTCGAGGACGCCTCGGCGGGCGCGATCACGTAGTACACCGGGATCGAGTGGCGCGCATTCGGCAGCTCGATCTCGAGCGTGCTTGCGCCCTGCGACTCGAACCAGCGCACCGCCTCGCGCACGCGCGCCAGCACGTCGGGCTCGACGCCTTCGGCGAAGTACTCCTTCGGCAGCCCGATGCGCAGGCCGCCGAGCGGTTTCGCCGCGTCTGCGCCCGGCAGCACCCCGAGCGCGCGCGTGTAGTCCTCGGCCGGGCGTTCCAGGCTGGTCGAGTCGCGCGCGTCGTACCCTGCCATCGCGTTCAGCAGCAGCGCGAGGTCGGCGGCGCTCTTGGCGAGCGGGCCACCCTGGTCGAGCGAGGAGGCGAAGGCGACCATGCCGTAGCGCGACACCACGCCGTAGGTCGGCTTCAAGCCCGAGACGCCGCTCAGCGCCGCGGGCTGGCGGATCGAGCCCCCGGTGTCGGTCCCGGTGGCCGCCGGGACCATGCGCGCCGCCACCGCTGCGGCGGACCCGCCCGAGGAGCCGCCCGGCACGCGGGTCGCGTCCCAGGGGTTGCGCACCGGGCCGAAGTGCGAAGACTCGCTGGAGGAGCCCATCGCGAACTCGTCCATGTTGGTCTTGCCGATCAGCACCGCGCCAGCGGCGCTGAAGCCCTCGATGACCCGGGCATCGTAGGGGCTCTCGTAGCCGGCCAGCATCCTCGAGCCGCAGGTCGTGCGCAGGCCCTTCGTGCAGAAGATGTCCTTGTGGGCGACCGGGATCCCGGTGAGCGGCCCCGCTGCGCCGCGGGAGCGTCGCTCGTCGGCGACACGCGCATCGGCGAGCGCCCGCTCCTCAGCTACCGTGATGAATGCATTGAGCTTCTGGTTGAGCCGGCGGATGCGATCGAGGAACAGCCCGGTGAGCTCGACCGAGGAAATTTTCCTCGCCGCAAGAGCGGCGCCGAGGTCGAATAGAGAAGCGTTCAGCACCTACTCGATGACCTTCGGCACCAGGTACAGCCCCTTCCGCACCGCGGGGGCGACCGCCTGGTAGGCCTCGCGCCGGTCGGGCTCGGTCACTCGGTCCTCGCGCAGCCGCTGGGACGCCCCGAGCTCGGCGTCGAGCGGGTGCGCCATCGGCTCGATGCCGCGGGTGTCGGCCGCCTGCAGCTGGTCGATCAGCCCGAGCACCCGGTTGAGCTGCGCCAGCACCTCGCGCGCCTCCTCCGGGCCGATGGCGATGCGGGCGAGCGCAGCGACGCGCTGCACCTGTTCGAGGGAAAGAGACATGCGGAACGCCGCCCGCCGCGCTTGCCGGGGGCCTCGTTAAGGGTATCATAGCCGCCTCCGGAAACAGAGCCGGAACGCAGCCTTAGCAAGCGAACTTAAGGCAACACCGAAAAAGGGGTCGGCCACGAACATGTTCGGTTTCCTGCGCAGCTACTTCTCCAACGACCTGGCGATCGATCTCGGCACGGCGAACACCCTGATCTACGTGCGCGGCAGGGGCATCGTGCTCGATGAGCCCTCGGTGGTGGCGATCCGCGAGGACGCCGGGCCGAACGCGAAGAAATCGATCCAGGCGGTGGGCAGGGAAGCGAAGCAGATGCTCGGCAAGACGCCCGGCAACATCGTCACCATCCGGCCGATGAAGGACGGCGTGATCGCCAACTTCACCGTCACCGAGCAGATGCTGAAGTACTTCATCAAGAAGGTGCACGACAACAAGCTCTTTTCGCCCTCGCCGCGCATCATCATCTGCGTGCCCTGCGGCTCGACGCAGGTCGAGCGCCGCGCGATCCGCGAGTCGGCGATCGGCGCGGGCGCCGGCCAGGTGTACCTGATCGAGGAACCGATGGCTGCGGCGATCGGCGCGGACCTTCCCGTGGCGGAGGCGACCGGCTCGATGGTGGTGGACGTGGGCGGCGGCACCACCGAAGTGGGCGTCATCTCGCTCGGCGGCATGGTCTACTCGGGCTCGGTGCGCGTGGGCGGCGACAAGTTCGACGAGGCGATCATCAATTACATCCGCAGGAACTACGGCATGCTGGTGGGCGAGACCACCGCCGAGACGGTGAAGAAGGAGATCGGCTCGGCGTTCCCGGGGTCGGAAGTGCGCGAGATGGAAGTGAAGGGCCGCAACCTCGCCGAGGGCATCCCGCGCAGCTTCACGATCTCCTCGAACGAGATCCTCGAGGCGCTCACCGAGCCGCTCAACCAGATCGTCTCCGCGGTCAAGTCCGCGCTCGAGCAGACCCCGCCCGAGCTCGGCGCCGACATCGCCGAGAAGGGCATGGTGATCACCGGCGGCGGCGCGCTGCTGCGCGACCTCGACCGGCTGCTGATGGAGGAGACGGGGCTGCCGGTGATCGTCGCCGACGATCCGCTCACCAGCGTGGTCCGCGGCTCGGGCAAGGCGCTCGAGAAGATCGAGCACTTCGGGCCCATCTTCACGACCGAGTAAGCGGCCGGGGGCATGGAGTACTCGCCCCCGCCGTTCTTCAAGCGCGGCCCCGCGCCGCTCGCGCGCCTCGCGTTCTTCGCCTCGCTGTCGTTCGCGCTGCTGGTGCTCGACGCGCGCTTCCAGTACACGGAGGGACTGCGCAGCGTCCTCGCGCTCGCCGTCTATCCCGTTCAGGCGCTTGCCACCGCGCCCTTCGCGCTCGCCGAGCGCATCGCCGGCTACTTCGCCAGCCAGACGCGGCTGCGCGAGGAGAACGAGGCGCTGCGCCAGCGCCTGCTCGCCGCATCGCAGGAAACGCAGCGCCTCGAGGCGGCCGAGGCCGAGCTCTCGCAGATGCGGCGCCTGCTCGGCGCGGCCGAGCGGCGCCCGCACCGCGCAACGGCGGCGGAGATCCTCTACCACGGCCGCGATCCGTACGCGCGCAAGGTCGTGATCGACCGGGGCGTGCGGCACGGCGTCGCCGCCGGCTCGCCGGTGGTGGACGAGACGGGCGTGGTCGGCCAGGTGACGCGCGCGCACGCGCTCCTCGCCGAGGTCACGCTGCTCACCGACAAGGACCAGGCGATCCCGGTGCAGGTGCTGCGCAACGGCCTGCGCGCGGTCGCCTTCGGCGCCGGCGCGAGCGGGATGCTCGAGCTGCGCTTCATGGCGGCGAACGCCGAGATCCTCGCCGGCGACCGCCTCGTGACCTCGGGGATCGACGGCACCTATCCGTCGGGCCTGCCGGTCGCGACGGTCACCCGCGTCGAGCGCGACGCCGCCTACGCCTTCGCCAGGATCGTGTGCCAGCCTGCCGCGGGGGTGGAGCGCGGCCGCTACGTGATCGTGCTGCGCAGCGAGTCGCTGCCGTCGCCGTATCCCGAGGCCGCCGGGTCGGAGCGCGACCGGCGCAGCGGCAAGACCCGCAAGCCGCGCCGCAAGGACGCCGATGCAGCTCAGTAGCGCGCCTTCGCCGCAGGACATCCTGCTCCCGGCGCGGGCGAGCACCATCGTCGCCTCGCTCGCGCTCGCGCTCGTGGTCAATTTCCTTCCCTGGGCGAACCTCGCGCTGGTGCCCGACTTCGTCGCGCTCGTCCTCGCGTTCTGGTGCGTGCGCCAGCCGCGCCTGGTGGGCCTGGGGGCCGGCTGGGCGCTGGGGCTGCTCAGCGACGTCGGCAACGGCGTGCTGCTCGGCCAGCACGCGCTCGCCTACTCGCTGCTCGCCTTCGCCGCGATCACGCTCTCGCGCCGCATTCTCGGCTTCCCGCTGTGGGGACAGGCGCTGCACGTGGGCGCGCTGCTGCTGTTCGCGCAGGCCGTGGCGGCGCTCGTGCGCCTCGCGGCCGGCGCCGAGTTTCCGGGCTGGTCGCTCGCCGTCGGCCCCGTGATCGGCGCCGCGCTCTGGCCCGTGGTGAGCGCCGTGCTGCTCGCGCCGCAGCGCCGCCCGCCCGAGCCCGACCCGACCGGGACCTAGCGCGATGCGGATCGCCGAGCTCAAGGATCACCAGCGCGAGCTGTACTACTTCCAGCTGCGCGTCGGCATCGCCGGCATCGCGGTGCTCCTCGCCTTCGGCCTGCTGCTTGCGCGCCTCGCCTACCTGCAGGTGGTGCAGCACGACACCTACGCCGCCAAGGCCGAGGAGAACCGCATCTCGATCGTGCCGATCGCCCCCAACCGCGGCTTGATCCTCGACCGCAACGGCGTGGTGCTGGCGCGCAACTATTCCGCCTACACGCTCGAGATCCTGCCGGCCAAGGTGCGCGACCTGGAGCGCACTATCCAGGAGCTCGCCGAGATCGTCGAGGTGCAGCCGAAGGACCGCGCCCGCTTCAGGAAGCTGCTCGCCGAGACGCGCAACGCCGAGAGCCTGCCGATCCGCACCCGGCTCTCGGACGAGGAGGTGGCGCGCTTTGCCGCCAACCGTTACCGCTTTCCCGGCGTCGAGATCAAGGCACGCCTGTTCCGCCAGTACCCGCACGGCGGCCTCGCCTCGCACGTCGTCGGCTACATCGGCCGCATCAGCGCGCGCGACCAGGAGAGGCTCGCCGAGGCCGGCCTCGATTCGAACTACCGCGGCACCGACTTCATCGGCAAGGCGGGGCTCGAAGCGAGCTACCAGCACGAGCTGCACGGCGTCACCGGCTTCGAGCAGGTCGAGATCGACGCCGCCGGGCGCGGCATCCGCACGCTCGCGCGCTCGCCGGCGAAGGCCGGCAACAACGTCACGCTCTCGCTCGACATCCGCCTGCAGGAGGTCGCCGAAGGGGCCTTCGGCGCGCGCCGCGGCGCGCTGGTGGCGCTCGATCCCTCGAGCGGGGGCGTGCTCGCGTTCGTCTCCAAGCCCGGCTTCGATCCGAACCTGTTCGTCGACGGCATCGACCCGCAGAGCTGGGAGGGGCTGAACAACTCCCCCGACCGGCCGCTCAACAACCGCGCCATCGCCGGCGTCTACCCGCCGGGTTCGACCTTCAAGCCCTTCATGGCGCTCGCCGCGCTCGAGCTCGGCAAGCGCCGCCCGAGCAGCACGATCCAGGACCCGGGCTACTTCGAGTTCGGCGGCCGGCGCTTCCACGACTCCAAGCGCGGCGGCCACGGCACCGTCGACCTGTACCAGTCGATCGTCAAGTCCTCCGACACCTACTACTACATGCTCGCCAACGACATGGGCATCGACGCCATCGCCGGCTTCATGCAGCGCTTCGGCTTCGGCGCCAAGAGCGGCATCGACCTCGAGGGCGAGGCGACGGGCGTGTTGCCCTCCCCGGAATGGAAGCTGAAGCGCTTCCGGCGTCCCGAGCAGCAGAAGTGGTACGCCGGCGAGACCATCTCGATCGGCGTCGGCCAGGGCTACAACGCCTACACGCCGATGCAGCTCGCGCTCGCGGTGGCGACGCTCGCGGCGAACGGCAGCATGTATCGCCCGCACCTGGTCGCGCACGTCGACAACCTGCGCAGCGGCGAGCGGCGCCACGTCGAGCCGGTGCTGGTGCGGCGCGTGGCGCTGAAGGACGAAAACCTGGAGTTCATCCGGCGCGCCATGGCGGGCGTGAACCGCGAGGGCACCGGGGCGCGCGCCTTCGCCGGCGCGCAGTACTCGAGCGGCGGCAAGACCGGCACGGCGCAGGTGATCGGCCTGAAGGAGGGCGAGAAGTACGACGAGAAGAAGATCGCCGAGCGCTTCAAGGACCATGCTCTTTTCATCGCCTTCGCGCCGCTCGAGAGCCCCAAGATCGCGCTCGCGGTGGTGGTCGAAAACAGCGGCTTCGGCGCCCGTTTCGCCGCGCCGATCGCGCGCATCGTGCTCGACTACTACCTGCTCGGGAGGCTCCCGGAAAGCATGCCGGGACGCGCGGCACCCGAGGAGGAGCCCGACGACGAAGAAAGGGAGGGCGACTGATGGAGCTCGCGCAGCTCGCGCCGCGCCGCCTCGCCGCGCGCCTCGCCGAAGGCATCGACGGCACGCTGCTCGCGATCGCGCTCGCGCTCGCCGCGATCGGGCTGGCGACGCTCTACTCGGCGAGCCAGGACGACGCCGCGCGCCTCACCGCGCAGCTCGCCAACCTGGCGTTCGCGCTCGCCGCGATGTGGCTGGCGGCGCAGGTTCCGCCGCAGACGCTGATGCGCTTCGCGCCCGCCGCCTACCTCGCCGGCATCGCGCTGCTCGTCGCGGTGGCGCTCGCCGGCGACGTGGTCAACGGGGCGCGCCGCTGGCTGCACCTGGGCGTGGTGCGCTTCCAGCCTTCGGAGGTGATGAAGCTCGCGCTGCCGCTGATGCTCGCCTGGTACTTCCACAAGAACGAGGCGGCGCTGAAGCTGCGCGATTTCGCGCTCGGCGCGCTGCTCGCCGCCGTGCCGGTCGCGCTGATCGCGCGCCAGCCCGACCTCGGCACCGCGGCGCTGGTCGCCGCCGTCGGCGTGTACGTGCTGTTCTTCGCCGGCATCGGCTGGAAGCCGCTCGCCGCGCTCGCCCTGCTCGTGCTCGCGAGCCTGCCGCCGCTCTGGGGCCTGCTGCACGAATACCAGCGCAAGCGCATCCTCACGCTGCTCGATCCGACCCAGGACCCGCTCGGCGCGGGCTACCACACCATCCAGTCGACGATCGCGGTGGGCTCGGGCGGCATCGGCGGCAAGGGCTGGCTGCACGGCACCCAGGCGCACCTCGAATTCATCCCGGAGCGGCACACCGACTTCATCTTCGCGGTCTACGCCGAGGAGTTCGGCCTGGCGGGCGGCGTGGTGCTGCTCGCGCTCTACGTCGCGCTGGTCGCGCGCGGCCTGATGATCGCGGCCAACGCCGCGACCTTTTTCGCGCGCCTGCTCGCCGCCTCCATCACGCTCATGCTCTTCACCTACGCCTTCGTCAACATCGGCATGGTCTCGGGGATCCTGCCCGTGGTCGGCGTGCCGCTGCCCTTCGTCTCCTACGGCGGCAGCGCGCTCGCCACGCTCTTCATCGGCATCGGCATCCTCATGAGCATCCATCAGCACCGCAAACTGGTTCAGACATAGCGATATTGCGGAGCAGCATGACTCTGAAACGTGTCTCCGCATCATGAAACGACCATTCGCTAAGTGCCTGTAAATGATTGTTTAGTTTGCCTTCGTTTGGTCCATCCGGATTATTGCTGCGCGCCACGGTCGTGCGTAAGGTTAGCAACCGAGCGTCGCACGCTTGCGGCGCGCCAACCCGATTCGAAAAAAGGAAAACCGGAATGAGCCAGAGAGAGCAGGAAATCGCGCAGCTGCAGAAGGACTGGGCCGAGAACCCGCGCTGGAAGGGAGTCCGGCGCGGCTACCGCGCCGAAGACGTGGTGCGGCTGCGCGGCAGCGTGCCGATCGAGCACACGCTCGCGCGCCGCGGCGCCGAGAAGCTCTGGCGGATGTGCCGCGAGCGGCCGTTCGTGAATTCCCTCGGCGCCCTCACCGGCAACCAGGCGATGCAGCAGGTGCGCGCGGGCGTCCCCGCGATCTATCTCTCCGGCTGGCAGGTCGCGGCCGACGCCAACGATTCGCTCTCGATGTATCCCGACCAGTCGCTGTACGCGGTCTCGTCCGTGCCGACCGTGGTCCGGCGCATCAACAACGCGCTGGCGCGCGCCGACCAGATCCAGGCCATGGAGGGCAAGGGCGACATCGACTGGTTCGCGCCCATCGTGGCGGACGCGGAGTCGGGCTTCGGCGGCGTGCTGAACGCCTTCGAGCTGATGAAGGCGATGATCGAGGCCGGCGCCGCGGGCGTGCACTACGAGGACCAGCTCGCCTCGGTCAAGAAGTGCGGCCACATGGGCGGCAAGGTCCTGGTGCCTACCCAGGAGGCGGTGCACAAGCTCATCGCGGCGCGCTTCGCCGCCGACGTCATGGGCGTGCCGACCGTGCTGCTCGCGCGCACCGACGCAGAAGCGGCCGACATGGTCACCACCGACGTCGACGAGAACGACAAGCCGTTCCTCACCGGCGAGCGCACCGCGGAGGGCTTCTACCGCACGCGCAAGGGCCTCGAGCAGGCGCTCGCGCGCGGGCTCGCTTACGCCGAGTACGCCGACATGGTGTGGTGCGAGACCGGCACGCCGGACCTCGCCTTCGCGCGCAAGTTCGCCGAGGGCATCCACCGCAAGCACCCGGGCAAGATGCTCGCCTACAACTGCTCGCCCTCGTTCAACTGGAAGAGGAACCTCGACGACGCGACCATCGCCAGTTTCCAGAAGGAGCTCGGCGCCATGGGCTACAAGTTCCAGTTCATCACCCTCGCCGGATTCCACGCCCTCAACTACTCGATGTTCGAGCTGGCGCACGGCTATGCGCGCGAGCACATGAACGCCTTCGTCCAGCTGCAGGAGAAGGAGTTCGCTGCTGCCGAGCAGGGCTTCACCGCGGTCAAGCACCAGCGCGAGGTCGGCACCGGCTACTTCGACGAGGTGACCCGGGTGGTCACCGGCGGCAAGGCCTCGACCACCGCGCTGCACGGCTCCACCGAGGACGAGCAGTTCTTCGGCGGGGACGCGCTCGCGCAGGCGAAGAAAGCGAAGCGCGCCGCCTGATGTGACTTCCCCGGCGAAGGTCCTGCCGATCCACCAGGAAGGGCGCAGCGAGCGCGCGGCGGCGATCGCGCGCGCGATCCTCGAGGGCTTCGAGCGGCACTATCGCCTGTTCCGGGAGGCGGCGCGCCGCGCCAAGGCGCACTTCGAGCGCGCCGAGTGGCGCGAGCTGCAGGCGCTGGCGCGCGAGCGCATCGAGATGTACGACCGGCGCGTGCAGGAGGCGGTCGAGAGCGTGCGCGCGCGCTTTCCCGACTCGGAGACCGACGAGTCGCTCTGGCCGGCGATCAAGGTCGCCTACATCCCGCTGCTGCACGAGCACAAGCAGCCCGAGTGCGCCGAGACGTTCTACAACTCGGTCGCCTGCGCGCTGCTCGAACGGCGCTACTACCGCAACGAGTTCATCTTCTGGCGCCCGGCGGTCGCCACCGAGCACCTCGAGGGCGACGAGCCCGCCTACCGCTCCTACTACCCGCGCAAGGGCCGGAACGGCGCCGGGCTGCGCTCGCTCATGGAGAGAATCCTCGCCGACTTCCGGCTGGCGAACCCGTTCGAGGACCTGCGGCGCGACCTGAGGAGTGTGGTGCACGCGCTGCGCGCGCGCTTCCCGCGCCCGGCGCGCGCCCGGCCGAGCCTGCAGATCCAGGTGCTCGGGTCGCTCTTTTTCCGCAACAAGGGGGCCTACGCCGTCGGCCGGATCGTGAACGGCGCCGAGGAAGTGCCGTTCGCGGTGCCGATCCTGCAGAACGAGCGCGGCGAGCTGTATCTCGACGCGCTGCTGCTCGAGTCCGACCGGCTGATCGTGCTGTTCTCGTTCGCGCGCGCCTACTTCTTCGTCGACATGGAGGTGCCCGCCGCCTACGTCTCGTTCCTGCGCCTGCTGATGCCGAAGAAGCCGCGCACAGAGATGTACAACTCGGTGGGGCTCGCCAAGCAGGGCAAGACGCTGTTCTACCGCGACCTGTTCTATCACCTGAGGCACTCCTCGGACAATTTCGTGATCGCGCCGGGAATCAAGGGCATGGTGATGCTGGTGTTCACGCTGCCCTCCTTCCCCTATGTCTTCAAGGTGATCCGCGACCGTTTCGCCGAGCCCAAGGACATGGACCCGCAGACGGTGCGCGAGAAGTACCTGCTGGTGAAGTACCACGATCGCGTCGGGCGCCTCGCCGACACGCTCGAGTACTCGCTCGTGGCGCTGCCGCTCGAGCGTTTCGACCCGGCGGTGATCGCCGAGCTCGAGGCCGAGGCCGCCTCCAACATCGAGTTCGAGGACGACAAGGTCGTCATCAAGCACGTCTATATCGAGCGGCGCATGCAGCCGCTCAACCTCTACCTCGAGGAGGTGGCGCGCGACGGCGACGTCGAGCGGTTGCGCCAGGCGCTCTGGGAGTACGGCTTCGCCATCAAGGAGCTCGCCGGCGCCGGCATCTTCCCCGGAGACATGCTGCTCAAGAACTTCGGCGTCACGCGCCACGACCGGGTGGTGTTCTACGACTACGACGAGATCGCGCACATGATCGATTGCAACTTCCGGCGCATCCCGCCGCCGCGCTCGCTCGAGGACGAGATGACGGCCGAGCCCTACTACTCGGTGGGCCCGCACGACGTGTTCCCGGAGCAGTTCGCCCACTTCCTGGTGAGCGACCCCGCGGCGCGCGACATCTTCCTCGAGCGCCACGCCGACCTGATGGACCCGGCGTTCTGGTCCGGCAAGCAGTCGCAGCTGCGCGCCGGGGTCCAGGAGGACGTCTACCCGTACCCCGAGGCGGTCCGCTTCAGGCGCTGAGAGCGGCGCCTCGGGCGGGCGCTGCGCGCCACCTCGAGCACCAGGCGCGCGCCGTCGCGGCGCCACCAGCTCAGAACAGCCCCCCCGCGAGCACGCGCAGGTGCGCGAGCGGGATCAGCAGCACCTGCAGCACCACCAGCAGCACGAGCGGCGAGAGGTCCACCTGCGCGATCGGCGGCACGAAGCGCCGGATCGGGCGCAGGAACGGCCGCGTCAGCGCGTCGAAGATCGGCGCCACCGGCGAGTGGGGGTTCACCCAGGACAGCACCACCTGCACGATCACGGCGAAGACGAGGATGTAGAGCGTGTAGCGCACCAGATCGAGCAGCGCCAGCAGCGCCAGCCCGGTGAGCGCGATGCCGGGCGCGGAGCCGAACTCCCAGCCGCGGATCGTGTACTGCGCATAGAGCGTGACCAGCTGCGCGAGCCATGCCAGCAGCAGCGTCGCCAGGTCCAGGCCGGCGAGCGGCGGCACGAGCCGCCGCGCCGGCGTCACCATCCAAGCGGTCACCACCACCACGAACTCGCCGAGCGGGTTGTGGAACGGCACCCGCAGCCACTGGAAGGCGAAGCGGATGAGGAGCGTGAAGACGAAAAAGCTCCCCACCGCCTCCACCACCAGGCTCGCCATGTCGGTGAGCATCCGTGCGCGGCCCTAGTCCCTGCCCAGTTGATCGCCGAGCTCGCTGCCGCGCTTGCGCGCGGCCTCGAGCGCGCGCGCCAGGCGCTCGGCGAGACGCTCCTGCTCGAACACCCGCAGCGCCGCCTCGGTGGTGCCGCCCTTGGACGTGACGCGCTCGCGCAGCGTGGCCGGGGGCTCGGCGCTCGCCGCCGCGAGCCGCGCCGCGCCGAGCACGGTTTCCAGGGCGAGCCGCCGCGACACTTCCGGCGCCAGGCCGAGCGCCTCGCCGGCCGCGCCGAGCTTCTCGATGAACCAGAACACGTACGCCGGGCCGCTGCCCGAGAGCGCGGTGACCGCGTCCAGCTGCGCCTCGTCCTCGAGCCACACCGTGGCGCCCACCGCGCCGAGGATCGCCTCGGCGCGCGCGCGCTCGGCCGCGCTCACCGCCGCGGGCGCGTAGAGCCCGCTCGCGCCGGCGCCGATGAGCGCCGGCGTGTTGGGCATGGCGCGCACGAGCTTGGCGTGCCCGCCGAGCCAGCGCGAAATATCGGCGAGCCGCAGCCCCGCGGCGATGCTCAGCACGAGCTTGCCAGGCGCGAGCGCAGCGAGCGGCGCCAGCGCCGCCCGCATGTCCTGCGGCTTCACCGCGAGCACCAGCGTGTCGGCCGCGCGCGTCGCCGCGTCGGGCGCCGCGCTCGCGTGCACCTTGTACTGCGCCACGATACGCGTGCGCGCCTCGGCGAGCGGCTCGACCACCGAGAGCGCGGCGGCGTCGAAGCCGCGCGCGAGCAGCCCGCCGACGAGCGCGCCGCCCATGTTGCCGCCGCCGATGAAGGCGATCTTCAAGGCAGGACCGCCGACGCTTCCTGCGGCGCGCCGAAGATCGCCGTGCCGATGCGCACCAGCGTCGCCCCCTCGGCGATCGCCGCCTCCATGTCGCCGGACATCCCCATCGAGAGCGTATCGAGCGCGAGCCCCTCGGCGGCGAGCTGCGCGCAGAGCTCGCGCAGCGAGCGGAAGCGCGCGCGCTGCAGCGCGACGTCGGCGCTCGGCTCGGGAATCGCCATCAGGCCGCGCAGCCGCAGGCGCGGCAGCGCCGCCACCGCGCGCGCGAGCGCAGCCGCATCGCGCGGCGCGACGCCGCTCTTCGACGACTCGCCGGAGACGTTGACCTGCACCAGCACGTTGAGCGGCGCAAGCGCGCCCGGGCGCTGCGCCGAGAGCCGGCGCGCGATCCTCTCGCGCTCGAGCGTGTGCACCCAGGCGAAGCGCTCGGCCGCGAGCCGCGTCTTGTTCGCCTGCAGCGGCCCGACCAGGTGCCACTCGAGCGCCAGGCCGGCAAGCGCATCCATCTTCGCCGCCGCCTCCTGCACGTAGCTCTCGCCGAACGCGCGCTGGCCCGCGGCGTGCGCCTCGCGCACCCGCGCCGCGGCATGGGTCTTGGTGACTGCGACCAAAGTCACGCTCGCGGGGTCGCGCCCGGCCGCCGCGGCGGCGCGCGCGATGCGCGCCCGAACAGCTTGCAAGTTCGCGGCGATTGTTGCCATAATTTGTTGACGTAGCGCGCGAATTCCTTCGCGCGCCCGCCTTCGGGAGGATTGTAATGGATCTCACCGAACTGCTCGCCTTCGTCGTCAAGAACAAGGCCTCCGACCTGCACCTCTCGTCGGGGCTGCCGCCGATGATCCGGGTGCACGGGGACGTGCGGCGCATCAACGTGCCGGCGCTCGAGCACAAAGACGTGCACTCGATGGTGTACGACATCATGAACGACGGGCAGCGCAAGTTCTACGAGGAAAACCTCGAGTGCGACTTCTCGTTCGCGGTGCCGAACCTCGCGCGCTTCCGCGTCAACGCCTTCGTGCAGCAGCGCGGCGCCGCGGCCGTGATGCGCACGATCCCGACCAAGATCCTGACGCTCGAGGACCTGAAGTGCCCGAAGATCTTCAAGGACATCTCCGAATACCCGCGTGGCATCGTGCTGGTGACCGGGCCCACGGGATCGGGCAAGTCGACGACGCTCGCGGGCATGATCAACCACATCAACGAGAACGAGCAGGGCCACATCCTCACCATCGAGGACCCGATCGAGTTCGTGCACGAGTCGAAGAAGTGCCTCATCAACCAGCGCGAGGTCGGGCCGCACACGCTGTCGTTCTCCAACGCGCTGCGCAGCGCCCTGCGCGAGGACCCGGACGTGATCCTGGTGGGCGAGATGCGCGACCTCGAGACCATCCGGCTCGCGCTCTCGGGCGCGGAGACCGGCCACCTGGTGTTCGGCACGCTGCACACCTCGTCCGCGGCAAAGACCATCGACCGCATCGTCGACGTGTTCCCGGCCGCGGAGAAGGAGATGGTGCGGGCGATGCTCTCGGAGAGCTTGCGCGCGGTGATCTCGCAGACGCTGCTGAAGACCAAGGACGGCTCGGGACGCTGCGCCGCGCACGAGATCATGATCGGCACGCCGGCGATCAGGAACCTGATCCGCGAGAACAAGATCGCCCAGATGTACTCGGCGATCCAGACCGGGGCGCAGCTCGGCATGCAGACCCTCGACCAGAACCTGCAGGAGCTGGTGAAGCGCAACGTGGTCTCGGTGGCCGAGGCGCGCGGCAAGGCGCAGAACAAGGAACAGTTCGTCGGATAGCGAGGCCCTCATGGAACGCGAACAGGCAACCAAGTTCATGTACGACCTTCTGCGGGCGCTGCTCGCCAAGAAGGGCTCGGACCTCTTCATCACCGCCGGGTTCCCGCCGGCGATGAAGATCGACAGCAAGATGACGCCGGTGTCGCAGCAGGCGCTCAGCGCGCAGCACACGGCGATGCTCGCGCGCTCGATCATGAACGACAAGCAGGCCGCCGAGTTCGAGGCCAGCAAGGAGTGCAACTTCGCCATCAACCCGGCCGGGATCGGGCGCTTCCGCGTCAACTGCTTCGTGCAGCAGGCGCAGGTCGGCCTGGTCTGCCGCGTCATCACCACCACGATCCCGGGCTTCGAGGAGCTGAAGCTGCCGCCGGTGCTGAAGGACGTGGCGATGACCAAGCGCGGCCTGTGCTTGTTCGTCGGCGGCACCGGCTCCGGCAAGTCGACCTCGCTCGCGGCGATGATCGGCTACCGCAACGAGAACTCCCACGGCCACATCATCACCATCGAGGATCCGGTCGAGTACGTACACCCGCACAAGAACTGCCTCATCACGCAGCGCGAGGTCGGCGTGGACACCGATTCGTGGGAGTCGGCGCTCAAGAACACCCTGCGCCAGGCGCCCGACGTGATCCTGATCGGCGAGATCCGCGACCGCGAGGTGATGGAGCACGCCGTCGCCTTCGCCGAGACGGGGCACCTGGCGCTCGGGACGCTGCACGCCAACAACTCCAACCAGGCGATGGACCGGATCATCAACTTCTTCCCCGAGGAGCGGCGCCAGCAGCTGCTGATGGACCTGTCCCTGAACCTCAAGGCGGTGATCTCGCAGCGCCTGATCCCGCTGAAGGAAGGCAAGGGCCGGGCCGCGGCGGTCGAGGTGCTGCTCAACTCGCCGCTTATCTCGGACCTGATCTTCAAGGGCGAGATCCACGGCATCAAGGAGATCATGAAGAAGTCGCGCGAGCTCGGCATGCAGACCTTCGACCAGGCGCTGTTCGACCTCTACGAGCAGGGCCGCATCAGCTACGAGGACGCGCTGCGCTTCGCCGACTCGACCAACGAGGTGCGCCTGAACATCAAGCTGCACGGCAAGGAAGCGAAGGACAAGGACCTCAGCAAGGGCATCGAGCACCTGGACATCGTCTAGGCCGCTCGCTCGCGTGCTCGACCGTGATCGCGCGGATCCTGCCGCGCGCATCCAGGTCGAGCTGCGTATCCTCGTCGAGGTCGCGCGTCTCCACCACCGGCCCCGGCCGGAACTCGATGTAGAGCGTAGCGTGTCGTTTTCATCCGCCCGGCCGGCCGATGCGGTCGAGCGGACTGGTCACGCCGCGCCCGCCCTTGTTGAGCACGTGCGTATAGATCATGGTGGTCGAAACGTCCGAGTGGCCGAGCAGCTCCTGCACCGTGCGGATGTCCGAGCCAGACTCGAGCAGATGCGTCGCGAACGAGTGGCGCAGCGTGTGGCAGCTGACGTGCTTCGCGATCCCCGCCGCCCTCGCCGCCCCCTTGATCGCGCGCTGCGGCACGGACTCGTACAGGTGGTGGCGGCGGATCACGCCGTCCTCCGGATCGGCAGACCTGTGCTGTGACGGGAAAACGTACTGCCAGATCCAGTCCCGCGCCGTAGAGCAGGCTGGCGATGAGCCAGCGCGTTCCCGTCATCGCGGCAAGCAGCCGCTCCACCTCTGCGCGCGTGAGCACGACCGGAAGCCGCGGCGGCCGGCTCGGCCGCTGCACT